>Ga0265798_10010966_pt1 | contig 11095 bp, 11 predicted proteins | sample P3T30metagenome_FD_192430 | JGI IMG/M metagenome (GOLD analysis project Ga0265798, IMG submission 192430) | Plant litter microbial communities from East Loma Ridge, Irvine, California - P3 T30 | ecosystem: Environmental > Terrestrial > Plant litter > Unclassified | place: USA: California... | reverse complement strand
AATATTGAAGTATTTAAATTATATTTAAGGCGTATATGCAATTAAAATACTTTAAAGAACTCGATGGTGTGCGCGGTTTGGCTGCCATTATGGTAGTACTATTTCACATTAAACAATCCGGTATTGGCCATGATGCTGTTGCCCGTACTTTATTTAAATCAGGTAATTTCGGACAAACGGGAGTTACCTTATTTTTTGTGTTGTCAGGGTTTTTAATTACCCGCATACTGTTGCTATCTAAGCATAAAGACAGTTATTTCAAAAAGTTTTACATTCGCCGTAGTCTGCGTATATTCCCATTATACTATCTTGCTTTAGCAGTTTATGTAATAATCATACCCTATTTTAATACCGGAAAAATTATTCCGTTTTCACAGACCTGGTCATTTTGGGTTTATCTGCAAAATATCGGCTTTACATTCAGATGGTCATTAACAGGGCCTAATCATTTCTGGAGTTTGGCTGTTGAAGAACATTTTTATTTGGTATGGCCCTTTGCGGTTTACTTTCTTTCAGAAAAATGGCTTTTACGCGCCATAGGTCTAATAATCGTAAGCAGCATAGTAATACGCATTATCATGCTGAACTTAGGATACGGCGGGATTTTCTATTTTACACTCACCACTATGGATTGCCTCGCCATCGGTGGCTTAGTAGCGCTCAATGAACGGCATAAATGGATAAACGCTAAGCAAACATTTTATGTAATGTTAGGTACGCTAACGTTACTGATAACAAACTGGTTAATATTTAAAGGTAAGGGTAACGAATATATACAAATATTAAAATTACCCTTCATATCGGTTTTTTATATGTGTGTTATAAATTTCCTCGTGTCTTCGGTTAGTTTCCTTAATAAATTTTTTCAATCTTCATTATTAACCTATACCGGGAAGATAAGCTATGGCTTATACATATTTCACCCTTTATGTATTGGCGTGGTGGCTAAAAACTTTCGAGGTCAACCCTTCCTTGTAGTACTTCTGTTAATTATGGCCTCGTCTTATTTGGTAGCAACTGTAAGTTATTATGGCTACGAATATTGGTTTTTAAAGCAAAAAGACCGTTTTGAGAATTTTACGTGGTCTAAAGTTAGGGATAATGTTGCTGCGAAGTCGGTATAATTACATGTTTGATTTAAATCGGTTTTGATAATACCATTCTTGGGTTACGGGCAATTGCTCTACCTGCCGTGTAAATGCGGCGGCCAGTTCTTCATCATAAGGCAGCCCGGTTACATTACTGTAAAAGTAATGAGCCAATACCTGGCTGCAGATCTGTAATGATGGATTGAAAGATTCTTGCCAGTTATCCTGACCATACAGGGCAATGTGCCGGTTAATTTCTTCAGCAATAATATCGCGCGAAGCCATAAACGCACCGGCAGGCTCAACGCTCAGGTTCTTCATTACATTAACCTTTTTAGGTTTACCATCAAGTAAAAAGGTTACCGTATCGGGTATGGCTTCGCTGTTGTAAAGTTGTTTTATTTCCACGGCCAGCGCCAACACCTGCTCATTAAAAACCTGGAGGTCGGCATAACTTTGTACCTGTTTTAATTTGTGCAGCCGTATGCCCGATAAGATATGGATGGCTTCCAGATCGTTCATGTTTTCGGTAGCCTGCATAGCCATTAACTGCCCCAGCTTAAGTTCATTCAAACTGGTAGGTATGGCTACCGTTAGGCTGCCTGTTATTGTTTTAAGTGTTCTTTGGATCATGCGTTGGTTCAATGGGGCATTAGTTGATTGAGTATTAGTTAAGAGAACTAAAGGAGCGGTGGGCAGGCAAAAAAGCGCGCCGGGTGTATGGCTTGTGCGGCTGAAGCTTTTTTTGCCTTGTCTTTTTGGATGCTTTTGTGACTAAGACAAAAGTATCTGGCCTCTGCGGCCAAGAGCAGACGAAGTGAGTTTATTTGTACAAACGTAATCCAGCTTTGAAACAGTAATTATAGCACTGATTGATAGCCTATATCTTTACATCACTCCCAATACATCATCCTGCTGAGCAGAGGGCGCTCTCCATGGCATCCGTGAGCGTGTTTTGCCTATAGCGCTGATCTTTAGCTTATTTAAGGCTACGTAACGTAGAGGGTCTATCAGGTGGTTCCAGGTATCGGTAGGTATATTGAGGGGCCTGCCCGAGGCGTCGGTTTTCCATTGATATCTGCTCAATTCTTTGCGCAGGTTGGTGCTTTGGCGGGTAACGTTGATACGGTACCGGCGCAAAATATCTATAGAATTCAAAATACTGTCGCCGCCTTTTTGAGCGCCGGCCACGTTCCAGCCTAGCCGGCGCAGTTCTTCAATGGATTTAGGTTCGGCACTATCGGCCACAATTTCGGTGTTCTTGCTGATGCCTGCAGCCTGCATGCGTTTGTCAATATCCTGGTTGGTTAAGCTGGTTTCGTAAAGCAGTTCGTTCACCCATAGTTCGCCGTTTTGCAGGTATACTTCCAGTAAACCGGTTTGGTCATTGGTGTATCCAAAATCTAACCCGTAGGCCAGGCGCCTGGCTTGCTGTGGTATGGCATCGCACAGCAGCCAGTTGGTAAATACAAGGCCGGTTACCTTGCCGGTTAGACCGCGGGCGTAAACTTTCCATTGTTCCTCATCCTCATTGCGTATCTTCTCTATTTTTTGATGGATGCTGTCGTCTAAAAATGGATTGTGCCTATGGTCAGAAATGAGCAGCTGCACATCTTCCTTACCGATCAACCTGTCGTGCACCCAAAAGGCTGCATTGGGGTTATAATCTAAAAATATACGTTTGCGGGTACGCAAGGCCAGTTCATTGTATATCTCCCAACTAAAACCATTGGCCTCATTTATAAACAAATAGTCGCGCTTACCACTTTTGGCGTCTTGGGCATCGTCATAACTCTTAAATTCAATAATGGAGCCGTTATGAAATTCGTATACCCGGTCTGATTTATTGAATGCCCGTATCATGCTTTGGATATGGGCGCTATGGCTTACAATACTTTGCGCATCGCGCATGGCGCCTGCTTTGAGGTTAGGAATGTCTTGCCCTGCTATGGTAATTACTTGCCGCTCGTTTTGGCAGGCTAAGGTAAACAAGACCTGCTCTATGGCATAGGTTTTACCCGAACTGGTGCCACCCTGGTTAACAACCACATGGTGACTGGCTTCGTAATTATACTTAAATAGGAGGGAGGTTTTCATGGTCGATATTTACATCTTGTTCACAATTTGCCGGTGGTGGGCCTGCAGGTGTGATTTAAATTTTCAAGGTAGATTGGGCTGGTGTTAATTCAACAGCTTTGACTGCTTGCTTTTCCATCCACCCTAAACTCTTTAAGGCAAATATGGCACCTGTAGATGGTGTTTGATGGAGCATTTTTTCGTACTCGCTTTCTATTCTAAGCCGAGCCCGTTGAGCTATAGAGGCAAAGCGGCCGTGTTTTTCGTAGCTTTCGAAAGCTTGTAAGCTGTCGAACCCGAGGTGAAGAGCCAGTCCACTTAAAGTAGCGGGCTGAGGCTGGCGGTCCCACACCTTTTGTTCCCGCATTTCGGGCGGGCTCTTGGCCGTGGGTTTAAAAGGCAATAATTGTGTATGGAATTCGCCTTCTATCCATTTAAAATAGTCGGCAATACGGTGGTTAATCTGCTCAACCTTGTTGAATAAAATGTATTTGTGTTTCATTATGATAGGAGTGCCGATTGGCATATTGGAGAATGTAAATGTAAGCAAATTAATTGGAAAATGCAAATATTTTTAGCAATTTGTTTGCTGTTAATAGTGCAGCGGAAGGTTGAATAGTTAAAATTTTGGCGCAAAAAAGTGGCAATCAAATTCTGAAACAAATAAAGTAATTACCACCTTTGTATTACTTATGAGACCCGGAGATAAAGTAATTTGTATTAACGATAAAATTGACGCCGATAAGGCCGAAGAGATACGCCGTGATTTTGAGATATGGGTAACTAAAGATAAAGAGTATACCATACGCGAAATTTTAGACAACAGTGGCATTGTAACGGGTGTACTGTTGGAGGAGATTCATAATTTCCACAAGTTTTTTAAGTTGATCAATAAATATCAGGAGCCTGCTTTTGCTATCTGGCGTTTCCGTAAGCTTAATTATGCAACAGCGCAACAGGCCGAAGAGCACTCCGAAGAACTGGTAGAGGTTGGCCGGCCTGCTAAGGAAGAAGAACGGGAAGGCCAGTTCTAAGGCTTTTGGGGGATCGGCGTGTGAGGAGCGAGGTACGGGTGCAAAAAATCGTACACATATTAAATAGATTGTTCAAACAACATTCCCCATAAGAAATTCCCCTACTGACTACTGACTACTGACTACTGACTACTGACTACTGACTACTGACTACTGACTACTGACTACTGACTAATATGAACATCCGTTTAGCCACTTTACACGATATTGAATCTATTATGCAACTGGTAGCCACAGTGGTGCCTATAATGCAGGAAACTGGCAACTTACAATGGGACGATAGCTATCCCAATACCGAAGTTTTTAATCAAGATGTAAATAATGGGCAACTATGGGTAGCCGATTTTGACGGGCAAATTGCCGGGGTTATTGCCATTGTGAACGAGCAGGAACCTGAGTATAGCCAGGTATCCGGCTGGGATATTACAGAATCGGCAGTGGTTGCTCACCGGCTGGCGGTTAGCCCTGATTTTCAAGGTAAAGGAATTGCTGCAGCCTTGTTACGCCAGTGCGAAGAAGTAGCCCGTCAACAAGGTGTTTCCTTAATACGCCTTGACACTAATACCATAAACCGACCCATGCAAAACCTGTTTTTAAAATTGGGGTATAACTTAGGTGGTGAAATTACGCTGCATAAAAAGCCGCAATTGCGTTTCATGGCATTTGAAATGCGCCTGACTTAACAGACGTTAGCGGCAAACTTTCAGTTGCCTGTTGTCGGTCATCAAATTAGTCTTAATAGTTATCTATCATTTGAGATGATGCGTAATCATAAACTGTGTATCGGCTGCAATTATGATAATGTTGCCATTTGGCATAGTTGTTAAAAATCTAACTCATAACTATAGGTTTCGCTTTCCACCAGTTGGGTGAGTATGCTTTTCAAAAGTGCTTCTCTCGCCCATTGCTGCTCGGCTGGGGTAGCATCGTTCTGGTACCAGTTCATGGGCGAGCTAATGGGTATTTGCGTGGTATAAATATATTTCTTTGTAGGGTGCATACGCGTGCCCTCATAGCTGTTCATCTTTTCAGCTTTAATGAGCTTGGTTAAATGACTAACGGGGATATGCAGTTGCAGGCACTCGTCAAGCGTGTTTTTGTAATCCTGTTTGTCTTCCAACCAAAAGGTTAGCGTTTGTCCATTAATTTCCTGATCGGCAATGGTAATACGGCTGTAGGTATAGTCAACCGAGATAATAAGCCACCAAAGTTGGTTGCGCGTTTGTTGATTAAACTTGATCATTGTATATAGGTGTTTTAATTTATAATTGAAAGGAAAGGCAACCTGTACCACAGTTGCAGGCTCACGAATACCGACTGTATTACAAGATATTTATTATGCCTTATTTGAAGGCAGGTTTCCAGCCAGGTATGTATTGTTGAATGGCGGCTATCTCACTTTGATATTTTTCACACGCTGTTAGGTAACCTTCAAACTGAAGCCGCGTTTTTCTTTTGGCAGATCTCACCTTTTTAACTTTGGGTTGATCATCGGCAGTAGGGCGAAGTGCAGAGTAGGCGATGTGCATAATAGTAGTACTAAGGTTTTTTATTTATTCGTAATGAGAAAATGATAGCAAGTACAGATAATTTGGATAATTCAATCATTTTGTATTTCTTTGAACTATTACAGAACAAATATAAAGAAATATCTGTATTTATCTACAGAAAGTTATCCACATATTAATGCTCATGGAAAATCAGGCAAAAGCAGGGAAAATAAAGACAATACGCCCTGAGACGTTAGAATTCATTATTCTATATAATCAGCTCAAGGGACGTGCATTTAATAACAACACGGAATTAGCCGAAACATTGGGTTTTAACTCCCCCAGTTCCATTACAGAGATTATAAAGAGCCGTCAAAATATAGATACAGAAAAGCTTAGAGTATTTAAAGAAAAGTTCCAGGATTATATAGATGGTAAAGTGAATCCAAGCGCTAATAAAGCGGCCCCAAGGCAGCCGTTTATAGGCATACCAATGTATGAGGTAATTGCCACTGCATCCGGCGTAGAAGTTTACAACGACATAAATGACACCCAGCCGGTTGGTCATATGTATTTTCCTGGTATTGAGGATTGTGATTTTGCGTTACCTGTTTGGGGGCACTCAATGTATCCTTACCTTGAAAACGGTTGCTGGGTGGCTCTAAAAGTTATCCACGATAAAAAGATCTTACCCGGTGAGGTATATTACATTGAATGGGGAGATTACCGTATGTATAAGCGCCTGCTGGCTACAGATAAGGAAGATGAAGTAATAGCGCATTCTGATAATACTACCGAAATGATAGCAGGACGATTAAAGTATTCGCCTTTTGTGATCAAGAAATCAGAAATCAAAAAGCTCTGTTTGGTTAAAGATATACATAAAAAGCACAACCATTAGTGGTTGTGCTTTTTATGTATTAGTTCATTACGTTAGTATCTTGAAGTGATTACTTATTGCAGTCTGTAGGTTTTAATTCAATAGAATATGGTGCAGTATGGTTAGTTGTTTCTCTGCCGGTTGCAGCATCAACTTTCAATGGTTTTTGAATTAAACTCGTATGATTTAACAAGAATTCAACATTCATAGTGTCTTTAACACCTTCCTGCATAAAGGTCCATACGGCATTGATGCTTTTGTCGGTGTTCATGCTACCGGTTAATGTACCTTTGCGGCTGTCTTTTTCATAAATCGTGTTAGTCATCTTGCCGCTAACTTTGTTATCCTGGATGTGTAGCTGTACATATAAAGTATCGCGCATTTGATTGCCGCTTGTGTATAAATAACAGCCATCCTGAGTGCGTTTCGATATCTTTCCCTTCTTGCTTTTAGATTGGGTAGTATCTCCGCCTGTATTTTGCTTAGATGAACTCTGGCAGGCAATAAATAAGCATAAGCCGGTTATTAACATTGTAATATGCTTGGAGGTAATTTTAATTGTATTCATATTTAATGGCTAAGAAGTGTCTATCAGTAAACCCCACACTAAAGCTTTTGTTAGTATATAGGCAAATTATACCAAATCCGTAATTTTATTTACGCCAACAAATTAACAGGCCGTCTTAGAATATAGCCATCAATAATTGAGTAGTGATTATTTGCTGTTTTTATCTGCAAAAGACCGGATTATTCGGCCTAAGTTGCTGATATTAAATGGCTTCTCAACAAAACCATCAGCGCCGCTTTTTTGTGCTAATTGCTCGAGGTTAGGCATGGTTGATACTAATACCACAGGGATGTGTTTCAATTCAGGATCTGACTTGATATACTTACACCATTCACTGCCTCTTTTTCCGGGTAACAATTCATCCATTAAAACCAGATCGGGTTTTATGTTATTGAACTGTTCTGCAATGCTGCCATCTTCAGATGAGATTACTTCATAGCCATCATCTTTAAGGATGTAGTCCATTATTTCGCTGATGTCGGGGTTGTCCTCAATTACTACAATCTTCACCTTTTATTATTTTAAATTATCGCAAATATACTTTAAATCATCGTAAATGTAACGTACAAGCTTTACAAGGCACTATTAGCGTATAAGCAATTATACTACAAAAAATTAAAACTGTAAGATAAAACCCCGTAGAAACGGATTAATTGTTACACATTTTATCTCTACAATAAATAATTCTCCAAAGTTTAATGCACAAAAAAAAGCCGCAGTAATTACTGCGGCTGGGTTAAAATTTATCAGCTTATTTAGTTTCGGCTGCTTTCTTTTTTGCAAAGTCGCCGGCTTTGATAATGCTTATTTTGCTGCTATCATAATATTTTTTGGCAGCAGCATTAATTTGAGCGGTGGTTAGTTTACCCACAGCATCATCCAACTTTTGCCAAAAAGCAATGTTTTCGCCAAAGTAGGCATAAGTATTTAATGTACCTGCCAATGCGTTATCCTGGGCTAAACTTACGCTGCGCGATTGCAGGTAACCTTTTTTAGCTTCGGCCACTTCCTGGTCGGTAAAGCCTTCTTTAACTGCTTTTTCTACTTCTTCTTTAAAAGCGGCGTCCAAACGGCTCGCATTTTCGGGAGCATAAATAGCATAAAATTGCTCCATGCCAGTGTTTTGATCAAAGTAACCGGCAGACAGGCCCGAACCTACACCATAGCTAATGCCTTCTTTTTGGCGTATACGGTTAGCTAGTCTAGAATTTAATGCGCCGCCACCTAAAATGTAATCAGCCATTAGCAAAGCAGGGTAATCAGCATCTTTAGTGCTTACTTGCAAAGGTTGTACAGCAAAGAAGAAGGCGTTAGCCTTGTCAGGAGTTTCAATGCTCTTGTTCAGTGGAGCAAAATCCTTACGTTTCGGTATTAAACGTGAAAATGCCTGTGGGCTTTTCCAAGTGCCAAATTCCTGTGTAATTAAGCTCTTTGCTTGTGTAGCATCAAAATCGCCTACAATAGAAATATAACCGTTAGATGCACCGTAGAAGTCTTTATAGTAACTCTTCACGTCGCCTTCACTTACCGCTTTGGTCATCTCTATTGACTCATCAACACTTGCCACATAGCGTGGGTCTGTTTTTGAATAGGGGTTCATGTAACGCTGTAGCTCAAGCACTGCAATAGCAGTAGGTTCGCTGCGTTGTTGCTCAACTGCGGCAATACGTTGCTGTTTCAATTTTTCCAATTCTTCGCCAGGGAACGTAGCTTCTTTTAAAATTTCTGAAACCAGTTTCACCACGGCCGGGAAGTTAGTTTTATTGGTTTCTATATTTACCGATAAGTTGTTAGCGCTACCGCCAAAACCTACACGGGCTTTAAGGCGATCTAACTCATCCTGAATTTGCTGACGGGTTTTGCTTTTGGTGCCTTTGTTTAACATAGCTGCTGTAAGCGATGCGGTTAGGCCTTTGCCTTGCAGTGCAGCTTCGGTGCCAAAGTAAAAACTCATGGTTGCAATAACCGATTCGCCACGGGTTTGCTTGGTAAGCATGTTTAACGTGATGCCGCCTACTTTAGTGCTAACCAAACGTTTTTGAATATTAGCTGGTGAGGCATCAAATGCTTCTCCCTGGGCTATGGTTTGTGAGCCGGTGTAGCCCTTTAACATAGCAGCCAAATCTGGTGTGGCTGGTATTTCGGCACGGTCAGGCTTCTCGGTAGGAATAAATACACCTAAGGTACGGTTTGATGGCTTAAAGTATTTATCGGCCACGCGTACCACATCCCCGGGAGTAACGTTTTTCAACTGGTCGCGGGTGTAAAACAGCAAGCGCCAGTCGCCCTGGGCAATATACTCGCTCAGGTTTAAACCTACATTCTGCGATGAGTTTAAAGCAAGTTCAATGTTTTTGAGTTGCTTGTTGCGTATCCGCTCAACCTCTTGCGCGGTAGGTTTTTCGGTCGAGAACTTTTCAATGGTGTTCAGTAAGATATCCCTGGCTTCATCCAGGCTTTTATCTTTAGGAACATCAACATCAAATATAGCTACACCCGGATCAGCGGTTTCATAATCGCCGCCACCTACACTGGTTGCTTTTTTGCTTTCAATAAGGTTTTTGTATAAACGGCCGGATGGTTGATCGGTTAGTAAGCCAACCAAAACATTTAGTGGCTGAGTATCGGGGTGAGGACCCGACGGTACATGATAACCAGCACTAATGGCCTGAACATCTCCTACACGACGTAGTGTAACCATGCGTTCACCATCTTGGGTTGGCTCTACGGTATAATTAGTAGGCAACACACGCGTTGGCTTTGGAATGGTTCCAAATTTTTGATTAATAGCGGCTAATGTTTTAACCGGATCAAATTTACCGGCAATGGTTAATACCGAATTGTCGGGTTGGTAGTATTTGTGGTAAAACGCCTGCAAGCGGTCAATAGGTACTTTCTCCACATCGGCACGGTTACCAATGGTAGATTTACCGTAGTTGTGCCACAGGAACATGGTTGATATCACACGCTCGTTTAATACCCTCTGCGGACTATTTTCGCCCGACTCCATTTCGTTACGCACTACGCTGAACTCTTTATCCAATTCAGTTTTAGCAATAAAAGAGTTAACCATACGGTCGGCCTCTAAGTCTAAAGCCCAGTTTAGGTTCTCCTCGTTTGAGGTAAATGTTTCGTAATAGTTAGTACGGTCTAACCAGGTTGTTCCATTAAAATCGGCGCCGTGCGCATTTAGCTCCTGCGGAACATTGCGGTGTTTAGGGGTGCCTTTAAAAACCATGTGTTCAAGTAAGTGAGCCATGCCGGTTTCACCGTAATTCTCAAATTTTGAACCCACCAGGTAAGTAATGTTAACCGTGGCTGTTTGCTTAGACTGGTCGGGGAAGAGCAGTACCCGCATACCGTTAGCCAGTTTATATTCTGTAATGCCCTCAACGGCGGTTACCTTAACCGGCGCTGAAGGGGTTTTAGCGGCTGGTTTTTTTGCTGTGGCTTTTTGTGCCATCACCGGCATTGCACAAACGGCCGACAATGCGCACACCAACATTGTTTTTTTAATAGTTACCATGATTAATTAGTGTAATAGATTTTGCACCTAATATATAAATATTTATGGCTTATTATAACTATCGGGTTAGTTATTTTGAATATATACGATGGGGATAACATGAGTTATAAAAAGGATAATATACATAGGTCAAATATCAACATCGTATTGAAGTAATACATAGTCATTTAAATTTGGCGAGGCATTGTATTCGAGCAGATTTATCATGTTAGCTGGTGTTATAATTAAGTTAAATAGTTGTTAAAATACTATAGCATAGCGTTTTTTAAAGCAATTGAATGCGATTGAGCATTAATTTTAGTCATAATTAAAAATTATTTTTTTTATAAGCACAAATAGTGAACAAATACAGAAATTTTTATGTTAATTGCGGTGTTAAGCAACCATGCTTGAAAATTGTAATTTAAAAATTGATGAACATTTTTGTAGGAAG
>Ga0265798_10010963_pt1 | contig 11095 bp, 12 predicted proteins | sample P3T30metagenome_FD_192430 | JGI IMG/M metagenome (GOLD analysis project Ga0265798, IMG submission 192430) | Plant litter microbial communities from East Loma Ridge, Irvine, California - P3 T30 | ecosystem: Environmental > Terrestrial > Plant litter > Unclassified | place: USA: California... | reverse complement strand
TGGCCTCTTCTTGGGCCAGGACGACGACGCGACGAGCGCGGTCGGTGAATCTCTCGAACATCTGTATCTCCCTGGGCACCGGGGCAGGGGGCCGGCGCCGATATGTAGAGAGTAACGACGGGTCCGCGGAGTGCATGCCCCTGTTCGCCGTGGGCGTGACGCGATGCGCGATGCGGCCGCGCGGGCCGCGGAGACCGGTGCGCTAGCGGTCGGCGTCGGGCGCGGGCACGCCCATGCGGGCGCGCTCCTTCGCCTCGATGGCGGCGTAGGCCTTGCGCTCCTGCTTGTCCGCCTGGATGACGGCCCGCATGATGAACCAGAAGATCAGGCCCACGCCGAGGGTGGGGAGGATCGACCAGATCGCGCTCGCCCAGAAATCATCCATGCGAGAAGGATACGCCGCGCTCTAGGTGAGGATGCCGTAGACGCCCTGGCCGATCATGACGACGGCGATGCCGCCCACGATGATCCAGAGGGCGTAGCGCGCGGTGGTGGGCTTCTTCGGGTTCGAGCCGTCGGGTCCTAAGGGCATGGTCGCCTACTTCACTAGGGGGAACAGGATGGTCTCGCGGATGCCGAGGCCGGTGATGGCCATGAGGAGCCGGTCGACCCCCATGCCCATGCCGCCCGAGGGCGGCATGCCGTGCTCGAGCGCGCGGAGGAACTCCTCGTCGAGCGGCATGGCCTCGTCGTCGCCGCGCGCCGACTGGCGGGCCTGGTCGACGAAGCGCTCGCGCTGCACCACGGGGTCCACGAGCTCGGAGTAGCCGGTGGCCAGCTCGAAGCCGCGGATGTAGAGGTCCCACTTCTCGACGACGCCCTCGATGGAGCGGTGGGCGCGCGTGAGCGGCGAGGTCTCCACGGGGAAGTCGAGCACGAAGGTGGGGCGCTCGAGGCCGCCCTTGACGAAGTGCTCCCAGAGCTCCTCGACGAGCTTGCCGTGCGTGCTCAGCGGCACGACGACGCCCTCGCGGTCGGCGATCGCCTGGAGCTCGTCGACGGGGGTCGCGGGCGTGACCTCGACGCCGGCCGCCGCGCTCAGCGAGCCGTACATGGAGATGCGGTCCCACTCGCCGCCGAGGTCGTACTCCGTGCCGTCGGCCCACGTGACGACGTGGCTGCCGGCCACCGCCATCGCCGCGTCCTGCACGAGCGTCTGCGTGAGCTCGGCGATGGACGTGTAGTCGCCGTACGCCTCGTAGGCCTCGAGCATCGCGAACTCGGGGCTGTGCGTGGAGTCGGCCCCCTCGTTGCGGAAGTTGCGGTTGATCTCGAAGACGCGGTCGATGCCGCCGACGACCGCGCGCTTCAGGTACAGCTCGGGCGCGATGCGGAGGTACATCTCGGTGTCGAAGGCGTTGGAGTGCGTGACGAACGGGCGGGCGGACGCGCCCCCGTGCATCACCTGCAGCATGGGCGTCTCGACCTCGACGTAGCCGCGCTGGCGGAACGTCTCGCGCATGGAGGCGTTGACCTTCGCGCGGTCGAGGACGTTCTTCCGCGCCTGGTCGCGCACGATGAGGTCGAGGTAGCGGCTGCGGACGCGCGTCTCGTCGGAGAGCTCGGAATGCAGGTTCGGCAGGGGCAGCAGGGCCTTGGCGGCGATGCGCCACTCCCCGGCCATGATCGACAGCTCGCCCTTGCGGCTCGCGATGACGCGGCCGCCCACGAAGACGTGGTCGCCCAGGTCGACGAGCTCCTTCCACGCGGCGAGCGCGTCCTCTCCGACCTCGGCCAGCGAGATCATGGCCTGGATGCGCGTGCCGTCGCCCGCCTGGAGCGTGGCGAAGCAGAGCTTGCCCGTGTTGCGGAAGTGGACGACCCGGCCGGCGATCCCGACGACGTGGTCGGTCTCCTCGCCGGGCTCCAGGTGCCCGAACTCCGCGCGCACCGCGGGGATCGTCGTGGTGACGGGGACCTGCACGGGGTACGCGCCGCCGCCGGGACCGCCCTCGGCCTCGAGGCGGGCGCGCTTGGCGAGGCGCACGGCCTTCTGCTCGGCGACCTCCTCGGCGGAGCCCTCCACCGCCTGATCGGGCGTCGGGGCGGTCTCGAGCGTCGCGGGCGTTCCGGGGCTGTCGGTCATGTGCGGGCGGATCCTCGCGGGTCGAAGGGGCGTGCGGCCGAGCGGCCTCCCGACGATTCTCGCAGGTGCGGGCGCGCGCCGGGCACGGTCGCGGCGCGGGGCGTGGCGGCCTGACCCGGAGGCGGCCGTCGCCGGTCAGGCGATGACGACGGTGTCGTTGTCGATCAGGCGCGTGCTGCCGACGCGGGCCGCGATGACGGCGAGCGCGACGCCCGAGAAGGCGTCGTCGACCGACTCGAAGGTGGTCGGATCCACCACCTGGAAGTAGTCGAGCGCGACGGCGGGCTCGCCCATGACCACGGACTGGGCCGCCGCGATGACGGCGTCGATGCCGCTCGACCCGGCGCTCTGCGCGGCCTCGAGGGCGGCGGGGATGACGCGGGCGGCGCGGCGCTCGCGCTCGTCGAGGTAGCGGTTGCGGCTGGAGAGGGCGAGGCCGTCGGGCTCTCGGACCGTCTCCAGCTCCTCGACGCGCACCGGGATGTCGAGGTCGCGCACCATGCGGCGCACGAGGTGGAGCTGCTGCGCGTCCTTGCGGCCGAAGGTGACGACGTCGGGGGCGACGATGTGCAGGAGCTTCGCGACGACGGTGAGCATGCCGTCGAAGTGGCCGGGACGGGAGCGGCCCTCGAGCGAGAGGGCCACGGATCCGCCCGAGACGCGGATGTGCGCGGGGCCGTCCGGGTACATCTCGGCGGCCGACGGGGCGAACACCAGGTCGACGCCGGTGGCGGCGAGGGCCTCGACGTCGGCGTCGAGCGTGCGCGGGTAGGCGTCGAGGTCCTCCCCCGCGCCGAACTGGAGCGGGTTCACGAAGACCGACACGACCACGAGGGATCCGGCCTCCCGCGCGTGGCGCGCGTGGGCCAGGTGGCCCGCGTGCAGCGCGCCCATGGTGGGGACGAGCACGACGACGGCCTGCTCGCCGGCGGCCGCGCGCTCGGCGCGGTGCGCGCCGACGCGTGCCCGCAGGTCGGCGATGCCGGTGACGACGGTGGGCGCGGGGATCGTCATGCCGTGGTGCTCCTCGGGTGCTCGGGACGGGACACGACAGGTTAGTCCGCGCCGGGGCCCTCGTCCGTCGGCGGCGGCACGTCGCCCGTCGTGAGGCGCTGGCCGCCCGCCGGGGAGGAGCGGCGGAGCGCGTCGTCGACGGCCGAGCGGATCAGCGGGCCGAGCACGCGCCCGGGCTCCTCGACGCCGATGCCCGCGAGCAGGCCCGTCGCCTGGTCGACGATGGCGGTCGAGAACGCGGTCGCGGTCGCGATGGCCTCGGCGTACGCCGGGCGATCCCGCTCCTCCACGACGACGGGCTCGCCGCCCATCTCCACCACGAGCACCTGCGCGATGGGGAGCACGGGGGCGGGCGCGGTGACGGCGAACCAGCTGTCGAGCATCCGGCTGAGGTCCATGCTCGTGCCGGTGAACGACATCGCCGGGTGGATGGCGAGCGGGATGATGCCCGCGGCGAACGCGGGGGCGAGCACCTGGACCCCGTGCGCGGCGGACGTGTGCATGACGAGCTGGCCCGCCTGCCACGCGCCGGTCGCGGCGAGGCCCGACACGAGGCCCGGGAGCTCGGCGTCGGGGACGGCGAGGATCACGAGCTCGCTGCGCTCGACGATCTCCGGGATGTCGAGCACGGGCACGTCCGGCAGCATCGCCTCGGCGCGCTCGCGGCTGGCCTCGGAGACCGCGGAGATGCCGGTGATGGCGTGGCCGGCGCCCGCGAGCGCGAGGCCGAGGACGGGGCCGACGCGACCCGCGCCGATGATGCCGACGCCGAGGCGCCCGGAGCGCTGGGACGGGGCGGTCACGCGGGATCCTCGGGCATCGAGCGGTGGCGCGGGGCGGCCGTCGGGTCGTCGGCCTCGGCCGCGGCCTCGGCGGCGACCGCGGATCCCGGCGCGGGCCAGCTCGCGGCCTCGGCGCCCCAGTGGTCGGAGGTGTCCGCGCCCGCCGAGGCGACGGCCGCCGCGACGAGCCGGGTCGACAGCTCCATCCCGGTGACGCGGTCGATGGCGCCGAGGCGCGTGTCCACGGGCCCGGCGACCGTCGCGGCGCGCACCGAGACGAGGTCGAGGCGCCGGTCGATCGGGCCCTGGGTGAGGTCGACGCCCTGGGTGCGGGCGTGCGGCACGACGACCAGGCGGCGCCAGATCACGCCGCGGCGCACGAGGAACGCGGAGTCGTCCACCGCGAAGCCCGTGCGGCGCCAGGAGAAGGGCTTGAGGATCCAGGCCCGACGCGGCGACGTCGTGAACCCGTCGTCCGCGCCGCCGCGGCCGGTCATGCCCGTGCCGATGAGCGCGAGCGCGTCCGCGCCCACGAGCTGCGGGAGCACGAGCCCGAGCACGCGGTCGACGTCGGCGCGGTCGCCGACCGGGAGGATCGAGGTGTTCTGCTGCCCGGCGGCGCCCGGCGCCGAGGAGTGCGAGGCGCGCGTGATGCGGATCTCCCACCAGCCGGCCGCGCGCCAGAGCAGCGGCTGCACGACCTCGACCGCGTGGATGCGGCCGGGCGGGATCGTGTCGTTGCTCGTGGAGAGGAGGCCGAAGCCCACCCGCACGCCGTCGGGCGTGCCCGCCACGCTGTAGCGGAGCGAGCGGGTGATGCGGCGCACGAAGAAGCCCGCGGATCCGATCAGGGTCGGCAGCAGCGGCACGAGCAGGTACCAGGCCTCGAAGCGGACGATGAGCGGGATCCCGACCACCACGAAGAGCACGAGCACGACCGTGGGACCGGAGAGCAGCACGGCGCCGACGAGCCGCGGGATCGGGATGCGCACGACCGACTGCGGCGGCGCGACGTCGGGATCGAGCTCGGGCGCGAGGAAGTCGTCGACGCGCGAGCCGACGAAGCGGCGCGCGGCGCCGCCCGCCGCGTCCGGGCGCGCGGGCGCGGATCCCGCCGCCTCGGCGCGCGCGCCCGACGCGAGCCGCAGCACGCGCAGCCGGAACGCGTCGGCGTCACGCGAGCGGAGGTACTGCAGCGGCAGGTTGGCGTCGTTGCCCGCCACCTGGATCTCGAGCTTGGCCGCGCCGATCAGCCGCGGGAGGAGGGGGCGCACGATGTTGACGCCCTGGATCCGGTCGAGCCGAGCCCGCCGGTTCGTGCGCGACAGCAGGCCGCTGCGGACCTCGACGGTCTCCTCGGTCACGCGGAAGGTGTGCATGCGCCACGACAGGTACGAGATGCCGACCGCGAGCACGGTGAAGGCGAGGAGGGCGAGGATCACCCAGATGAGGCCGCCCGACTCGACGAGCCACGGGATCAGGTCGCCCTCGCCGCCGCGGCCCTCCTCCTGGCCGGGCACGAAGCGCTCCACGAGCTGCTCGCGGAGGGACGAGACGAGGAAGCCGATCGCCACGAGGAACACGACGCCGCCGCGGAGGACGGGGGTGGCGGGGTGGAGGCGGTGCCAGCCGCCGTCCGTGAGCTCCTCCGCGATGCGCGCCTCGGCGGCGGGGACGGGCTCGGCGCCGGGGACGGCCTCGGCGCCGGGGACGGCCTCGGCGGCGGGGACGGGCTCGGCGCCGGGGACGGCCTCGGCGCCGGGGACGGGCTCGGCGCCGGGGCGCGCGGGATCCGCGGGCCCGGCGTCGGTCACAGCCCCGCCCGGCGGGTCTCGGCGAGCGACACGAGACGGTCGCGGAGCTCCTCGGCGTCGTCGTTCCGGAGGCCGGGGATCTGGATGCTGGCCGACGCGGCCGCCGTCACGAGCTTGAGGTCGGCGAGCCCCAGGACGCGGCCGACCGGGCCGCGCGTGATGTCGACGAGCTGCATCCGGCCGTACGGCACCGACACGATGCGGGTCCACATGATGCCGCGGCGGAAGACCAGGTCGTCGTCCCGCAGCTGGTAGCCCATGGCGCGGACGCGCCGCGGCACGATGACGAGGGTCACGACCAGCTCGACCACGGCGGCGGCGCCGAGGACGACGCGGAGCCAGACCGGCGCCCCGACCACGGACAGGAAGACGGCCAGGCCGCCGAGGACGAGGGCGGTGATCACGCCGCCCACCAGCTCGACGCCGACGAGGCGCGGGGAGACGCGGCGCCACGAGACGCCGGTCGGGTCGACGTTCGCGGTCACGGTGCTCCTATCGGTGGTGCGGGGCGGCGCGTCTCAGGAGAGCTCGCGCGCCGGGTCGCCCGGACGGGCGTCGTCGCCGTCGTCGGGCGGGACCGTGCACCAGTGCTCGGCGACCAGCCCGGCGACGAGGAGGACGACGGCTCCCACCGTACCGGCCACCGCCAGCCCGACGGAGGACGCGCCCGGCAGCACCGGCCGGGCCAGCACGAAGGCCAGCACCCCGCCCGTGACCCCCGCGAGCAGCGCCCCCGCGAGCGACGACGCCTTCGCGAGCAGCACGACGCGCGTGGCGCGGAACGGGTCGACGCGTCCGGCCCGGCGGCCGCGCGTCGCCTGCCGGATGGGCCAGGCGAGGCCGAGCAGCACGACGCCCACGATCAGCAGGGTGGCCCCGAGGGTGAGCGGCGGGATGAGGAGCGCGCGCCCGGTCATCACCAGCGCGTTCTCCGCGAACCAGCCGACGGCCGCGCCCGCGATGAGCAGGGCGATGAGGGTCGTGGAGCGCGTGCGGGTCACGAGCGCGCCTCCGCGGGAGCCGGGGCCCCGAGCGCGGCGAGCAGCGCGTCGACGCGGCCGAGGCCGGGCAGCTCGGCGTCGGGATCCGCCTGCAGCCACGGCCCGAGCACGAAGGCGCGCTCGGCGGCGCGCGGGTGCGGCAGCGTGAGGCGGTCGTCGTGGATGCGCGCGTCGCCGTGCACCACGATGTCGAGGTCGATCGTGCGGTCGCCCCAGCGCTCGGCGCGCACCCGGCCGAGGTCGCGCTCGATCCCGGCCAGCGCGTCGAGGAGCGCGTGCGGGCCGAGCGCGGAGTCGACGAGCACGACGCCGTTGAGGTAGCCGGGCTTCGTCGCGTCCTCCCCCTCGGGCGTGACGGCGACGGACTCCACGAGGTCGGAGGCGCGCTCCACGTGCACGCCGGGGAGCTCCGCGATGCGGGCGACGGCGGCCTCGATGGTCGCGCGCCGGTCGCCCAGGTTGGATCCCACGGCCACGACCGCGCGGACGGGAGCGCCCGGCGCGGGCACGGCCGACCGGCGCTCGATCACGACGGCCACGTCCCCGAACGGCACGGCGATCGGGGCGTCCGGCTTGTGGACGGTGACGCGCACCCACCGGGCGACGGGATGCGCGAGGACCACCGCGGCGATCCGCTCGGCGAGCGTCTCGATGAGGTCGACGGGATCGCGCTCCGCCGCCGCGGCCACCTCCTCCGCGAGCTCGCCGTAGTGCAGCGTGCGGCCGAGCTCATCGCTGCCGCCCGCGGGCGCGAGGTCGAGGGCCACCTCGAGGTCGATCACGAACGGCTGGCCGTCGCGCCGCTCCTCGGCGAACACGCCGTGGTGGGCGTGCACGCGCAGCCCGGTGAGGACGATGCGGTCGGTCGGGAGCCCCGTCACCACGAGCGGCCCACGACGATGGAGGGCAGGTCGCCCGGGTCGGTCGGGTCGTACCAGAGCGGGAGCTTGCCGCCGACGGAGGGCAGCAGCCGGTCGGCGGTCGTGACGGTGCGGGTCACATGGTGGTCGCGGCCGTCGGCGTCGGTGAACGCGACGGTGAGGCGGGCGCGCACGGCGTCGCCGGATCCGTCGAGGCGCTGCACGGCCGTGACGATCGCGGCGGTGCGGCGGCCGGTCTCGGTGACGCGACGCGCGGTCTGCGCGAGGCGCGCGACGCGGCGCTGCACGACGGCCCACGCCACGGCGGCGGCGATGCCGAGCACGGCCAGCGCGGCGGCCACGAGGCCGAGGACGCCGCGCGATCCGTCGCCGGCCGGCGCCACGGGCGCGAACGCCAGCGCCCCGACGAGACCGAGCGCGGTGCCGAGCAGGACCACGGCGACCGGCCACAGCACGGCGCCGACGGTGGTGAGCACGGGCGAGAGGAGCACGACGGACGCGTACGCGCTGCCGAGCGAGCCGAGGAGCCCGACGACGACCAGCACGACCTTGACCACGACGACGACCGCGCCGGCGTCGGCGCCCAGGTCGGCGGGGAACGTGAGGCCGACGCCGAGCACGACGGAGGCGACGAGCGCGGCGACCGCGACGCGGACGAGGCCCGCCTGCGGGGAGACGACGACTCGGTCCTGGCTCACGGCGCTCATGCTCCTACTCTGACAGACCGGCGACGGCCGCCGGCCCGGCGTGCGGGGCGTGCGGGGCGTCGGATGCGGCCCGCTCCGCCGCCGCCCGCTCGGCGTCGGCCCGGCCGTGCGACCAGGCCCCCTCCACCGCGAGGGCGGCCCGGGTCGCGGCCACGTCGTGCACGCGCACGGCCCACGCCCCGGCGCGCGCGGACAGCGCGCTGACGACCGCCGTCGGCACGTCCCGCGCCTCGACGGGCGCGTCCTCCGGCAGCAGCCGGCCGAGGAAGCGCTTGCGGGAGGCGCCCACGAGCACGCGGTGGCCGAGGTCGGTGAGCCGGTCGAGGGATCCGAGGAGCTGCCAGTCGTGCGCCTGGTCCTTCGCGAAGCCGAGGCCCGGGTCGAGGACGATGCGCGCCGGATCCACGCCCGCCGCCACGAGGGCGTCCACGCGCGCGCGCAGCTCGGCGCGCACCTCGCCGACGACGTCGGCGTAGGTCGCCCGCGTCGCCATCGTGTCGCTGTGGCCGCGCCAGTGCATCGCCACGTAGTCGGCGTCCGAGGCGGCGACGATCGCGGCCATGCGCGGATCCGCGAGGCCGCCGGACACGTCGTTGACCATCCGCGCGCCCGCCGCGAGGCACGCCTCCGCGGTGGCGGCGCGCATGGTGTCGACGCTCACCACGATCCCCTCCGCGGCGAGCTCCCGCACGACGGGCAGGACGCGCGCGAGCTCCGCGTCCGCGTCGACGCGCTGCGCGCCGGGCCGCGTGGACTCGCCGCCCACGTCGACGACGTCCGCGCCCGCCGCGACCATCCGCCGGGCGTGCGCCAGGGCGTCGTCGAGCCCGAGGTGGCGCCCGCCGTCGCTGAAGGAGTCGGGCGTCGCGTTGAGGATGCCGAGGACGAGGGGACGGACGCGCGCCGGGTCCACGCTCAGCCCCGTCCGCCGGCGCCGGCGCCGGGCAGGAGCGCGAGCACCTCGGCGCGCGCCGACGGCTCCGCGAGCGAGCCGCGCGCCGCGATGGTGATGGTGGTGCTGCCGGCCTGGCGGGTGCCGCGGGCGGTGACGCAGCCGTGGGTGGCGTCGAGGATCACCGCGACGCCGCGGGCGCCGAGGCCCCGCTCGAGCGCCTCCGCGATCTGCTCGCCCAGCCGCTCCTGCATCTGGGGGCGGGAGGCGAGGTCGTCCACGACGCGCGGGAGGCGGCCGAGCCCGACGATCCGCTCCCCCGGCACGTAGGCCAGGTGCGCGACGCCCGTGAACGGCAGCAGGTGGTGCTCGCAGATGGAGCGGAACGCGAGCCCGGTGACGATGACGGGCTGCGGGGCCGCGTCCGTCTCCGGGAGCGGGAACGTCTCGCGGAGGTGCCGGAGCGGATCCGCGCCCACGCCCGCGAAGAACTCCCCGTACGCCTCCGCGACCCGCGCCGGCGTGGTCGCGAGGCCCTCCCGGCCCGGGTCCTCGCCGATCGCGTGGATCAGCTCGGTGACGGCCGCCTCGATGCGCGCCCGATCGACGCCCACCGGATCAGGCCGTCGCGGGACGCGGGAAGGGCGAGCGCTTCGGCTTGCCGGCCGGCGGCTCCGAGTCGACCGCGCCGTCGACGACGCCCTGGTCGATGGGCGCCTTCTGCGGCATGGGGACGGGGGGCAGGTCCGACAGCGGCCGCTTGTCGCTCGAGAGCCACTGCGGGCGCGGCGGCAGCTTCTTCACCTCGGCGAAGATGGCGGCCAGCTGCGTGTGGTCGAGCGTCTCCTTCTCGAGGAGCTCGGTGGCCAGGCGGTCGAGGACGTCGCGGTTGTCGTTGATGACCTGCCACGCCTCGTCGTGCGCGCCGTCGAGGAGCGCGCGCACCTCGGCGTCGACCGTGAGGGCCATGTCCTCCGAGTAGTCGCGGCTGCCGCCGAGGTCGCGGCCGAGGAACGGCTCGCCCGAGCTGGAGCCGAGCTTCACGGATCCGACCTTGGCGCTCATGCCGTACTCGGTGACCATGCGGCGGGCCGTGGACGTGGCCTTCTCGATGTCGTTCGACGCGCCCGTGGTGGGGTCGTGGAAGACGATCTCCTCCGCGACGCGCCCGCCCATGGCGTACGTGAGCTGGTCGAGCAGCTCGTTGCGGGTGACGGAGTACTTGTCCTCCAGCGGCAGCACCATCGTGTAGCCGAGGGCGCGGCCGCGGGGCAGGATCGTGACCTTGGTGACCGGATCCGTGTTGTTCATCGCCGCCGCCGCGAGCGCGTGGCCGCCCTCGTGGTACGCGGTGATGAGCTTCTCGTGGTCGCGCATGATGCGGCTGCGGCGCTGCGGGCCGGCCATGACGCGGTCGACGGCCTCGTCGAGCGCGCGGTCGTCGATGAGCTGCGCGTCGGAGCGCGCCGTGAGGAGCGCGGCCTCGTTGAGGACGTTGGCGAGGTCGGCGCCCGTGAAGCCCGGCGTCTTCCGCGCGAGGACCTCGAGGTCGACGCCCGAGGCGAGCGGCTTGCCGCGCCCGTGCACCTCGAGGATCTGCTTGCGGCCCTGCAGGTCGGGGGCGTCGACGCCGATCTGGCGGTCGAAGCGGCCCGGGCGCAGGAGCGCCGGGTCGAGCACGTCGGGCCGGTTGGTGGCCGCGATGAGGATGACGTTGGTCTTGACGTCGAAGCCGTCCATCTCCACCAGGAGCTGGTTGAGGGTCTGCTCGCGCTCGTCGTTGCCGCCGCCCACGCCGGCGCCGCGGTGGCGGCCGACCGCGTCGATCTCGTCGACGAAGATGATGGCCGGCGCGTTCTGCTTGGCCTGCTCGAAGAGGTCGCGCACGCGGCTCGCGCCGACGCCCACGAACATCTCG
>Ga0265798_10010962_pt1 | contig 11095 bp, 7 predicted proteins | sample P3T30metagenome_FD_192430 | JGI IMG/M metagenome (GOLD analysis project Ga0265798, IMG submission 192430) | Plant litter microbial communities from East Loma Ridge, Irvine, California - P3 T30 | ecosystem: Environmental > Terrestrial > Plant litter > Unclassified | place: USA: California... | reverse complement strand
ACTTACGCCTCGCCGCCTTAAAATCGGCTCTCGCCATCGGTGTCGATGTCTTGCATGACAGGCCGTGGGCTGTGACCGGGATTGTATGTCGCGAACAGGTCTTCCTTGTTCCTGGTGCGGACTTGCACCATATACGCCACTTGATCTTGCTGACCTTGCTGGCCTTCGACGTCGTCCCTGAACCCTCGAACAGGAGTGGAGGAAAAGAAGTATTGTGTGATGGCGAAGCCCATGAGTACGCCGAATCCAGCGGCAACGATCACAATGAAAGTGACCAGCATGCCATTGAGAGCCATCTTGGCAGGAAGGTTGATGAGTTCAGGTAGAGTTCCGTGGCGATATGGCGGTTGGAGAGAGCGGATTGGAAGACTTGGTGGTGGCTTGAAGAGTTCCAGGCAACGAGGTGCATCGAGCCATCATCAGAGTACTTGAATGCATTTGGTTGGGTTTACGCTAACTTGAACAAGAAGCAGGCTGTGTTCTGCTCTCATCGCCCAACCGGGCCAAGCCCTGTATTTGCGGACCTGCGCGGCGCCGTGCCATTCGCATTCGCAAGCAAAACCAATGGCGGCTCAGGAACAGCGTTTCGTATCGAGCGGCTCTGCACAAAGTTAGTTACAAGAGCGCGCGTCTTCTATACCATGCGACGCAGGCACTACGGCACTTTCGTGCTGTAACCTATCCGTCCCGCCCAAAGTCGTCTGTGTGGTCGAAGAACTTTTGATCATCCAATCTTTGTTGTGATATGAGCATTAGGAAAGAAGACAAGAACGCTGTTCGCCGCTCGGAAAGACCGGATGACACCAAGCTCCCAACCAGACGCGTAGTCGCAGGGCTGAACGCGTAAGTAGCGCCCCTGTTGTTACAGGTTTTCCCCCAAGAACATGCAAAGCTGCCATGGCTGCTCGGTTTGCTCGGTTTGCTCGGGTTCGTATGGCGCTTAGCACCTTGAGTTCCGAGCTAACCGTAGTGGTTTTTACATGCATATGTTTACGCGGTCCGGAAGCTCGCAGATCCGGTGGATATGGTACACCGCGATGAGAAAGCGTGAAGGTACTGTAGCAATATGGCCGTGAGTTTGAGAAGCCGAATATGAAGCTCTGAGCTTGTACTGAGTATTTTCCGACTTCTGGTTAGTAGTGTGGTCAACCTTGGTATTGGGTGTGATTTGATGAGGTGGGAGTAACATGTTTGTGAAAAGGCACCAACATTCGATCTCGTTTCATTTGGAGGTTTGTTGGCTTGTCACTTGTGGCCGGCCGTTTGCACTCCGCAGCCAAGTCCGCAGTTGCGACCAGTAAATTATTATTGGTCCTGCGGCGATCACTCCAAAACATTCCTACATCCTCCCATGGCAATATAAGCCGACTGGTCCCAGTCGCTCTGCCATCCTGAATCTCTATGTTAAGTCGCCATGCCTTTTTCCTTACACCGCGCTCCCTGAGTCGTCACTCAATACGGGCCTTCACATCAGCTCCGGCAACATGGCTACCGAGGAAAAGGGTTGAAGCCGATAGCGATTTGGTCTCGAAACTTCAAAAAGCTAGCCCAAAGAAGGCATCATCGCAGAAGAAGGATGCTACAAATTCGGAGCCCAAGCCCAAGCCAATGCTGGGACTTCTCGAGCAGCAGGCGCGCCTGGAAAAGTCGCTGAAAAGGAGGACATCACAGGCGAAGGGAGTGACTGCGTCAGGAGAAAAGGCTATCATTCGAAGCTCGACCGAACACCACGATCTGCAGAGCTTCCTTGCATTCGCGGAACGGAAGCAGTTGAACACGGAGACTGCTGTCTACAAAGGCACACACTACGAGTACATAGTGTTAGAGGCGCTGAAACCTTTCGGTTTCCATCTTGAGAGAGTTGGCAAGAGCAACGATAAAGGCACAGATCTGGTGGGACACTGGAGTCTTCCCGGCGAGCCTTACGAGATCAAAATACTCGTGCAGTGCAAGGTCAGTCGCGGCTTGCCATCGGCAATCCGTGAGCTCGAGGGCGCGTACGCGGGTGCGCCGAGTGGGTGGACCGGGGACAATGTGCTTGCGCTCTTGTCGAGCAGCAAACCCATGACAAAGGGCGTTTTGGACGGGATCCAGAGAAGTCCTTCAGCGCTCGGAGCGTTGCACATCGATTCCGAAGGCCTTACTCGACAATTCATCTGGAATGCGATTGCTGGGCAAAAAGGACTTGCTGGCGTGGGTGTCACGGCGAAGTATAGCGAGGAACAATCCCCAGCGGCCTCGGCGAAGAAAGGGATCACGCAGACCATCAAGACTGTTGCTCTTACATGGAATGGGAAGCCTTTTACTGCAGGTAAAAAGGCTGCCCAGTGATGCCAGCTGCACACAATGGATTTGGTCGGTCACTGCGGTTGACTCCTGTACAATAGGTATAGACGGCGACTGGGTTCGCATTGTACGATACGCTAAGCACGACACTGACGTTAGCAGAGAGCATGTAGCATTCACATAATCTGTACATTAGTCATTTCGGCGAACATTTGTTTAATTAATCTTTGTAGATGGGCTGGAAGCTTTCTCTCAGCGGCCAATGCTGATGACGCGATGCGCCCTACAACACCCTGTTGGTGACTCAAGAACATGACTCCATCTTTTTACACCGAAGAATGCATGTATAAGTAATGTAAATCGTCAAGAGTTACAGCCTTCTCGCTATATACTAATCGTTCCGAAGATTGTGCAATGGCTCTCACTTCGACAAAGATGCCCTTCAGATCGGCTGCGAAAGAAGAAGACCCGCTTGAGGACGTCAAGCGCCTCGAAAGCATTGAATGCGGCAGAGAGGCACTGGAACATTTCAACATCGCAGAAGGGTATCGTAACCTGAACCATGGTGAGTATTGCAGCGAATGTCACCATGATCACTCCATTGAGTTCCCGTATGACGCACACTAACCTTGCAGGCTCGTTCGGCACATATCCCAAAGAAATCAGAACTGTCCTTCGCTACTACCAGGACCTCTCAGAGGAAAGGCCCGATGTATTCATCCGATACGACTATCCCAGACTGCTCGATGAGTCTCGCAAAGCTGTTGCAGAGATCCTCAACGCCCCCGTCGAAGGCTGCGTTTTCGTCCCTAACGCCACGACGGGAATCAACACCGTCTTGAGAAATCTGGTCTATAACCCCGGAGATGTCATCATCTATTTTGCAACGGTATACGGAGCCTGTGGAAAATCCATCACATACATCACCGAAACGACACCGGCATCCGCGTACATGATCGACTACACGTATCCCGTGTCGGACCGCGATCTTATCTCGAAGTTCGAAGAGGCTGTCAAGACCATCAAAGCAGAAGGCAAGAACCCAAGGATAGCGGTATATGACACCATAGTATCCCAGCCAGGCGTACGTGTGCCTTTCGAGCGTCTTACAGAGCTATGCCGTCAAAATGGCATCCTCAGCTGCATTGACGGAGCTCACGGCGTGGGCGGCATTCCAACAGACCTCACGAGACTCGATCCGGACTTTTACGTGAGCAATTGCCACAAATGGCTCCTCGTCCCCAGAGGCTGTGCCGTGTTCTACGTACCCGAGCGCAACCACCACCTCATGCGATCCACGATACCTACGAGCCACGGCTTCGTGCCGGCACCGACTGACGATGGCTCCGCCGCCATCCGATCTCCTCTTCCACCCTCCATCAAGACCGAATTCGTCAACAGCTTCGAGTTCGTAGGCTCCGTCGACAACAGCCCCGTCCTCTGCGTACCGGCAGCAATCGAATGGCGCAAGAAAATCACCTGGGGCGACAAGCGCGGCGAAGAAGCTATCTACGCCTACGTTGCGCACATCGCTCGCGAAGCCGGCGAGATCATGGCCGCAGGCCTTGGAACTGAAGTGATGGAGAACGCCGAGGGCACTCTGACGGACTGCCCCTTCAGCAATGTGCGCCTGCCTCTGTCGTTCGAAGCTCTGGCGCAGAAGGACTCGGCAAAGGCCTGGCAGATTTTGTTCTGGATGAGCAGCGTGCTGACCAAGGACTATGATACTTTCATGGGGCTTAATTTCCATGCTGGTGCTTGGTGGGTGAGGTTGAGCGGGCAGGTGTATGTGACCAAAGAGGATTTCCAGTGGGCGACGAAGGTTCTGAAAGAGCTTTGCGAGAGGGTCGAGAAAGGGGAATGGGAGACATCTGGCCTGTAAGGGAAGTTTCTGTTTTGCTGAGACAGTACTTCTCTGCCACTGTAACTAATTAAATACATTGTGGCTGCCTTCAATCTCGTGAGGTTCGATACAATGATCGTAATTCGTAAAGATAGCTGTCACATCTAACAGAAGTACCACGTCGCCTTTAAACTTCAAGTAGTTTCAATCCTATACTGCCGCGGATAAATACTGTACGTACGATCCTACGCGTCTCAGTTGAGTAGAATAAATTCCAATGGATTGTAATATGAGGATGAGTTTTGCCACACGGTACGGTGAATCGTCGGAGTGAAAAATGTCCGACTTGTCCTTCACAAGTTGCTGATCCTTCGAACCCTTGAAGGTCTCAGAACACAATTCATTTCCAATCATTGATTGTATTCCTATCAGTTTTCGGCGGCAGAGGTTTAGAACGTACAGTACCGGTTTCTGTTTAGGAAATTTCCTCCACGATGTTCAGTCGCAGCGGTGCGAAAGCGCTGCGTCAATCGCGCTGTTTCTCCAGCACTGCGACAAGACAGGCTGATTTTACACACGCGGTCATCGGAGGAGGTGCAGTCGGTCTGGCAATTGCTAGAAAGCTGCAGCAAAGAGATGGTGTTAGTACGGTGTTGATCGAGAAGCATGGTATGGTCGGAAGCGAGACGAGCAGTCGCAACTCCGAGGTGAGATCCGAGGCCTCCCTCGATCGCAGCACGAATCTAGGAGGCATTGTACTAACAAAGGACAGGTTATCCACGCTGGACTTTACTACTCCAAGGACAGTCTCAAGACACGATTATGTATCCAAGGCAAGGAGATGATGTACGACCTCTGCGAGAAGAACGCGATCCCCCACAGCAACTGTGGCAAATGGATTGTCGCGCAGACAGACGACCAGATGGGCGAATGCGAGAAAGTACACGACTTTGCGAAGTCAATAGGAGTGCCTATACGATACTTGCCCCGAGACGAGATCGCAAGGAGAGAACCCGAAGTCCGCGCCGAAGCTGGCGCACTGGAGAGCCCGACGACTGGTATCATTGATAGCCATAGCTACATGCAATTCCTGCACGGCGACTTCGAGAACTCTGGAGGTGACACTGCTCTCGCGAGTAAGGTGACACGGGTCGAGCCTCCTTCGCCTGGCAACCCAGACTGGAAGATCTGGACTTCATCTCCCGGACAAGGCGAGGCGAGCGAAGAAGACACTCACATTACCGCCGAGACGGTCATCAACAGCGCCGGCTTGTACGCGTGCGACATCAACAACATGATCTTGCCGGAAGACAGGCATCGGACTCAGTACTACGCCAAAGGCAACTACTTCAGCTACGCCAAATCTTTCCCTAAACCCTCGACTTTGGTCTACCCGGCTCCCACGCCTGGTCTCGGCGGTCTGGGAACGCATTTGACTCTTGACATGGGAGGTCGCATGCGATTCGGTCCTGATGTTGAGTGGGTCGACGCACCAGACGACCTGAAGCCTACCAGCGACCCCGAGAGGTTTGCCATGGCAGTGCAATCGATCAAGTCTTTCCTTCCTGGCGTTGATGAAAAGGAATTGGCGCTCGACTACGCCGGCATCAGGCCGAAACTGCAGAGGATGGGAGCTGTAGGCAGCGGTAAAGGCTTCCAAGACTTTTACATCAAGAAGGAAGACGGATATGATGGGTTCGTGAACTTGTTGGGTATTGAGAGTCCTGGGTTGACCAGTAGTTTGGCGATTGCTGAGGAAGTCCATCGTATTTTGTATGGTTGATTGTGCTGGGCACTTCTTCTGAGGAATGGTCCATCAAGGTGCTTTGCTATGCAGTACACAGTGTACGGACCCCTGCACGTTACATGGTGAATGTAGTAGTGTAAGGTTGCCCGTGCATGACATGTGAGCATGTGGAGGAGATCGGGATGCTTCAACGGCGTGCAACATTCCCCGCGCGTGTGTGCTCCACCACGAACAGGAACAGGGAATTGTCCATGTCGCATCCCACGTCATTCCATACTTTTCCATCCGCCGATCTGCGGTAGACACGATACTAATGAAGTCAGCTCGACCATCGGCATTTTCATCGGTCATGTGGTGGTAGGTACGTTCAGAGAGAGCAGTGTAAGCGACATGATCAGGCGTCGAGAGTACACAACTCGATCACCAGTTCACACCTGTAGGTACCTTACACACAGCTGCGCGTACAGACAGCAAGTAGGACAAGACTCGTAAGTGCGCCGTTGGACGTGTCTTTCTGTATACCAAAGAAACCCATGCGGGGCGTGTGCAGTGTCTTTGATGCATGCCATGGATCATCCCGGCCTACGGTCAATGAGGATAGCACTTGCCCAAGGTGAGTAAGGTTCATTCCTACAGTATGGTATAAGAGAAGTAGTGGCCGCTTCTTCTTCTATTTCTTGATACACCATCACGACACATCACGATACATCAATCATGGTCACCGCACGCCATCTTACTGCCGTCACCGCAAGCCTGGCAGTTGCCAGCGCTCAATGCCCGGATTACCTCGACTATGCAGAGACTCCCCATGGCCCATACTCGGAAGGAAGATACAACCTCTCGTACCAACGACCTGATCCTTCATGCCGAACCTTCACCTCGTCTGTAGTGGAAGATGCAATCAACCGTGTCAAGGGAGATATTTCAGATCCTGACCTGAGGAGACTGTTCGAGAACACATACCCCAACACGATGGACACCGCCGTCAAATGGAAGGGAACTGCTGAGGGGAGCGACGAAGAGCTGTGTTTCTTGATCACAGGCGACATCAACGCCATGTGGCTGCGTGATTCGGCAAACCAAATGCAATCTTACCTGCCTCTGCTCGAAGCTTCATCGTCGTCCGATTCCATTGCATCACTGTACCGCGGTGTCATCAACCTTCAGGCTCGCTACCTTCTCACATCTCCATACTGCAACTCTTTCCAGCCGCCGAAGGAGTCTGGTATCGACCCTGCGCCGAACCCATCAGCTAGCGACGACACCGTCGTGCCGCCTTACAACAACCAAAGCGTCTTTGAATGCAAGTACGAGCTCGACTCGATTGCTTCATTCTTGGAAGTCTCAACAAACTACTGGCAAAAGACTAACGACACATCCTTCTTCGGCAAGTACAGTTGGATCTCAGCTGTCGAGGCCGTCTTGTCCGTAGCAGAAGCCATGATGACACCAACATACGGCGAAGACGGCCAGGTCCTGGACTCGCCCTACACTTTCACCCGTCTTACCAACCGCGCAACCGAGACACTCGCCAACGATGGTATCGGCAACCCAGTGAGGAACGGCACAGGTCTCATTCGCTCCGCCTTCCGCCCATCAGACGACTCGACAATCTTCCAACTCTTCATCCCGGCCAACATGATGTTCTCACGCTTCGTCGGATCAGCCGCAGAAATCGTCACCGCACTAGGCGGCTCCAACAGCTCAGCTCTCGCAGCCCGCATGACCGACATGTCGAACAGCCTCCGCGACGCAATCACCAAGCACGGCATCGTCAACACGGCTTCGCACGGCCAAGTCTACGCTTTCGAAGTCGACGGCTTCGGCTCGCAGAACATCATGGACGACGCCAACATCCCGTCGCTCCTCTCGGCGCCTTTCCTGGGATACCTGGACGCCAACGACAGCATCTACCAAAACACGCGCGATCTCGTCTTGGGCGCGCAGAACCCTTACTTCATGCGTGGACCCGTCATCAACTCGATTGGTGGCCCTCACCAAGGCCCCGGCATGGCATGGCCGATGGCGAGCATTGTGAGGATCTTCACGAGCGACGACGACGCGGAGATCACGGAGCAGTTGCACGAGATTTTGAGTTCGACGGCTGGGCTGGGTTTGATTCATGAGAGTATCAACACTTTCAATGTGACGGATTGGACTAGGCAGTGGTAAGTTGATCGGAATGACTTGACTTGATGAGTTCCAAATTGCTGACCTTGGTTTCATCAGGTTCTCATGGGCGAATGGACTTTTCGGACAGATGATTCTCGATCTCGATGAGAGGAAGCCTCATCTGTTGAAGCAAAGCTTCCAGGGAGGCAACGAGAGCTCCGCGATAGGATACTGATGGATGGAACGTTTGGGATGAAATCATTCCTAGTGGAAGAGCCGACCTACTTGACCACACTTCACGATGCAAATGAATGAGCTCTTTCCCCCCTCAACATGTAAAAACAACCATGTGGAACGATTGATGTTCAAGCTCCCTTAAGATTTGCAACACCAACTAACCCCCTCCCATCCCCCACCTCGTCGGCACCTCACTCATCTCAAACTCAATCCTCCGCGCCCTCACAACCTCCCCATGCCGCAAACCAGCCTTCTTAACCTCCCTCCCATCAACCCACAACCCCTTAACAAAAGGCTTCGTCCTCGCTCCCGGAGCAGAAATCACAACCTCACACTCCTCCTCCTGGCTAACACTCACACCTCCCGTCGCCACCCCAGCCGGCAGACGAAGCGTCACCTTCTCGAAAAACGGCGCCCCAACAACATACCCATCCCCAGCCGGATCCAGCGGATAAAACCCAAGAGCCGAGAAAACATACCAAGCGCTCATCTGACCCAGATCCTCATTCCCACTCAACCCAGCCGCCGTAGCGTTGTAGTTCTCCGCCGCGATAGCGCGCACCAGCCGCGCCGTCGAAGCGGGGAATCCGATCGCGGCGTACAGGTAGGGCACGTGGTGGGAGGGTTCGTTGGAGTGGTCGTTTGCGCCCGAGGCGAAGTAGGCGTCTAGGTTTTGTTTGAGAGTCTCGGGGCCGCCGGAGAGGGATGCCAGCCCGGCGGGGTCGTGCGGGACCGCGAAGGTGTAGATGGCTGCGTCGCCTTCGGTCCAGCCTTGGGAGGGGGAGGCGAGGGAGCCGTTGGCGTTGCGGGCTTGCATGGAGGCTGTGGCGGCGTTGAAGAGGTTGCGGTAGTTTTTGCTGCGGGCGTGGAGGTGGGCTGCTGTTTGGTTGTCGCCGGCGTGGGAGGCTACTATGGCTGCGGCGTGGTCGTCGAAGGCGTAGTCCAGAGTCCGCGAGGCGGATTCGGCCCAGTGGTCGTTGGGCACGTAGCCTAGTTCTAGGTATGCGGTGAGGCCTGCGCGGGCTTCGTCCGGGGTGTATGGTTCGCGGTCGTAATAGAGGAGTTGGGTGTCGTTGATCGGGGGTTCGAAGGCGTTTTTGCGCACGGCTTCCCAGGCTTTGGTGATGTTGAAGGAGGTGAAGTTGCGGGAGAGGGCGTTAGCGAGGACGGCATCGACGTGGGTACCGATCATTATGTTGGTTTCGACGATGTTGGCCCACATTGGGAGGCGGCCGGAGTAGTCGTAGATACGGAGGAGGGAGCGCATCATACTGTTGACTCGCTCAGGGGCGAAGAGTGTTAGGAGACTGTGCTCGGCGCGGAAGGTGTCCTGTGGATTGTTAATGATATGATCATCTTGAGCGTATGTTCTAATGGCATACCCAAATCGACCAAGACTGGTAGTAAGAGTCCTCATCCTCCCTTATTTGATCAGTGTAGCCCTCATACCAAGTCCTGCGCCCTCCATGTACGGTCTCCAAAGGCTCAGAGAAGTCCGACGGATACTGCAGGCCGTGGAACAGACCCGTGTAAAAGATTGACTTCTGATCGTGAGCCGCGTCCGTTTCGTTGACGCCTTCAATCTTTACACGACCGAGCTTCTCCAACCAGGCTTCTTTCAGTGTCTCGACAGCGTCGTTGAATGATGTCAAAGCTGGTGCTTCGATGTCGAGGTTCCGGCGGGCTTGTTCAATGCTAACAAAAGATACCCCCGTGCGGACTTCCACTCTGTTGCATGATGGAGGGAATTTGACCCAGGCACCCAAATGCTCGCCAGTACCTGTCTTGGCGTTTTCTTTCGTTTCATTGCCATGAGCAATGCCGTACGAAATGAAAGGGACTGAGAAGCGCGATACAAAGTAGCCACTGAACCCAGGAGCTCGATAAGGCCCCAGAGCATAGTCCTGCCGTTGCGGATTCGATCCATGGACTTCTTGCGACTCTGGATCGATCGTAATGGCTCCTGTCCAGTTCTGGCGTGTGGCTTGAATGAAGACGTTAGGCTCGTCTAGCTGTCCTTGAGGGAAGTCGAATCGCAAATGGCCAACGTGTGATGAAGCAGTCATAGCAACCTTGATCTTCCCACTCTCCTCGCGATGCTCATGTCGATCAGACCGATCTTGCAAATCGATCCTTGGAAACATCTCATCGACACCCCCCTCCTCATCCCTTCTGACCCTCCCATTAGCACCCTCCTTGACCTCCTCAGGAACCACCTGCCCACCCCCCGGCACAGGCGAGAACAAACTCTCCGTCCATTCCAGCCCAGCCGCTACAGTCTCAGCCTCAATCTCAACCTCATAAACATAAGGCGTACTCCTCTCCTCCCCCTTCACAAACCAATGAGCTCGCTCCTCAAACAAAGGCTTCACCTCCCCAACTCCAGGCACAAGAACAACCTGCCCGCTCTCCCCCATCCATATAGCAGGTTGATGCGTAGCCTGAAACCCATGGATGTATTGGTCCAAGTCGTTGTAAGGGCATTGCGAGATGAAGTTCTCGCGAGTTTGGGGCGTCCAACGGGTCATGCCGAAGGGTGGCGAGACAGAGGGGATCATGCCGCCGTTGCCGTTGGGCGTTACGCCTGAGGTGCCGATTCGGGGGTCGACATGTTGCAGAACGCCGGCAATGTTGTGATAAGAAGATGGTGATGTGGGTGGGTTTGATGTGGCTGCTGCTGCTGCTGCCAGTGCGGCTACGCCTAGGGACTGGAGGGAGCACATTTGGTCGATGTAATGATGAAAGAGGTCGTCGAGCAGTTCGAGTCTACCTCGTAGAGGCGTTTGAAAGACGGGCATTGTTTTCTTTACGTCCTGTGGTATATGAGGAGTTGTTACATCTGAGGATTCATGCATGCAACCGTGATCTGC
>Ga0265798_10010961_pt1 | contig 11095 bp, 7 predicted proteins | sample P3T30metagenome_FD_192430 | JGI IMG/M metagenome (GOLD analysis project Ga0265798, IMG submission 192430) | Plant litter microbial communities from East Loma Ridge, Irvine, California - P3 T30 | ecosystem: Environmental > Terrestrial > Plant litter > Unclassified | place: USA: California... | reverse complement strand
GCAATCCAGACCACTTCAATCGGCGTGGCGAACTCCGGTCCGTACTTGACGTTGTCGGCCAGCGAAAAGCCGATGCGCGACTTGTAGCACGGGTGGTAGCTGTGGGCGTCCATGAAATGCTGTTCCAGAGCATCCACATCCAGTTGATGAGCGGGCTTTGCGGGCTTGTAGCTCTGATTGCGGGCTTGTAGGTCCTTGAGCTGGGTCTGCTCGATTTCCTGAATGAAGCGCGCCAGATGCGGGCTGTCCTGGAATGGGCTCAACAGCTCGGTCAGGGCCTGATGCAAGTCCGGTACGCTGCGGTTACCGTCCTTGTCGACACGTTCAAGACTGGCATGATCAAGCCGGATCAGTTCGAAACTGCTGCTGAGCAGGCCGCTGCAGCGGTACTCGACAGGTGCCTGAGCCGAATCGGTTGCTGGCACCACAAACAAGTGCCGATGCTCATCCAGTGATACACAGGTGTAAGGCAGAGCGGCTTCATAAAGCAGCGTCTGCAGCAACTGACCGATCACGCGGCGCTGCACTTTTGTATAACGGCCCGCGTCGATATCCGCCAGCCAGTCGCCGGTTGCCGGGGCTTTGACGGATTTTGGTTCACGCGGCAAAGGGTTCAGCGGTAGAGGGGTTGCCATGTTCATACCTCAAATGAAAATTATCGGGTTTCGACGGCGTCGGGCTGTGCCTCGGCGCGCTCGTCGTTAACAGGCTTATCTTTCACGGGCGCTTCATTGACGGGGAAGCGCCAGGCGCAGGGCAAAGCCAGGAGAATCAACAGTCCGGTGGCGATAAACACTTCGCTGATGGCCGACGGCGTGGCGGTCGGCCCTGCGGAACTCAGGCGGAATTCGAGCCACAGGGAAGCGATGACAATCCCCAGCGACGCCACCAGACGCCGTGAAATGTTGTTCATCGCCGCACCCTGCGTAACCATCGGCTCAGGCAAGGCATTGAGACCGGCGGTGGTGATGGGCATGTAGGACAGGCCCAGTCCGGCGCCGCGAACCATCATCAGGACGAACACCACGCCTATCGCCGCATCGGACTTGAGCAGACCCAGCGCCAGCGTCGACAGCCCGGTCAGCAAAAGGCCGATGGCGACCACCTTGCGTGGCCCATGCCGATCCAGTGCCTTGCCGCCCCACTGTCCGAACAGGCTGGCGAACGCCGCCGTGCAGAGCAGCGACAGACCGGTCCAGATCGGGTTGTAGCCCATCACGGTCTGCACCAGCAGCGGCAACAGCACCAGACACTCGAACATGCCGACCGATTGCACCACGGCGACGATCACACTCAGTCGGTAGCCGCGCAGGTTGAACAGACGCAGGTTCAGCAACGGATCCTTGCGACGCAGTTCCACGCGGACAAACGCGATCAGGCAGGCCACGGCGACCAGCACCATGCCTTGATTGAGCGGATCCAGCAGCGCCTCGGCATGATGCATGCGACTGATAGCCACCATCAGCAGGCCGATCCCTGACGCGATCAGCAGGTAGCCAATCAGGTCAAACGGCTTGCGCTCGGGCGGCTCGGATGCCGGAAGAACACCTACGCCCAACACCAACGCCAGCAGACCGATGGGCACATTCATCAGGAACAGCGAGCGCCAGCTGAACCACTCCAGCAGCAGGCTGCCGCACAGCGGTCCCAGTGCCGGGGCGAGCATCACGGCGGCGCTCCAAAGCCCGGTTACCCTGCCCCGTTCATGCTTTTCATACACGGCGAAGATGATTGCCAGCGACAACGGAATCATCAGCCCGCTGGCCACGCCCTGCACCACCCGCGCCGCAATGACCAGCGCAATGGAATTGGCCAGCGCACCCAGTAGCGATCCGCCGATGAACAGCGCAACACCCCACAGGTACAGACGCTTGCGCCCGACCCGCTGGCTGAGGAAGCTGGTCAGCGGCATGGTCATGCCCATGCTGGTCATGAACGCAGCGACGATCCAGGTAGCCATCAGCGGACCAATCCGGAACGCTTCCATGAACGTAGGCAGCGCCGGGTTGAGCGAGCTGTTGCTCAGGCTCACGGTCAGTGTGCCCAGTAAAACGTTGATCACCACCCAACTGCGCGGGACGTTGAAGCCGGATTTCACCGAAGGTCCTCCCGGATCCGCTCACCGTTGCGTATGAAATGCTGCGCCGGACGCGGATGGCAGAGAAAATCCACATGGGAAATGTTGAAGCCATAGGCGCCCGCCAGTGGCAGCACCAGAAGATCACCGATCGCGACGCCCTTGAAGGGATGGTTGCGGCTCAATACGTCCTTGGGCGTGCAGAGCTGGCCCACAACCGTGCAGGCCTTTTCCTCGGATTCGGCAGTCTGTGGCACGTTGGGCAGATGAATGACCGGGTGATCATGGCTCTGGGCAACCGGCAGACGGAACTGGTGGGTACCGCCGCGGCATACCAGAAAGTGCTCGCCGTGACTGGTCTTGATATCCAGCACTTCAATCGCGTAGTAACCGCAATAAGCGCTGATGAAACGGCCTGGCTCAAAACGCAGAATCGGCGCATCGGCCTCTTCGGCCAGGCGTTTATCCAGATAACGGCAAAAGCGCTGCCAGTCGAAGCGCTGACCGCTGAGGTAATCGACACCAATACCGCCGCCCACGTTGAAATGGGTGACCTGCTCCGGGTGACGGGTCAGGGCTTTCCATTGCGGCCAGCGCTGCAGGTACAGATCGATCAATTGCTCGTGTCGCTCGACCGATTGCTGGTGCGACATGGCATGCACATGAAAGCCCTTGAGCGACAAGTGACTGGCGCTGTCCACGCGCTGCACGGCTTCAGCCAGGTCCGCTTCGTCGATGCCGAATGGCGTGGCGGTTCCGGCCATGGCCAGTCGGCTCGACTGGGTGGGCGGCAACTGCGGATTGATGCGGATGAACACCGGCTGCACGCGCCCGACTTCGCTCGCCAGTCGTTGCAGACGATCGATTTCGTTGAGGCTTTCCACATGAAACGCCTCGACCTTGTTCAGCAGCGCGCTGCGCAGGTCCGAGTCCAGCTTGCCGGGGCCGGAGAACACGTAGGGTTTGCGCATCGGGCACGCCATCACCCGCTCGATCTCCCCTCCCGAGGAAATCTCGAAACCGCTGACCAGCGGAGCCAGCGTCGCCAGTACCGGCGCTTCGCTGTTGGCCTTGATCGCGTAATACAGCTCCACGCCAGCGGGCAGCGCTGCCATGACCTCGCTCACATGCTGTTCAAGGGCGTCCAGATCGTAAACGAAGGCAGCCAGCGGATCCGTCTCCAGCGACCGGGCCTCGTTTATGGCGGCACGCACCGTGTCAGGCAACTTATGCATAACGCACCTCTTCCTGCTCGGCGTAACGCGCTTCCTCGCCCCACGGCGATGCCAGACGCACGTAATTGGCTTCGCGATCAGCCTTGGCCGCCAAACGCACCTTGAGGTTGGTCTTGCAGGCAATCGAGTGGCCTGCAATCAATGCATCCAGTTCCGGCGCAGGACGTACCAGCTCCTTGCGAATGCTGCGCAGTTGTCGCTCGACCTGCTGCCACATCAAAGGCGCCAGGTGTGGCCGCTCCCAACTCAGGGCCAGCACGGCCTCGGACAGGTTGTTGATCAGCAGGCAGTAAGTGATGCGGCTCCAGCCCTGCTCGCGGGAATACGTCAGCGACTGGAGAATGCGCGGGTGCAGCCCGACCTCGATGGACTTGATGCCCAGTTCGTCGGTGAGTTTGACGCCCTCAAAGTCGCGCAACAGCAACTGTCGAGGCTGGCCGTTATCGTGAATCAGCACGGCATTCTGCAAATGCGGCTCCATCACCACGCCATGGTTGAAGAACAGCGCCATGACCGGGCGCAGCAGCAAGGCCTGATATTGATCAAACCATGTCAGCAGGTCCTCATCACCAAGTTCCCAGCCTTTGAAGCGCTGCAGGAAATCATGCACCAGCGGCCGTGAGCGCAGGTCGCGAGCGAACAAGGTGCCCGCCATCACGCTGCGGTCGGCACCGGAGCGAAGGCAGAAGTTTTCCCGCAGAATCGCGCCGGTCTGTTCACGAAACCAGTGGGCATCGGTTTCACCGACCCCTTTGGGTGCCCAGCTCATCGAACCCGGTTCAGCCACCGTGGACAGTCCACCGAGGGTTTCCGGCTGCGTCTGCTGCAGGCGCTGAAACAGTTCGTCGATGATCCGCGTGCTTTCCAGCTCATACCAGGCGTTTTTCCTGACACAGTTGGTGATGCGCACATTCAGCGAACCCTTGATGAAATAGTCGTGGCCTTCGATGTACCAGGTGCGCATCGAAGCCGTCGGACTGGCCAGCGGCCCGGTGGTGCCGAGGTCCGTGACTTCACCCAGCTCCAGCAGACGCTGTACGCGACGATCCTGCATGAACAGCTCAGCCTGCACCGGGTGCATGCAGATCAGCGCGTGTCCGGGACGGGCCTTTGCCTGATCGACAAAACCGGCCATGACCTGTGTCTCGCTCAGACCATTGGAAGTGATCCGCAGTCCTTCCATCGGCACCTCGAACAGGTGAAGCGCGGTCTTGGCCTGAAACTCCGGCGCGTAGGTTTCCTGGGCCAGATGTTTCGGCCACAGCCGTGCCTTGGGCGCGGGATGATTGGGATGGCCGAACCACAGACCCTGTTCGCTGGCCAGGTAGCCGCTCAACGGCTCCGGGTGCTCGCCGGTCATGTTGTGGGCCACGATGGCGGCCGTCAGGTGCTGGCTTTGCATGACCTGATCAAGCAGTTCGTCGTTGCTTGCGCGGGTCATGTGCTCACAGGCGCTGAGCAGTTGCTGAACGAACTCGGGAAATGCCGGGCACTGCCAGCTGCCCTGTCCACGCCGTGCATAGACATCGGACAGGTAGCGGTGGCTGCCCAGGCCGTCACGGCGGTCCACCAGTACGAAGAACTGTTGTTTATTGGGCAGGCTGATGGTCAGCGGGATGCCTTTCCAATGGCCGCCATCGACAAAACACCCAGGCGCGATGCCCTGCATGCCCTGTGGCCACGTGTAATGAAGGCAGTGTTCCGGCAGTGCAAATTCCTTTATCAGGCAATTGAGTAACGCGCGGGTCGTCGCCAGCTCGCTCACCATCGTTGATAAAACGGTGCGATCGGTATTAGTCATGTCTGCTCCACAGTCGCTTTACGCTGACTGTCTAAGTGACATCGCAACAAAGTGTCAGATAACTATCTGCTGCGAAAACAACTCAAGCATTTGCCCGGCTTATCACTCGGCACGCCATGGCCAGATAAACCCTGTCAGCAAATACGCTACGTTCGTTCGGCCCGAAGTTCTGACCGGTCCAGATTGTCTTGAATAACAATAACGTGATGAAGTTATTGAGTGCGCAACTGACTCAGCGCGGCCTTGAGTGCCTCTTCGAATCGCTGGATAACCAGTTGGCACTGTTCGTCCGTGATGATCAGCGGCGGTAACAGGCGGATCACGTTGCCATTGCGGCCACCCCGCTCCAGCAAAAGTCCCTGTTTGAAACACTGCTGCTGAATGACCAGCGCAAGTTCGGCGTCTATCGGAAAACTGCCGAGACGATCTGCAGGTTTGCGCTCGTCGACGATCTCGATGCCCAGCATCAGACCGCGTCCACGTACCTGCCCCATGGCCGGGTATCGTTGCTGCAAAAGCATCAGTTGATCCTTGAGCCACTGTCCGCGTCTGGCGGATTGTCCGGCCAGGTTCTGGCGCTGCAACACTTCCAGCGTGGCAAGACCGGTGGCCATTGCCATCTGGTTGCCGCGGAAGGTGCCGGAGTGATTGCCCGGCGCCCATGCGTCGAACTCACGGCGGATGCCCAGCACCGCGAGCGGCAGACCGCCACCGACCGCTTTGGACATGACAATGATGTCGGGTTCGATACCGGCATGCTCGAAGGCGAACATCTTGCCGGTGCGGCCAAACCCGGCCTGCACTTCGTCAAGAATCAGCAGAATGCCGTGTTTACGGGTCACTTCGCGGATCTGCCGCAGCCAGCTGTCCGGCGCAGGATTGACGCCGCCTTCGCCTTGAACGGCTTCCAGAATCACCGCAGCCGGAAGCGATACGCCGCTTTCGACGTCTTCGATGAACTGGGTGAAGTAGTAGCTCAGCGCTTCGGTCCCGGCCTCGCCACCGAGGCCCAGCGGGCAGCGGTATTCGTGCGGGTACGGCAGAAATTGCACGCCGGGCATCAGGCTGGCGACCGCATCTTTCGGTCCGGTGTTGCCGGTCAGCGCCAGAGCGCCGTGGGTCATGCCGTGGTAGGCGCCAGAGAAGCTGATGATGTTGCTGCGTCCCGTCGCGGTTTTGGCCAGCTTGATCGAAGCTTCCACCGCATCGGCGCCGGACGGGCCGCAGAACTGCAGGCAATAGTCCCGACCCTGCCCAGGCAGCAGGCTCAGCAACGTCTCGCTGAAAGCGTCCTTGACCGGCGTGGTCAGGTCCAGGGTGTGCATCGGCATACCCGAGGTCAGGAAGCCGTCGAGGCTGGCCATGATTGCTTCATGGTTGTGCCCAAGCGCCAGCGTTCCGGCCCCGGCCAGACAGTCCAGATACGTGTTGCCTTCAACATCCGTTACCCAGAGCCCATGTGCCTTGGCAATCGCCAGAGGCAACTTGCGCGGGTAACTTCTTACATTGGATTCAAATCTCGCCTGCCGGGCCAGATAGTTGGCATTGGTTTTATGCGAAGACGTAGTAGAGTGCAATAAGCCATCATTCAACATGGGGTAACCCTCGCTAAGTTCGGGATGCAAACTATTCTCATTTCCAGAAAACTGCAAGTCTGTTACTGAAATTTAATTCTGAATTTAATATGACCATGCATTCGTACTTGCATAATGAGAGGCGCACAGTATTACGCCAACTAACGCTGGATATGTTCAAGGCGCCCGGACTCATAAAAGTCGGCGTATCGGTTATTGCTTTTTTGAAGGCCGCACTTTAATTACGTTATAAGTGAAGTATTTATTCAACTGGCACTTTGCATTGCGTTCTCTCTGTCAGAGTCGTTCCGCATTGAGTCGTGAAGCGCAGGCGCCCTTCCCTGGGCAGCGCATGAGTGATGGATCAGAAACCCACAGTGGCCGAGATCAGATAGGTTCGGGGTGTTGCGAGCGTCAGACCAGGCTCGCTGTCGTCCGAGGCGCCGGCAGAACTCCAGTAGCGCTTGTCCATGACGTTCTCGACGTTGGCCCGCAGCGTGACGGTCTTCTGATCGACCTTGAAGGCATAGCGCGCGCCGACGTCGAAGCGCTCGGACGAATCGATGTCCTTGGTATTGGCCTGATCCAGGTATTGCGAGCTGGTGTAGATGCCCCGCCCGGTCAGCGTCAGACCTTGTACGGTCGGCACGTCCCATTCGGCCCCCACATTGACGTTGTATTCAGGCGTGGCGGGCGCACGGTTGCCGTCAAATGTGCCGCCGGTGGTGTTTTTCAGTTCGCTGTCGATGTACATCACGCCGCCCAGCAGGCGGAAGCCCTTGAGCGGCTCGCCGAACATGGTCAGCTCTACGCCGTTGTTCTCACGCTTGCCGTTGGGGCCGAACACGCGGGAGGCCGCATTGGTCTCGTAGGCGGGCTGTTTGATGCGGAACACGCTGCCGGTGAAGGCGAACGAACCCAGGTCATATTTGGCACCCACCTCGACCTGACGGCTGATGAAGGGCGGGAAGATCTCGTCTTCGTTGATCGAGGTCGACGGTGCTATCTTGCCTTGGCTCAGGCCTTCCATGTAGTTGGCATACACCGACAGCTCATCGGTCACCTTGTACAGAATGCCGCCCGACGGCGAGACCTTTTCCTCGTCGTACGCCGTGTCGCCCTTGACGTTGTTGGTCCAGTCATCGACCTTGACCCGCTGCCAGCGTGCGCCCAGGGTCAGCAGCAGGCGATCGTCGAAAAAGCCCAGCGTGTCGGACAGCGCCAGACCGCTGAAGCGGTTTTCGGTGTAGACCTTGTCATCCCTGCGTGTCGGGTTGGCGGGCGTCGGCGTGTCGACGGGGTTGAACAGGTTGCTCGGAGACGCCGCGTAGCGGGCACCGCCATTCTCGAAGTCCATGTAGAAATAACTGGCCGCCAGGTTCACTTCGTGGCTGACCGGACCGGTCTTGAACCAGTTGCGCACACCGGCCGTGGCCGTGCGTACGTTTTCGTCGCGGGTGAAGTCGCGCGGCTGAACGCTGAAGTCGCCTGCATTGTTGGTGATCGAAACCGCATGGCGCAGGAAGTCATGGTCGCTTTTGCGCGCGCCCACGCCGCCGTACAGCATCACGGAATCGTTGACGTCGTATTCGGCATTGACCATGCCGAAGGTGTCCTCGGTACGTGCCTTGCTCCAGGATTGCGCGTAGTTGTCCCGCACATCGTTGGCGTTCGGCACCTTGGCGTTCGGGCCAATCTGGACGCGTTCCTGTGGCGCATCGGTGTTGCGTTCGGTGTGCCCGATATCGGTCGAAAGGCGCAGGCGCTCGCCACGGAAATCCAGCCCCAGGACCGCCATCTGGCGGTCGACACTCTGGTGGTCCCAGGTGGTGTCGCCGGACTGCTTGACGCCGTTGAAACGGATACCGAACTTGTCCTCGTCGCCGAAACGACGGGCGATGTCCACTGCACCGCCAACCTGGCTGTCGGAGGCATAACTACCAGTGAACTCAGTGATCGGCTTGTCTGTGGCGCGCTTGGGCACCACGTTGATGCCGCCGCCGACACTGCCACGCGGCGAGATGCCGTTGACCAATTGGCTCGGCCCTTTGAGGATGTCCACGCGCTCGGCCATTTCCATGTCGATCGTGTAGGTCGGCAGGATGCCGTACAAGCCGTTGTAGGAAACGTCGCTGTTGAACAGGCTAAGGCCGCGAATGGTGAACTGCTCGTAGCGTCCGCCCGCCGGGTTGGTCGCACGCACCGAAGGGTCGCTGGCGATCAGGTCGCCCAGCGTGCGGGCCTGCTGATTCTTCACCGCTTCCTGGGTGTACGTGGTCATGCTGAACGGCGTGTCCATGAAGTCCCGCGCGCCGAGCATGCCTTGCGAGCCACGGCGTGCAACCTGACCGCCCGCATAGGCCTGACCATCAGTCGTGCCGCCGGCACCGAGAATCGAGGTGGGCGCCAGTTCCAGACTGCCGCTGCTCGGCGTCGGGACCAGCGTGTAGGCCTGTTCGCCTACTGGCATCAATTGCAGGCCCGAGCCTTGCAACAAACGCGCGAAGCCTTCCTCGACCGCAAAGTCTCCGGACAGGCCCGCGCTGTTGCGTCCGTTCACCAGTGCAGGGTCTACCGACAGATTCACACCGGCCAGCCCGGCGAAACGGGTCAGCGCGGCGCTCAGACTGCCTGCCGGGACCTCATAGGCGCGGCGCCCCGAGGTTTCCGCCCAACTGTTGGAGATGAACAGCGGGCTGGAACTGAGTGTCAGCAACAGACTCAAGTGCAAAAGCGGACGTAAACGATAAGGAGGCACTGCGGACATGTAGGGAAGCTCTCGTAGTTTTTTGTTCACTTACCTGGAATGACCAGTGAGGCGAAAAAAAGGGACAGGCTTCACGCACTATTTTTTGCAGAAAGCGTTTTGCGAGGCACCAGCGTCACCCAGTAGCGGGTCCGCATATGCACATCCACCTGCAGGCTGGCCGCCAGCAGCGAAAGAACACGGTCGGTATCGTCGAGCCGGAAACTGCCCGTAACACGCAAGTTTTCCAGTTCAGGCTCCCAGCGCAGCAACCCTGGACGGTAGCGACCGAGTTCACGCAGAAAGCTGCCCAACGGCTGGTTCTGGGCGGTCAGCACGCCGTCGCGCCAGCCTGGCAACAGGGCGTCGAAGGCGCTGACCGGCCCTGCCCCGTGAGGCAGCAGACTGGTCTGTTGCTGCGCATGCAGGTCCAGCTCAGACCCTTGCAGCGGTTGCAACCGCACGCTGCCGCTGACCACCGAGACCCGGCAATCGTTGGCGTTGAGACGCACGCAGACTTCGCTACGGCTGACGATGATCCTGCCATACGGAACTTCGACGGTGAGCGGCGTACTGCCCGACACCTTGAGCGCCATCTCGCCGCGCACCAGCGTAACTTGCCGGGTGTTCAGGTCGACGTTCACCGCGCTGTCGGTGTTCAGTTGCAATTGGCTGCCGTCGGCCAGCGCAAGGCGCTTGTGCTCACCGATGGAGGTTTGCAGGTCGGCGCGCCAGACGTCTATCGGCAACTGCCGACCCAGCAACCAGACGGCGGGAACCAGCGTCGCCAGCCCAAGTGCCCTTTTGAGGGCCGCGCGCCTTGCCTTGTCGGGACGGTCGAGGGTGGCCATCGCCAGATGGGATGGCAGGCCGAAAAAACGCTGACGCAACTGCTGAGCCTTTTGCCAGGCGCGTTCGTGGCTGCTGGCACTGTCGCGCCAATGCTGCAATCTGACGTGATCCTCGTCGCTGGCACCGCCGGACTCCAGCAACGCAAGCCAATGCGCCGCTGCGCGTGCGACTTCGCGATCTTCGCTGGACAGCGACTGACGAATCACCAGTCCACCAACAGACAATGCTCGTAAGCTTGGGCCATGTAACGTTTGACGGTGCGCTCGGAGACCTGCAGACGTTCGGCGATTTCGCGATAACCCAGGCCTTCCAGCTGGCTCCACAGAAACGCCCTGCGCACGACGGCGGACAGTCCATCCAGCAACTCATCCAGCGCTTGCAGGGTTTCCAATAGCAGCCAGCGCTGTTCGGGAGACGGAGCGGCCTCTTCCGGCAACTGTGCCAAGGCTTCGAGATAAGCCTGTTCCAGACTGCGCCGGGTATAGAAGTTGCTCAGCAGGCGCTTGCCGACGGTCAACAGATAAGCACGAGGCTCCTGCATATCGGCGATCTGCTGGGAACTGGACAGCACGCGAAGAAACGTATCCTGGCTAAGGTCCGCAGCATCCCAGGCATTGCCCATGCGCCGTCTCAGCCAGCTTTCCAGCCAGCCATAGTGGTCGCGATACAGGGAATGTAGAGAATGGTCCGTTGACGTCGCTGCTTCGATCATGTCGAGAGGCCTTGCGCTATGGATGTGTCAAATGAGACTCATTCTAATTAGTGTTATATCCCGAGTCCACGCACTTTTTCGATAAAGCCCCCGTCCTG
>Ga0265798_10010960_pt1 | contig 11096 bp, 15 predicted proteins | sample P3T30metagenome_FD_192430 | JGI IMG/M metagenome (GOLD analysis project Ga0265798, IMG submission 192430) | Plant litter microbial communities from East Loma Ridge, Irvine, California - P3 T30 | ecosystem: Environmental > Terrestrial > Plant litter > Unclassified | place: USA: California... | reverse complement strand
CCGTCCGATCTTTTCGGACTCTTCTGGGGGATCGGAGGAGGAGCGCTGCTCGGTGGAAGCCAAGGTTCCCCTGAGATATGCTTGCCGGGCGACGACGTGGGTGTTGACGGCACGTGTCTCTGCGGCGGCGGTGTTGCGGGCTGTGCGACTGGAAACGATCCAGGAAAAGACGGGATGTCGACCTCCCCGCTTGGTCTACGAGGACGCCTGGGCGGTTCTGGCGCTTTTCGAGGCCTCTCTCCGAACGCTTCGGATAGTGTCTTCGGCCTCTCCTCCTTGTTACTCGATCTTGCAGCGCGATCGCCAGGATGCTGCTTGGGCGGTTCTGGCGGTGGGCCTGGACGTTCGAGCAGAACGGCAGGAGATGATACGGCGGGAGTTGACACGGCAGGAGACGAGTTGACCGACTTCCCACCTCTTCCAAAGAGCCACCTTCGTCGACTTGTTGGCGGCTGCGCAGACGTTGATGGTAAGTCGCTCTTCGGGCTAGTCGACTCGGCACGAAGCAAGGAAGGAGTCTTTGGGTCGGATGCTGCGGTACTCGTCGATCGTGCAGGCGAACCACCAACTCTACCCACGCCTGAACTCTTCCGCTTCCCGCGCCGCCCTTCGATCTCAGCGCGCGACAATTGCACTGGTGGAGGCGCGAACATGTTTATCATGCCTGGGTGTCTGTGTTGATTCGGCAATGGTCACATCGAGTGATTCAAAAGCATCTCGGTGCATGCAGGAGGTTGCGCAAGTCTACGCAGTGTATAGCCTTTGTCCATCCGGAATGACAGGCAAGAACTCGCGGCGCACAAAGCCACAACAGTCCCGAGTCTGTGGAACACGAGCATTCCTCGCATTGCTGCATCACCTGAAAGCGGGATCCGTCTGCTTTGTGCGGCGAGAGCACGAGCCAGTCGTTCGCGAGTACTACTGCATTCTGATACTCGAGACGAGGAACACAATGGTGAAAAGCATGCCATTAGATCACTACTGATATCGTCGACCAGCCACCAGGGTATAGATCCAAAATGCGCCAATGCTAACCTCAAACCCTCCAGTATGTCTCTGGGTGCCGTAGACGAAAGAGACTACCTTCTCCCTGTCGGCCAGAAGCTGCGCCGCTTGAACTTGCCATCTATCGAAGAAGGCGAAAGCAAGCCTCCTCCACCAACTTTGCTACCGATGTTGACTGTCATCGCTTCTGCGTTGTCCTGCATGTCCTCGACCGTCTCCCATGGCAAGACATCGCCTTTTCGAATCCTGCTTCCGAGGCCTAGGCGCTCCCTGGGCGACATCCTCCACGAAGCGCTCATCGTTGAGGGTGCGATGCTGGGAGCCATTGACTCGCCACTGTTCCTGCGTTCCGTGACCGTGCCGAGATCTTTGTGGTTGGTGCTCTCTGGTATGTCGGATGTGGCAGTGGATGGTCTAGTAGACACTGTAGGTGCGCTCGAGAACACTGGAGACTGCAGTGTGCCAACAGAGGACACGGTCGTTGCCATCGAGGATCTCGGAGGTCGATGATCTGACTGCAGAGGTGTCGTTGGCGAAGGCGGCGGCTTCTCCATGATGTGGCCTGTCTGTCGCGATTGTGCTGCAAAGGTGTCGGTCAGGAAAGGGTCGATACGACCGTCGCTGCTTTTCAGAGTGGAAGCCATCACGGGTCGCTCTTCATCCAGGAATGTGAAGCCGGTGCGCGGCACTTCAGGTTCGGGGAGGGTCTGCAGTGGTGGAGGGCGGGATTGGTCTGGCCGCCTTCGGCTGAAGTTGATGGGCTGACGAAGTTGTTTAGGGGTAGAAGACCGTGGTACAACATCTTCGTGGTCTGTGTCGCTCTGGCTGTAGAAGAATGTTGAAGTCCCTTCATGGTTCGACATAAGCGCGTCAGATAACGTCTCTGCCGAGTAAGCAACATCGGCCATCGTTTTCTCTTCGGCGCAAGGCGTAATCGGTGAATTTGCGACAGGTGTTGCGTCTCTGCTGGGAACGGCGTCCAGTTCCTGGGCGGCCAGCACTTCTGAACTATCGAGTTCTGGCATGGACGACAATGCTGGTAGCTCTTGCGGTGACCCTCGTCTTGATCGAGGTGGTGATTGCCACTGTCGTTGTCGTGGTGGAGAAGGTGGATGGAGAAAGGTCTGGGGATGATTATCGGGTGTCTCTTCAACAGCTATGGGTTGGAACGCTGGGAAGACATTGGTAGCCGGGATAGGTGCAGAGCTGCCGACTGACGAGATCGTCCCTCTCGATTGCACAGACGATCGATTCGGCAGCTGTGGTGATTGAGGAGGCCGGCTGGACAATGAGCCGTATGGTCGCTTCGCCTCGTCGGAGGTCTTTGACCAATTTGACGTATTTGAGAGGGTGGAAGGGCGCCGTCCGGAACTGGAATGCGAGTCTCTGCCAGCTCTGCTGCCAGGTTTGGTGTCCGCACTCTTCCTCTTTGCGTTTTCAGGCAAACCATCCCACTTACTGTTCACTTTCGGAACATGATCTGGCAGCTTTTTCGAGGACACTCCGGACAATGCACCGGAAGCAATGGAAACGCTACCGCCCTTCTCTTGCATTTTCTTCCTCTGTGCCTCCGCGAACTCCTCCAGTGCCATGTTCGTGGGTTCCTTCAGCGTGAGAAAGCCGAGCATGCCATTCTTCTTCTTCTTCGGAGGCATGGTCTGTTTCGTTCCAGTTGTTGTGCGATCGGTCATGCTAGTGCTCAACAGACTACTGGAACCAGAGCCGGAGCCTGATTGCTCGCTAGGCCTTCGCTTCCCGTTGAGAGATGCCGTCTGGACGGTCGATGTGTCGACAGTCGCGAGTGTGCCATTGTCGCTGCTCGTCTCTGTTGCAGCAGTCGAGGGACGAGCGATCGCTTCGCCATCGTCAATTGTCTTGTTTCGCACGGCGAGTTTCGGGACCCTTCGTTGTAGGGCAGGAGAGTCGCGGTCGACTATTGCGACAGACATCACGACTCGCTAGTGACGTCCGTTCACGGTCGGTTGACGGCCCCAGCAAGATCGCCGTTGAAAGCCCCAAGTAGCGGCGTTGTAGTTTAAGCCGCGAGTGACAGGGCCAGAGTATGAAGTGTAGATGCTCTCATTCCAATGTCGCAGTATACTGATAGTACTGCACGTCGAGGTGCGCAGCAGGAAGCTCTGTATAACAAGGTCCGCGCGACAGAAATGAACCAACACTGGAGGCCGTTTCAAATGTTTAGCTTTAAGCTAATAGAAGGACTTGGGAACTCTAATCGCGACAACAAGGCCGATTGTTCGGAAGGCTGACCAGACGGAAAATGGCTCGAGGTCTTGAGTGTTTCGTCCAAGTATTATCGCGGCCATTGCGGAGAGGACATCCTGGCAGACGGTAGTAATCGGCATGCTAGCCCAGGGCCGAGAGGCAGCCTGCTGAAGATCATCTCAACTTCTGTCCCGCGGTGGCGTAAGCGCTGGACGTTCGCGAAACGCAGGCGTGGACGAGATTGGTCGAGTGTGTTGCCCCGATTGACAAACGGCCGTCATCAAATGCTCGGCTCGACGCCTTGGGCAGGCCATTCGCAACAGGTCTTCGCGCGCTCTGCCTGTACCTTTGTACACGAGCTGTCTCCCTTGCCACTTTCAGCCTGTCAACTACTTTGGCGAGCGTAGCCTCTGCGACACGTCGTCACAACGCATCCTACAGCTCTCCACGATACCGGACGGCATCTCGAAGAGGCCTGGACCGCCCCACACGACGACAGCCACAACCGCTCCACGTGCTGCTAGTTAGCGCGAACCAGAACTCGACCAGACGTCTAGATCCTCGCGATCGGAACGCCTCAAAGGCCATCAGAAGTTATATTTACTCCTGCCTCTCGTTTCCCAGGCCCAGACTAGCTTGCGAGGCGTCGCTATGCAGCAATGAGGGACCTTCTGGGTGTCTGTACTACAGCATGTCGATCATTCTGATAGAAGGTGCGTAGACTGCTCTCCATCACGATCGCTTGTCGCCCAGAACTCCCAGAGGACGGCGGCGGTGAAGTAGTGCGTAGCGCGGCTCACTAGAGGACGGACCATGGCCAGAAATCGCGAAGCAACTCATAATTTACGCTCTCCTGTCGACGCAACGCTGGGAAATCTTCATTCTTCATTATTCGATAGAGCGGTGCCTCGCGGAGCATGGCATCTGAGTGGAACAAAGAAAGCGATTCTGCTTGCTCCCTCGCTCCTTCAGATCAAGGAAAGTCTTAATTGGCTCTTAAATGCTGCAGTATTCGAGCCAATGAAAGGCCGAGGAGGCGGTAAATGGAGCCAAAGAGCGACGACACCGGCAAGTCTTCCTCTCGATTTCCGTCCCTGCACTACGAGCAGTATTATTACATATAAGGTAGCTCCTTGACTACATGTATGGTACGAAGGTGTACTATGCGTTGCGTGAGGCAAGTGTAGCCACTCTGGCGGCATAGCCCTTGGGACAAGCGTTCTTGCAGGTGAACAGCATTTCTTTTAGTGATCTCATACCGCGTAAGACAGCACCAACGCTGTTGATCTTTGTTGCAGTGCGTCATGATGTAGCACTGAGAGTCCAAGCAATGGACGATGGTCAAGATAAGGTACCTTCCTCCTCCGTTACTTCCACACCGAACCACCCAACCGATACCTCATCTCATCCTTCCAAAGAAACACAATGTCGACCCGCCAGCCAACCGCTAACGAGCAGCCCATCATAGATGAGGTCCTCTCCTTGTATCAGCTCAAGCCAACCGACAAATCGTACTCGCATTATCGCTCCGATGCGGTCTTCCACGGTCAGTGCGAGGGACTTGTGCAACACTGGATGCACTTGTGCAACACTGGAGATCGTTTGCTTCATTCACGATCAATTGGCTGACGTACATATCTCTGAATAGATCCCGTCTCAATCGCCAAAGGTCTCGACAGTATCAAGTCGCAGTTCAATGGCATGCCGAAGCTCTTCGCCAGCTCGGACACCCAGAAGTGCGAGGTCATCGATGACCCGCAACACAAGCAAGCGATTGTCTTGAACTTGACGCAGCATTATGTTTTCAAGGGCAACAGCACGCCGGAGAAGACGTTGAACAGCAAAGTCACCCTGAAGCTCGATAGCAATGGCATGATTGAGCACCACGAGGAGGAGTGGGATCACCAACCAAACAAGACAGGCGAGGATGGCTTCATGGGAAAGATACAAGAGTGGCGCAAGAAGGCTGATGCAAAGATGGTGGAAGCAGGTGTAAGCCGGGACCCCAACAAGATATGAACGTCGATATGAGCATCATACAGCGTAAGACTTGCTATAAGTTTTCAAGGCCGTCTTCTTCAGACCCGATACACCTTTGGAGAGCTACCACAGCAAGCGGTTCACCCTAACACTTTCGGAACAGAAGGTAGAGCATGCTCAACATATCAGCACCAGCGTTGATTGACAGATTCTACAACTCAAGTAAATTACAGTGGCAATCGCCTCATGTCTCCCGGGAACGAACGAATTCACCCATGAGTCTGCCTATCCCAGCCGCTCGACTACGGCTTCAGTGTAGCGCCACAGTTGCCCGTTCCCCTCGCTGTCTTCAAGGAACCTCTTGGCTTTGGCATCAACCTTACCCACCGGCGTGAAGTATGCTCCCTTCCCTCGCTCTGCTGCCAGAGGGCTCGTGGCGCAGAACAAGGTGTTCAAGGAGCCTTCGAGCGGCGTGGTTGCGATGAGCACGCCCATCAAGCCCCGCACAGCACCTCCAACAAACGATTGGTCGTTGTTCTGGAGGTTGGTTCGTATAATGCCTGGATGGAGCGAATATGCTGAGACGCCTGCAGATGCTGTAAGTCCAAATTCTGGGTGCAAGGTTCCTGGCTCAACAAACCTTTGACTTGATAGCGATCGTTCAGTTCTTTCGCGTGGCGGATGGAAGCCTGCTTAGAGTGGGAGTACCGCTTCCTGCAATTCGGTATTCGAGTCAGCAAGGGTGGGACGATGTGCTGCTCGAACAGGAGCCCTACCGCACAGCCATCATGCCGATAGGATCCGGCATATTGGGATTGTCAAGCTTCAGCGTCTTGGGTCCAATGGCGAAAGCCAAATCGCTGGAAACGTTCACCACCCGCACTCGGTTCATGGACTGCGACTGTGCGGCAGTGGCCAACATGAGCGGCATCAGCTTCGCGGTGAGGACGTATGGCGCGAGATAGTTGATCTGCCAGTGGGGCTCGAAACCATCGACGCTAAGTTCGTATGGGGCGTCCATCACCTGCGAGATATCATTAGCCTGTCCCTGCGAGACTTCCTGAGGGCTGCTGGGAGCTTACACCAGCATTGTTGATGAGAATATCCAAGCGTGACTCTTGCTGAGCAAACGACACCGCTGTAGCTTTGACCGATTTGAGATCTTTCAGGTCTAGCTTCAGGAAGCGAAGGTCCAGTTTGCGCCCAGCGCATGTCTGCCTCATCTTTTGTATCGCTTGGTCCACGCGCTCTTGCGATCGACTAGCGATATACACGCGTGCATTGTGCAAGGCGAGCTGCTGAGCCGTCTCGTAGCCAATGCCACTGTTTCCTATCCGTCCGTCAGTCAACCACTTCTCAAGAATGCCGTATCTCATCGTAACTTGCCTCCAGTAACAATAATGACATACCCGGAGAGGTCGGGTAGGTCACGCTCAGTGAAGGTTGTCTCATGACAGTCTCTCGGCATCTTTTGGATTCGATCGTATACACTACCTCTGTCGTGTGTCGTTGTAGCAAACTCGATAAGGTAGTGCGAATGGGTTGCCGAGAGAAACAGGCTCAGCGAACTACTTGCAGTATTATCATAGTACCCTGGATATTCCCCTGCACTTTTGTATTCGATCGGTGATGAGCCCCTTATGGGCGTGTTATATCAGCTCCGTGGAGGCCGCGGACGAGATTCAAGGCGCATCTGACCTATAATCGGCATCTAGGAAGTCTCGTCATATGTGAGACGTCGGATTCGTGGCAGCTGATGGTGTTAATCGGGTTCTAGAGAACAGAAGCGCGGATCAAGAGGTGTAGATTCGGCGATTGTTGCGCGGCGCAACTGTTGCCATTTCGGACGGGCAAGGGTATTGTCAGGACTCAGCACGATCGAGCGTGAGTGGTACGGCCAGGACAACTTTACACAATGCCGTCTGACGGCAGACTCGTTCTACGTCCATGAGTTCTTGTATACCTCCAATGGCCGCCAGTAGCTCAGCTCGGCTCTGCAACGCCAGATTGGCGGATGAATGCCTCCCAGACGTCCTGCGTAGGTAAGCGTCAGCGATAGAGATGGTGAAAGAAAGGAAAGTAGAAACTTACCCAGTCTATTGCGTCTGGGTCGTCGAAGAAAGATCCGATGCCTTCAAAGGTGGAATCTGTTGATGCCTGACCAGATGTTTCCATCGAATTCGTCTGCCAGTCCTGAGGAAGGCAGTTCTCTGCAAAGACATTGTCTGTGTTTCATTAGATCAGCGGTTCTGAGGTCATTGTTGAGCTCTGACAGGTCGCACTCACCGAACTCGAAGGTTTGGCCAGGTTCTATGCAATCCGTGGGTGCATTTGGAGGTTGCGGCCCATGGCCATTCGAACCGCCTAGCTGACCACGCGCATTTGACTTGCGTAGCATGAACGAGAGTGTATTAAAGGCCTGTCGGCAGTCTGTCGATGTGTCCTTGAGCGAGTCTAGCAGCTGATGCGACTGTTGCAAGACGTTGATAAGATCGGTCTGGCTGTAGCTCGAGGGTGTGCTCTCCATACTTGATGGTCCGGCGGAATGAGTTGCTTCGCGTGCTCGGAAGCTGAGCTCAAGGCAAACAACCGCAGATGCCAATAGGAAGTCACTTTGCTCGATTGATGATAGAACCCACCCCTTGCCGTAGAGAATGGCCCCTGGTCTGCTCTCTCGCGCAAGATCGGCTTTATGTGACAATATAGCCATGGCCGCTCCGACACATGCCTGTCTTGAAACTTCGTATGTTCGATCTCGAAGGGCTTTGGCCATATGGTGCCGGTGCAGTATGACAAGTGTCTTCTGGAAAAGCAGCTCGAGCGTGTATCGACGCACGAGGATATAAGGGGCGACGGTGACGCATGACTTCAGATCGGCCATCCTGAAGCGTGGCGAGATAGAATCGCGCGCACTATAAAGGCGGTGATGCAAAGATATGATGTCGTCGTAGTTATCGGTGTGCCCCAGAGAGACTTGGGCAACGACCTGTCTAAATACTCGCGAGAGCTCGGATTTGGTTATCAAGTAGAGGACTGGAGTCACCTCTGTCTCGGGTCGAGATGCAGGAAGGTGCGTAGACTCAGGCCCGAAGTCCTCATCGAAGAGGTTGCGTGGCAGTCTTGTGTCGCACTGTCTCTCCTGAACCATTGGAGGAAGGCCGAGCTGGTACGAAGTCAAGCCGTCAAGCTGTATGATACAGGCCCACATTCTTCTACGCATCTCGCCATGATACACAGAGATTTGAGGATAGCGTTCGGGATCTCTGTGATAGCCCTGCCTCATCGCCAGCCTGATCGCGATTCCAGACAGTATCCACACCCCGAGATGTGCATCGCGGCGTCTCACGAACTCGTTCTGTAAATTGATCATCAAAGCTTCCATAGTGTAGAGCCCTGGTTCAGTCGCGTATTTCGAAGCGAGGAGGCAATTTGTGCCTTGACGTTGCAGGATTTCGGCCAGCTCCATCGGACGAGCAATAAGGCCAGAGAGATCCTCCTGGGACTGTACGCATAAGAACACACCCATAGTCATGACGCCAAAGAGCAACGAGATCCAGCGAATTGAGAACTTATCTGGATCTGCCCAGAAGTCTTCATACTGAGCAATACATTAGCTGTTATTCTGCGATGTCGATGCGCTAGAGTAGTATGATTGAATGCTCACTTCTTGTTCGAACGCTGGTGCGTGTAGTATGGCTGGATGTCCCGTCAGCTGATTGGCAAACATGTTTTGTTCTGGGTCTCTGTAGTACCAATGGCGTTCTGGGTGGAGTTGAAGTATCGCGAGATCAGACGATCGGCCACATTCTTGGGAGGAATAGCGGCCAGTATATCACGCAGACTAAATTTCTCGCGGAGTCCTTCGAGCAGCATAGGTTCACCACTAGAGTCTTGGAACGTTTCATCCTCTTCTACCGGAGAGTCGCTCTGCTCGAAGTGGTTCTTGATGTCTGCGACCTGCAATAGTTCGTGCTTAGCGCAAAGCTTCACTTGCTTCCCAGGACTAGAAAGCTTGATACCTCTTCACAAATAGACGCCCAGTGAACCCCAGATACGTAGATCGTCTGCTGGTCCTTCGTGGACATGAGTCGTCCAGCCTTCACCTCGGCCGGTATACGTAGGTGGGAGGGACTTTCGTCAGAAGTGTCCACGACAACGTTCGAGCCCGAAGCATATTTTGATTCGAGCTGAGGAGCTTTTGGCGGTCGCATGGACGAGTCATTCGCCACAACATTGGTGACAAGCTGCTCCAGGTGTCGGATGCGAGCATTGAGATGCTCGAAGGCATCCTGGCCCTGTCTCCGGTTACGGCTTTTCGCGTTCGAAGCATAGGTGCACTCAAAGTTGCGGGCAACGCAGTTGCTACATGGGTCTTGCCGGTCACACTTCAGCCTGCCAGGTGCAGTGTTAGAGATAGTGTGTAGTTCTTGACACCGGTCAAGCTCACGTACTTTCGGCGCCGACACGACGCGCATGACAATATTCCGCGGACTCCTCCTTCCATGGCCCGTGGCGTTCGAAGACCGAGCGAGCCTATCTCTCAGTGCATATAATCTTGCTATAGCGTCTGTCAGCTCAGATCCGGCTGCGCGACCATTGAACTCCATAGCATCGATGGACTCAAGGAAGTACCTGTCTTCTTTCGAGGGTTCTATACCTTTACCGGCGTAGGACTTGGGGTAATAAGCAGTATGGGCCGTGCTGCGTTGAGACGACATGGCTCAAGATGGGTAGAATACTTATCTGCAGCCCAGTGGGCCGGCGCAACTCGCTTCTACTTGAGAATCATCTTGCCGGCGCGGCGTGCTGTAGGACGTGGCAACACAGCCACGACGCGGCAGACCCGCTGTGTATGTGCTCGACCTGGCACTCGAGGGCTCGTCAGCACATTCGATGAGATCATGAACTTCACTTCATTCTGGCAAGTGAAAGAATCTGAGCGCGATGATTACCCTGACGAGTAGGCTCGAAACATGGAGTGTAGCTGTTTGTGGCTGTCAGACTTGGCGGAACTTGGCTATACAAATCAAGCATGAGGTGACGAGAGAGTCTAGCACGGTTGCACTCGAACAGATACCTAGCCTCGTGTCGAACATATAGATCTGTGGGGAAGCAAGACACCGATGAAGGACTGTTGATCCAGACGTAAAACTGTACGGATGCGAAATTGTTTTACAAATGCTCCCAACTCCTGCACATGCTATTATCGATGAAGACTTGTCCACCCTAACTCCGACTACCACAAGAGAACGGCATTCTGACCGTCCCAGTCGCATACTCCTCTTTGATCTGCCAGACACTGACATACGTCCCGCAGCCCAACAACACCACACCGATGGTCAAGACCAAAGCATTGAGCAGCGATAACGCAACATTGCTCCAAGACCTGTTCCACTTCCCTTCCTTGATTAACAGGAACCAGAAGAGCGCCGGGAAGTAGAAGGTAAAGCCGCTCGTGAAGAGGCTCGATATTAGGCCCAGTAGCGCGCTGAAGAATGGGACTGCCTGGGCAATTACGAAGGAGACGAGCGTGATGATCGCTACCAGAATAGTCCAGACTGTCCAGAACACATTGTCGCGGCGCATGGCGAGTGCAGGTCTGTAGCGGTTGAGAATGTACTTCGCGGTAACGGTGCAGTTGATGCTGCCGGAGATGAAGATGACTGGCAAAGCGACTCCAAAGGCAATTCGGGACAGTACCCTCGGCTCCACAGAGAGCAGCACAGGACTCGTTACATCATTGCCAATGAACGCGTAGCACAATGCACCTGTAGTGGTGTAGATCGACATCTGGATCAATCCCAACGACCAGATAGCCTTCGGGTAGTCTTGCGGCCGGTCCATCTCGGCCATGAACGTGAACTGCGCGACAGCGAACGTGTAGGCGA
>Ga0265798_10010959_pt1 | contig 11096 bp, 10 predicted proteins | sample P3T30metagenome_FD_192430 | JGI IMG/M metagenome (GOLD analysis project Ga0265798, IMG submission 192430) | Plant litter microbial communities from East Loma Ridge, Irvine, California - P3 T30 | ecosystem: Environmental > Terrestrial > Plant litter > Unclassified | place: USA: California... | reverse complement strand
TCGAGGTGTCCGACGACGGACGCGGCGCCCCGGCGACGTCGACCGCACCGGCGACCGGCACGACGGGAGCGGGCCTCGGCCAGCGCGGCATGCGCGAGCGCGTCGACCTGCACGGCGGCGTCCTGCAGGTGGGGCCCCTTCCCCGCGGGGGCTACCGCGTCCACGCCGTCCTGCCCGTGACCCGCTCACGGTCCCGGTCCGACGAGGGCGCGGAGCCCTGGCGCTCCGTCGGCGACCTCGGGCCCCGGCCGCGCTGAGCCGGCGGTGGCAGCCCGACGGCACGCCTCCGACCCCCACCACCGAACGACGACCACCGAGGTACCCATGCACCACACCAGCCCCGACTCCCGCGCGCAGCACGACGCCTCCCGGGCCGGCGACCGCCCCGTCCGCGTCCTCCTCGTCGACGACCAGGAGCTCGTCCGGGCGGGCTTCCGCATCATCCTCGAGTCGGCCGTGGGCCTCGAGGTCGTCGGCGAGGCCGGCGACGGGGCCGCCGCGGTCGAGCTCGCGCGGACGACCCGGCCCGACGTCGTCGTCATGGACATCGAGATGCCGGGCGTCGACGGGCTCGAGGCCACGAGACGCATCCTCGCCGAGTCGCCCCACGGCGGGCCCGCCGTGCTCGTGCTCACCACCTTCGGCCGCGGCGAGTACCTCTTCGCGGCCCTGCGGGCGGGGGCGAGCGGGTTCCTGCTCAAGACGGCCGGGCCGGAGGACCTGATCGACGCCGTCGCCGTCGTGCACCGGGGGGACGCCCTGCTCGCGCCCGAGCTGACCCGCACGGTCGTCGCGCGGGCGCTGGCCGACCCCGCCCGGCCCGTCGTCGTGCCGAGCCCGCGGCTCACGCTCCTCACCGAGCGGGAGCGCGAGGTGCTCGACCAGCTCGCCGGCGGGGCCTCGAACGCCGAGATCGCCCGGGCCCTCTACCTCGGCGAGGCGACCGTCAAGACGCACGTCTCGAACGTGCTCGGCAAGCTCGAGCTGCGCGACCGGACGGCCGCCGTCGTGTTCGCGTACGAGAACGGGGTCGTCGTGCCGGGGGCAGACCCGGCCTGACCGGCCCGTCGCCGGTGCCGTTCGCCGGTGCCGCCCCCGAGCGGGCCGGGGGTCAGACGACGGGCGGGTAGCCCGGGTCGTCCGGCCGACCGGCACCGCCGTTCTTGCCGTCGCCCCGGCGGAGGTACTTCTCGAACTCCTGCGCGATCGCCTCGCCGCTCGCCTCGGGGGAGTCGACCGTGTCGCGGGCCTGCTCGAGCTGCTCGATGTAGCCCGCCATGTCGTCGTCGTCCGCCGCGAGGGCGTCGACGCCCTGCTCCCAGGCGGCCGACTCGGCCTCGAGCTCGCCGCGCGGCACGCTGACGCCGGCGACCTCGTCGAGCTTCTCGATGAGGGCCAGGGTCGCCTTGGGCGACGGGGCGTTGTGGACGTAGTGCGGCACGGAGGCCCAGATCGCGAGGGTGGGGACCCCGGCGGTCTCGAGGGCGTCGCCGAGCACCGAGAGGATGCCGACCGGCCCCTCGTAGGTGCTGCGCTCCAGGCTCAGCTCGGCACGCACCTCCGCGTTGTCGCTGCTCGTGAAGACGGAGATGGGGCGCGTGTGCGGCACGTCGGCGAGCATGGCGCCGAGGAAGACCACGGCCGTGACGTCGTGCACGTCGACGAGGTCGACGATCTCGGCCGAGAAGCTGCGCCAGCTGCGGGAGGGCTCGGCCCCGAGCAGCACGAGCACCTCGCTGCCGTCGGCCGTCGCCGGGTCGAGGCCCGTCGAGCTGTCGGGCGCCGCGTGCAGCTGGATCCGGGGCCAGACGAGCGTGCGCTCGCCCTCCTCGTCGTGGCCGACCTGCGGACGCGTGAACTGGTAGTCGATGTACCGCTCGCCGTCGAGCTCGGCCACCGCCTCGAGCCCGAGGGTCTCCACGAGGCTGCGGGCCACGCCGCTGGCGGCCTCGCCCGCGTCGTTCCAGCCCTCGAAGGCGACGACGAGCAGCCGCCCCGTCGCGAAGTCGGTCGATCCAGTCACCCGTTGGTCCTCATCCGATCCGGGCGTCGTGGCCCCGGCATCTGGTCGTCAACGATAGACCGATCCCGTCCCCGGGGGAGGCGGTGGCCGACCCGGTGCCGGACGCCCCTCCCGTAGACTCCTCCGTCGTGACCGAACTGCTGCCTGCCGCCGTCCTCTGGGACATGGACGGAACCCTCGTCGACACCGAGCCGTACTGGTTCCGCTCCCAGGTCGCCCTCGTCGAGTCGTACGGCGGCACCTGGACCAAGGCCGAGGGCGACACGCTCATCGGCTCGGGCCTCTGGCACTCCTCCCGCGTGCTGCAGCAGCACGGGGTCGACCTCGGCGAGGACGAGATCATCGACGTCCTCACGACGCAGGTGCTCGAGCAGTGCGCCGAGCACCTCCCGTGGCGGCCCGGCGCGAAGGAGCTCCTCTCCGAGCTGCGCCGGGAGGGCGTGCCGACGGCCCTCGTCACGATGTCGATCCGTCGCATGGCCGAGTTCATGGTCGACGCGATCGACTTCCCCGCCTTCGACGTGATCGTCGCGGGCGACGAGGTCGAGCACAGCAAGCCGCACCCCGAGGCCTACCTCCGCGGCGCCGAGCTCCTCGGCGTCTCCGCGCCCGACTGCGTCGCCATCGAGGACAGCGTCCCCGGCCTCGCCTCGGCGATGGCCTCGGGCGCCGTCGCGCTCGGCGTCGAGCACGCCGCGCCCCTGGCCGACGACGCCGGCTACGTCCGACGCACGACCCTGGTCGGCACCACCCTCGCCGACCTCCGCGAGCTGCACGCCGCGGGACGCCGCCTGCGCGAGCAGCCGGCCACCGACTCCTGACCGTCCCTCCCGCGGCCCCGCCGCGACACCACCGTCCCGCCCCGCGGCGGGCGACCGATCGAGAGCAGCACCGAAGATGACCGCCACCCGCCGACAGTCCGGCCCGTTCGTCGTGGGCGACAAGGTCCAGCTCACGGGCCCCAAGGGCAAGATGAACACCGTCGTGCTCACCCCGGGCGCCGTGTTCCACACCCACCGCGGCATGATCGCGCACGACGACCTGGTCGACCTGCCCGACGGCTCCGTCGTCGCCAGCACGACGGGCGACGAGTACCTGGCGCTCCGGCCGCTGCTCAGCGACTTCGTCATGTCGATGCCCCGGGGCGCCGCCATCGTCTACCCCAAGGACGCCGCGCAGATCGTGGCGCAGGCCGACATCTTCCCGGGCGCGACCGTCGTCGAGGCCGGCGTCGGCTCCGGCGCCCTCTCGCTCTGGCTGCTCCGGGCGATCGGGCCCGAGGGCCGACTGGCGTCGTTCGAGCGCCGGCAGGAGTTCGCCGACGTCGCCGAGGGCAACGTCGTCAGCTTCTTCGGCGCCGAGCCGCAGAACTGGACCGTCACCGTGGGCGACCTCGTCGAGAGCCTGCCCGGCGTCATGCCCGACGACACCGTCGACCGCGTGGTGCTCGACATGCTGGCCCCGTGGGAGTGCGTGGACGCGACCGCGGCGGCGCTCAAGCCCGGCGGGCTCGTGATCTGCTACGTCGCCACGGCGACCCAGCTGTCGCGGGTGGCGGAGGCCCTCCGCGCCTCCGGGGCGTTCACCGAGCCCGACTCGTCCGAGACCCTCGTGCGCGGCTGGCACGTCGAGGGCCTCGCCGTGCGCCCCGACCACCGCATGATCGGCCACACCGGCTTCCTCATCACCGCGCGGCGGCTCGCGCCGGGCGCCGTGCTGCCACAGCTCAAGCGCCGCCCGTCGAAGTCCGACTACTCCGACGAGGACGTCGAGCTGTGGACCCCGGGCGCGCTCGGCGACCGGTCCGCGAGCGACAAGAAGCTCCGCAAGACGGCCCGGCAGGCCCGCACGGCGGCGACCGCCGCGGTGGCCGCCACCGAGGCGATCGAGGCCGACGCCGTGGACGCCGCGAGCCCGGCGCCCGACGCCGCGCCCGGCACGTCCGAGCCGACCGACGACGGCCGCTAAGCTCGTCCCGGATCACCTGCGACCCTGCGGTCGCGCCCTGCGGCCCCGGCCGCACCGACCGAAGGAAGACCCGTGCGCCGCACCCTCCCCGCCCTCGTCGTGACCGTCGGGCTCCTGGCCTCGCTGACCGCGTGCGCGTCGGAGTCCGGCCCGGGCTCGGCGGGCTGCCCGCCGACGGGCGACGCCGCCTCCGTCGTGACGGCCACCGGCGCCTTCGGCGAGAAGCCCGAGGTCCGCGTCCCGAGCCCCATCGTCACCACCGAGACCCAGGTCTCGACGCTGATCGAGGGCGACGGCCAGCGGATCGTCGACGGCACGCCCGTCGTGATCGACTACACCCTCTTCGACGGCGCCACCGGCGCCGAGGTGGAGGACAGCGGCTACGACGGCACGACGCAGAACCCCATCACCGTGGGCGGGTCGGCCCTCGCGCCGCTGGCCGCCGCTCTGGAGTGCTCGACCGTCGGCTCGCGCCTCGCCGTCGCCGTCAAGGCGAGCGAGCTGTCGGCCTCGGTGCAGGGCACGGCGGTCGAGCCGAACGACGACCCCGACGCCGCGTACGTGGCCGTCGTCGACGTGGAGCGCGCGTTCCTCGCGAAGGCCGACGGCAGCCTCGTGCCCGGCGAGAACGGCCTGCCCGCCGTCGTCACGGCGCCGGACGGCGCCCCCGGCATCACGCTGCCCGCCTCCGACGCCCCGACCGAGCAGCGGACGCACCTCGTGCGCTCCGGCTCCGGCCCCGAGCTGACCGCCGACGACACGGCCGTGGTGCAGTTCACGGCCACGACCTGGGCCGACCCGTCCACCGTCGCCGCCTCCACCTGGACGAACGGCGGCACGGCGACGACCGTGGCCCTCTCGGCCGACGACCTCCCCGCCGAGGTCAAGTCGGCGCTCGTCGGCCAGCGCGTCGGCTCGCAGGTCATGACGGTCATCCCCGCGTCCGAGACCACCGGGCAGCAGACCTACGTCTACGTCTTCGACGTCCTGGGCGCGCTCTGACCGCCGTCCCGACCCCGAGCCCGGCCACGGGGCCGCTCCCGGCGGCGCGTCGGCGCGCCGTCGGCGTGTCCTAGGATCGTCGACGTGTCGACCTCCCGCGCCCCGAGGATCCCCGTCGAAGAGCGCCTGTTCAGCCTCGTCCTCGCCCTCCTCGCGACGGACGTCGGCCTGACGAAGTCCGAGATCCTCTCGACCGTCCAGGGCTATCGCCAGCGTTACGACACCGCCGGCGACAACGTCGCCCTCGAGCGCCAGTTCGAGCGCGACAAGGACGACATCCGCGAGCTCGGCGTGCCCCTCGAGACGCTCGACGACCCCGCCGCGTCCGGCAACAACCAGCTGCTGCGCTACCGCATCCCCCGCGGCAGCTACGAGCTGCCCCTCGACATCTCGTTCTCGCCGGAGGAGACCGCGCTGCTGACGCTCGCCGCCATGGTGTGGCGCGAGGGCACCCTCTCCGGCGAGTCGCGCCGGGCGCTGCTGAAGCTCCGCTCGCTCGGGGGCGCGGCGAGCGTGCCCGAGCTCGAGTACGCCCCGCGCATCCGGTCCCGCGACGCCGCCTTCGAGCCGCTCCGCACCGCCCTCGACCGCGGGGTCGTCGTCCGCTTCGACTACCTCAAGCCGGGCGACGCCGAGCCGAGGAGGCGTGAGCTCGCGCCGTTCGCGCTGGTCCAGCACCAGGGGCGCTGGGTCGTCGCCGCGGTCGAGCCCGACACGGGTTCGCGCAAGAACTTCCTCCTGTCGCGCGTCGTCGGCCCGGTCCAGGTGACGACGAGGCCGTTCGAGCGCCCGGCCGACGCGACCGCCGAGTCGGTGCTCGCGGGCCTCGAGGCACTCCGTCGCTCGAACACGGCGCTCGTGCGCGTCGTCGAGGCCTCCGATGCCGAGGTCCGCCTGTCGAAGCGTCGAGGCACCGAGGCACGGGGGGACGACGTGCTGGCGGTGCACTACTCCGACCGGCAGGTGCTCGCCGAAGAGCTCTCGTCGTTCGGGCCCGAGGTGACCGTCCTCGAGCCGCAGGGCCTCCGCGACCTCGTCGTCGCGCGCCTCCGTCGGCTCGCCGCCGACCACGCGGGGGAGGCCGCGTGACCGACCGCCGCCCCGCGCCCCAGGCGACCGACAAGCTCGCGCTGCTGCTCGCCCTCGTGCCGTGGCTCATCGACAACGAGCGGGTCGGCGTCGCCGCGGCGGCCGAGCACTTCGGGGTGAGCGTGGCGCAGATCCGACGCGCGGTCGAGCTCATCGCCGTCTCGGGCGTGCCGGGGGAGACCAACCAGTACCAGCACGGCGACCTCTTCGACATCGCCTGGGACGACTTCGAGCAGAACGACGTCATCCAGCTCACCAACCTGGTCGCCATCGACGAGTCGCCCCGCTTCTCGGCGCGCGAGGCGGCCGCCCTCATCGCCGGGCTGCAGTACCTCTCGTCGCTGCCCGAGCACGCCGACCGCAGCGCCGTGGCGTCGCTGATGTCGAAGCTGTCGAGGGGGGCCTCGGCCGAGCCGAGCCAGGTGGCGGTCGACCAGAACGAGACCGACGGCGTGCTGGCCCTCGTCGGCCGGGCCGTGGAGCAGGGCGTCCAGCTCGAGTTCGACTACGCCGGGGCCCGCGGGCAGCAGGAACGCCGGCGCGTCGACCCGCTCCGCGTCGAGTCGCAGGACGCCGACTGGTACCTCCGCGCGTGGGACCACGCCCGCGAGGCGCTCCGCACCTTCCGCGTCGACCGCATCACGTCCCCGGCCCTCTCGGCGACGCCGATCGCCCACCGCGCGGCCGACGTCGCGCTGCCCGAGACCCTGTTCTCGGGCTCGCCCGACGACGTCGTCGTGACCATCGAGATCGACGCCGCAGCCGCGCCGCTGCTCGACGACTGGTCGCCCGTCGACGTCGAGCCCGTGGCCGGCGACCGCACTCGCCTGTCGCTCCGCGTCGAGCAGATCGGCACGGTCGTGCGCCTCGTGGCGGGCCTTCCCGGGCGCGCCTGCGTGGTCGCGCCGCCCGCGGCACGCCGCGCCGTGGCGGAGTGGGCCGGCCGCGCCGCCCAGAACTACGCCGACTGAGCCCTTCCACAGGCCCTCCGGGGTGCGCCCCGGGTCTCGCCTCAGGCTCCGCCGAGGGAGCCGAGGGGCGGTCGGGTTACACTGGAGCTTCCCTGCAACGCTAGGAGACCCTCATGCTCGGAAACCTCACCGGCTGGCACCTGATCATCATCCTGGCGATCATCCTGCTGTTGTTCGGCGCCCCCAAGCTGCCCGCTCTCGCGAAGAGCATCGCCCAGTCGATGCGCATCTTCAAGACCGAGATCGGCGACGAGAAGAAGACCGACGGCGACGACGCCGTCCGACGCTCCTCGGGCGACGACACCGCTCGATCGGCCACCGACACCCGCACCGCCCGACCGACCTACGGCGACGACCTCCCGCCGAAGAACTGACGCGTGGCCACGACGACGACTCGTGGCACGGACGAGGGCGGGCGCACGCCGCGGCAGCGCTCGGCCGACGGTCGCATGTCGCTGGGACAGCACCTCGTCGAGCTGCGCAAGAGGCTGTTCCGGTCAGCGCTCGCCCTCATCCTGGCGAGCGTCGCCGGCTTCTTCCTGTCGACCTACGTCCTCGACGTCCTGCGTGACCCGATCACCGCGATGGCCGAGGCCCGGGGCACGGCCGCGACCCTGAACTACCCGACGATCGCCGGCAGCTTCGACCTCCGCATCCAGATCGCCGTCACGGTCGGCGTCATCCTGTCGAGCCCGGTGTGGCTCTACCAGGTGTGGGCCTTCATCGTGCCTGCGCTGGTCCGCAAGGAGAAGGTCTACGCGGCGAGCTTCATCGGCTCGGCCATCCCGCTCTTCCTGCTGGGCTGCGCGAGCGGCTACTTCGTGCTGCCGCACATCGTCGAGGTGCTCACCGGCTTCGTCTCGACTGAGGACGCGGCGATCATCGACGCGAAGCAGTACTTCGACTTCGTGCTGAAGCTCATCCTCGCGGTCGGCATCGCGTTCGTGCTGCCGGTGTTCCTGGTGCTGCTCAACTTCGTCGGGGTCATCTCCGCCGTCGGCATCATCAAGGGCTGGCGGGTCGCCATCCTCCTCATCGCCCTCTTCACGGCCATCGCCACGCCCGCCGCCGACGTCTTCTCGATGTTCCTGCTGGCGATCCCGATGATCATCCTGTACTTCGCCGCGGCCGGCGTCGCGTGGCTGCACGACCGTCAGGTCGCCAAGCGGGTCGCCGCCCTCGACGCCGAGCTCGCCGGGAAGTGACCTCATGACCACGAACGACCTCAGCCCCGCCGAGCGCTTCGCCGCCTCGAAGACCCGGGTGCGCAGCCCTCAGCTGCAGTCCTTCCGCTCGCGGCTGGGCTTCGCCCTCGACCCCTTCCAGGAGGCGGCCTGCGCCTCGGTCGAGGAGGGGTCGAGCGTCCTCGTGGCGGCCCCCACCGGGGCGGGCAAGACCCTCGTCGCCGAGTTCGCCATCCACCTCGCGATGCAGCACCCCCGCGACAAGGTCTTCTACACGGCGCCGATGAAGGCGCTCAGCAACCAGAAGTTCAACGAGCTCGTGGCCGAGTACGGCGCCTCCGAGGTGGGCCTGCTCACCGGGGACACGAACGTCAACTCCCGCGCCCGCATCGTCGTCATGACGACCGAGGTGCTCCGCAACATGCTCTACGCGGGCTCCGACATGCTCGACGACCTCCGCTACGTCGTGCTCGACGAGGTCCACTACCTGGCCGACCGCTTCCGCGGCGCGGTCTGGGAAGAGGTGATCATCCACCTCCCGCTCGACGTGCGCCTCATCTCGCTGAGCGCCACCGTGTCCAACGCGGAGGAGTTCGGCGACTGGCTGCAGACCGTGCGCGGCGGCACCGACGTCATCGTGTCGGAGGACCGCCCGGTGCCCCTCGACCAGCACGTGCTCGTCGGCGGCAAGTTCCTCGACCTGTTCGACTCGAGCGGCCAGGCCGCGACGAACCGGGTCAACCCCGAGCTGCTGCGCGCCACGTCGCTGTCCCGGCGGGGAGGCGGCAGCCGACGCGAACGCGGAGGTCGCGAAGGCGGACAGGGACACGGCCCGCGCGGTCACGTCGTCCCGCCCACCCAGCACGCCCAGGGCCGTCTCGACCGCTGGAAGATCGTCGAGATGCTCGACGACCAGAACCTGCTGCCCGCCATCTTCTTCGTCTTCAGCCGGGTCGGCTGCGACCAGGCGGTCAAGCAGGTGCTGCGCTCGGGCATCCGGCTCACCACGTCCGAGCAGCGCCGGGAGATCCGCGAGATCGTCGAGGCCCGCTGCCGCACGCTCCGGGACGAGGATCTCGCTGTGCTCGGCTACTGGCAGTGGCTCGACGGCCTCGAGCGCGGTGTCGCGGCGCACCACGCCGGCCTCCTGCCCGCCTTCAAGGAGGTCGTCGAAGAGCTCTTCCAGAAGAAGCTCGTCAAGGTCGTCTTCGCGACCGAGACCCTCGCCCTCGGCATCAACATGCCCGCGCGCACCGTCGTGCTCGAGAAGCTCGAGAAGTTCAACGGCGAGGCCCGCGTGCCGATCACGCCCGGGGAGTACACCCAGCTCACCGGCCGCGCCGGTCGCCGCGGCATCGACGTCGAGGGCCACTCGCTCATCCAGTGGCAACCCGGGCTCGACCCCCAGGCGGTCGCGAGCCTCGCCTCCCGCCGCACCTACCCGATGAACTCGAGCTTCCGGCCGACGTACAACATGGCCGTCAACCTGATCGAGCAGTTCGGCCGGTCGCGCACCCGCGAGGTGCTCGAGACGTCGTTCGCCCAGTTCCAGGCCGACCGCGCCGTCGTCGACCTGGCCCGGAAGGTCCGCACGCAGCAGGAGAGCCTCGACGGCTACGCCCGCAGCATGGAGTGCCACCTCGGCGACTTCGGCGAGTACACGACCATCCGCCGCGAGCTCGGCGACCTCGAGAAGCAGGGCGCGGCCCGGGCCGACTCGCAGTCGCGGGCCGAGCACGAGAAGCGCCAGCGCCGTCTCACCGAGCTCCGCCGGCGGATGCGGCAGCACCCGTGCCACGCCTGCCCCGAGCGCGAGCAGCACGCCCGCTGGTCCGAGCGCTGGTTCAAGCTCAAGAAGACGACCGACCAGCTGTCGGCACAGATCCGCAGCCGCACGGGCGCGGTGGCGAAGGTCTTCGACCGGGTGACCGACGTCCTGCTCGACCGGGGCTACCTGGTGCCCCGCGCCTCCTCGTCCGCCGCCTCGACGACCGCGGGAGGCGCAGGTCGCCTCGACCGCACCGCCGAGGTCGACGTCGCCCCGGCCGGCCGCACGCTGCGACGCATCTACGGCGACCGCGACCTGCTCGTGGCCGAGTCCCTCCGGCTGCGCCTGTGGGACATGCTCGACGTGCCCTCGATGGCGGCCATGGCCGCGACCCTGGTCTACGAGCCGCGGCGTGACGAGGGCCAGGTGTCGGAGCGCTTCCTGCCCCGCGGGGCCTTCCGTGACGCGCTCGACGAGACCCAGAAGCTCTGGGCCGACCTCGACGACCTCGAGCACGAGCACCGCCTGCCGGGCAGCACCCCGCCCGCTCCGGGCCTCGCGTTGGCCATGCACCGCTGGGCGCGCGGCGCGAGCCTCGACTCCGTCCTGGAGGACGCGGAGCTCGCCGCGGGCGACTTCGTTCGTTGGACCAAGCAGACCATCGACCTGCTCGACCAGCTGTCGGTCGTCGCCGACCTGCCCGTCGGGCCGACGGCTCGTCAGGCGCTCGACGCGGTGCGCCGCGGCATCGTCGCCTACTCGGCCGTCTGACCCGCGCCGCGGCGCCCCGGGCGGCCGTCCGCGTGCCGGCGCCGCCCGGTGAGCGCCTCTCGGCATCCCTACATCTCGGTCATCGGCCGGCCGCCTAAGATCCAGGGATGCCCACCCGAGCGACAGACTTCCGCCTGCCCCTCTGGGTGGCCGTCCTGGTGGCGGCGGCCGCCGGCGTCGTGCTCGACGCGGGTTTCCCCGACGGCGACGTGTGGCCCCTCGCGTTCGTGGGCGTCGCGCTCGTGCTGGTGGCGCTCCGCGGGCGACGTGCCGGAGGCGCGTTCCTCGTCGGCCTGATCGCCGGCCTCTCGTTCTACGGC
>Ga0265798_10010957_pt1 | contig 11097 bp, 9 predicted proteins | sample P3T30metagenome_FD_192430 | JGI IMG/M metagenome (GOLD analysis project Ga0265798, IMG submission 192430) | Plant litter microbial communities from East Loma Ridge, Irvine, California - P3 T30 | ecosystem: Environmental > Terrestrial > Plant litter > Unclassified | place: USA: California... | reverse complement strand
TGGTTGGAACCGGGAATCTCGAGTTGGTTGCAAAGGCTTTTACGGGTGCTCAGGTGGTCGTGGATCTGTTTGAGAGGGAAGGGAGGGACGAGGCAGCGAAGAGTGTGTTTGAAGGCTGGCATGGGGTGAACTGGGAGGAGGGGCCGGGAAGGGCGGCGGAGTGGGAGATTGGACAACTGATGGATCTGGAATATTTTCAATTTGGAAATGGTTGTAGATTTGATGGGTTCTAATAGTTGATATATCCGTGTCGGGAGGGGCTCCCCACTACCTATTCTCACTGCTCTATCTCCGGCGTCGTCCCAGCCGTCTCCTCGACACTCTTATTTCCATCTCCAGCAGTCCCACCATTCTGGACTCCCTTTGGATCTCTCATCATGCAATAGAGTGTAATAGCATCCCTTTCCCCATCCCCCTCTCTACACTCCATTTCCCTCACCAGCCGGAACCCAAATTTTTCATATATCGCAACATTCGGCTCCCGCCTACTACTTTCCAAATAGCACATCTTCCCCTCCCTATCCGCCATACTCAGCACCTCCTCCATCAATGCACGACCCACACCCTGGCCTTGTGCTTCTGGTAACACAGTAACAATATTGCAGAAATAGTAGCCTTGAGGATCCGTCCACAGTTCCTTTTGCGCTTCAGCCTGCCGCGCTTTCCAAATCCAGTACCGCGTTGTCGACAAGCCGCCGCGACCATACCACAGATTCATGCGTATCTGGTTGACCCAGAGGTACCAGTAGGAGAGGTAAAGAGACCAAGACTCGGGCTCGGAGGTGGGGTGGGGCGGCATCCACATTGCGCAACCGAGAATTTTGGAGGGGTTCAAAGTATCGCGGGCTACGTGGAAGAGGCCATGCTGAATACCCCATCGGCAGCGCAGTGTGAGGGATACGCGGTTTCGCACTAGAGAAACCTGGATGATGTTAGTGTGACGTTGTGAGGTTTACCAACTGGGAAAGGCATTTTGAACTGCACCTTTGACCGGTCGGGATATACCCAGTTGTTGTATGGGTCGTTTGCAAAGGCCTCTTGGATTGTTGTTATTGCGCCGTCAATGTCGGCTTCTGCCATGCGCGTTACTTGGATTGGCATTTTGTAAAGGTGTTGGGTTGAAGTTGTTGGGACGGGCGGGGAATTGAATGTAATTCCAACTTCACGAGGGGGAAGAGATTTTGTATTCTCGACATTGGCGTTAGCTCCCGCAAACTTGCAAGTTCGGCCATTGTGTGTGCGGAGAGGTTTGTGAAGCTTATCGCATGTGAGCTGTGGATAGGTGATGGGTTGGGAAGGTACAAGCGACGGTCACGTGTATGGCGGGGCCATACATGTCGTCCATGGGTACCTTGAGATGCAATTTCCTTCACCAATCTGAACTTGCTAACTTCTTGGCATTATTGCACAGCTTCAGTCTGGCCAAGGTGTTGTGTTGTGCGGGGTGAATAGGATGACTCCACCTTTCTCTCGAGTAGGCGCTCTGTACCATGGCCGACAAACGGACAAAGCACCCCTTTGTCTTTGTAAAAGTATTCTTGGCAGCGGCAATACAGAAGAACCCCGCCTAGTAGTAACTCAAAAGGATGGAATTCAGTCAAAAAGAAATGGAATGTGATTCAAAAGAATGCAACGGAGTGCGCAGGGATGGAGGAGGACAAGGGACTGCTACTTTATCTGGTATCCGTCCTGTGAAGGATACATCTTCAGAGACTAGAAATGACCTTCCTAGGGTTGAACAGAGGTGTATTCGCATCCCGGGCGTATCCTAGAGCTTGGTACTGGATTGGATTCTGTCAGAGCTGGATAGCGGAAGCAAAGTCGCACGAAAAGGCTTGATCAAGGATGGAGTGAATGACTTACAGCTTCTAATTGCCTGGGTAGCTGATTAGGATTCATAGATCTTTCGAAGCGACTGGCCTTTTGAAAACGACAAGATTCATATCTATGTGCGTCACTATCGCGCTGGACATGGGCTTACCCCGAGTGCAGAATTATATCTCTATTTTTTCCGAGCATTGTGTGTAGAAAATGGAGAGGATGCATTTTTCGAAGCTGCATCGACATGAATATTTTTTTTTTGCACACATGGTGTTTTGGGGGATGGTTCTAAAGGTAAACTTTATGGGTTATGCTTACTGCCCTTCTGATTAGTTCACGAGGTCTCACAACATCAAGGACTTCATAGTTTGTCTTTACTCTTGAGATTAGTATCACACATCAATTTAATCACCACCACTACTATGTCTACTTTGTTAAGAGCTATATGGACATTTACTTGATCAACATACCCATAACCAGGATGAATCTTGCAGAAACTTCTGGATCTTCCGATTAGGGAGGATGTGAAAGTCTCTGTATAAGGGAATCGGCTACGTTTGCAATGGGTTGTAAGTAATCTCTAGACTAGTTGTAGTGTTCTCGGCTCATGGGGTCAGTTTTCAATGGTTTCATGTGACCAATCATCAAGACACATGCGTATCAGAAGAGCCTGCAAACTATTATCGAGGCTCTACTTGCACCAGAGACAGATTCGGTACAAATACAAGCCAGCGAAGATGTGTACATGTATAGTCTGTCTGGAAACGCTAGTCCTGGGACATGCAATCCCCGTTTTGTTGACCCGAATTCATGACTTACTTCGATGCTGCCACTTATGTTGGCCTTGATTAGATCGCGCTGGATCATAATCACAACCGCGTCGCTTTGAAAACACAATTACTACCTATGATCATGGGGTAAACTACTCGTACGACCCACCGGCACCTTGCACATATCGCCCAACTTTTCTGCTATCGATCATGCTCTACAGAAAATCCAAGTAAGACCAAACCAGTGATGGATATGTAGTATACGAAACCCAGACCGATTGTTGTGCTGCCATTAAAACTCAATCCAAGCTCCTTCATAACAAGTTGACATTTACCGCCTTGAGTGGGAAGATGGTGTACCTGAAGCCTTCAAAACAAAAACCCTCAAAATCAATGATACTTCGAGCCTGTTCAAAACAGGATTTCTTCGACAAGGCTAACAGCACAGCAATGCAGATGTCCAGGGTGGATTCATAGCCATTATCCAGAATGACGAGCTGTATTTTGTAAAAAAAAAAAGGAATCCTTCCAACGTACTCGAATTCCAAGATTTGTACAACTTCAAAGGCTTCCGCACTCTCAAAAGCTTAGGTTGCACCCACATGTGGGACATGACTATAAAATAGCATGCCTATCTATGACAGACTCGGTCACATTGAACGAGCAACTTGCTGCTAAGCAGTAAATGTACAAGGGGGGATGGGACTGGCTTCGCGGCCCGTTGGGACGATGCAGGGGAGCTAAGCCTATTTTGCGTCGGTCACTTTACCCAGCAAGCAAGCAAGCAACAACAAAAGAAAATCTCTAGAACACATCACCTCTCACACAAGGAAACCTTGGTGTGAGAGCGAGAGCGAGAGAAAAAGGCAGATGGGCAATAGGAAAAGAGCACACATAGTCGGGCGTTATCCAGAGACCGATGCCGATGCCGATGCCCCCCCATCCCACCCACACCTACGACTGTGATCACGCTAGGTAGGACACCACCGATACGCCCTCTTTTCTTTCTTTCTTACATCCATCCCGCTTCCGGTAGTTAGGGGCGGGCCCAGCTCACCAAACACAAGGAAACTCGATTGCGTATGCACGAGATTTTATCGTTTGGTCCGTTGCCGCTCTCTCTCTCTCTCTCTCTCCCCCTCAACCTTGCTGATTAGACTAGACCAGACCAGACTAGACAGGAACTGTTATTTCGAACAGGGAGGAAAAGACTTTACTGAGCGAAAAAAAAGGACGAAAAAACACCTCATTTAAGACCTAAGATCCGCAACAAAGTTATACAAGTTCAAAACTCTCATGTTAGAGGGAAGAGAAATCTACCAAACTATGTGAATTTCCCGAATTAAACAACTGACGAGAATACAAACTCTTTTTATCATTATTATTATTATTTAATATTTAGCCCTCATTCTAACATGGACATGGCAGAGCTAACGTTCATCATCATCATCACCATCATCATCATGAGATTTTAGTGGGTGGTTTTTTTCGCTGCAAAAGATTAATAATAATAATAAAATACACGCCGTTACATAATGTACAGTACATGCAAACTTAGCTCTTCCGTTGTTCCGTCAGCATACCCCTACACTTACCAAGCAAAGAACCCCACCCTTCTTCTCTCTTCTTCTTACTTACCTACTACTGCCTATGAAATCTCCTCCGTGGAATCCTTGCATTGGTCAACGGAAGTGACCGGCCCCCTTGGAAAAAATTATTCACCGCTTACATACAAGACATGGTACTTGTGATAGATAGCCTGTGTGTGTGTGTCTGGTGCGATCCAGCAGAAGAAGCCCCGCATTACAGCGTCTTCGTCATGATCGACAAGTGCTGCATTTACCGAGGGTTTAACCTCCCCCCTCCTCCCGCCCCCCATCCGATGACACCCTCGTGCATGGTAGCGTACATTTTTTTTTTCATTGTCCGTCAGCAGAGGTTGTGGATAAGTAAGTTTGGCTTGGCCTCCCCAGGGGGATGGTGTAAGGTTATAATATGTGGCAAAAAAAGGGAGTAACTACGTTTTTGTTTGTTTTGATTCCGACTTTGCTTGGGTGGGGGTGGGAGGCTATCGTCAACGGTGCGGTGGCAATAATACATGTACATGTACGGCGTACAGTAAGAGGAAACGGAATCGGGCCGCAAAGGAAATTTAACATTTCAAGGCACTCTTATGGTCGGTCGAATGGGAGGCCTGATCGGTCAAAGTCGTTGGAGCAAACTTGTAATCTGCCATTTTGCTTTAGGCTTGGAAGGGGGGTATGGTAAACCAGCCGAGCGTATAGAACAACAACACCACGGGCTTACAGCGGACGACGTGGGAATCAGAGGAAAATGTTTCGTTACAACCGGGGCCCAGTTAAAAAGAATGAGCCGTGTGAGATCAACACATAAAGGCCATTTGCTTACTGTACCTCGTGAATATTGCCTTTTGTTATTACCTGGGTCTGACTGACCGGCGACTGTATGGCGTATGTCACTCGGCATCTGCGACGCAGAGTTTTGAGACTTTTGTAGTCAAGGGCCAGCATCCTCTATATGAACGAACGAGTGTGATGATGAAAACGCGAGTAATGAACGTACATGCTACTGTGTGAGGTATATTGGGTAAGCTGGGCAGTTTGAAGGCACGATTTTCGGTGTGTTGCATAGCAGATCCGGATATTCGTGGGTCCGAAGTACTACCTCAGCTCGAGGCACAGTAACCGGTACATGATGCCCGGGAAAAAAATGTTGGGAAGGGAGCCGGCTGTTTGCTTCTCAAGGACGCTGCCTGTTGATGCACTTCTCTCCAAAGCACACACACACACACACACACACATGTACCGGGCAACAAGGGTAGGGACTGGCGTTAGGGTGTCAAAGGGTTATCCAAGTATTGCAAAATGAGCTACGAGCGAGGTTCGTGTCATGTCCAGACAGCTGGAGAAGGTAGCGTGTTGGGTCCTGGGTCATCGTTGTATGCGGGCTGATCATCTGACGGCGGGTTTGTAGAAAGTTTTCCTGCGCATGTTGGGCTGAGAAAACGGGTTGGTATGACCGCGCTGCGGGCCCGCATAGAGTTACCAAGCCAAGTTTACCTGTATACGGTGGGGTGGTGGCTATGAGGACAACGGCACCACTTGGTGTGCATGTAGGCGACCGGCAGCTGACAAGCTGTCGGGCAGCAAGTGCGCAAGTGCGCAAGTGCGAGCGGGATTCGCGGAAACAGTAAATGCCGATGAAACACAGGTCGGAAAGTTAAGCCACCCTGCTGTGTTGAGCATGTTGTCCCTTTGGCGGTATGTTTGGGGGAGAGTTCCAGGTCTTTGCTAGGCCGTGGATGGGGATTGTTGGCGCTGCTCTTTGAAGGGGTAGTGGTGTTGCGGGCGCTGATAGAGTGCCTGCTAGCCGCAACGACAACGACGTGAAAAAAACATGGGTATGTGTAAGTGTGTGTGTGTGCGTGTGTGCGTGCGTGTGTGTCCACGACAAAAAGGACAAGCCAGATTGTGGTGGTCATCAGACAGACTTTTGGAGACGGATGGGAAGGCGGCAACTCGGGCAATAAGCGACTTGCGTACACTTTACGCAGAGATCAGATCTTTGTCTCGGATGGGCCAAAAATAGGCGTTCAATATGCTAGTGTGCCATGCAAGTGTGACTGCTTTTAATGGTGGATAAGGGTGGAAAAGTGGTGTTTGGGATCGCCGCGTAAGCAGGATTTAGCCTGGAGCACATGCCGCGAAAACAAGAAGGATGGGCGACTTGTCGATCTGGTGAGGAAGGAAAAAAACTCATGGTGCATGCATAGCATCCGCGGGATCATTATTTGCGCCGTCATACGCTTGACGGAGGAGGCACCTGCATACGGCTGTGGGCGCCCGTCAGTCGGTGATGGCGGCTGATGTGACTCTGAGGGGCGGACGAGTCGAGGATCTTGTCGTGACGCACGTCGACACGCACGAAAGGATTGGCCGTGTTGGTCAACGGCGGGTGCCCATGTTAGCACCGAACCTGGGATCGTGTTTGACACATGGGGTCGTAACGGCGGCTTGATGCATGATTTGTGACTGGCACCCAAGGTCACAAGTCCTACAGACGAATGGAGAGGGCTGTATAGCAGGGCGACTAAGGGAGTGTGCTGCAGTAAAATTAAAGCGGAGCAGCATTACTGGATTGGGGCGTAGTATTACAAGAGTCAGATCGGTCTTGTAACTGTAAGGAGTAAGCATGACGGTCCAGCTGGCCCGACCTCGGATACTCAAGCGCTGCTGATTGAGAAACTTTGGGTCTATATTGGCAGCGATGCCGGCACAATTTGCAGTACCAAGCGCCTCAATATCGCCCCGAATCATCACGGCGCCCGATTTTCAATGTTGCTCGTCCTGGCGCCTTCGTGTTGCATTAAACGACGCGCAGCCTGTAGGTGCGTGGCTTGGAGCCCTTGGAGGGTGCGGATGCGAGCTCACACCGAAGCTAAAGAGGTGCGACAGAGCAGCCTAGGTCACGGCGAAGCGGCAGAAGGAAAACAAACGCTTGCACTGCGTGGAACCGAGTCACCACCCGGTCCTGGGAGAGTGGATCGTGGGTGGTGGTGGTGGAGGAGGGCTTTGCGGAGATGCATCCACGGGCTCCAGCGCTGCTGTTGCGTCGTAAAATGCTGAGAGGTACCTCCCTAGCTGCCTTTTGAGTCGGCCGAGTTTGAAGTTTCAGCACGGCTGCGACACACTGCGTGAAGCCAAGGGTACCGACGTATACATGATGCCAACAGCGTCACGACTGTTCACAAGCTTTACTTTTGGCGGTTTTTCTCGCCATCCAGGTAAGCCGCAACATGCGCCTTGCAAGCGAGTGAATGGGCTTGTTGTGGTGGCAGAGCGAGACATGTGACTGGGCCGGCAAGTCGCAGCCCCAGCTACCCACCGTCACAGGATACAGCAAGTGGAGAACAGCGTGCTCCCTCCTGTCCATGTCCTGAACCTTCTCCCTGTCAGGGTGGCGGTACGACTTGGAACCGGCAAATTTTCCTACGTCGCATCCAGCACAACTTTCGCAAGCCCAAGGAGGCTCACCGACAAGCTAGTGTGGCTGCTGATCCAGGCAGCCAGGAGATGGTGTCGGATGAATGCGATTGGACAGCATGGCTTCAACGTCGAACAAGTGGGCTATCAAGCCGGGCCTTGTGAGGCTAATGCTCGCATCCAAGGATAAAGTGCCGCCGCGTCCGTAAGAGAAATTCGCGTTTGACATGGACCTTGGACGAGTCTAGAACACGCATCACCAAGTAGACGAGCCGTTGCTGATCGTCATCCACAAATAATGCAGCTACGCAGCTACGCAGGCGACCAAGTCCATCTCAGGCAACCTGTTCCCTTGGTCGCGCTGGTTGCTTGTTTGGTCGTGCGCGACCCAGCATCAACGGGGAGGTGGTAGGAGAGGCTATGTTTTGAGGCGTGGGTTTGGCTTGATGCACCTGCAGCATCATGTCGGCATCAAGGGCCAGTGTATTTTATGAAATCCAAGTACTGTACCAACCCATCCATGCATGTACCGATCGATGCGAAGATGTACTTACCGTTAATCACAAGTCAACAATGCCTGCCGAGAGAGTGTGGAGAATGGGGCCCTGTTATCGACAGGGTAAGGGGAGGGAGGGAGCAGCAGCCGTACTTGCGCCGTAACATGATGGCCCTTTCTCGTTGGTTGGCTAGCGTAGGCGATGCCGCTCATACCGCAATTTTTTTTCTTTCCTTGTTCCAACAGCCTACCTAATCCTCGATGAGACGCCACGTTAGCGACCCACCCGACTCGTGGTCCGCCCGTCGATACGTCATTAAAGGGTTTCTTTCCCGTGTTGCAGATTCCTGCATGGGCATGCTAAACATGGACAGCGCTTGGCCTGAATACACTTTGTCGAGGCTGGATGGCCAACCCGCGCCGCGTCACACTCAGCGCCGATGCGCTAGATGGATGCCGCCGGACAAAGCCTTGTCGACACCACAAGGCTCTAGGTACAAAATACCAATATGCAATCTCGATTGATGAGGCCAGCAGTGCACAGCACGGCTGCTAGGCACGGCGTTCCAAATGCGTGCAATGGTTGTGGCCGGCCTTGTGCCCCCTCCCCCCCAGCAGCGACGAGCCGGCCAGCGTCTGCAGCTGACGAGCCACGGCAAGATGCAGGTCAGCTTCGGGACCAGTACTATTACTCTACTACCACCACTCCCACCACGCACCTCGATCCGGTCGTTCGCAGATTCGAACAAGACGATCAAGCAACTGAACCGGGTTCCGGTGACAGCTCGGTGCTTACTTTGCTTTTTCCATGTATCCGTTTGTCTCGTGATGGGGTGCACAAAGTCGTACGACTGCGCCGCAGCTGTTAAATGACCGAGGCTGGGTGTGCGCAGAGTCATACCGTATGTGATGCGCACGGAATGGGGGGGGGGGGGGTGGGAGTGGTGGATTTTGGGGAGTCGGTGCACTGATTCGTCGCCCAAGGCTCGCGCTAGTTGCACTCATTCTTTGACTGGCCGCCCACACTCGCTTTCCTTTATGGATGGCGGAGCTGTGGGAGAGCAGCAGCATTAGCAGCAGGCAGCGCGTTGCTTCTTCGTGGGCACAAATGAGGAGCTGCATCCATGAAACCGCCTTTGTGATGTGGCATGCGTCAGGAGGAACTCGGAGCCACATGTGGACGGTCATGTATGCGCCTGCAGCCAAGTGGAGGTTTACTATTACTATGCCACTTACTTGGACATGTCGAATGCTTTCCAAAAAAGGACATGGCAAGCAAGGCCCGCGGGTGCAGCTTTTCATATGCTGAATTTGGCGACAAGATGCAGCTCCCCCCCCCTGACATGATGCTGTTCGTTTGAACGACCCAAAACATCCTTGCGCCCGCGTTGAACCGCTGTCGATCATTCAGGCGGGACGATAGTAGTCAGGGTTCTCTCTCGGCGCTTCGGCTGCATCTCATCAGCCACGCTCCGGGGATTTCTGGTTATCGAACGGCACTGCCGCTTTGGGCCTGGTGACCGTGGGGTCGTCAGGGCGGTCTGCAGGCCTGGTGGTTCGGATGGATGACTTCAGCCGCTTGTCATGTTGGTTGAGACAGTCGTGCTGCAAGTGAGAGGGAGGACTTGGATGAGGGCGGCAGGCTTGCAGATTCATTACGGGGTTCGCACTAGGTGCAGGAGCGAGTCTCGGTCGGCATCGGGTCCGCCATCACGTGTGGCTGCAGCGACGTTGGCGACGCACAAACTGCAATCGGCAGCAGGGCATGTGGGCTGGTCGAGGGTTGAGCGTGCCTGCTGTACAGGACAGCGTATTCTCCAAAGCCGTATACGCGCCAATCTTGTCGCTGGGTCGTGTCGGTGGGCGTGCCCGTGTCCGTGTCCGGATCCGTGTCCCGTGTATGTCCGGTCACTGGGTTGTTTGAGCCCGACATACAACGTTAGCAGCGCTTGATGGTTTCAAGGCGTGCCTAGGTGGAGCACGGCGATGGCCCAAGGTTAATGTGGTTTTGCTCTCGGCGCTGCCTGACTATAACCAGGGTGTCAGACTTGGACACGGCCATACCGGGGGAGGGTGCACTTTGGCGCAACCCGCTGTGACGGCACACGCACCCACGCTGGGGGGCCGACCGATGGCAGGGGGGCCGACGATGCGGCAGGGATGGGCATTGGTAAGGAGAGGGCGTGGTGCGTCCGGTGTGCTCAGCCAGACAGCATGTGCGCTCTGCCATGGGGCACACGGAGGGGAGGCTTGTTGCAAGGCTGATGCAATCTCGGCCAGCGTCGCGCCGTTGGCTGTGTAACGGACGGTCGGCCAGCATGTGCGTGTGCGTGTGCGGTGGTGGTGGTGGTGGTGGGATAGGCTCGCGTCGCCCGTTGGAGGCGGCCGGGGCATGCTCCCCAAGAGAGGCTGCTAGCGACTGCGAGGGACGACTAGAGGGTGCAGGTCGATTTCTGGAAGCCGGTCGGCTACGAGGGATCCAATTGAGGCAGCGGAGCAGCGCCCACCCCAGATCGCGCTTGGATGCCATGGGCCAGCACTGTGGTTTGCCGGCTGCAGGCGCAGCTTACCAGCATGGGTCCGGCATGGGTACGGCATGGAGTGGAGTGGGTGCGGGTGAAGAGACGTCGTGGCTCTCTTCCGGAGCTACCTGCGGTACTGGACTGACTTGTGCGCCAACCACAGTTTGAGCCGCCCCTGACCTGACCTCGCCATGCGCTGCTCCATTACTCCATTACTCCATCTGCACCATCATCGCCATGCTGGCCTGGCCCACCCACGCACAGTATCGCCGGGCTGCGTGCGCCCACTAATCACGCTGCCCGCTGGCGCGGCTAAACCATGACGCTGCCGACGTGCGGGCATCGCCAATGGGCCATGCACACCACGTCTTGCTGCCGCTGCCGCTGCTGCTGCCGCTACTCCTCCTGCTCCTCGTCTTCCTCCTACTGCTGCGGCGGCGGCGTCGTCGTCGTCGTCGTCCAACACGGCCAGGGCTAGTTGACCG
>Ga0265798_10010954_pt1 | contig 11098 bp, 23 predicted proteins | sample P3T30metagenome_FD_192430 | JGI IMG/M metagenome (GOLD analysis project Ga0265798, IMG submission 192430) | Plant litter microbial communities from East Loma Ridge, Irvine, California - P3 T30 | ecosystem: Environmental > Terrestrial > Plant litter > Unclassified | place: USA: California... | reverse complement strand
CGTGCTGAGGTGTCTCCGAAAGGTCCAACCTGGAGATCAGCGCGGCACTGCATCCTGGTAGGCTCGATGACTCACTCATCTCATCCACTCCCAAGCCAGGTATACAACCCACAAAGCCCAAACACCTAGCCACATATCCGCCAACCACCTTCTTTCCCTTATCTCCCCTTCATCCGGCACCAGATTGCCTGCACATCGGCCGTGTCCCGCTGGCTCTATGACATATATCCTGGTGACCTCTTCTCGATGCGTTGGTCGGCCGTTGACGTATGTAGTGACCGTGTCGGTAGTTTCGTGCGAAGTGACTGATATGGGCATGACTGAGGTGGGGCGAGTGGTTCTAGTGGCAGTTTGTGGATTTTCTTCGCTTGGCTGTACGTCTCCTTTATTCAATTTGATCGCCCTCATGCTCGTGGGCATGCTCTCACCCCGTGTTCAGAGTGAGAATTATACATGCGTGCTTCTTGCTTCCTAAGCGACCCTCCCATGAACTTTCAGCGTTGAAAATGAGCACCAGCCTCTCACTCACACGTGCGGGGCTCCGACCTCCACCCTGTGTCATGTTTCTCGATGTGCACTCTACAGGCGTGCACTAACCAAACCTCACACTTGCCCGCAATGGTGGACCGCGGACTAGTCGCTGGGCTATTAGAGAGCTCGGCAGGAGAATGGATGATGATTATCTCTCTTGTTTTCGGTGGCTGTTGCTCGTATGATCTCACTCACACCTCATAGGCGTCCAGGCTGACCAGCAGGAATGTTTGGGCATTGGAAGCTGTACTAAAGGATTTTCCTAATGCCGGTCAGCTTGCCGTCCGGCTAGCGATATAGGAAGGGAGCTGAATCGGATAGGAACCTTCCTGACATTCGCGCAATTCCTCTATGTCACTCTTCAGACTGCCTCTTCCCAGCTCTACTTTCCCCGGGACAAGGGTAAATCGTCCTGGATGCCTCGTATACGAAAGCGAGAAGTACCCATGAGCAGGTGGCTGGTACAAGTATTCCTCTTCCTGGCTGTCAGTCTCAGTGAGTACTTCGAAGAGCTCGGGGAAGAGTGCTGAACGCAGTGAACAATTATGCTTTTGGTCTGAAGGTGAGCTTTGATAATCCCAGCGATCAGAGACTTCAGAGACTGATAGGAAGATACCTGTTACGGTCCACATCATATTCCGAAGTGGAGGTAAGCCTACTTCACTGAAAAAGATGGCCAAGCTGACGTTCAGGACTATGTGTGTCCATGTTGACTGGCTACTGGTTTGCAAAGAAACGATATTCCTTCGGACAAGTCGTGGGTGGCCATATGGTCTACCGGTTGCCCGAGCTGACTTTAGGCCGCTGGAGTGATCATCACGATAGGAATAGTCCTAGCTACCATATCTGCCCCACGACGTCGGTCCTCTCCCAAGGCGGCCCCGGAAGTAACCATACAATCGACAGACTTCATGTCTGATAACCTTCAATACGCCTTCGGGATTCTCATGCTAGCCATGGCTCTATTCCTCAGTTCGTGTCTCGGAATATTCCAAGAAGAGACATATCGTCTACACGGAAAGAAATGGCGCGAAGGATTGTTTTACTGCGTGCGCCGTCTACTTCCCTTGACGACGTCGTTGCTGATAATATAGCATTTCCTCAGTCTGCCATACTTCCTGCCTTTCTATCCGTCTCTGATGTCAACCTTTGAGGCATTCTCGCTCTCGACACCTGTCAATCTGTTGTCACTACCCATTCCTACGGCAGTACCAAAGTCCCGCTTTCTTGCTATTGGGTCAGGCTCAAAAGATTCATTGATACAATGGCGACAATTGATGATTCCATCCGCACTCGGCGCGCTACTTCTCAATGTGATCACTCAAGGGATGTGCGTCAGGGGCGTCAATCGTCTGACAACGGTGAGTCGGCCTTGTTCCAAATTGCAAGGCGCTGAGATGAACAGAGAGTGAACTCGACGACGGTCAATCTGGTGTTAACGATACGCAAAGCTGTCTCTTTAGCTATCTCAGTGTGGTTCTACGGATCAGGAGCCAACACTGGTCTTCTCCTTGGCGGGGCGATGGTGCTAGGTCGGTCTCCACTCTCCGGCTGGACGAAAGCTGACAACTAGGCGGTACGCTAATATATTCCTTTGCGCCCCCACCGAAAGTCGTCAACACCAAGAAGTCTGATGATAATACTCTGAACGCAGACGCAGTACCATTGGAGCGGAAGCGAACAGAAAGTGCTGTAGAGTCAAAGGCCAGCTTGCGGCGCAGAATTACGAAGGATCCCCCTACATTGTGATGTAGACATTTAGTATGCAATATCTTGATTATGCGTACAACTTCTGCAAATGACGGGATCTTAAATTCCACCACCCTTTCTCCTTGGTGTTGCACCGGTTCTTGCTCCTGCTCCGATACCTTTACTCCTAGGCGTAGCTCCGACACCAGGAGTCAGGCCTCCAATTTTGGGTGTTCGGGATACAGCGGCTTTAGCGATGCTATTAGCTTTCTCCCTTTCGATTCTACTGAGTCAGTGTCCTCTCGGCTGAAAACACAGCACAGGACATACTGTTCTCTCTGTCTGGCCATTTCAGCTTCTAATTCGGTCTTCTTTGAGAAGTCCCTGTTGGCCTTTGCACGAGCGAGCGCATCGAAATTTCTCTCTCTTATTGAGAAGTAGACTGATCCGAGCTCGGCTGGATGATCAGCTCTGTTGGATTTGGACATCAGTAAGCTTACCTAGCCAGTAGGGGTCGACGGACGTTACACACATCATGTATTCTGTCCGTTAGCTGTCTCCGCTATTCTGAGATTATGCAATGGGCTTACGCTTCGAAGTGAGGACCACTGTATACGTCAGCATGAGTGCTAGGACGGTGATGCAGTAAAAGCTTACATTCATGGTAGACCACGTAATCCGGCATGTATCCAAGACCATATAGTGCACTGGTAGGATGTAGTACACATGGCAACTGGAAGCGTAAGCGGATATTCTCTACTCTGGTTCTTATCACTCACAGCAGTCCTGACGTTGATATACTCTCCGATACCCTTGACTCGAGCAGCCTGGTGGAAGTATCCGGCTACAATACACTTCCTACGTTGTCAGCCCCTACTTCGTTTGGCACATCGCAGTCATGACTGACCTGACAATATCCCAATCTGTACCGCAAGACAGCAGTTGCATCTTCTGAGTCTTCATGATATCCTCCAATTGACCCCGGACTTCTCTTGCTTTCCGCATCAATTTCGGGTGAAGGAAGTGCTTCATACACCATCCGTCGTTGTATCTATTGGTCAGGCACTGCACCTATTTAGCGGGAGTGGACTCACCCGTTACTCTTCCATTGGGTGTAGACGTGGAGCAACGTCAAGTGGTCACTTTCTGGGACAAAGAATTTCTCTCTCGCAGCATCACTTTCCTCGGCCCTTTGAGCGGGTCGATAGAAGACACTAGGGACCGACAACATCGATACAATAGTCAACATCTCGCTTGAACAATGATGCTCAGTGGCGGTGATCAACATCTTCGCAAGCGAGGGCTCCATTGGGAAATCAGACATCTTCTTCCCTGCCGAGGTGAGTTCTCCGACATTGTCTAAAGCACCCAGAACCCAAAGCTGGAACATTGAATTGAGGATGTTTTCTTGGGGTGGTGGATCCATGAAATCGAATTCTAGGAGATTCTTCACACCGAGCGATTTGAGTAATAGGACGGTGTTGGCCAGATTTGTCCGCTGAATTTCGGGGATATTGTTTGGGAATAGTTCATTCAGGTAGGCGACTTCGGTGAATAGTCGGTAGCAGAATCTGGATATTAGCTGAAATTATGCAACGGCCTGGCCAGCTTACCCAGCTCCGGTTCGGCCAGCACGTCCCGTTCTTTGACCGGCATTGGCCTGACTGATGGGTGTAATCTGCAGAGCATCCATACCGACTTTCGGATTGTACACCTTCATCTTTGAGTACCCAGAATCAACGACGTAGAGGATACCGTCGACTGCAATGTCAGCTTGAGTCGCTGTCATACAAGAAGGCAACTCACCAGTCAACGAAGTCTCGGCGATATTAGTCGCCACGACCACTTTACGTCTTCCGTCCGGTGTAGGCTGGAAGATTTTGGCTTGGAGATCGGCTGGCATTTGGGAGTAGATAGGGAGTACAGCCAGCGGTGGTGGATCATCAAGCTGTTCCAGGCGTTCTGAATGTCAGCTGGTGTACCGAACAGGACGATTATGGTAGCTTACCAGCAATAACATTACACGTCGCTTCAATATCCTCCTGACCCGTCATGAACACCAAGATATCTCCCTGAGGCATCGAAAGATGGATCTGCAAGACCTGCTTGATGGCACTATCGACATAATCCTCACAAGGCGATTTACTATGATAGATCTCGACGGGGAAAGTACGTCCAGGGATCGTGTATGTAGCGGCGTTTCCAAAGAATTTCGAGAATTTCTCAGCGTTCATGGTAGCGGAAGTCACGATCAATTTAAGATCACGTCGTCGAGTCAAGATCTTTCGAAGTAGTCCCATGAGGATGTCTGTCGATAGTGATCGCTCGTGAGCCTCATCGAGAATGATGACCGAGTATTTGTCCAGATCACCTTCATTTAGCGATTCTCGAAGTAGAACACCGTCCGTCATGAATTTGATCTTGGTATCTTTGCTTGTACAGTCTTCGAATCGGATAGCGTATCCGACGGTACTTCCAAGTTCGCACTCCATCTCTTCACTGACTCGCTTGGCGACTGACATGGCAGCCACTCGACGAGGTTGAGTACATCCGATAACTCCATTTTGGCAGTATCCCTCTTCATAGAGGAATTGACCGAGTTGTGTTGTTTTACCGGAACCAGTCTCACCAATAACAATGACCACTGTGGGGTCAGCCTTGTAGCCCAGCCTGCCGTAAAGTTGACCCACCTTGATGATCTCGCAGTTGTCCCATAAGCTCCTCACGTACAGCAAAAGCGGGCAGGTACTCCCTCTGCTGCTTGAGCGTTTTACCTCTGGAGAAGTCAGAGGCTCCCTCCTGTTTCTTCATATGCGTTGAGAATTGCGAATCAGCTTTGTAGTTGCCATCGCCAGCGTCCTGCCTTTGGCCCTCTGCCTCGATGAGCACTAGCCTGACATGTCGAAAGACAAAGACCTACCTTCTCCGAGATCAGGCTCATCCTTGACACCCGTGAGGTTACCAAGGGTGGTTCCAGCGACAGACGCAACTCTGGCAGCTGCCTTCTCCCTTTCCTGCCTCTCCCTACGTTCACGCACTAACAAACTACCCTTCTTACTGAAGACTGCCATGTCACTGGTGACATCCCTGACAGGATTAATTGGTTCCAGTTGTCGAGTGTACGCGACTGTACCGTCCAAGAAGGGCGGGCGGAGATCATGGACTAGTACATGAACTTTGGAGTCCGAGTCGTCTTCGAAATCTTGGTCGACGTTCTGATGTTGCGCGACACCCGAGTTGAGCATTCGATTCGTTTCCCAAAGATCATTATCCGCGTTCTAATCTGTCAGCCCCATACTTGCAAAGGCCAAGGCTGGACTCACGAATTGAGCTTGTCTCGCTGTCTGACGCTTGACAGCTTTTTGTTCCATCTCGGCTTCCTGCTTCCGCTCGATGTTCTCCCATTGCGCGAACGGATTATGCTCGTCGTCGGCCGCCTGCGGGGTCAGATGATGTACTCAAACAAGGTATTCTGGCGACTGACCACAGCTCCTTCGTCGTCGTAGCTATACCAGTCCCGGTCAAGCCTGACTTGCTCTTCCTCCCATTCTTGACCATTCATAGCCATTGCCTCGCCATCCTCCAGATCCGGGAACTCCTTTTTGCCTCTGACGGAACGAGGGGTCTCATCCCAACCGCGTCCCTTGGACCCCTCACTCTTGCCATATCTACCTGCATCACGAGCTCCACGAGGTGTCTCATCCCATCCTCGGTTTGGTACGCGCATGCTACCTCCGTCCCATTGTGGTTCTCGTTTGACGGATTTAGGCGTGGGGGCGTCGTTCCAGCTCTTCCTATCGCGATCGTCCCTCCTGTATCCCCTGTCTCGATCGCGGTCGTCATACGTGTTTCGATTCAGACGAGATTGAAAGTCTCCAAGTCCAGCCGGTTTAGCATCACCATCTTTGCTGGAGATGACGTTGCTACTCGATGATGCTGCTGGCATATTGCGTTCCCGCCTTCTTGCCTCCATGCGACGTATTGCTTCCTCTGATAAACCAGTACCACGGCTTGGCGTCTCCTCTGGCTTCTGACGAGCAGTCTCTCGCTTGATCGGTAAAGACGGGACTGCCTGGTCAGGAACGTGGTTGGAAAAAGAACAGAAGTTGCTCACCCTTGAACACCCCACCGTTGGCAGCTAGGTCGGTGTCATCTTCTCCAGGTTCCCGCTTCACTCTTTTGCTGGGCGGCTCGATCTTGACAGAGCCAGATGCAAGCGTCTGAGCCCGCTTCTCAGCCGCAAGCTTGTCCAATCCAAGTAAAGACGGTCGAGCTGCTTGTTGACGGAATGTCACCTCCTGAGATGTCAGCTTTCATAAACGACTGGACATCGATCGACTGACGTTATCGGACCGAGTCAATCCTCCCTTTCGTCGTGGCTCAGCAGCCAGAACGTCCGACCGATCATGGTCCATGCCTTCCACGCTGTCCTTGCCTCCTGCACCTTTGGCTCCTAGCATTCGAGGCGGGGAATGGCCAGACCCCCGTCTGACACCATTCCTCGAGTCGACAGCTAGCTGAGCCAGGATTCGACTGTGTAGCGACAACATCGAATCTTCCGTGAACTTGCCGAAAGCCGAGACAGCTTCTCATCAATTCCACTCTCCACTGGAGATCCTATCTGTACACATACCTTTCATGAACGAGTCGCCGGTCCGATTGTGTTTGGCAATATCGATTACCCGTTTGGCTAGCAGATCATTGGGATTGATGATGTTCATCATCCTCGACAGCTTAAGATATCAGCAAGACGATCAGGTAGCCAGGTCGACACATACCTCGATGGCAATTTGGTGAACGAAATCATCGGTTCCTTCCGACTCCGCTTGTCGAGGTGGACTTTGAGCAGACATGTCGCTCGGTATTATCTTGAGCTGGCCTCTCCTCTGTCCTACGGTATTTGCGTCTACGCTATAGGTGGTGCTGAGTGCGACAATGAATGATCATTCCAGGTCAAAACAGAATCTCGACTTATGCGCCAAGTCCACGTGGCTTCACCTATGTCGCTAACCAGCGCGTCTAAGGTACTTCAACGTGCTGTCGACCACTTGTTGCGCCATACACTTCGAGAGAATTCGAGCCGGGGGCGACTCCGTGCCCTCGGAAGCGTACAGAAACTCACGGATCTCCATCAGATCATACTGCGAAGATAGCCCCGGCAGAATCGTCTACCAATGTCAGCTTAGTTTCCGGCAGGTCATACACCGTTCTGGGGCTGTGGTGATACACGCTCATCGTCGGTTCCACGCCCGCGTGTGATATTCTACGACTATAACTACACGCAGAGATCGTATCCGGCAATCTCGGGCACGAGCGCCTTACTGATAACGGATTAAAGGGACTTCGTTGGGTGATCGTCCGATTTGGGCATCTTCAAGAACAAGACAAAGGAGGTCAGGATCACCTCATACGCCTTGGTGACTCTGCTCTTGCCGATCTAATTCCGACTCCGATCACTCATACTCATCACACTCCCATTACTGATTTACAGGATGCCGATTCCATTCTACAACCCTGCACCAAGTCCGCCCAAAGCTTTCAATGGTGTTCCACTTCCGCGATCTCAAGCCAGTTGGCTCTCAACTTTATTTTTCCATTGGATCACTCCTATTCTCCGGATCGGCTACTCCAGGCCGCTGGAAGCTGAAGGTAGCTCGAAAGCGTGCGTTAGGCAGGATCAAAGCTGATCCGTAGATCTGTGGGAGTTGACGCCGGACTTGCAGTGTCAACCGGTATGTGCCCCTTCCTACGGCTGAATGATACATTGAATCACAAGCTCAATTCCTATATAGCTCGCCACGGCCCTCGACGCGAATCTACAGAAACGTATGCCTCCTTCAAAGCGACGAAACGCGGATACACCTGGACCAAGACTGGCAGAACTGGGATTGCGGGCGAAAGAGACATCAGATAAGCAGTTCAGCAAGAGGAAGGCCAGAAAGCTGGCAGCAGGCACTATTGCCGTCGAAGATGGAAAGACATACGACATGTCTCTGTGGAGAGCCATTTATGCGACGGTCTGGAGGCAATGGTGGTGGGCTGTTACTTTGAACGGCATAGGAAGTGAGTCGGGACAGCCCACACATGCTAACTTCAGACGCTCTGAAGCTCACATCGCCCCTTGTCACTCGGTTAATTATTGAGCAATTGATACTCGCTTATACCTATCACCAAGCTGAAGCGTCCGGAACGTCGTTGGACGGTCTCGAGCAGCCGAGATCTGTTGGCTACGGTATTGGCCTGGCAGCTGGACTTTTCGCCATGGAATTTACGGGAGCATTGTTCGAGTATCAATCGGCCCAAATAGCAGCAGTGCAAGGCTGCTGTCTCAGAGCTGCTGTCAGTACTGTCAAAGAATTTTGGTATCCGACTAACGACGCAGGTGGTCGACCTGATCTCGCGAAAATCGATGTAAGCGGCTACCTGACTGCTCTTCCCAAAAGAAACCGCTCATCCACAGGCGCTTGTCTGGGAAGTCCCGTCAGGAGATGACGAGTGGGCGGCTGAACACTATGGTCTCGTCCGACACGTCATTCTTGGTTAGTGTGGTGATTGGCCCTTCAAACTCACAGCGCTAACATACCAGGATTGGGCTTTCCCTGCCTCCATCGAAATCCCGACTGCGCCAGTCCTGATAGCCGCTGGTATGGGTCTTCTCGTCTACACCTTGGGTGTCTCGGCATTGGTCGGCCTCGGTATTCTGATTGGGGTCGCTCCGTTACAGGGTTGGCTCTTTGGCAAGCTCATGGCATATCGTGGAACCCAAGAGAAGATTGTGGATCAGCGAGTACGATTACTCACCGAGATTATCCACAATATCCGGGCCGTCAAACTTTACGCATACGAGACTTTCTTTGGGCAAAAGGTATCGGAACTACGAACACGGGAATTGACCAAGCTGAAAGGCTTTGGTCTTATGCACGCCCTCATTAATTCTACGTTCTACTTTCTACCTATCTTGGCGGCTGTGTGTAAGTCACTGAGGCCTATCAGGGTTCTTGGCTGATCATCCAGTGACTTTTGTCACATACAGCCTAACCGGAAATCAGCTAAATGCCGCTATAGTCTTCTCCGCTCTTCAATTCTTCAACGTACTCAGGCAGCCGATCTCTCGACTACCGATGATTATCGCAGCCGCCATTGACGCTGTGGTAGCGCTCGGGCGTATAGGCGCGATGTTGAGAGTCCGCTATCTTCCAAGCCAGGGTGAATGTCAGCTGAGATAGCAGGCTGATGAGCTGGAGCCAAAGTTGCGAGTCGAGAATTCGGCAAAATTCGCGATACATATTGAAGGCGACTTCACTTTCGAGAGCCTGCCTCTGACGAACGAGGACAAGAGCAAATCTGTGGGAAGGGGTCAGACCAACGAAGCTGAAAAAGAAACAAAAGACGCAAGCCCTTTTATACTGAAAGATGTCCATCTCGAAGTGCCCCGAGGTGAGTGACAATCACGAGCGTACGAGCTGATATTAGGCGCACTCGTCTGTGTAGTGGGAAGAGTGGGTACCGGCAAGTCTGCTTTACTCCTCGGGATGATCAACGAGATGCGGCAGACTCGCGGACATACGCTCTTTGGCGGGACTGTCAGCTATGGTAGGTGATTGGAGATTGCAAAAGCTGACCAAGCAGTTCCACAAGAGGCTTGGGTTCAGTCGGGTTCCGTCAGCGACAATATCACATTCTCCGCCAACGCCGCTGTGGATCTAGACCGCACTGCAGAAGTGATCAGAGCCTGTGGACTCGGACCAGATATGGAAAGATGGGATGACAGGGAGCAGACATATATTGGCGAGAGGGGTATAACGCTTTCGGGTGGGCAGAGACAGAGGATCTGCGTCGCTCGTGCCGCATATGCGGACTCCGATATTGTGCTCTTGGATGACCCCTTGTCGGCTCTAGACGCCAACGTCGGTCAACATCTCTTGCAAAATTGTATTCTGAGTGGTCCTTTGGCCAACAGGACCAGGATCTTAGTAACACACCATCTGGACGTTCTGCCTCAGGCGGATTGGATTGTCATGATGGACAGTAATGATAACGAGGGTCGGATCAGCCAACAAGGGACATACTCTGTGAGTGCACAGTCTCTCCCCGAGCACCACACTAATTTGCCAGCAACTTCTGAGGGAAGCGGGACCGTTCAGGACCTTGATCAAAGACTTTGGATCAGTCTCTGATGCCCGCAAGACCGAGCCGTTTATCGACGATGTCGATCTCGAGGCACCTACTGTGACTAAGGGACATGGGATGGAACCAAAGACTGGGACTCGACTGATGTTGGACGAGGAAAGGCTCACCGGAGAAGTCAAGTGGTCTACGTATTCAAGATACCTGAAGGCCGTAGGGAACTGGTGGTGGGCGGTCATTATCAGCGCAGCCCTCGTGATGGAGCAGGCAGCCACTGTTGGCAACAGTCTCATGCTGGGCTATTGGTCGGAAGCCCGGATCAATGGTTTCTCGCAGGGAGACTACATGGCTGTTTATGCCGGTGAGCAGGTCTGATGCCATTGCAAGAAGTATTGGCTGATAGATCAGGGTTTGGATTAGCAGTTGCTGTACCTTCGGTAGGCCACGTTGCGTCGGCAGTACTGACTACAGTTCATCGGCAATTACTCAATGATTTTGGCTGGAATATCGGCGTCATTCCACTTGTTCAATCATGCTTGGACCGGGGTGATTCGGAGCCCAGTCAGCTGGCACGATCGTACACCTGTACGTTAATATCTGGTATTGTCGTATGGAGGACTGACTCGGGCCAGAGTGGCCGGATCATCAGTCGACTATCCAAGGGTATGTGGTCGCTATATAATGGATCGGCAAAAAAGCTGACGATCCAGATGTCCAGATGATGGACGATCGACCCGCTTCGTATTGGTCC
>Ga0265798_10010953_pt1 | contig 11098 bp, 11 predicted proteins | sample P3T30metagenome_FD_192430 | JGI IMG/M metagenome (GOLD analysis project Ga0265798, IMG submission 192430) | Plant litter microbial communities from East Loma Ridge, Irvine, California - P3 T30 | ecosystem: Environmental > Terrestrial > Plant litter > Unclassified | place: USA: California... | reverse complement strand
GCCGGCGGCAACATCACCCGCGAACCGGGTCCGGTCCTGGGCGGCAGCACCGTGATCGCCTTCATCACCGATCCGGACGGCTACAAGGTCGAACTGATCCAGCGCGCGGACAATGTGGGTGGCGGTGGCCTGAGCAACTGATCGGCCGCGGCCGGAAGGCTGCCGGGGGCTTCTTCGGCAGCAATTCCCTAGCCCTGCTACAATTTCCCCGTCCGCAGTAAACGGACACCAAAAACTTACGTCTTCGGGGCGGGGTGCGATTCCCCACCGGCGGTATGGCCATCACGGCCGAGCCCGCGAGCGCCTGCCGATGCAGGGTCAGCAGACCTGGTGAGAAGCCAGGGCCGACGGTATAGTCCGGATGAAAGAAGATGTGCGTCATGTCGCGCCCGCCATGCCATTGCGGCATGCCGGCTTGCGTCGTTTCGCTTTGCCCTGATGCGTTTTTCGCCAGCTATTTCTCACTGCGAGAGCGTTTCAATGACCATCAATACCTTTACCCTCCAAAGCGACGACCTGGAAGGCCGCATCGCCGCCGCCCTCGAGGCCACGCGCGCCGGCATCCCGGTGATCCTGCTCGACGATTTCGATCGCGAGAACGAAGCCGACCTGATCGTCGCCGCCGAGAAGCTCAGCAACGAAACCATGGCCCTGATGATCCGCGAATGCAGCGGCATCGTCTGCCTGTGCCTGCCGAACGACAAGGTGCGCGCGCTCGAACTGCCGCCGATGGCCGCAGAAAACGGCAGCCGCTACGGCACCCCCTTCACCGTCTCGATCGAGGCGCGCGAGGGCGTGACCACCGGCGTCTCGGCGGCCGACCGCGTGACCACCATCCGCGCCGCCATCGCGCTGGACGCCAAGCCTGCCGACCTGGTGCGCCCGGGCCACGTGTTCCCGCTGCGCGCCAACCCGGCGGGCGTGCTGGGCCGCGCCGGCCATACCGAAGGCTCGGTCGACCTGGCCATCATGGCGGGCCTGCAGCCGGCGTCCGTGCTGTGCGAGCTGATGAACGAAGACGGCACCATGATGCGCGGCGAGACGATCGAGAAGTTTGCACGCGAGCGCGGTTTCCCGATCCTGACGATCGCGGAGATGATCGAATGGCGCAAGATGACCGAGCAAAAAGCGGCTTGATTCGCACGCGGCAATAAACGGCGTCATCCCTGCGCGGGCGGGGCGACGGTTTCAAGGCCAAGGGTTCCCGTTAGGCCGAGATGTTTTTCTGGAACTTGGGTCCCTGCCTGCGCAGGGACCACGGTTTTGAGGCTAACGGTTCCAGGTGCGCCGAGCTGTTTCTTTCGAACTTGGGTCCCTGCCTGCGCAGGGACGACGGTTCAAGCCTGGCCGTTTCTTGCTTAGGGCTGCTGCAACAAGGCATTCACGGGCTGCAGGTCTTCCTCGCGCAGCGAACCCGCGGCCGCCTTCAGGCGCAGGCCGGCCAGGATGGTGTTGTAGCGTGCGCGGGCCAGGTCGGTCTGGGTCTGGTACAGCTGGCGCTGGGCGTTCAGCACGTCGATGTTGATGCGCACGCCGACCTGGTAGCCCAGCTTGTTCGATTCCAGCGCCGAATTGCTCGACACTTCCGCCGCTTCCAGCGCCTTCACCTGCGCCATGCCGGTGTTCACGCCGAGGAAGGACTGGCGCGCGGTCAGCGCGGCGTTGCGGCGGTTCGCCTCGAGGTCGTTGCGCGCCTTGTCTTCCAGTGCGATCGATTCGCGCACCCGGCTGGTCACGGCAAAGCCGGAGAAGATCGGGATGCTGTACTGGACGCCGACCGCATTGCCGGTCTGGCGGCCCGAGTAATACGTCTGGCCGTCGGTGCGCGAGTGGCGCGACGAGGCGACCAGGTCCAGCGTCGGCATGTGGCCGGCGCGGTTCTTCGAGATGTCGCGCTTGGCCGATTCGAGCTGCAGCTGGGCCACGGACACCGCGTAGTTCTGGTTTTCGGCGGCCGACACCCACTGGTCGATATTCGCCGGCTGCGGCGCGCTCAGGGTCACGCCGGTGCGCAGCGTGGCCAGCGTGGCCGGCGCGGTGCCGATGATCGCCTGCAGCGCCGTCTTCTTGTTCTCCAGATCGTTCACCGCCGCCAGTTCCTGCGACACCACCAGGTCGAAGGCGGCCTGGGCTTCGTGGGTGTCGGTGATGGTCTGGGTGCCGACCTCGAAGTTGCGCTTGGCCGAGGCCAGCTGTTCGGTGGTCGCGACCTTCTGGGCGCGCGTCGATTCCAGGGTGTCCTGGGCCGACAGCACGTCGAAGTAGGCCTGGGCCACGCGCACCAGCAGGTCCTGCTGGGCCTGCGCAAACTGGGCCTCGGAAATAGCCTGCTGCAGCTTGCTCTGCTGATAGGTTTCCCAACGATCCCAGCGGAACAGCGGCTGCTGCAGGGCGATGGTGTAGGAATTGGTGTTGGCCTTGCCCTTGTTGCCCTGGATGGTCGAGAAGGGATCGTTCGGATCGATGATCTGGCCCGCGTTCCACGAGGACTGCTCATTGTCGGTGCGGGTGTACTCACCGGTAATGCCTACGGTCGGCAGCAACCCCGCCCGCCCCTGGGTGATGCGTTCGCGGCCCGCCGCGGCAGACGCGCGGGCGCTGGCATAGGTGGCGTCGTTCGCCAATGCCTGCTGGTACACCTGGAGCAAATCGGCCGCCGTTGCAGGGAGCGAAAAAGCGCTGGCCAGCAGCACGGCGATGAGGGGTTTCTGCATTACTTTCTCCGTTGGAGTGTTCTAGTTGAGGACGCAGGCCGCCATCAATACTTCGGCATCGATGGATCGACCTGCACGGCCCAGGCGTGTATGCCGCCTGTCAGATTGGTGATGTTGCTGAACCCGTTACGCTCCAGGAAGGCCGCGACCTGCATGCTGCGCGCGCCGTGATGGCACACGCAGACGATGTCCTGGTCGTCGCCCAGTTCGCCCACGCGGATCGGGATCAGGTTCATGGGAATCTGGGTCGAGCCCGCGATGCTGCAGGTTTCGAATTCCCAGTTTTCCCGGACGTCCAGCAGCAAAGGCTGCGGACGCGACGGGTCGGCCAGCCAGGCGGCCAGCTCGGGGGCGGTAATGTGCTGCATCCTGCCCCCTCGCTCAGAACTGGAAGTGCGAGGGCACCGGGGCGCCGCTCAGGTACTTCACATTGGTCTCGAACACCTTGACGGTGTTCCAGGCGTTTTCGCCGGTGCGCGTGATGATGCTCGCTTCCATGACCGGCGGCTGGCCGACGATGGCGGCGATGCGGCCGCCGACCTTGACCTGCTTGAGCAGTGCTTCCGGCAGCACCTCGAGTGCGCCCGAGACCACGATCACGTCGTACGGTGCGCCCTGGTCCCAGCCCAGCGCGCCGTTGCCCTGCTCGGCGCTGACGTTGCTGACGCCGGCCCTGGCCAGGTTGCCCTTCGCCAGTTCGGCGGTTTCCGGATTGATTTCCACGGTGGTGACCTTGGCGGCGCGGTGCGCCAGCAGGGCCGCCATGTAGCCCGAACCGGTGCCGATTTCCAGGACCGTCTCGTGCTTCTTGAGCTTGAGTTCTTCCATGATGCGCGCCTCGAGCTTCGGCGAGAACATCGCCTCGCCGCCCGGCAGCGGGATCTCGACGTCGGCGAAGGCCAGGTTCTGGTAGGCGGCCGGCACGAACTGTTCGCGCTTGACCACGTGCAGCAGGTCGAGGATTTCCTGGTCCAGCACGTTCCAGGGGCGGATCTGCTGTTCGATCATGTTGAAGCGGGCTTGTTCGATATTCATTTCAGTACTCGGTGGAAAAAGAAATAATCCGATATTTTATCGTTGAACGGCTTCAGCAAACATATCTTAACGACACGCTTGCCGAGACCAGGTGAAATTGCGACAGTCTGCAGTTTGGAAGGGATGAACCCCGGAAAACCGCGCGCCGGTCGCAGGAGGCGGAAACGGGGGCCGGCTCACGCCGCGCCCGGAGGCGTCTTGACGGCGGCCGGCAGCAGGCCGTGCAGCGCCATGTCGAGGAACGTGTCGAGGAAGGCTTGCGGGTCGAGTTCGGCGCGCGGACAGGGGCCGATCGAGTGCTTCCAGGTGATCAGCGCCAGCAGGGGGGCGAACAGCACCTGCGTCATGATGGGAACATTGATGGGCCGGAAGTCGCCGCGCGCGATGCCGCGTTCGAGCATGGTCGACATGGCGCGGGTGCCTCGGCGGATGACTTCGTCCTGGTAGAAGCAGGCCAGCTCGGGGAAATTATCGGCCTCGGCCATGACCAGCTTGATGATGCCCGACACCTTGGTCGCGCCCAGGCGCTGCCACCAGGACAGGGTCAGCTGGCGCAGCAGGTCGGCGCTGTGGCCGTCGAATTCGGCGACCGAGGTCTCGGCGTCGCCGATGACCGGCACGATGCTGCCGCGCACGACGGCCTTGAACAGGTCTTCCTTGTTCTCGTAGTAGAGATAGAGGGTGCCTTTCGAGACCCCGGCGCGGCGCGCCACGTCTTCCAGGCGTGTGGCGGCATAGCCACGTTCGACGAACAGGTCGATGGCGGCGTCGAGCAACTCCTGGGGCCGCGCATCCTTGCGGCGCTCCCAGCGCGGCTTTGGTTCAAAAGAGCATGCCATGCTTCTGTCCGTCAACTAACTGTTGAGTCAGCAATATAGACCCGGGGTCGGGGCCAGTCAAGAAAGCGCCTGTCACGGAATGTATCTGCACGTAGTATACTGGCGCGCTCGTCTGGCCTGTGTCGATTCTCGCACTTTTCCCCTCATGTCATTACCCGATTCCGTGCACTGCCGTCCCGGCTGCGGCGCCTGCTGCATCGCGCCCTCGATCAGCTCGCCGATTCCCGGCATGCCGGACGGTAAACCGGCCGGCGTGCGCTGCATCCAGCTCGACGACGCGAACGGCTGCCGGATCTTCGGCCAGCCCGGACGGCCGCGCGTCTGCGCCAGCCTGCCGCCCTCGCGCGAGATGTGCGGCGACACGCGCGGACAGGCGATGTTCTTCCTGGCGGAGCTGGAGCGCTTGACTGCCTGACAAGATCATCGACAGTGTCTTGCAGCCGGCAAAAAAGCCACCAGCTATGCGGCGTAACTCAACGGTGAACAGCTTCCTCATGGTAAGCTTGCGCCCCGCGTTTTCCCTTCCGCGCCGACTTCTCCAATCTTAACAAGACCACACCATGGACATCATCCTCGCCCTGAAGGCGATCATCATGGGCCTCGTCGAAGGCTTCACCGAATTCCTGCCGATCTCTTCCACGGGTCACTTGATCCTGGCCGGCAGCCTGCTCGATTTCACGTCCGAGAAGGCCAAGGTGTTCGAGATCGCGATCCAGGCCGGGGCCATCCTCGCCGTGATGTGGGAGTACCGCGCGCGCATCGGCGCCGTCGTGCAGGGCGCGGCCTCGCAGCCGCGCCAGCAGAAATTCATCCTCAACCTGCTCGTGGCCTTCCTGCCGGCGGCCGTGCTCGGCTTCCTGTTCAGCAAGGCGATCAAGGCTCACCTGTTCACCCCGGTGCCGGTGGCGACCGCCTTCATCGTCGGCGCCCTGGTGATCCTGTGGGCCGAGAAGCGCCACAAGATGCTGGCCGGCTCGCACCGCATCGAGAACGTCGACGACATGAGCGTGGTCGACGCCTTCAAGGTCGGCTGCGCCCAGTGCTTCGCCCTGATCCCGGGCACCAGCCGCTCGGGCGCGACCATCATCGGCGGCATGCTGTTCGGCCTGTCGCGCAAGGCGGCCACCGAGTTTTCCTTCTTCCTGGCGATCCCGACCCTGCTGGCCGCGACCGCCTATTCCGTGATCAAGGAACGCCACCTGCTGTCGCTCGCCGACTTGCCGCTGTTCGGCATCGGCGGCCTGGCGGCCTTCGTCTCGGCCTTCCTGTGCGTGCGCTGGCTGCTGCGCTACATCAGCACGCACGACTTCACGATCTTCGCCTGGTACCGTATCGTGTTCGGTGTGCTGGTGCTGGTCACCGCCCACTTCGGCTGGGTGACCTGGGCCGAGTAATCCGCCGACCAAAGGAAGCAAGGACATCATGACGAGCGACATCCACGACCGCGCGCTGCAGGTATTGCAGACGGTGTTCGGCTATCCCGCCTTCCGCGGGCAGCAGGGCGACATCGTCGAGCACGTGGCGTCCGGCGGCGATGCGCTCGTGCTGATGCCCACGGGCGGCGGCAAGTCGCTGTGCTACCAGATCCCGGCGCTGCTGCGCGACGGCGTCGGCGTGGTCATCTCGCCGCTCATCGCGCTGATGCAGGACCAGGTCGACGCGCTGGCCGAAGTCGGCGTGCGCGCCGCCTTCCTGAATTCCACGCAAACCTTCGAGGAGTCCCTGCGCATCGAGCGCCTGGTGCGCACCGGCGAAATCGACCTGGTCTACGTCGCGCCCGAACGCCTGATGACGCCGCGCTGCCTCGAACTGTTCGAGTCGGCCCACATCTCGCTGTTCGCCATCGACGAAGCGCACTGCGTGTCGCAATGGGGCCACGATTTCCGCCCCGAATACATCCGCCTGTCGATCCTGCACGAGCGCTTCCCGCACGTGCCGCGCATCGCCCTCACGGCCACCGCCGACCAGCTCACGCGCGCCGAGATCGCCCAGCGCCTGCAGCTGGAGGAAGCGCGCCAGTTCGTCTCGTCCTTCGACCGCCCGAACATCCGCTACGCCATCGTCGAGAAGACCAACGGCCGCAAGCAGCTGCTCGATTTCATCTCGACCGAGCACACCGGCGATTCGGGCATCGTGTACTGCCTGTCGCGCAAGAAGGTCGAGGAAACCGCCGAGTTCCTGAACGAAAACGGCATCCGCGCGCTGGCCTACCACGCCGGCATGGACTATGCGGTGCGCGCCGATAACCAGTCGCGCTTCCTGCGCGAAGACAATATCGTCATGGTCGCGACCATCGCCTTCGGCATGGGCATCGACAAGCCGGACGTACGCTTCGTCTGCCACCTCGACCTGCCCAAGTCGCTCGAAGGCTATTACCAGGAAACCGGCCGCGCCGGCCGCGACGGCCTGCCCTCGAACGCCTGGATGGCCTATGGCCTGCAGGACGTGGTGCTGCAGCGCCGGATGATCGACGAATCCGAGGCCGACGAGAATTTCAAGCGGGTGCTCTCGTCCAAGCTCGACGCCATGCTCGGCCTGTGCGAGTCGCTCAGCTGCCGGCGCATGCGCATGCTCGAATACTTCGGCGAGCGCTCCGGCCCCTGCGGCAATTGCGACACCTGCCTGATCCCGCCGACCTCCTTCGACGCCACGGTGCCGGTGCAGAAGCTGCTGTCGGCGATCTACCGCGTCGACCAGCGCTTCGCCGCCGGCCACGTGATCGACGTGCTGCGCGGCGTGACGTCGGAGCGCATCAACCAGTGGCACCACGACAAGCTGACCGTGTTCGGCGTCGGCGCCGACCGTGGCGAGCAGGAATGGCGCGCCATCGTGCGCCAGACCATCGCCCTGGGCCTGCTCACGGTCGACCACGACGCCTACAGCTCGCTCAAGCTGACCGAAGCCGCGCGCCCGGTGCTCAAGGGCGAACAAAAGGTGCAGCTGCGCCAGTACCAGAAGCCGGTCAAGCCCAAGCGCAGCTCCACGCCGCGCGGCAGCTACGAGGAAGTCGAGCTGTCGAAATCCGAACAGGCGATCTTCGACAAGCTGCGCTGGTGGCGCGTCGAAACCGCGCGCACCCACGGCGTGCCGGCCTATGTCGTGTTCCAGGATGCGACCCTGCGCGAGATCGCCAAGGTCAAGCCGGTGTCGCTCGACCAGTTGCGCGGGGTGTCGGGGGTGGGCGAGAAGAAGCTCAATTCCTACGGCGACGAGATCGTCGGCATCATCAGCGAGATGGTGTAACCGGGGTTCAATCCCGGAACAGGTGCGCGAACGTCCGGCTCACCGTCAAGGTTTCCTCGCACCCGCGCACCGACACCTGCAAACGCTCCGCATCGATCCGCTCCGCCGCGGCGATCGCCGTCGCGTTCACCACCGTGCCGCGGTGGATCTGCCAGAAGCGTTGCGGGTCCAGGCCGCTCAACAGGTCCTTCAGCGGCGTACGCACGAGCGCCTCGAAGCCGGGCAGCACCACGCGCGTGTACTTGGTGTCGGACTGGAAGAACAGCACCTCGTCGACGTCGATCACGCGGATCTGGCGTCCCACGCTCGCCTTCAGCCAGCGCGTGCGCTCGGGCCGCATGCCCGGCAGCGCCGCCTTCAGGTGGCCGAGCAGCGCGCCCAGGTCGGCGGGACGCAGGTCCAGCCTGGCGCGGATGCGCGCCACCGCCTTCTCGAACCGTTCGGCCTGCACCGGCTTCAGCAGGTAGTCGACGGCGCCGGCGTCGAAGGCGTCCACCGCGTACTGGTCGTAGGCGGTGACGAACACCACGTGGGCCAGCTTGCCGATGCGCCCGGCCACCTCCAGCCCGGACAGGCCCGGCATGCGGATGTCGAGGAAGGCCACCTCCGGCTCGTGCTCCAGGAAGCCGTCCCAGGCATCGTTGCCGTTTTCCGCCACCAGCACCACGCGCGCCTCGGGCCAGGCCGCGGCCAGCATGTCCAGCAGGCGCTCGCGCATCAGCGGTTCGTCTTCGGCGACCAGCACCGTCGTCATTGGACGGCCTCCGGATGCGCGATCGCGATCGCGGCGACGACGCCCGGATCGGCATCCTCCAGCGTCAGCACGGCGTCGTCTCCATAGGCCAGGCGCAGGCGATGGCGCACATTCTCCAGCCCCATGCCGCTGCCGGGCGTGGCGCCCATGCCGACGCCGCTGTCGGCCACGCGCAGGTGCAGCACGCCGTCCTGCACGGACGCCGACAGCGCGATCTCTCCGCCGCGCAGGGCCGGCTCGATACCGTGCTTGATCGCGTTCTCGGCCAGGGTCAGCAGGATCATGCCCGGCATGCGCAGCGGCGCCAGTGCGGGCGGCAGCGCGAGCGTGAAGCGCAGGCGCCCTTCTCCCAGGCGCACCTGCATCACCTTGAGGTAGGAGCCGACCAGCTTGAATTCGGCGTCCAGGCTGGACTGGTCGGCACGCATGTCGCCCAGGCTGGCGCGCAGGAAGGCGATCAGGTCGGCGGTGAGTTCGGCGGCGCGCGGCGCGCCCTGCTGCGCCAGTTGCTGGACCGCGCCCAGGGTATTGAACAGGAAGTGCGGCTCGATCTGGGCGCGCAGCAGGCGCAGCTGCGATTCGGATAATGCACGCGCCAGGCGTTCGCGTTCGGCGTCGCGCTCCAGTTGCGCCGTCAGCGCTTCATGCTGGCGATTGCGCAGCACGCCGACCGCCAGCATCGGCACCGCGATCATCAGTCCGATGCCGGCCATCATGGCCAGCATGCGCGGCAGCCGGCCCAGTATCTCTGGCGGGGACAGGTCGGAGAAACACAGGAAGATGGCCCACAGCAGCAGCGTCGCCAGCAGCGCATTGCGCGCCATCCTGGCGAGGAAATGCCATTTGCGCAGCACCAGCTTGCGATAATTGAACCATGCGCCGCAGATGCCGAAAGCGAGGGCGAAGCCGGCGGCGTTCGCCGCGGCGATCGCGGCGATCCAGCCGGTGGCCGGGAAGGCCAGGCGCAGCAGTGCGCCGACCAGGCTGAATGCCACGGCGAGCCTGCCCAGCAAGGCGTAGCCGCGCGCGCCGCGATAGGCCAGCGAAAAGGCGTGCAGTTGCTGGCGCTCGACCGAGGACAGCGTGTCCAGCGCGAGGGCCGCGTTGCGGTAGCGCGCCGACGCCTGCCCGGGCGCCGCCTGCGCGCGTGCAGGCCGCGCGAACAGGGCCAGGTACCCGTCCTCCCATCGTCGATGCCAGTTTGCGATCCTGCGCCACATGATAATCCCCCGTAATCGTTAATATATAGCAACGATTACAGTCTATGAAGCGTGGGTGCGCAGGAACAGCGCAAAGCGACGGGCGACGAAAGCCGGGGGACGAAATACGATGCGGCGCCGGGGCCGCACCGGCCTTGCCTTATTTCTTGCGGAAGACCAGGTCCCACACGCCGTGGCCCAGTTTCAGGCCGCGGTTCTCGAACTTGGTCAGCGGGCGGTACGCCGGCTTGTCGGCATAGCCTTCGGCGCTGTTCTGCAGGGTCGGTTCGGCGCCCAGCACGTCCAGCATCTGGATGGCGTAGTCTTCCCAGTCGGTCGCGCAGTGGATGTAGCCGCCCGGCTGCAGCTTCTGGCACAGCAGCTTCACGAAGTCCGGCTGGATCAGGCGGCGCTTGTTATGGCGCGCCTTGTGCCAGGGGTCCGGGAAGAACACGTGCACGCCGGCCAGCGAGCCGTCGGCGATCATGTTGTTGAGCACTTCGACGGCGTCGTGCTGGATCACGCGCAGGTTCTCGATGTGCTCCTCGCCGATCAGCTTGAGCAGGCTGCCCACGCCCGGCGTGTGCACTTCGACGCCGATGAAATCCGTGTCCGGCATCGCCTTGGCGATGTGGGCGGTGGACGCGCCCATGCCGAAGCCGATCTCCAGCACCAGCGGAGCAGTGCGGCCGAAGGGCGCGTGGAAGTCGAAGGCTTCCTTGCGGTAGTCGATCAGGAAGCGCGGTCCGAACTCTTCCAGCGCGCGCGCCTGGCCGGTCGACAGGCGTCCGGCACGCGTGACGAAACTGCGGATGCGACGTTCGGTCGGGTCGTAGAGCATCGGACGGCCTTGCTCGTTGGTGGGCGTATCTGCGGACATGGGAATGAGAGAATGAGGGAGAAAAACGGCGGCAATTATAACCCGGCGCTTTGTGCCGGCGATCTCCGACATAATGTTTGTTCGCCACAGGAGATGCCCGATGCAGCAGAAAAGCCACCCGATCGCCACCGAAGACAACGTCGCCCGCTACCAGCTCGCCTCCTTCCACTTCGGCACGCCCGGCCAGGGCAGGAAAGCCTATATCCAGGCCTCGCTGCACGCCGACGAGGTGCCGGCGATGCTGGTCGCGCACTGCCTGCGGCGTGAACTGGAGCGCCTGGACGGCGCCGGCAAGGTGCGCGGCGAGGTGATCCTGGTGCCGGCGGCCAACCCGATCGGGCTGTCCCAGGTCATCCACGGCGCGCCCTTCGGCCGCTTCGACCTGGCCAGCGGCGTCAATTTCAACCGCGCGTACAAGCACGTGGCGGACGACT
>Ga0265798_10010952_pt1 | contig 11098 bp, 16 predicted proteins | sample P3T30metagenome_FD_192430 | JGI IMG/M metagenome (GOLD analysis project Ga0265798, IMG submission 192430) | Plant litter microbial communities from East Loma Ridge, Irvine, California - P3 T30 | ecosystem: Environmental > Terrestrial > Plant litter > Unclassified | place: USA: California... | reverse complement strand
CGTTCCGTGCAATGCGGTCTGGGTTGAGCGTGAGAGGTGGCTCATGAGCCGCTCACGAGCAGGCGCTCGCCGATAAGCTCAGAGCGTTATTTGCAAACCGCGATCCTGCACGGGCTTATGAAGAAGATCTTTAGGTAGACGGTCTGGAAAGATGACGATCCGCTTCAGGTATCACAGGATCACTAGATACTTGTATTAAGTCCAGATTTGAAAAATAAATGATGAGATATTTCGCAGAACGCGTGTAAGGACAAATCATAAATCATCCTCCAACTGGGCCAAGACGCGAGGGATATAAGTCGTTAACGCAAGCAAAACAACCGTCTTGTGTTATCTGGGGATTGTCGGCGTGCGTTTTCGCACATAGCCTCTCGAGAAGCATATCAAATACTTTGCCAGCCACCATAAATTGTTGAAATATTAGCCGTATAAATCACGTTTTGGACCTGAACAACCTGCCACGCCGGAGCCCACCCACGCGTTCTGAGGCCGCGCCCGGCGTGGTTGATGCGGTCAGGTCGTCCACGGCCCGTTCTGTAACAAGCCGTCCCATGTAGCTCACGTCATCGGGCGCCAAACCCTATGGTCTACGCTGATGAGTTCGGGACAGCCGAGGCGTCGGTTACAAGCGCTCAAGCTGGTCCAGCGAATGCATGAGTGTCTGTCGTCAGATGATTTGAGACGGTTCGGGACGCTCAGGAACGGAGGCGCTGGTCCATCTGGGTGAGAGGTTAGGCAGCCTGTGCGTGATGGCGCAAGCGGCGATCGGCGAGGGTCTGACGCTTGATCCGTGCGCGCTCGCGCAAGATGTCCTCGCCGCGGCCGAAGTAGACGTCGGCAGGGGTGAGGTTGTCGAGGCTCTCGTGAGCCCGGAGATGGTTGTAGTGCTCGACGAAGGCGGTCACACGCGCCTCCAGTTCGCCGGGCAGGTAGGCGTGTTCGAGCAGGATGCGGTTCTTGAGCGTCTGGTGCCAGCGCTCGATCTTGCCCTGGGTCTGAGGATGACAAGGCGCGCCGCGGATGTGTGTCATCCCGCGGCTGCCGAGCCAGTCGGCCAGATCGGTCGCGACGTAGCTCGACCCGTTGTCGGTCAGCAGCCTCGGGCGATGCACGACCTGCACCTGATCGAGGCCAGCGGCGGTCAGCGCCAAGTCGAGCGTGGCGGTGACGTCACTGGCCTGCATCGTCGTGCACAGCTTCCACGCCACGATGTAGCGCGAGAAGTCATCGAGCACCGTCGACAGGTAGTACCACCCCCAGCCCACCACCTTCAGGTAGGTGAAGTCCGTCTGCCAAAGCTGGTTTGGCGCGGTGGTCTTGTCGCGGAACTCGTCGGCGGCTTTGATCACGATGTAGGCCGGGCTGGTGATCAGGCCTTGAGCTTTGAGCAGGCGGTAGACGGTCGCCTCGGAGACGAAGTAGCGCCGCTCGTCGGTGAAGCGCACCGCCAGCTCGCGCGGGCTGAGTTCCGGCTCCTCCAGCGCGAGAGCGACGATCTGATCGCGGACCTCGGTCGGCAGACGGTTCCACACCCGGCTGGGCCGCGAGGGGCGGTCGGCCAGAGCTTCTGGGCCGCCGCGGCTGTAGGCGTCGTACCAGCGGTAGAACGTCGAGCGGGTGATGCCGAGCTTGTCCAGGGTGGCGCGCACCGGCAGGTGGGACTGCTCGACCAGCTGGATGATCTCCAGCTTCTCGGAGGCCGGGTACCTCATGCCTCGTCGCCCCCAGTCCCGCTCATGCTTTTTTTGAGCAGGCGGTTCTCTAGGACGAGGTCGGCCACGACCTCCTTCAGCGCGCCTGCCTCGCGGCGCAGGTCCTTGACCTCGTCGGCGGTCGCGGCCCGAGCCGTGTCACCGGCCAGCCGCTTCTTGCCGGCTTCCAAGAACTCCTTGGACCAGCCGTAGTACATCGAACTGGCGATGCCCTCGCGCCGGCACAGCTCGGCGATGCTGTCCTCACCGCGCAGGCCTTCCAGCACGATGCGGATCTTCTCCTCGGCCGAGAACTGCCGGCGTGTGGCTCGACGGATATCCTTGATTACGGCTTCTGCCGGCTTTCGTGCCGGCCCGGACGTCTGTTTCATCTTCGCTCCTGGGGGCTACGATGAACCAGCCATCCTCCGTTCGTGAAGGCCCTCAATCTGTCTCAGAAGTGCTGACGGCGGACACACCGCAGCCTGCTGCGCCACCTGCTGCCGCGCCAGAATGCGCGCTCCCGACAGGGCGTCCTCAACCTCACGAAACGCCGTCAGCACGGTCTGCCGATAGGTTGCGACGGCCGCCTCATAGGCCGCCCGTGCCGCCTGCAGGGCAGCCGAGCGGGCGCCGCCGTCGAACAGCACTTCCGTGGCGGCCCCCGTCACCGACCAGAACTGGTTCTCGGCCGCAAACAGCGCAGCGGTCGGATCGCCCGAGAGGCCGCCCGAGGCCGACAGGTTCACGCTCGGGTAGAAGGCTGCCACGGCCACACCGATCTGCTCGCTCTGCGCCTGGACCAGGCGCTCGGCCTGCGCGATGTCCGGACGCCGCTCCAAGAGCGTCGAGGGCACGCTCACGGGTATGCGAGGCCAACGCCCGCCTGATCGCCAGCGGCCCCGACATGCTGGCCGAATTGCGCCGGGACTTGCGCCTCGCCCAGGAAGTCGTGACCTTCCTGGCCGTCATCGGCGCCACCGGGGACGTGCTCCACACCCACGCACGGCAGCGGATCGACGCACTCAAGGAGACCATCGCCCGAGCGGAAGGAGAGCGGACGTGAGGCCCGCCACACATCCGAGCGCAGACCGGCCGGTGCGTGAGCGCCCGGCCGACCCGTCCGCCGAGACCGTGTTCCGCTCCCTTGGCGGTTCACGCACCGCACGCGGGTTCCTGTGCCGCTGTCCCGTTCCCTCGCACGGTCAGGGCCGGGGGGACCGCAACCCGTCCCTATTCGTGACCGATGGCGCCCGCCGCCTGATGACGACCTGTTTTGCCGGTTGTTCCTGGCAGGACATCCGGGCCGCCCTGGAAAGCCGCGACCTCACCCGCGCGGCCGAGCCGGTCCCACGCGAGCCGGTTCCGCCCGCCACAACCACCGCCGACGCCCTTGCCCTCTGGCGCGAGGGCCTTCCCGTGCAAAACACCCTGGCGGCCCGCTACGCCGCCGCGCGGGGCTTGCCGAGCCCGCCCCCCTCGCTTCGCTTCCTGCCGGATGCGCCCTTCTCAAAGACCCGGCTGATGCCGGCCCTGATCGCCGGCTTGCAGGACGTGGAGCGGCGGATCGTGGCCGTACAGATCACCTTCCTTCACGGCCACCGGCCGGAGAAGGCGCCCGTGAAACGGCCGCGCCGCATCATCGGCCCGGCACGCGGCGCCGCCTTGCGGCTCGCCGCCCCGGCCGAGACCCTTGGCCTCGCGGAGGGTTACGAGAACGGCCATGCGGCCATGCTGATGCACGGCATACCGACATGGTGCTCACTCGGCGCCGAGCGCATGGCGATGGTGCGCCTGCCCCCCCAGGTCCGCCGGCTTGTCGTCTTCGCCGATCCCGACGCCCCAGGACTCCGCGCCGCCGAAGCCACGCGCGCCGCGCATCCGAGCCTCGACGTGGAGATCAGGCCCCCGCCCGGCTCGCAGGACTACGCCGACCACTACCGAGCCCGGCGATAGGCTCGGCCGGAGCCTCATGCGGCTTCCGCGACCCGCTTGCGCGCCGCCCGCGCCATCGCGATCAACTCAACCGCCGTCAGAGCGTGACCTTGCGCGGTTTGCGATCCGCCGGCCGTTTCACCGGAACCGCTCCGGCTCGGCGTCCGGGGCTGCACACGGGACAGACGATCAAAAAAGGTCGGCTTGGCTGGCATCGTGGCGCGACTCTCACTCTCGCTTATGGTTAAGCTTGCGGGCACCAACTGCTGTGCAGGCGCGAGAGGACCAGTCTTGACAGGGTGAAATTCGCGGGTCCGAAACGAGAAAAATGCGGGTCCGCGCACGGCGCGGCCGAACCCGACGAAGCCGCGTCGGTTGCGCGACCTTGCGCATAAACTATTGTTCTGAAACGGGTTATCCGTTTGTCGGAATAATGCAGCCGTGCCCGCATCGACGGGCCTGCGCACGGACGCCCCGCGCCGCACGATTGACATAACCCTTACGCCCGCCGACAGAATGAGAGATTGCCGTCCTTGCATCCGCAGGGGCGGGCTTCTCAGGAGTTCCGCGCCGCCGCAGTCCGACCCCTGAAACGGCAACGGCCCCACCCCTGGCAGGGTGAGGCCGTTAAAGCCGCCATCGCGAGAGATGGCTTGTCGAGGCAAATGCTGTTCCTCACAAGCCACAGGACGCCTCCGGCGTCAAGTGGGAACGTGCCCGTTCTCGCGCGGGCGAAGCCGTGTCCGAGGACAACCGCCCCTCAAAGGCGGTTCAAGAGACCGTGCGCGGCCCGACCGGAAAGGTTCGGGTCATGTCACCACGCCACGCCACCCCCCTAGGGTCGGCGATCCCACGTCCCACCGCGCGTCTCACCGCGCCCTTCGGCCGGCGGCGGGTCAGTCCCGCGCAGGTCGCCGCGCAGGCCGGGGCCGATACCTGCCCGGACGGCACGGCGGCCCATCGCTGGCGGGTGCTGCACGACCTCACCGCCGCGCGGCGGCGCTTCGGCCTGTCGGCCCCGGCCCTGGTGGTGCTGGAAGCCCTGTTGCGGTTCCTGCCCGGCGACGTGCTGGTGGCCGGGTCGGGGGTGGAGCTGATGGTGTTTGCCGCGAACCGGAGGATCACCGAGCGGGCGCGAGGGATTTCGGAGGCAACCTTGCGCCGGCATCTGGCGGCGCTGGTGGAGGGGGGCTGGGTGATCCGGCGGGACAGCCCGAACGGCAAACGCTACCCTCGGCGGGAGCGCCGGGGGGGACCGATCCTGGGCGCCTACGGGTTCGACCTGTCGCCGCTGGTGGCGCGGGTCGGGGAGATCGCGGCGGCGGCGGCGGCGGCGCGGGAGGACGAACTGGCGTTCGCGCAGGCGCGTGAGACGGTCACGCTGCTGCGGCGCGACGGCGCCAAGCTGATCGCCGCGCTGGCCGAGGCCGAGGCCGAAGCAGGGGCCGAGACACCGGCCGGGCCGGAGACGGCGCGGGCGCTGGGCGAGGGGTTTGCGGCCGTCGTGGCGGGTCTGCCGCGCCGTCCGACGCTGGCCGATCTGACGGCGGCGGGCGTCGATCTGGAGGCCCTGGTGCTCGCGGTGAGCAAGGCGTTGATCGCACGCACGAAAACACAGGAAATGAGCGGCAGTGACGCGCAAAATGAGCGCCACCAACAGAGTTCAAAACCAGATGCCCTCGATCCTGAAGGGGCTGCCGGGGACAGCCTGAAGCCCGCCGTCGCGGACACCCCCGACAGGCCGAGCCCGGCCGGACCCAGGCCCGGCACACAAGCCGTCCATCCCCTGTCATCGGTGCTCGACGCCTGCCCGCAGATTCAGGATTTCGCCCCGGCGGGCATCCGCTCCTGGCGCGACCTGATCGACACGGCCGAGCGGGTCCGGCCCATGCTCGGGATCAGCCCGGATGCGTGGCAGGACGCCTGCACGGCCATGGGGGCGGACGCCGCCGCCGTGACGCTCGCGGCAATCTTGGAGCGCCACGAGGCGATCACCTCGCCGGGGGGCTACCTGCGCCGGCTCACCGAACGCAAACGCGCCGGAACCTTCACCCTCGCCCCCGTCCTGCAAGCACTCCGGCGGGGCCGCCTCGCCCCCGCCCCGCGTGCCCTGCAATGAGCGCCAGGGCGGGCTCAGACCTGCACGAGTTCGTCCCAGCGCGTCGTGTAGCGCCGCGACAGGAACGCCGCTCGCAGCTTCCAGGGGCGGTCCAGGCCGCTTCCCGCGAACCGAACCCGGTCCCGGCCGTGGCGGGCGTTGAGGCCGTCCACCGCCGCCATCAGCGCCACCCGGCGCGGATCGTCCGGCGTGAGGAACAACGAGCCCTGTATCCCCGCCGCCGGGGCCAGATCGAGCAGGATCACCCCCACCCGCTTGTAGCGGAAGCCCGGCCGGAACACCGCCCGCAGCCCGAACGCCGCCGCCCGGATCAGCCGGGCGGTGTCGGCCGTGGCGACCGTCAGCCGGACATGCCGGCTGGCCGCGTGTTGCGGCTCCTCCGGCTTGTGCCGGTTGGTCTCCACCAGCACCGTCAGCGAACCCGCCGCCAAACCCTGCCGGCGCAGCTTCTCGGCCGCCCGCGAGACGTAGGCGGTCAGCGCCTCGCCGACCTCCTCGATGCGATCCAGCGCCCGGCCGAAGCTCCGGCTGGTGCAGATCGACTTCGCTTCCGGGCTGTCCCGTTCGAGATCGAGGCAGGGCACGCCGCGCAGTTCCAGCACCGTCCGTTGCAGGACGACGCTGAATTGCCGGCGGATCAGCACCGGGTCGGCGGCGCGAAGCTGTAACGGCGTCGTGATGCCGAGCCCGGCCAGCCGGGCGACGAGGCGCCTGCCGACCCCCCACACGTCGGCCAGATCGAGCGCGGCCAGCGCCTCCGTCTGCGCGGCCTCCGTGTCGAGCAGGCACACCCCGCCCCGCGCCGGGTCTTTCTTGGCCCGGCGGTTGGCGACCTTCGCCAGCGTCTTCGTCGGGCCGATCCCGACGCACACGGGGATGCCGACCTGTCGGCCTACGGTTTCTCGCAGCCGCCGCGCGTGCCCCTCCGGGTCGGCAAACCCCGACAGACCCAGGAACGCTTCGTCGATGGAGTAGACCTCAAGCTCGGGGCTGAACCCCGCAAGCACCCGCATCACCCGATCCGAGATGTCGCCATAGAGGGTGTAGTTGGACGAGAACACGCGCACGCCCCAGCGCGTGAACTCGCGCTCGCGCAGATGGTAGGCGTCGCCCATCTTGATCCCGAGGGCCTTGGCCTCCTCGCTCCGGGCGATGCAACACCCATCGTTATTGGACAGGACGACGACGGGAAGCCCGATGAGCGCCGGCTGAAACAGCCGCTCGCAGGAGGCATAGAAGTTGTTGCAGTCCACCAGCGCGACGAGGCCGCCCACGGCTCAGACCGTCCGGGTGATTCCCGTGACCACCCCCCACACCTGAAACTCGGCCTCCGGCGGCACTGCGATGTCGGGAAAGGCCGGGTTTTCGGCCTTGAGCACCACCGCCCCGCGCCGCCGCAGGTAGGTCTTCAAGGTGAACTCGCCGTTGAGGCACGCCACCACCATGCAGCCCGAGCGCGGCGCCCGGCCCTTGTCCACGATGGCGATGTCCCCCGGATACAGCCCCCGGCCGATCATGCTCTCGCCGGCCACGCGCACGAGGAACACCGAGGGCGCCCCGATCCCGTGCAGTTCGTTGAGATCGAGCGGCCCTTCCAGGCTGTCTTCGGCCGGCGAGGGAAACCCGCAGGCGACCGCCGCCGTCACCAGCGGCGCCGAAGCCCGCGTGCGGACCTCGCCGCGCAGAAACACGCCGATCCCGCTGGCCGACCCGTTGCGTGCCGCCGCCGCCCTGCGGGCGGCGTCGGCGATATCGACGGGCAGGCGCACCACCTTGGTCGGCTCGCCGCGCGGGCGTCCCGCCCCGGGCCGGTATCCGCCCCAGCCTTCTTCCGTCTCCGTCTCCGTCGCCATCGCCCAGGTCCACTTTTGATTTGTGTAACAGATATTCGGCGAGGGCCGGGGGCGCGTCGATAGGCTTGGCTGTGTCAAGGACGAAAAGTTGGCTTACGATGTGTGTTCCGGGGATAACCGGGGATAAGCTGGCATGAGCCCAAAGCGGGATAGCGGCCTCGGCGTCCCGGATTGTATGGACCTTTGATGTAATGACGTATATACATCATCCGTCCATACAGGGGGCGGCCATGATGAGCATTCGGGATGAGGAAGTCCGCAGGCTCGCGGAGACGATGATGCGCCAGTCCGGCGCCCCGAGCCTCACCGCCGCGATCAAGCTCGCCCTGCAACGGGAGATCAAACGCGCCACCGAGGCCGTGCCGCTGGCCGAGCGCGTCGCCGCGATCCGGGCCACGGCCCTGGCGAAGGCGGATCGCCCGGCCGCCCCACCGCTCACCGAGGACGAGCGCGACACGTTCTGGACCCGCTGAATGTTCATCGACACGTCGGCCGTGGTCGCGATCCTGGCGGACGAGCCGGAGGCGGCCGACTTCCTCGCCCGCATCGCGGCGGCCCGGCGCCGGGAGACCGCGCCCCACGTGCGGCTTGAGGCAACGATCAACCTCGCGCGCATCCTTGGCCTGCCGGTCCCGGCGGCACAGGAGATGTACGATGCTTTTTTGGCGACGGCGGGGATCGGCGTCGTGTCCATCGGTGACGCCATCGCCCGCCGGGCGGTGGCCGCCTTCGACACCTACGGCAAGGGCCGGGGCCATGCGGCGCAACTCAACTTCGCGGACTGCCTGTCCTACGCTTGCGCCAGCTACTACCGCTCACCCATCCTGTTCAAAGGCCGGGATTTTACCCACACCGACCTCAAGTCGGCGCTGTGAGGCCCCCGTTCCGACCGCGAGCGACAAGGCCGACGAGGACGGCGAACGACGATGCGGCCTGACGACGACAATCTGTCATCGCTCCGAGATCGGCTGCACGCGGCCCGCCGGCTCCTGGCCGAGGCGTCCGAGCGGCGGGATGTCCTGGCGCGCGAGATCGCGGCGGCGGCGGATGGCGGTGTCCCCGTCGATCTGGTGCGCGCCTTCGGTGCGGCCGAGCGTGCCATGCTCGCGGCCGAGGTAGACATGAAGGACGCCGAACACGCCCTCGCCCTCGCCCGCGATCCCTGAGCGATGGCCGGTCGAATGACGAACGAGACCGACAAGGCGGCTCTCGCCGCCCTGATCGCGGGTGCGGAGGGCGCGCGGATCGCGGCGTTCCTGCACGCTTCCGGGACGGGGTTCGCGCCGAACCCGTTCCCGCAGAGCACGGCCGGGGCGGTGCGACACGTCGCGGAGGGCAACGCCTTGGAGTACCCCATGCGGGGGATTGCCACCGCCGGCCTGCCGGACCTCCTGCAAGCGGTGCGGGCGCTTCCCACGTCCACACCGCTTGCCCGGCACATCCTCAAATCCGAGGACAGTGCGCACACCTGCTACGTCTACCTCGACGGGGCGGGGGCCTTCGTCGGCGCGTTCCTGCATGGCAAGCCGGATATGCCGTTGCCGCCATTTGCCCCGGCCCCGGCCCCGGCCCCGGCCAAGCCGGCGGCCGCGAGGCGGCGCCCGCGTTGGATGGCCCGGCAACTCGACCTGTTCGCGGGCACGGATTGGGGCCTGCCGGCGGGGCCGGCTCAGTCCGCCTGATCGCTCTTGCGGTGGTTCCCCAGGCCCGCCGAACGCGCCAGGGACGAGCGTTGCTCGGAATAGCTCGGGGCGACCATCGGATAGTCGTGCGGCAGGCCCCACTTGGCCCGATAGGTCTCCGGCGTCAGATCACGGGCGGTCAGATGCCGGCGCAGGGTCTTGTAGCCCCTGCCGTCCTCGAAACTGATGATAGCCTCGTGGGTGACGGACTTGCGGACTTGCGCCGGGGATGGCCGGGCGTGGGCGGCCGAGACCTCGGCAGGGGCGCCATCGACGGCGCCCTTCTTATCCAGGGCCGTCAGGGTCTCGTAGACGGTGCGGATGAGGTCGGTCAGATCGGCGCCGGGAACACGGTTGTTGGCGACGTAGGCTTGAACGAGGCCCACGGTCAGCGCGCGGGTCTTGTCGTCGGTCGGGGACAGGTCGTCGGTCGGCATCGAGGATCGCTCCGGGGGAAAGGGGGACGAGGCGGACAGCCGGCCTGTCCGTATGAGGAACGTTGAGCGGACGCCGGTTGGAGCGCCACCAATCGCCATCGGGTTCGGCCGATCCAAGAGCGCGGGTCTAGCTTGGCCTTGTTCTCAGATGAGTGGTGCGATAACTTTTCCAGTGACGGGGTGTCAAACGGACGGATTTGGCCGTGACGGGCATTCGCATCGGCTACGCGCGCTGTTCCACCGACAAGCAAGACCTCGCCGCCCAACACGCGGCCCTAGCCGCATACGGCGTGGATTTCGACCGGGTTTACACGGGCCACGGGTTGACCGGCACCAAGCGCAACCGGCCCGGCCTCGATCAGGCTTTGGCCGCGACGCGGGCAGGGGACACGTTCATCGTGCCGAAGCTCGACCGGCTGGCCCGTTCGGTTCCCGACGCCCGCGCCATCGCCGACCTCCTCGCCGCGCGCGGCGCGCGGCTGCAAATCGGCACGAACCTGTACGATCCAGCGGACCCCATGGGCCGCATGTTCTTCAACGTCCTGGCGACGTTTGCCGAGTTTGAGGCGGACCTGATCCGGTTGCGTACCCGAGAAGGGATGGCAGTCGCCCGATCCAAGGGGAAGCTTCGGGGCAAGCCGCCGAAGTTGAGGCCGACGCAGAGCGCCGAATTGCGGCGCCTGCACGATGGCGGAAACCATTCGATTTCCGATCTGGCCGACCTGTTCAGCGTATCGCGGCAGACCGTTTATCGCACACTGCAACGGACAAAGCCGACGCTGCCCTGATTGATGGGGCGAATATACCAGGGGGAGAGATCATGTCGCTTCAATCACTCGGCTTTTTCATCGCGGCCGGTGTCGTACTGACGGTCTCGATCAAAGCACGCTACTGGCTTGGAAAAGACAGGTTCAACCGAACAAATCCGGCAGGACTGTTGCAATACAATAGCTATGATGAAGCCCTCGTTCACCGATTTGTCGGGTGGATTGTCAGAGTTGCCAGCGGGTTTGGAATACTTCTAGGATTTGGATGGATTGTCTTGGCTTTTATGAAGGTCTGAAACTGCTGGAAGAAGTGTCGCCATTTCGACACACAAAAATGTATTCATCTGGCGACAACCACGGGCGGGATTGACAGGCTTGGTCTCAGCCTGTCGGTAAAATTATTGCGCTCAACGCCGAGGGAGGTTCGGCATGTGGCGAGCCTACGACCGCCGGCCATCCCAGGCCCGAAACGTCCCCCGTTCCGGCACCGCCTTGCCGCCTATTGCCATGGCGTTGCTCCTGATCGGAGCCGGGTCCACAAGCGCGCAGGCTCAATCCTTTCCCGAGCCGCCCCCCTTTCCGCACCCGCCGGGTCAACCGACGCCGGCCGCGCC
>Ga0265798_10010950_pt1 | contig 11100 bp, 7 predicted proteins | sample P3T30metagenome_FD_192430 | JGI IMG/M metagenome (GOLD analysis project Ga0265798, IMG submission 192430) | Plant litter microbial communities from East Loma Ridge, Irvine, California - P3 T30 | ecosystem: Environmental > Terrestrial > Plant litter > Unclassified | place: USA: California... | reverse complement strand
TAAGGTGGCTCTTATGGCCATCCAGAATAAGCAGCCGGTATACCCCCACCTTACGCGTCTTTGTATGCGCGTCAAAGTGCTTCAACCACTCTAGACCAAGCGCGTTGTTGGTCCATCCGTTCTCAGAGACTGAGAGCTTCCAATTGCGCGGTATATCTGCCTCCTCGTACCATGCTGAGATGTGAACGCGTCCCTTGTAGATGATGAAGGGCGGGATCGCGTACCCAGCAGCGCAGATGCTCTGGATTACTGTAACCAACTCGCGGTCGCCTGGCTGCACCAGCTCAGGACGAGCGCGTCTGTCTGCGCCTGTGACGACCTTCATTGAGCCAATTACGCCTATCTGGAAGCCAGTCTTATCAAAGTTGTGCACGTCGTCGTCGTGGACGCCGTACTTGGCTTTGGTCTCCTCTACCAGCGTGAACCACGCGCCAATTATCTCTGGATCCACCTGCAGTATCCTCTGCCTATCCTTTGCTTAATTAAAGGCCATTTTTAGCTCTTCTGAGCGCGTTACAAAGCGCTCAGCCCAGTGCTTGCTAACTGGCTTGCCTCCGCGTACAGCCAGCGGTTTATCGGCCATATCTGCCACCTCGCACAGCCGGGGCGCGAATCCTCGTGAGTCGAGGTCGAGGATATATTGGACGATCGTTTGCTCTTCGGTACGCGTGAGCTTTAGGCGGTTGGGGAGAGTATCAGCGCGGAACGGTATTCCTCTGGCGCGTTGATCAAGGACCCGGCGTTTGACGTTAAAGGCCCTAGCAGCAGCCTGGTGGCTTCAGAATTGGCCAGCTCTATAGGCTGCAAGGGCAAGCTGAAGTCTCCCTTCATGTTCATGTAAGAACGCGTTGCGTAGTGGAGGCATAAGGGATAGAGAGTAGATGGTGGGGGATTGGCATGTTTTGGGCGGTTCGATGGGTTGGACAGCTCGATGGTGGAATACGTTATATAGCCTCCTATTCTTGAAAGTCTTAGTCATATAACTATAATAACTAGTTCCTAAGATAGAAGCTGCAGACCCCTGTAATTTGGATTTTCCTTAATAGCTCCCTGCTTACGTGAGCTAGAGCTTAGAAATTCTAGAACAATAATGTTTATATAGGTGCAGCTTCGACTTCAAATTTTTAGAGAATTCTATTAAGCAGTTGTTAAGATAGCAGTGCCAAGGAATGCTGTTTTTACTAGTAAAATCGGCTGACCCACGCGCTGGTGAAATACGTTATAATAATAAGTAACTAAGTTATATAATCTATAGCATGCGCCTTAAACCAGACGTCCGGTACATGCCTTGCCAGCCCTACCCTTACATACTCCCCTTCCTTGTTGCTAGGCTGCAGCAACAACAGAGTACTATACCTCAGTGCCGAGAACAATCCAAAACAGATTATCTTCCTCCTTTTCAGCGCCTCCTCTACCCCACGATACGCCTGCTCCACTATCTTCCCCTTGGACTTGAGCGGATAGTGCTTCCCGCGGTCAATGTCGATATGCACCTTCGTATTGAACGGCAGCCCCAGAGCTTTATGTAACTGCATATCCTTCGCGTAATTGCTCCCACGCCTACGTCCCGCTGCCCGCGCAAGCAACATCCCTGGAATACAGTGTCCCTATAACCTGAGGGACGCGTAAGACAGCGCGCCGAATGCATCTGCTGTAGCATGTACGACATTCACGTCTACCAGCTCGCATAGCGCGACAGGACGTGTCGCAGTTGATAGATACGCGGCATGTTCAATCGGTCCCGGCGCCGAGATCAACGAAAAGCTGGGCCGCGAAACCCCGATCTTCTTACGTGCGCTTGTAACATACCAGCCGAGCTGCAGCGCAATCCCAAATTCCCACATGCCCGCTACACACCTCTCCGGGTCTAAACTCACCGTGCACCGTGCGAGGCCTGACAGCGCTGGCAAGACGTCCTCCGGGAAATTGAAGCGCCGCCGACTGCAATCTTCCGCCACACGGGCCCAGTTCCTCAAGAAATTCTTGTGGGGGGAAAAGTCCGAGTCGTCTGCGTTGACGCGGCGCTGCGGCGGCCAGGTACGGATCGGGGAATTGGTGCCGGCAAGATTGCATTCGCAGTGCACGGTGGAGCGGCATTCAAAGAACACTTCGGACACGAGAAATTGCAGGATGCGGAGTTGCGAGGAGCGTTTCCTGCAAGTACCAGCCACGTTGGAAGACGGGGGTGTGGTCGAGATGCACAGCACCACCGAGTGTGGGGTCTTGGGAGAGTTGGGCGTAGAGATTGAAAGGGTGGTTTGCGTGTGAGAAGATGTAGGGAGTTTGGTGGGGTTGGAGGAAACCTTTTGTGGCGTCTTTCGCGCGTGTCGCGGCAAGGACGACGTACGCTGATGAGTAGATGTTTGCCATGAGGGCGGCTTGTTGGGACCATTCTTCGCGGTCGTCCTGCACGATGCAGAGAGAATCTATCCAGATGTAGTCTAGATCGAGTTTCCTGGCAAAGAAGAGAGCGTCTTTGAGAGTCTGGGGAAGATTGGAGACGTCGATACTTTGGTGGCGTGCGGCGACGTCAGTGCTGAGCGTGACATACTCTCTGTATCCACCCCAGCAGTAACTCAGTGCAGCATAACGGACGGGTGTAGCAGGAGAGCTCAAGCATATCTGGCCATCTAGCTTGACGAGCCGCTTGAGTGTGAATGCTGTTGTCTGTGCACACTTCCTATGCGACGCTACACAGCTCTGAATCCAGCTGTTTACCTTTTTGACTAGCTCATCAGATTTCGGGTCTAAGCATACAGTTTTCGCAGTAACTCGAAATGGGTTCCGGAGATTGTCCGTCTCTGAAGCTTGTTAGATCTGAAGATCCGATCGCCACCTTGGGAGTAGATATAGACATTGGTAGATTTGCCAGATGGCCTTTCGAACCCAAGCTGAACGATTCCAAGCCGTATCTTACACCGGACCACCACGGTTGACATAGGCTGCCTATCGAAGGAGTGTAGTCGTATGCGTCGAATCGTGTCGCATTGAGTGCAGTTTGGATCCAACTCCGTCAGCAATACCGTTTTGTGAAGCAAGTGTAAGGGGCTGAAGCCCTGATAGGTGTTCCTTGGCCTGTGGCCTTCGGTGAAATCTTCGGTGGAACCTTCGAGAACCTCGAGAACACCAGCGAAGCTTCTCGAAGCACAACGCTATGTATATCAGAGATGCTTTGCTCTTAGATAGCTTTCCTCTCTATCGAATTCATCACTGGTTACCTTGCACTTATGGTCAATCCATCGCACCCTTACAGCAAGTGGATGTCCTGTCCTTGCCGGTCAAACTGGAAGACCGCAGGAGCACAGATTCGACAGGTGCTTCGGTAGTATGCGAGCTGATCCAATGGCAATCTCCTAAGCTTTTTCCAGTTACTCAAAGTCAACCAGACGCTTGGGCCGGTCGTGTCTTGAGCGAATGACAATGATCGAAGCTGATGTTAGCTCGGCTACCGTTTTCAAGGATCGACTTACAATACAGCAAGGTCGACTACTGCCTGCCAACGGAGGTGGTGTAGGTTCGTCATGTCGGCCATGTTGGCTGCGAAGAAGTAGTCGCAGAGATGCGATTTTGTCACCTCAAAACATTGTAATCGATGATGCTGAGCCGCGGTGCCTAAGATAGTCGCAGTGATTGCGGGACCGTAGGATCGAAAATTTAATAATGTGGTTATCAGAACAGAAGGGAAGTATTCAGGGGCTGAGATAAAGTCGGCCGTGCTCGCTACACATACTGTACCAAAAGGGAAAGAGGAGCGTCCGCATTGCGTGCTGATTAAGCTTTCATTTCCATCGAAGCAAAGATCAGATTTGGACACGTGTGGAAGAAACGGCTTTTTGGACCAGAAAACAATTCTCTGATGCGATGCATGTGGATGGTGATAAGGAGGTATTATTCACGGGTGTCGAGAATGAGTGTTGGTCCAAAGCCGCCCTCAACAAATGAAACCAGCAATCCAAAACGACCTCCGTTATTGCTTAATTGGCTGCGCCATCGTAACTGCAATAAAACATGGTAGGTAGGCATGAGTAGTACGCTGTATAAGTTTTGTCTTTGCGATTGTCTGACGAGATGCTGGTCTACCTACAGGCTCTGCTGGTGGGGTGGCGAAAAATGGAAAACCGCGAGTCCGCCGGGCGATTCAAACTTCAAGAGCCACCCACCCACTTTTGTCTCCTTCAACACCATCGCGAGTTGTATGAGTTCATGACGTCTTACATCACATGAGCACGCGTAGCTGCCGTGAAATGAGCCATGTTCCGTCGCAGCCATGATTGGCTGCTGCCTGCGACTTCAGGCGGTCAACGCGCCATCGGCTACGAAGATATGGCAGAGCGCGTCGCTGCCTGCTTAGGTACCTCCACTTCAACGTCAGCACAACAGCTTCGCATCATCGCGATACTCAATCGCGTAGGCTCCCATCAGGTAGTATGCCATCAGCGTCAATTTTGTCGCGCTAATGGATTCACATAAAAGTCAATTGCTTCGTCTCTCTCTTCTCTTTGTTCATCTCACCCTACGCACATCAGCCCTCATCAATTTCTCGCCTTTCAACAGTGTCCAGTGTCCAATTCCCACAATGTCGACAAAAGACCAGCAGCCAGCGAGGATTGAGCTTCCGCAGCTTCCCAGGAAACATGAGGACTGGATCTCGCACGTCGCGCAACACCCAGATACACCGCTTTTTGAGCTGATTGCACCCTACAAGGAGTACGACTCGAAGCTCCGCGAGGTTTTTTGCCAACAACCGGATCATCCAGCCATTGCGACGCCCAATGTCGTCCCAATCTTTGCGGGCAGCGAGCAACAGCTCAAAGTTCGTGCCCGCAACCTCGCTGGCGAATCAGAAGACGAGCAACAGCGTTACCTCATGCCCTTGAAGAAAACTGACCGGAAGCCCGATGGCTCTTCAGCCGTGGTGCAGTCTCTCAAAGATTTCCAGACGAACTTCCAACTCTTTTCCGAGTCTTCTCTCGTGGACATGGACTGGTCAAATGTTGTGGTTGCTGGAAGCGCCGTGGTAACATCGCTGTTGCCCGTTCCCGAGAAACATAACGGCTCGAAGCGCGCTCTGCGGGAGTACTACCACCAACAACTTGCCCCTGCGTCGGACGTCGACCTCTTTCTCTACGATCTTACGGAAAAGCAAGCTATCGAGAAGATTAAACAAATTGAGCAACGCATCCGGGACTCCATCCTGACGGAGACGACTACAGTGCGTACCAAGAACGCGATCACCATTGCGTCTCAGGTAAGCATAGACACTTGCAGGCTGCAAGCCTACCACTGACTCGGTACCTAGTATCCCACGCGCCATGTGCAAATTGTCTTGCGCATCTATCGATCGATCTCCGAGATCCTGACGGGTTTTGACGTCGACTGCTCGTGTGCGGCGTACGACGGCAAGCAAGTCTATGCTAGTCCTCGCGCTCTGGCTGCGTATATGACGCAGACCAACACGATTGATCTCACTCGCCGTTCGCCGTCCTACGAGAACCGCTTGTCAAAGTACTCGCGACGAGGATTCGAGGTCTACTGGCCGATGCTGGACCGGTCCCGCATCGACCCCACGCTTTTCGAAAGGTCGTTCGGACGTACCCTTGGCCTTGCGCGCCTATTGGTGCTCGAGAAGCTACCCAAGAACACCGATCGAGACGCATATGTGGACCAACGCCGTGCCGAGCGAGGCCGTCCTACCATCAACCGCTGGAACGCACGCAAGCTCAAAGGCAACATGAAGGAGGAGCACGACGATGAGGTGGCAGAATGGGTCGAGACCGACGAGGTCAGCGACTATCACACGTTCACCATTCCGTACGGACCCAAGTATCACGCTCGAAAGATCGAGCGGCTGCTCTACGCCAAAGACTTGCTACTCAATGCCGAGTGGAACCGACCCAAGGATCGCGACACCATGCTGCACCGCCATCCTGCTTTCTTCGGGAATGCCACAGACGTGATCGGTGATTGCTGCGGTTACTGCCCGAAACCGGTCACACCCGAGGACGAGGCGATTGCCAAGGACGAGGTCAAGATCTACGTTACGGGCAATCTCAGTTTCATCAAGGACGACCCTGGCCGCCAGTCCATCGGCTCGTTCAACCCACTTACCGACGACGACTGGACGGAGATGGCCTATGTCGGCAACACCGCTCGACTGTGCCAGGCCATCGTCGAGGGTGATTTGGAGCACGTCCAAAATTGGTTGAGTCAGGACGGCGCCGACCCCGACCGGCGCGACTACACCGGACGTACGCCTCTTCATCTCGCTGTTACGAGCTCTACCCCAGATATTGTCCAAGCTCTCATCGATGCAGGAGCTCGCATCGTAGCTCGTATCTTCGATGGCAAGACGGCTCTGCATCTTGCTGCTATGCGCGGCGAGACCGCAATGGTCAAGGCTCTACTCGTGAAGAGCGAGGCCAACGAGGAGAAAGAGGCAGAGAAGCAAGCCGCCAAGAAAGCCACCCAGGATAGCGCTGAGTCAGAAAGCAATTTGGAGTTGGTGGTAGACGGAAAGGATGCGGTCGTCGACGACTCTGGAGACGAGAGCGACGAGCATGACGATGGAGAGTTGCTTGATGATGACGAGTCGGAGGACGCCGATGCCACGACCGAAGGATCTGTCATCAAGATTGGTCACAAGAAAACTCAGGAGCACGAAAATCTTCCAGAAGATGCCAACGATGACGAGCCCGATGTGTACGATGTCAATGTCCTGGCTTGGGACGCGCCTGTATCTGCCCTCCATCTCGCAATCGCCAATGGTCATACAGACGTAGTGAAAATTCTCGTCCAGGAGTTTGGTGCCGATGTGCTGCATCCGATCAAGCTCGTCAATGATTACGACAAGTCACCACGAGCCGCTATCCTACCGATCGTACTCGCTTTGCATCTACCTACTGAGAAAGCCAAGGAGATGACCAAGGTGCTCATTGCCCTTGGCGCGTCACCGGCCCAGGGAGATGTCGAGCATATCACAGCGATGCACTACTTTGCTGCGTCGGGGGTGGACCTCTTGAACTCCATGATCGAGGCCGATCGCCCTGCAACTCAGCGCGCAGTCAACCATCTCTCCATGAGAGGCTCGGAGTATTATCCTTCCGCCAAGAGCGCCTTGCAAACTGCCATTGAGAACAACGATCTTGAGGGTGTGAACGCGCTGCTCGAGTTGGGCGCCAAACCGAATATCGACTTTGCCACCTACATCACATCCTTCAAGAGCAGGTGGGATGCGAAAGGCAGCGCCGAGCGCAATCAAGAGCAGTTCAAACACAATTTTGAGCAGCCAGTGCTTTCGGCTGTTCGTTCCGAGATGCCTTCGATCGTATTAAGCCTGCTGGATGCCGGTGCGGACATCGACAGCCTGACGCCGACCGCCTGGAAAGCCGTACAATCGTCAACCAATTACAACAGCAACGACATCAGCAGTCTCATGGATCTTGTCCACAAGAAGGTCCAGCAGCTGCAAAATTTTGTCGACACAGGCAGGAACACGGAGAACGATCACGCCTATATATACGGTGGCATGTACAAGCGTCACCATCCTGTCGAGTTGAAAAATGATGCCGAATATCTCCAAGGCTATGATGAGCATTCCTACGCGCATTGGTCAGTGGCCAGACAGCTCGAGCAGGCCAAGGCGACATACGAAAAAGAATTGAAGAGCTATGAAGAATGGCTGGAAACTCAGAAAAGCCCAGAGGGCACGGAAGAGAAGAAGGACGCCGCGACAAGGCTTCTGGGCGAGTTCAAAGAACTCGAATCTCAACTCGCTGGACGTGGTGCAAAGACCTTCGCGGACCTCTATCCGGATGTCAAATTGTACACAAATGAGCCATACCACGGAAGAAACTACGAGCCAGAACCGCCGAAGCCCTGGAAACCGCTTCTGACATTTCAGGTATCCGACTTGACCGACGAGAGAAGAGATGCTTACATCAAACTGTTCCAGGCATGTTGGGACGCGGACCTATCGACCATCAAAGAGCTGACTCTCGCAATTTGGGACGAGGACCAGTCTCCCCTAAAGATCGCCGTGACAGACTCACTCAATTTTTCGCCCTTCTCCATCGCGGTTCTGCGCAAGCACTTCGACGTCGCCAAGGCTGTGCTTGAGGTCGCGCACGCACAGTACGCGCCGGAAGAGAAGCTAGGGGCTAAGCATACACTCCAGGCTGTGGACGAGGACCAAAGCGACGCCGAGGGAAGCGAGGATGATTTTGAGATTTATGCGGAGATTATTGACGACCGATTCACGGTGGAGAACATTGGAGAGGTGCAGAACCAGGTCAAGAGTAATGTCACGCCACTGCAAGTTATCTCGTGGTATTGTCCGGTCTTCCAGTTTCTTGAGGACGACGATCCGTCAGCACCGTAAGTCTGTCGCAGGTCATAGTGGCCGATGCGACATCCCCGCTAATTCTGGCTCTAGATCCTGGGCACCATCCCCACATCTCTTTCGGAACATGGACAGCAGGTATCGCTACCGACAGAAATCCAGGGGAGGACGCGCGCCGCGGAAGGTACTCAAGGACGCCGCGAACGGCCGGTCGTACGAGGTGGCAACTGAACCAGAGTACGAACAGATCACCGAGGTCGTGAAGCCTGGTAATCTCTTCCAGCTGGCAATCTACCTGGACGATATTGAGCTCATGCATTTCCTGCTCACCGCAACCGAGGACTACACGCTTCGCAAGAATGTCAATGCGGAAGGTAGCACTGCCAGGTTCTTCCGCTTTGAAGAAGCTAATTTCCTGTACGCCATTCGCCTCAGTCGGACACGGCTTTTGGAGCTCATCATCAAGCGCACCGGCGCGGGCATTCCTCTCGACGATTTGGTCAAGAAGAGCGGCGTCGAGATGGAAGTCATCGAAAGGCCCAAGTACTACCAAGGTCTGTCGGTGCATGGCAAGAAGCGAGCAGATTGGGCCAATGCCGGCAGGGAAACGCAAGTCGAGAAAAAAGATTCGCAGCACCCACCTTTGCTACACGCCGCACGACTGAGCAGCCTAGGTAGTGCGGAGTGGTTCTCGAGCGACGTCGCTCTCCGTCGCTACTTGGAGTTTGCGGACAGCCATCTCGACGACGTTCGCATCCAAAACCTGGCAAAGGCGAAAGGAGGGCTCGAAACAGCCATCACGAAATGGCTCAACATTCGCTCTCATTTGTTGATCCACTGCGTGGTCCTCGGCAAGACTGACGAGAACTCACTGAACATGCTCCGCCAGCTGTGCAAATCGCACCCAGACGCCATTCACCACCGCTCCTCCAGCGGCATGACGCCCCTCCACCTCGCATTCAGCCTGCACCGCATCGAAATGGTCAAGATCCTGATCGAAGCTGGCGCCGACCAAACGACACGCAATAACGCCGGCGCCAACATCGTGCACTCCATCTTGAGCGACAATTTTCAGAAATTTGAAGATATACCTCGCATGCGCGACCTCCTTTCCCTCATCGACCCACGTCTCATCCTCTCCCTCTTCACCGAACGTACGACCGAGAGTCCTGGCGCAGCAACGCCCCTCGCGCGCTGGCTCCATGGCAGCCAAAAGCTGACCGAAAACCGCGACCAATTCGTCTCGCTCATCCTTGACTTCAGCAAAGGTGCAGACCTTGACCTCGTCAACGGCGAAGGCGATACGCCACTCCATGCAGCCGTGCGATACTGCGCAGACGTCGTCCTGCGCGTCATGCTCGCGTGTCGCCCCGAACTCTTGTTCCGCGAAAATGCATCTGGTCGCACACCCTTTGAACTCGCTGAAGACGCATACCTTGCGAGCGAAGTGTTCAGTGACCCGCCGTGGATCCACGCTGGGGAATCAATGTACTACGGCTCGCGGAGGCGCCGGATGGGCCGTCTCGATGCGAAGACGTTGCTTAGTCGGAAGCCTGAAACGTTTGTTAACGAGCCTAAGGATAGGAGGAGCGCGGTTGAGAAGGTGTGGTTGGTGTGTAAGGAGTTTAGGGAGAAGGTCGAGAGGGAGTGTGCGGGGGGTGTGAAGAGGAAGTTGGTTAGTCTTGTGGAGGCGAATGAGGTGGCGAAGAGGTTGGCGATGAAAAAGGGAAGTGCGGAGAACGCGGTGGCGAATGAGGAGAAGAGGAACGGAGTGGAGGAGATTGGCGGGGATGAGGTGGTTGTTTGGTGGTATATGGGGTTGAGTGCTGATAGGTAGATGACGGGTAAGACCACAGGTGGGTGAAGGTATGTTGTGATCTTCTCCTAGTTCTGTTACGGATCCAATACTACAGCATTTCAGAGATATCGATGCCTTGCACTACAACTACATGCAAATTAACGACACGTGACATGAGCGCCCAGGTGCCTGCAACTCATCCTCAGCCTGATGACGGCGGTGGCAGTGTCAACACGCGCCGCAACAGCATACCAAACGCATGAGACACATGCCCTTCTCCATGTTGTTGAAGCCCAATTTTCAATCGATTTTAATCTGTTAAGACAATCGTTTTCGCAGCTGTCATAAGCGCGAAAGTCCTGGACAACAAAGGTGGGAATGTGCAGAAGCGCCGCGTTGGGCGGGTGGATGCTTATGAACATTTGGGCATGTTGTTCCAACTACCTATTTTGTCGTTTTGAACACTTGATTGACTGATCTTCTAGTCCCTGAGAACGGAGTTGTTGACGCGGAACGCATCGAATCGTTGCGCCGCGTCGCTGCGGCCGAAGCAGCGATCAAGTCTGCCGGGCTCCTAATTTTCAGGGAGTCGCGCACGACGCGATGGCGGGAGTAATTTCGGGGCAATACGATAAAAATCATAGATTGCTTGACTGAAGAATGGTGTCATATGAGTATCGCACCAGGTAGTTGTCGGATAGGAGATTTACGCAAGGCCGCGTGGCTGCGATACTTCCGAGAGTACGTCGACAACTGGGACATTGAAAAGCTAGGTAGTTCAATGTGCGCAAAAATAGGTGAAAAGCTCACAGAAGTCTGGCAGCTGCAAGTGAGTATGACGCGCATGGCAAGACTCGCTACGATTGAGATCACGAAGGATGTTTACGCGGCAATACCCAGATGGTACGATGAGCATGGAAACAAAACACGTGGAGAATACCTTATTTTTCTCACTGTGTCCCGG
>Ga0265798_10010949_pt1 | contig 11101 bp, 10 predicted proteins | sample P3T30metagenome_FD_192430 | JGI IMG/M metagenome (GOLD analysis project Ga0265798, IMG submission 192430) | Plant litter microbial communities from East Loma Ridge, Irvine, California - P3 T30 | ecosystem: Environmental > Terrestrial > Plant litter > Unclassified | place: USA: California... | reverse complement strand
GGGTTCGAATCCCCGTCTCTCCGCCAAGAACATTGTCCTGACCTGTTCAGGTACGTCAAAAAGCCCGCTGCTCTCACAGAGACAGCGGGCTTTTTTCGTCCTGCGCCGCCAGCGCCAGTGCCGCAGCGTCGGGCGTGAGCGGCTTGTAGAAGAAATAGCCCCGCACGAAATCGCTGCCCATGTCGCGTAACAAGCGCTGCTCGGCGTCGGTCTCTACGCCCGCGGCGACCACGTCCAGGCCGAGCGCGTGCGCCAGCATCAGCACCACGTCGACGATCTGGCGCTTGTCGTCCAGCCGGTCCAACTGGCTGACGAAGGAGCGGTCGATCTTCAGCGTGTCGATCGGCAGGCGTAGTAGTCGGAGGCGCCATGCATGAAACCTTCCGCCAACGCGCATAGACGCCGCGACGAGTTGTAGCCGATTGCCAGCAGGTCTGCGCTGCTCGTGTCGAAATCGAACACCGGCGGCCGCGTGCCTGGATACAATTTGCGCACTTCGGGGTGGATGATGTTGTTCAGGGTGAGCAGGAAGGTGCGCGCATTATCGTGCTTCGCGAAGAACGCCGGATAGCGCTTGGCCAGCAGCGGCATCGCCTGGCGGCCGAACCAGCGCAGCACATCTGCCTCGGGGAGCGACAAGGTCTGGGATGCCACTTTCACCAAGGCGAAAATTTCTTCGTCGCTGTAACTGCCGAGCGAGGTGTACGCGCCGTCCAGGTCGGCCGCGTCGAGCATCCGATCCCAAGCGACATCGCCATAGGCTGTCGAGACCACTTCCTCCAGCAGATTGAATACAATGCCCTTCGTGCTCGCCCTCGCCAATGTTTACATCATTTTGCGAAAGCTTGCGTGAAATAAACAATTTGATCAAATTTGTGCGTAAAACCTGTCGAATTTGTCATATGAATGACGATTTCGACGGTTTGGCTCAACAAACGAAGGCGGCACGGTCCTCGGGGTCTTCTTCGATCGGGCCTGGTTCAGCTGCCCTTGGCCATTTGTCCAAATACGCCATCGCGCCGCACCCAGGCGTGGAACAGCGCCGCACCAAGGTGGCCCAGCACGGTAAAGAACAGCAGATAGGCCAGCACGCCATGGAGCGGACGCAGGAATCCGTACAGTACAGGGCTGTGCGGCAGGATCGCCGGCAGGTTGACGCCATTGAACAGAACAACGGGATAGGCACCTGCCGACAGCATTCCCCAGCCGATCAGAGGCATCGCCAACATCAGCGCATACAGCAACCAATGCGACGCCTTGGCAGCCCACACCTGGATGCGCGGCAGGTCGGCCGGTAGCGGCGGGGGCGCATGACGGAGACGGTTGGCCAGGCGGACGATTGCCAGCAGCAGGATGGCCAGGCCGAGCGGCCGGTGCAAATCGAGAAGCTGCTCGCGGTAGCGCAGCGAGACGACCATGGCGGCGCCGACGAACAACATGATCGTGATGGCAAGCGCCATCGACCAGTGCAGCACGCGGGCCAGCAAATTGAAATGGCGATTCTGATTCATCGCGGGCTCCCATTCTGAAGCTTGCCCTGGCTTATTTCACGCTCACGCCGGTTGAACGATACCGAGTAGACCGAAGAGCGCGCATGCAGGACCGGATCGTCGGTGCCGGCGATACCCTTTGGCAGGATCAACGGATCGAAATTCAAGTCGCGGCAAGCACCCGCGGCCTGCGGCTCGGCACGTGTCAAGGTCAGCGTGCCGGCCTTGGTCTCCTGCCGGCTGTCGGGCCAGGGTTGGGACGGATCCTCGATCGGATCGCCAGGGGCGGCGAATTGCATCACCAGGTCCCATTCCAAAGGAGCGGCCGCCAGGCGCCGATCGAGATCGCTTGCCAGATAGTCCTTGGGTTCCGATTTCAGCTGCTCGGGATTCGCCGCTGCGAATGGCGCATGCGGACGCATCGACCACCGCACCGTGCGCTGCGTGCCTTGGGCATCGATCAGGCGGAACGCGTTGACGCCATTGAAGCGGGTGTTTGCCAGGCTGTCCGGAACCGGTGCATTCTTCGACCACGCCATGAACTTGACGATTTCCGGATGGCGCGCCAGCACGGCCTTCATTTTCTCGGGGTCGGGTTTGCCGGTGGCAGGATCCGGCAGCTTGGCGGCATTCATCGCCTGGAATCCCTCGGGCGTTGCAGCTGCGAAAAATGGAAAGCTGTTCATGGCCATGCGCCATTCCTGGCCATCGTCGGTCTTCAACTGCAGCGCCATGCCGCGCACCGCGGCCTTGTTGTCGGGCGAGTAGGGATCGTTGCCCGGATTGGAAAACCGGCCGAGTACGGGCGTGGACGCCTGCGAAAACACGCGCGCGGTTGACAGCTTTGCCGCTCCGGGCGCGGGCGCAAAGGTACCGATGATGCAGATGCCCTTGCTGTGGGCACGCCGGAACCCGGGATGCGGCGATCCGGAAGCCTCCGCAGTACCGACCATGGTTTGTGGCGTCAGGCCGTCGTGGCCGATCCAGCCGCCGGCCCATGCGAAGCCGAAGGCCACCAATGCAAGGAGCAGCCCGATCGGGAGCAATAAAAAGAGAGAGCCGCGATGCGGCCTGGATGCTGGCATGGGTAAGACTTCCTTGAACGTGCGGGCTAGCGTGGCATTAGCAATGAATACGAATTGTCGCACGATTTACTATATTGCATCGTCAACCTCAAGGATGGCAGCTTGCGCGGCCGGCCGATGGAAGCCTTCGCGTTCTGCCAGGCCTCAATCATGCGACGAGGCCGTGTTCGCGTGGCCAATGTTCGCCCGAGCTGATGGCAATCCTGTTCGCGATCGACCGGACCATGAAGTGCCGCCTGCTGACGAATGTGATCGGCCATGGCACCGCGTGTGTCGTGGTCGCCGCCGGCGACAGGTGCCTGGAGCGCAAGGCGCTCGCGCATGCCTTGTCGGCTGGACGTTCGCCTTGACGGCCGAGGTTCACCTCTGCAATCGAATCGCCACCAGCTTGCCGGTACTGCTGGTCGCCCCGACCGCGATATACAGCGTACGATCCGCCGACAAAGCCAGGACCCCCGGCTCCGCATACCGCCAAACACTCTTGTGAGAGGCTAAATCGATCGCATACACCGCCCGGTCGGTACTCACGAACAGCAGATTGCGCGTCACGATGATATTCCGGTGAATCGTCTCGGCCGACTCCGGCGGGAACCAGCTCCACAGCACCTTGCCGGTCGCCTCGTCCATCGCCTCCAGCACGGACGGCGTATTGCGGCCGGCGTACAGCACGCCGTCCGCCAGCGCCGGTGCAGTCAGGTAGGCGTTGGCGGTGGACCAGTTGTAGCGGCGCTGCGCCAGGTCGAAGCTCGACAGGACGCGCTGGTCGTAGTGTTCCTGGCTGGACGATGCACGGCCGCTGAAGGCGCCGCCGGCGAACGAGATGGCGTCACGCTTGCCGCCCAGGACCGGGCCACCGAAATAACCGGTGCTGGTGTTGCTGGTGCCGAGCGGATCGGCGATCTGGGCCACCGTGGCGCCGGTGGCGCGGTCGATGATGAACAGCGCGGCGCCGTTGTGGTGGTACACATAGGTGTCGTCGGCCGCCGGTGCCCACATGTCCCATGCGCCGCCGGCATCGTGCACCCACTTGGCGCCGCCGTTGGAGGTCGAGAAGGCATACGTCTTGCCGCCGTATTTGCCGGCGCCGGTCAGCACCATGTCGCCGCTCACGGTGGGCGCCATCACGTGCGGCCACTGGCCTTCGAATGCCGACTTGGCCAGCACGTCGCCGTTGGCGGCGTCGAAGGCCCAGAGCGTGGTCTCTTCCTGGCCCGTCACGGCGGCGTACACCCGGCCCTTGCTGACCGACGGCGGGCTCAGGGCAGGCACCTGGTCCATCGGGTAGCGCCAGGTCTCGCTGCCATCCTTCTCGGAAAGCGCGTAGGCGATACCTTGGCCGGCGTAGACGTCGCCGGTGATGAAGACCTTGCCGTTGCCCGTGACAACCGGATTGATGGCGGCGCCGAGCGGACTGGTTTCCTTGCGCTGCCATTCCCAGGCCTTGGCAAAGCGCGCCGGGTCCAGCGTGAACGGGACGTAGCCGGTATGGGCTGCATTGCCCTGGTACATTTCCCATTCGACGGCCGTGACTTTCATCGTATACGCCAGGCTGGCCGTGCCAGCCCAGGTGTCGGCGCAGGCGGCGTCCTTGCAGGCGCGCAGTTCGAGCGTGCCGTTGTAGGTGCCGGCGGCAAGCGTGCCCGGGGCCGAAAGCCTGATACTGAAATCGGTACCGGCGGCGATGGCCGGCTGGGGCAGGGTGAAGCGGCCGCCGGCGTCGCGCACGCTCAGGTAGACCGGGGCATCCAGGTTCTGCTTGGTCCACGTGCCTTGCACGGTAGCGTCGGCGGATTCGCCGGTGACGACGTTCAGGTCGACGGGGGCGGTCGTCATCGCCAGCAATACCGATGGCGCTGGCGCTGGTGCCGGCGCACGCCCGCCTGTTTGCGGCGGCGTCGACGCACCGCTGGTACCACCCCCTCCACCCCCGCCACAGGCGGACAGCAGCGACAGCATGAGGCAGGAAAGGATACAGGGGGAGCGTAGACGCATGGCTGGAATGGGTTTTTGTAATAGGCTAAATATTAACACCCGTAAATATTTGTTATTACCTTCCAGTGAGAAATCGTTCCTAAAATACAAAAAAACACAGCGTGCCGTGAGTGCTAATACCACCGATGGAACCGACCCATGCCGGTTCCTGTCCAATCACGCACGGGCAGGACAGCAACAGTACAAAGGCAACTGCACACCGACACTCGACAACAGGGGCAAGACGATGACAGCCACATATCAACGCGCAAGGCGCGCACTCGTCGCCGGCGCAATCGCGCTAGGCGCGGCAGGATGCCACTGGACCGGCACCAGCATCGGTGGCAGCGACATCCAAGGACCGGTTGTCGCGCCGAAGGGGCCTATCGGCCGCAGCGGCAGCGGTGGCGCTACCGGTGCCGGCGGCGGCGAGCTTCCGGCGGCGCCGAGACGCAGTCCGGGCAGTGCCGGGCAGTATGCCGTGGCTGCATAATCCTGACGTCTTGCGAACGGGTCGCCTACAATGCGTATGTTGTCACTACGCTTCGGCACATCCATGGACCAAAATACCGTCGGCGCGACGTCTGGCGCCAGGCAAAGGCATACCGTTCTCGTCATCGGAACCGCCATCGCAGCCACCGCTTTCGGACTCGGTGCCGCCGCCTTGTTGATGCAAGGGGAGAACGGCCGGGCTGCGTTTTATGGATGCCTGTGTTTGCTGAGTATCGTGCTGGGTGTGCGGGCCTGGAAAGACAGGCAAAAGGCAGGCAAGCGCGGCATGCCGGACCATACGGGCTGATGGGGCTGTCTTGCCGTGTTGTTGCGCGTAGCGGCTGCCCGGCAAACCTGCGCACCGGCCTTCGCCGGTGCGACGTTTCTGCCGTTAGCGGAAACAGCCGGCAGATTGGCGAACCGCCCGCAAGCGATCCGTACTGCGCCTCTCAGGCATTCGCCTTCTTCGGCGGTAGCGGCGCCTCCTGCGCCACCAGGCCCTCGATCCGCAGCTCTTCCCAGAACCCGGGCGCAATCTCGATGTGCATCAGCGTGGCGTTGCGCTTCAGGTGCTCCGGGCTGCTGGCGCCGGGAATCGTCGCCGCCACCACCGGATGCGCGACCCCGAACTGCAGTGCCGCCGCGGCCAGGTCGACGCCATGGTTGGCCGCGATCTGGCGCAGGCGCTCGCGCTTCTGGATCTGTTCCTCTTTCGCCGGCAGGTAGTCATAGTGCGAGCCGCCCGCCAGGAAGCCCGAGTTGAACGGGCCGCCCAGCACCACGTGGGCACCGCGCGCGGCGCACAGCGGGAACAGTTCCTGCAGCGGCGTCTGCTCCATCAGCGTGTAGCGGCCGGCCAGCAGGAAGATGTCGGGATCCGACAGCTTCAGCGCCCGCAGGCAGGGCTCGACCGTGTTCACGCCCAGGCCCCAGCCCTTGACGATGCCTTCCTCGCGCAGCTTGACCATGCCTTCGAAGGCGCCGCCGGGTCCGGCCGCGATCTGGAAATAATGTTCGAACTGGTCGCCCAGCGCTTCCGGCGACAGGTCGTGCACGTAGGCGATGTCGATGTGGCCGAGCGCCAGGCGCTGCAGGCTGTCCTCGACCGAGCGGCGCACGCCGTCGGCGGTGTAGTCGAGCACGCGCTTGAAGGGCAGGGCGTTGACGAAGGGCGCGGCGATCTCGCCCGGATGCTGGGGATGCAGGAGGCGGCCGACCTTGGTCGACAGCGTGTACTGGTCGCGCGGGCGGGCGCGCAGGGCGGCGCCGAAGCGGTGCTCGGACATGCCGGCGCCGTAGTGCGGGGCGGTGTCGAAGTAGCGGATGCCGGCTTCCCAGGCGGCATCGACGGTGGCCTTGCCGGCTTCGTCGCTGGTGGTGTGGTACATGTCGCCGAGCCCGGTGCCGCCCAGGCCCAGGCGCGTGATCGGTTGGTAGCGCTGGTTCACTGTTGGTCCTTTTCTATGCGTGGATGACCCATGCTACACCGGCCGAGCGCGACGCATGGTTCGCTTCGATCGATTACACTGCGCGGTCGATTGATGACGACCTGAGCAACATCCGTGCAGCAAGCAACCAATTTCCCTTCTTCCTCCTTGAGCAAAGCGCGCCTGGGCGCCATGACGGTATTGTTCGTCAACGGCGTCATCTACGCATCCTGGGGCACGCACGTGCCCACCATCAAGGACAAGTTCGATTTGTCCGACGCCAAGCTGTCGCTGTCGATGCTGGCGGTGGCCCTGGGCGGCATCCTGATCATGGCCTGGGCCGGGCGCTGGATCGCGCGCGTGGGCAGCGCTTCGGCTTCCGTCAAAAGTGCGCTCTTGATGTCGCTTGCCGCCTTTGGCATCCTGTTGGTGCCGCAGTACGCGCTGCTGTTGTTCTGGCTGGCGCTCTACGGTGCCATGTCGGCGGTGAACGACGTCGCGGCCAATTCGCAGGGCGCGGTGATCGAGGCGGCGTTCGCGCGGCCGGTGATCGGCTCGCTCCACGGCAGTTTCAGCCTGGGTGGCATGTGCGGCGCGCTCGTGTCGAGCGGCTGGCAGGCGATGGGCTGGCCGAACCAGTGGCATTTGGGCGTGGTGTGCGCGTGCTGCGCGGTGCTGATTCTGTTGACGTCGGGCTGGCTGTTGCCGGAGTCGAGCGCGCATGCGCATCGGGACGCTTCGAACGCGCAGGGTGCCGGGGGCGATGCGCCGGCGCCGGGGCAGGCGCACGCCTTGCCGCCGGCTCTCAAGCGCAAGCTGGTGGTGCTGGGCTGCCTGGCCTTCCTCGCGCTGATCGTCGAGGGCGCGATGTACGACTGGAGCGCGGTCTACATGCGCGAGGTCGCGCTGGCCGGTGGCGGCTTCGTCAGCGCCGGCTATGCCGCGTTCTCGGTCGGCATGGCCGCCGGGCGCTTCAGCGGCGATCCGGTGCGCGCGCACTTCTCCGAAGGCGCGCTGGTCGTGGCCAGTTGCGCGCTGTCGTTCGCCGGGCTCGGCCTGGCGCTGCTGCTGCCGGGCGTGTGGACGGCGCTGGCCGGGTTCCTGCTGTGCGGCCTGGGCACCGCCAACATCATCCCGGTGATGTTCTCGTCGGCAGGGCGCATGGCGCTGGCCAGCGGCGGTTCGGCCTCGAACGGGCTGGCGGTGACGACGCGCCTGGCCTACATGGGCTTGCTGATCGGCCCGGTGATCGTCGGTTTCATTGCGCAGCGCTTCGACCTGCGTAGCGCGCTGGCACTCAGCCTGCTGGGTGTGGTCGCGATCGCGGCCTCGGCGCGCCGCGTGTTCAGCTTCGGCCGCTGAGGGGGCATCCGCTTCGGCGGCTTGCGCGTCAGCCGCCGCCGCCACCTCCGCCGCCTCCACCTCCACCGCCTCCACCGCCTCCACCGCCACCGCCAGCACCTCCGCCGCCCCAGCCACCACCGCCGCCGTTACCGAAGCCACCCCCGCCATCCCCACGGCCGCCAGCGCCATCCCCGCGGCCGCCCGGCCCGCCACGGAACATGCCGCGCCCGCCGTTGCGGATCCGCTCGTCGCCGGTCACGCCGCCCCAGCGGTACACGAAGCCGAGCGAAACGATGCGCGGCTGGGTGGTCGAGATCGCGTGGTAACGCAGCTGTTCGTTCTCGATGAAGGTTTCGGTGCTGCCCGAGCGGAACAGGTTGTTCACGTTCAGGTTCATGCTCAGGCGTGGCGAGAATTGGTGGCGCCACGACAGGTTGGTGGTCGTGAAGCCGCCGTTCGTCCCCTGGCCGTTGAGCGACTGCCCCTGGTGGTTGACGTTCAGCTGCAGCGATTCGGCGCCGATCTGGTAGGCCAGGCGCAGCTTGGTGTTTTCCTGGTGGTTCTTTTGCTCGAACGGTGTTGCATTGATGTCGTAGTTCGAGATGCGCAGGCGCTTCTGGTTGGACAGGGTGATGCCCAGGTTGGCCGACAGGCCGCTGATGAACAGCTTGCGCACGTTGAACCAGGTGTCGATGCCGGTCGCATCGTTGGCGCCGAAGTTGATCGGCGAGGTGACGATCACGTTCGGGTCGGTGGCCAGCGGATAGCTGCGGTTGCCGATCACCGGCGCCTCGCGCCGCTTGAACAGGGTAAGGCGCGCATCCACGAAGTCGAAGAAGCGCTCGTTGTAGGCCAGCTCGATCAGGTCGTTGTTCACCGGCTGCAGGTTCGGATTGCCTTGTACCGCGCTGAAATCGCTGACGTACACCAGGTTCGGGTTCAGGTCGCGCTCGTTGGGGCGCGCGATGCGGCGCGCCAGGCGCAGCTGCAGCTGTGAGGTGTCGCTCAGGTCCTGGGTCGCATACAAGCTCGGCAGCCAGTTCATGTAGTGATACTTGTCTTCCTCGTTCAGCAGCGGCTGGCGCACGTCCAGTTCGGTGTACTCGCCACGCAGGCCGGCCTTGACCTGCAGCTTGGAGAAGAAGGTCGTGCTGAGGGTGGCGTAGAGGGCGGCGTTACGGTCGTCCGAGCGGAACTGGCTGATCCGGCTCGGCACCGGTTCGTACACGCCGCTGGCCGGGTTGACGGCCAGGTAGTCGGTACCGTTGTCGTTGCGGCTGTCCGCAAGCTTGCCGCCGGCCGCCAGCGACCAGCTGTCCCAGATCCGGTTGGTGTAGTCGAGCGAGATGTCGAGGATGTGGTTGTTGCGCGCGGTCTCGTTGTGGTTGTCGGTGACGTAGCGCGCCGGCAGCAGGCGGTAGTCGTAGAAGCGGTCGGTTTCCTGGTCGTTGCTTTGTCCGGTATAGCGCAGGTCGAACTTCAGTTCTTCGCCCGGCTCGCCGCTCTTGTGGCTGTAGGAGGCGCCGAGGCCGAAGTTCTGCGACGGCGATGCGCTGTGCGCGCGGTTGCCGTAGTCGGCGGTCGGGACCATGCCCGGACCGAACAGCTGGGTGCTGCCGGCGCTGTCGGTGTCGGCCTGGCGCTTCGAATAGCTGACCGTGGCGCCGGCCTGGTCGCGCTGGCCGACGTTGTAGGTAAAGGTCGAGGCGAAGCCGACCGCTTTCGATGCATTCCTGCGCTCGGTGGCCGCGTTGTTGGCGCCGATGACGTCGCCGCTGGCCGGATCGAGGTCTTCGCGCTGCGCTGCACGCCGGCTGCTGCCTTGCTGCTTGCGCACGTACAGGTTGCCGCTGATGGAATAGGGGCCGGCCGCATATTCGCCGTTCATGCCGGCGTTGTAGCGGTCTTCGGTGCCCTTGTTCAGGTTCAGGTTGGCGCGCGAACCGGGTTTGCGGTTGCGCTTCAGGACCAGGTTGATGATCGGGCCGCTGCCGCCTTCGTTGCCGAACTCGGCGCCGGGCACGTTGATGACTTCGATCGATTCGATGTTCTCGGCCGGGAACGAGTTCAGGGCATCGCCGCGGTTCTGGCCCTGGAACTGGGCGTCGCGCTTGCCGTTGACCATGATCTGCACGTTCTGGTTGCCGCGCAGTGCCACCGTGCCGTCCTGGTCGACGGTGACCGACGGCACGTTGTTCAGGACGTCGGAGGCCGAGGCATTGCTGACGCTGATGTCGTTCTTCAGCTCGTACACGTCGCGGTCGACCTTGTTGGTCGGGCGCGCGGCGACCACCTCGACGGTCGCCATGTCGTCGTCGGCGCCGGCCGCCGGTACCGGCTTGTCCGCACTCGTGGCGGGGCTGCTTGTGCTAGCTGCCGCGGCGGGCGTGGCGGTGCTTCCCGCCGGCTGGGCCGATGCTGCGGCGCCCGGCGCGGCGGCGCCCGGCGCGGCGGCGCCCGGCGCGGCGGCGCCCGGCGCGGCGCCCTGGGCTGGCGCAGCCGGGCGCTTCGGCGGCGGCGTCTGCGGCGCGGCGGTCTGGGCAAACAGCGGTTGCGCAACGAAACAGCCCAGCAGCAGCGCAGGCAGGACTTTGCGCGTCAGGACGCCTGGGCCGGCGGCAGGTATGGCGGCGACGGAACGGTTGTGAGTCATGGGGGAGGTCGCAAGGTTGTTGTGGCTTTGTATTCCCGGCAGGGACTGCCGATGTTCCAACTTAACGCGGATGGGCCCGCCAGGATGACAGGCGGGCAAAAGAATCACTCAATTGATCAAGCGTAAATACGGTTCGGGATGCGTTAACACGTAGGCGATCTTCGGAGCAGCTTGAATAACAACGTATTTTATTCGGTATGGCGGGGTAAATATTCATGGCGCGCCCAGCAGGATTAATGATTCAAGGCTAATATGCTTGGTTTTATAGTCAGCGCGAACGCACCGCCGGGTGCGCCGCGGCGCGTGCCACTGCGCGAGCAGCAGCCGGTACGCGGCACAGGAGAACAATATGACGACCGAAAGCAGCTTGAACGAGACCAAAGACACCCAGTTGCGCGCCGACGCGCTGGAATACCACCGCAGCCCGACGCGCGGCAAGATCGAAGTGGTGGCGACCAAGCCGCTGTCGAACCAGCGCGACCTGTCGCTGGCCTATTCGCCGGGCGTCGCCTACGCCTGCGAGGAAATCGCCGCCAACCCGGCCATGGCCGCCGAATACACGTCGCGCGGCAACCTGGTCGCCGTGATCTCGAACGGCACCGCCGTCCTCGGCCTCGGCAACATCGGTCCTCTAGCCTC
>Ga0265798_10010948_pt1 | contig 11101 bp, 14 predicted proteins | sample P3T30metagenome_FD_192430 | JGI IMG/M metagenome (GOLD analysis project Ga0265798, IMG submission 192430) | Plant litter microbial communities from East Loma Ridge, Irvine, California - P3 T30 | ecosystem: Environmental > Terrestrial > Plant litter > Unclassified | place: USA: California... | reverse complement strand
GCTCAAGGGGTTGCTCGAGGTGATAGAGCCCAGTCCCAGACCAGCACCGTTATCTCTAAGCGCCGCAAATCTGTCCAGGATACCCGACACCACGAATCTTCCTTCACCTGAGTCCCCGCTCTGGCGGACTGGGCTTTTGCCCGATGAGAACAAAGGATCTACTCCTAAACTCACACTCAAGATCGGACTCAAACCCGAGCCGAAGCCTGTTGAGCAGAGTCCACTAACGAAGTACTTTAGCACTGCTGGAACGCCACGAGTCAGGGAGGATTACTTCGCCAAAGCACTGCCCGTATCTGCGACTCAAGTGACGCCTCCAGCAGTACCGGAAGTGAAAGCTATCGAAGCCCCAGAGGCTTCGGTGGCCCAGAAGAACGACAAAGACGTGAGGGAGTTTCTACTCACACGCTGGAAGGCAAAGAACAAACAATCCATGCGTCCCAAAAAGCAGCACAACCGAGTCGAAGAGTGGCAGGTCGACCCAGACAGGCATTAGGCAAGAAAAAATCCCTTGCGCATTGCCCAAGACACAAGCTAACCTCCCTTCCCCATTCTCTAGGAAGCCGCAAAACGTCCAATCCAGAAACAACTAGATCACCGCGCCAAGCACCGGCACATCCCCTGGCACAAGATCACACACGATCTTTACATGGTACGACAAGATCATAAAAACCCAGTCAACCTGAAATGGGTCAGCAAATACTGTTTACCGGATTACTATACGTCTTCTGAGACTCCGGAAAGGAGTTTGAAAAAGTACACGGCTTGGAATTCATTGAAGGCAATTTTCGAGGGACCGGGATCGGTGCCTGACAGACAGGAGTTGGGCGAGCGCGTGGCGCGGTTGTTGGAAACTGCGCCGGTGCAGACGCAGACGCAAACACCGGTACTCAGGGCTTTGGAGGGTGCGCCGGTTCCGGTGGTGCAGTCGTTGGAAGATGCGTCGACGGTGATTGAAGATGCACCGATCCCTGTAGTCAGATCCTTGGACGAAGCATCGGCAGTGGTGCAAGATGCACCCCTTCCCGTCGTGAGATCTTTGGACGAGGCGTCAATTGTGGTGGAGGACGCACCGGTGCCGGTAATGAGATCGCTGGACGAGGGGTCGATAACGATGGAGGGGGATCCGCCTCCTTTGGTTACTGAAATTCTGGCTGAGATGAGTTCGAGTGAGGAGGAGGAAGAGGTAAAGGTAGTTGAGTCGAGGGGCGTGAAGCGCAGACAGGATTCGAGTCAGATGGTTGGGAGGGATGGGAGGGATGTTAAAAAGCGGCGCAGGTAGAGGGTTGGGTTGAGGGGTTTTGTTGATGGTGTTGTGTGGCTAAGCTGCGGTGTTGATTTATTGTTCATCAACTTAATACTGCTCGATACTGTTCTCGTTTCTGTTTAGGTGTGATTCTGTGAGCTTTCCAATGCAGCATTTTCCATGCGTGTTCTGTGGGTGTGTCTGCACCATATTGACGGAATTGCGCGTTATAGCCGTTTTCTCGTCTTGATTTGCAAAGTCACTTTTGCTGGGCCAGGTATGTTGTGGTAAGATGTTATCGACAGAGTAGAATGGCGATGCGAATGGAGTGGCGATGACGTCGCCAACACAACATTTCCCACCCAGTCTTCAAGATCGCAACAACATCAACGCCACAGTTCCATCACACAACAATTCCATGCTGAAAGCGACATCTCGTCTCGCCAATATCATGACATCTGAGCAACACAAACGCAACATTGTAATCATTGGTACTGCCTCCCATGGCACCTAATTTCAAAGGCCTCAAGGCTGATAGTTCCAGGTGGCGGGATAATTGGCTCCACTACGGCATATTTCCTGTCGCATCATGAGAAGTTTAACAGAGAGACAGACACCATCACACTTCTCGAGGCTACTACAATTGCTGGTGGCGCATCAGGAAAGGCTGGTGGTCTTTTGGGGCTATGGGCGTATCCGAGCAGCATAGTCCCGCTGAGCTACAGGTTGCATCAGGAGCTGGCACAGAAGCACAGTGGTGCTGATCGCTGGGGCTACCGCGCGATCCACGTTGGCCAACTTGACATGTTCGGCGTCTTGTCAAAGAAGAAAGGAACGAGTGCTGCAAATGGCGATTCTGTATCGCTACAGAAAAGAACAGACAAGGCGATAGGACTATTGCGCGCTGCCGGAGTTCCCAAGGATCTGGACTGGATAGCTGCGGAAGGCATACAAAGCTACGAGGAAATGGGCAGCCCAGACACTACCGCTCAAGTTCATCCTTACCAGTTCACGACAAGCATGGCACAGCTCGCAGAAGAGCAAGGTGTCAATATCATTTACGGTTCAGGGACGGACATCGTACAGGAAGATGGGGCAGTGAAGTCTGTGTCGTACAAGTCAAAGGACACCGGCGAAGATGCGACGATCGACGCGGACACGGTCATTCTGACAGCCGGTCCTTGGACCAAGACGATCTGGAAACAAGCACCCATATCCGCCCTACGGGCTCACAGCGTCACCATTCGACCCACAAGACCAGTCTCAGCATACGCACTATTCACCTCAATCGACCTTCCGCGCGGGAACAACCGAAGAGGACAAACAGTAACACCCGAGATCTACGCACGCCCAAACCAAGAAATCTATGCCTGCGGTGAGGGCGACCATCTTATTCCGCTACCCACATCAACCGACCTCGTTCAGTGTGACGATTCAAGATGCCAAGATGTCATCGATCAGGTCTCTTCCATATCTGAGGAGCTGAGAGACGGCGAGGTGACGGCGCGACAAGCATGCTACCTGCCGAATGTAGAGGGCAGAGGTGGAGGTCCGCTTATTGGGCAGACGAGTGTCAAGGGCTTGTTGATGGGAGCTGGGCATACGTGTTGGGGCATTCAGAATGGGCCGGCGACGGGGAAGCTCTTGAGCGAATTGGCGTGGGAGGGGAAGATATCGAGTGCGCAGATTGATAGCCTGGATCCGAGGAAGTACGGACTTTGAGCTGGAGATTGTGGGAAATACTGGTAGAACCTGTAGTACGCAGTGCGCAACCATCGCGTCAAGTCGTCACTGTGCCTCCTCCACCACCGCCGTCCTCGACACGCCTCTATCAGCTACAATTACACAGTGAAAAGAGAGCGCAGCAAATTCTCGATCTACATTGAAATAGTGGTGGCTTGCTGACCCAGGTACGCACACCCACAGAGCCGCACTTGCCAAGGGCTTCAAATGCAAGAGCGATGCGGCACAGTGGCGGCAACGATTTCAGAATAGCGCTTCACGACGGCCACGACCACCAAGTGTCTATGCAGCGTAAACAGTCCGCCTCGCAGTATCACTTGCCGCCAGCGAACGGGTGTTCTTAGCGGTCGCTATATCATGTGATTTTGGCAGCGCTTGCACGTTGACCTCCACGATCGTGTCTTTCATTGATTCTTCATCAAACGACTTTCGCATTGCATCAAGGCGCGATAGCAACCATTTCTAGCGTGCGGACCAGAAAATTCCGATACGAAGAGTTCGATTCATCACATGAAAGGTATTGCTACGAACAATTCCTTCATCAGCAGCATCATCGCGTAACCGCTCATCTTCCGAACGTGGTTCACAAGGCTGCGGCGAGGCTCATCGGCTGCATATTTTGAACCTCAAAGAGGCAGTGTCTATATTGAAACATCGTCTTTCTACGATCTCGCAATCTGCCTTTCTGCGCCGCACGACACCTGGGATTCTTTGCCTAGCATCGATATCCTCTGAAGCTTTATATGAGGTATGTCTTCCTGGAGTGATTCAGTATCTTTTTCAATTTCATTGCCTCATTCTGTTTGCTATGAGCTTTTGATATTTCTTGAGCTTTTTAATCTTCACTGTTGCTTCATTTTCACGTCGCCTCGTCATGCAGCTCAATAGCTTTCATATCTTCGCGCTTTTGCTAAGCATCGACAGCGTTTATGCCTCGGCTCCATACAGCATTCCAGATTTAGGTGACCATACTGCGCCGTTACAAGTGATTCTCGGGACTGACTGACGTTGCTTAGGTCATGAGCGACTCTTCCAATGAGACACTCTGAACGTAGCGCCGTCATTCAGCCTCCTCTCATCCAGTACGAACATTCCGTCTGGTTCAGACTCGCGCCTAATCTCTCACACGCCCTTCCAGACGATGTCAGGAGGGTTAACATCTCGCCACTCCACATCAAACCTCGCGCCTTTCCCGACTGGTTCCAACACAACTTCATTATCAAGTGGCTCAGGTAGCGTCACGAGTCGCATTTCAGACACGTCTTCATCGCCTCCCAGAACTACCGAGCCCTCTGCAACGAGCACCGTTGTCGCCTCGAAGACGACTCTGTCGCCCAAGCTTCCTAGTACCGGCAGCAGCAGCAACTCCCTCACATCAATTAGCAGCACCAACAATTCTGTGGTCATTGTCACTGTGACACCATCGGGTGCTTCTCCAATCGTAATCACCAAGACTGTCACACCAACGCCATCTTCGCTTCTATTAGGCTCCATTTCGGGTACTCAAACGAGTACAGCCAAACCTGCACCACAAACCTCCTCGACTCTACCAATTGACAGTAAACTACCGATAATGTCGTCTATCCAGACACTCCAACCGAGTCAGGCACCTAGTGACGGAGCTCGTACGCAGTTCCCCTCCGCTTCTGTCTTTGACGTTGTGGTTGACGGTCTCACCTACCCACTCCCGAACCCTGGCCAACCACCCATTGAGATCATGCTTACGGATGGGTCAATAGCACAACTGCTAGCCGGCAAGGTGACGCTGCGAGGTCAGACTCTCAATGTCCCGAGCGATCTGTCAACCGCCGTGCCTATCACTGAGGGTGGGCAATTCATCACCGCTCTGCCTGGCAGCTCAAAGCAGCCAGACAAGGATAACGATGACGCTGGTGGTGGTGGCGGCGGTCCTTTCGCGTTCCTCGCAGGTATTGCCGGTATTGCTGGAGGGGCTGCTAAGATGGTTGGAGGCGCCGCGACGAGTGCTGCCAGCTTCGCATCTGGGGTAGCAGGCGTAGGCGGCGTAGCTGCAGGAAGCCTCGCAGGTCCATTTTCTGGTGCTGTCAGCGGTGCGAACAACGTCGTTTCGAAGTTGAACGGCATACAACAGTCATTTCCCACCGGCCAGCTTTCGAAAGCTGGCATGGATACTTTCAGCAACGCACAGAACCTGGGTCGCGACTCGATGGCTTGGATGCAGTCAGTCGGCAACGTGCTCCAGGATTTCGATGAACTGAGCCCAGGGCAACAGCAAAAGGTCCGCGAGAACATTCGCGACTACACGAAGTCAAATGGACCGTTGGCGCAAGCTGCGAAGGCGCTTGAAGCTGTCTCGGATTTTCCATGGGACGAAGAACTGCCCAAGACGAGCTTACCCTCTCCCACCAGGAAGCCTGAAGCGACACAAAGTGCTCAAGTCACAAGAACGGCGCTTACACAAACACCCGAGGCTATTACGTCAAAGGTCAGCAGAACTGCTACGACAACGAAGACTACCAGCAGCAGCAGTAGCACCTCGCCATCAGCTACTGGGCAAACCTTGCCATATTACTTCGCATCTCGATGGGGAACCCCAGCAGAGAAGTTCAAGAGCTTCATACAAGAGCTAGATGGTGGCATTGGGGAGCTGGAGATCACTAAATATGATCAAGCTTACCGAACGAACCTTACCTCAGCCAATGCAGATGACATTCAAGCTAAATACCCCTTCCTTCTTCTAGCTTCTGAGGATACTTCCGATCCGGACGATATTGACTTCGAGAGGGAGCAGTATCATGCTATTCCTAGGTCTCGTACATCACCTGACTCGTCTCATGGCCCGCATGCCATATCGGAGTCCCCGGCCGCGGAGGAGAAAGCATCCATGGGGTTTCCATTGAAGCCTCGAGGGTTCCTTCCAGAGGAACGGGACGCGCCATACTGGAAAAAGATGATATCCTCACCATTCCAAGACCCACTGCAGCGCAATCCTTCCCAAGATCCACCCTACGTTCGGGATGAGTCGCAGGGCAGAGGAACTACAATCTACATTCTCGACGATGGCTTCGACCTGAACTCCGCAGTAAGTCCTCCTCGCAGCTATGATGCAAGTCATGGATCAGTTCTACCTCTTTTCTTTCGCTTGGGCAGGGGTTCTAGCTATACAAGCTCTTCTTCGGCCGTATCTCTAGAATGAAGGGGGTCGATTCGTTGTGAGTTCAGTAGTGATCAGACCTAGCTGACATCCGTATAGGACCTTGCCAAAGACGGCCGAGAAGTAGACACCTTCTTCGTCAGTAGTGATGATGCATTCCCAAGTACTTTCATAAGTGAGGAAAGCAATAGTCTTATCGGACACACTCCGAATGCATATCTGATCGATGCTCGAATCGGTGGCGGCAAGGGACACGGTACCAAAATGGCAGCAATCGCTGCGGGTAAAGTGAATGGGGTTGCGCCTGTAAGTGATTGTTATACCCGCATGATCTACTAAAGCCCATTCTAATACCTTCTGTCATGTGCTAGAATGCAGACCTTTTTCTATTGAAGATTAAAGGTGAGTGGAATCAAGGGCCCCGTCCAGAAGACGACCGCCCTAGGCCAGACCAAAATTCCGTCCTAAGAGGAATGGCAATGAGGAGCGTCTTCAATAACATTCGAGGGCATGTGGAAAAAAGACTCGCGATTGACAGTACTGCCAAGTCAATTATAAACCTGTCGGGCGGTGAGTCTACTCTTTTATCTCAGGTACATATACATTCCTAACAATGCAAAGGCGCCCCGTACGATCCAGAGAACAAGGAAATTCCGGACAAGAGACGTAGACGAGGGAAAGAAGTCAATGACTTGTTTGTTGAGTTCCTCGCATGGTGCGAAGAGAAGAAAGTAACCTTCGTCGTTGCGGCTGGCAACAAAGAGGTGCCCAATCTGCATCAGTCCACACCTCAGAGGCTTGGTACTGCTGATAATGGGCTTATTACTGTTGGCGGAGTGATTGAAGACGGCACACTATTCACCTCCACGACCTTGCAGCAATCTGGGAAAGCCGGCTCCATGACTGTCTTTGCACCTGCCAAAGATGTCAAAGTACCTGGACCGGGAGTAGACTTGCACTCAGGAACAAGCCAAGCAGCTGCAATTGTCGTAAGTCAATCTTTCCAGGGACTGATCAATACTGATGCAAATCTTTAGTCTGGGTTGGCAGCATACTACTATGGACTTGTCCTTCCTGACAGCCATTCCATCGAAAACATGAAACTCTTCATGACGCATCACGCATGGACGCGTGTGCCGGCGAACAAACTTGGTAAAGAAAAGCATCTCGATGTCGTCTACAACCTTGCACACGGAGATGTCAAACACCCCAACAATCCGTGCTTCGTTGGGTCAAGGAAGCGAGATGGCGAACCGCTCTCGGCTTGTTCACGGCTGCAAAGCTCAATGACTTCAATGAGCTCATCGACATCAACGAGCTTTGCCGCCTCATCTGCAACTTCCATAAGCCTTACTAGCTCCCCGTTGTTTTCCACTCAACTCCCGACATCAACCACTTTACCAAGCTCATCCACTACTCCTGCTTCATCCCAGGAGTTAAGCTCGACCACCAGCAGTAGCCCACCTACTCCTGCTTCACCACAGCAGTCGTCTCCATTAACGAGCACTATCTCGCCCCTAACCCCTGCTTCGTCCCAACAACCAGCTTCGATCTCCAGCAGCATTCCACCTCCCGCGCCAATTGTAACCCCAACATCCGACAAATGCCGCATCTACGTCAACGAATACGACGACGTGGACCCAAACAACAAAGAAGAACAAGTCTGGAACGCCTCCATCTACCCCGATACCAGCTCGGCTCTCAGGGACAACACCTACATGTGTATGACCGGCGTGGATGGTGGCGACACCACTGGCGTAGACGTCAAGTGCGAACCTATTGGCGAGACCTTTCATCTACAGCGAGATGCGGACAACACGCTACGATTCATACGTGGCAAGGAGACGTGGACTTCGGCAGACGAGAAGTGGAAGATTGTGAAGGATTGGTGGGCGCCGTATGGAAATGAGAAGGACAAGAGGAAGCGGGAGACGGAGTGTAGGTTTGAGTGTAAGATTGATTGGACGAAGCCGCCGACAATCATCATTGTGTAACTTGTGTTCTGAATGGCACAAGCGAGGGTTGTCAGACTCACCTCTAAGATCTGAGGGCGCCCTGGGAGATTTCCACGTGTATTGCTGTAGTAATATATCAAATCTTGGTAAATGGGTACGACACATTTAGAAAACCGATAATGCTTACAGCAATATCATGCTGAAAAGAGTGAATGATAGTTCTCATATGAGATAGAATTGTTGGTCTAGGCCATGGACTGACCAGAAAGTATGGTTTTTCTCACATTCGCTGTGACGAAGAAAGATCGTTGGACAGGTTGGCTTAGGCCAGTGATGTGAAGGGTACGTTCACGTGATACGTTGACGTCATCGCCCGAAACGAAAGTGACTTCAAAGACGCGACAGAGAGGCCAGCGCGACAAATTACACAAGGCAGCAGCAAACGCTTGTAATCCTATAAACCACCAATCTCCTCCTCCTTGACCTCAGCTACAGCACTGGGGACCAAATTGCTACCCAGATCCCCAAATTCTGGAGCATCTACACACCCTCGACGCACCACCAAACCAGCACAATGCCACCCATCCAACTCCACAAGAACGCGCCCATAAAGCCAGACGGCACCTCTCCCTCCACAGCCTCAAATGCTGACCCCTCAAACACACCACCAACACGCACAATCCCCGCCTCCGTCCCAGCAACAACCACATCCGACTCTTCCAACCCACCTCCACCACAACCAGGCGCCCGCCCCGCCTCTCCCACAGCATCCTACAATGCCCCGTCCTCAGCGCCCGCCCCACCACAGCCAGGCGCAACACCAGGCATGGGAGTCTACACAGCACACCACATAACCACTGAGACGCGCCAGAGCGGCCCACCACCCCAATTCACACAGCCGCCGCCCACAGACTCGGCGCTGGCGGGTCGTTCGACGACAACGAGCACGACGGCGAGTAAGCTGGGTCCTGCGATGCTGAACATGGGGCCTGTGGTATCGCCGTTCCAGAGCGCAGATACAGCGAGGACGAGTATGGAGCAGGGTACTAGGGCGAGCTTGGAGCATCCGCCGGGGTATGTCCAGGCGCCAGACAATGCTCCTTATAGTGGAGGGGGAATTGGAGGAAGTACAGATCGTGGGGAGGGAAGTGGAGAGGGTGTGGGGGCTGCGGCATGGAACTTGCTGGGCAAGGCGGGTGAGGCTTTGAAGAAGGGTGAAGAGGCGGCGTGGAAGGCTGTGAAGGGGAAGTAGGCGACCGCGTCTCGCAGATGTAGGATAGTTAGTAGGATCATGGCACATTTGAATCACGACCTCACATGCATGGTAGCTGAGCAATGTCTAAAGAACCCAAACGCTTTCTATTGACCACTATTTTCCCTTGCACCAAGCGATGGAACGAGGAAACACAGCCGATAGGGAACAAAGATGCAAGCCGGATATGACGTGTAATACAGGTGGCTATGAGGAAAAGGGTTGCCGGCAAGGTAAAGTACAGGGTGTGTTGACACCGTATCGTGCTTTTCGTTGCCATGAACACTCTTCTGCCCATGGGCTTCTGAATGCTCTATTCAGTGTGCCTGCACACACCTCGAGCACTCACTCGCGATTATCTCCTTCCACCACATGGACTCATTCTGGGGTATCGGAGAGTGGGAAGGCGCTTAACCAGATCCACCCTTGAACTTCTTGCCGAACATGAGGAGCTGGGCCTGGTCGTAGATGGACAGGACACCGGCACCGGCAACACCACGGAGAATGTTGGCACCAGCACCCTTGAAGAGCGAGCGGACACCCTCAGCGGCGACGATCTGGCGGGCAGCATCCATGGTTCCCTTGTACTTGACGGCCTCACCGGAGGTCATCATCATGCGACGACGGATGGTGTCGAGAGGGTAGGAAGCGATACCAGCACCGGTGGTGACACCCCATCCGAGAGCGAAAGAGGCCAGGAAGTTACCCTCGAGGGCACCGGTGAGGAGGACAGGCTTGAGCGAGTCGTACATACCGAAGTACAGACCACGGTAGACGATGATACCAGCGACGGAGGGCATGAATCCACGGTAGAGACCGCCGATACCGTCGGAGGCGAGGGTCTTCTTGTAGACGTCTACGAGACCGTTGAACTGACGGTCACCGCCCTTCTTGGCCGACTTGGCGTCGTTGGCGAGACGGGTACGGGCGTAGTCGAGGGAGTAGACGAAGAGGAGGGAAGTGGCACCGGCAGCCTGAGATTGTTAGCCATTGATTGTGATGCATGTTGTTCGTGATCACTTACACCTCCGGAGGCCAAGTTACCGGCCATCCACTTGGCGTAACCGTCACGCTCCTTCTTGTAGGCGAACATGGACTTGTAGGTGTCGCGGAAAGCGAAGTTCAGCGCCTGGGTGGGGAAGTAACGGATGACGTTGGCAGTGTTACCACGCCACAGGGAGAGAACACCCTCAGCCTGCGATGTGCGCTTGAAGCACTCGGCAATACCGTCGTACTTGCGGTCGAGACGACCGGACTTGAGCATCTCATCCTACAAAAGTCATCAGTGAGATTGTCGCAACACGGCTGTATCGGGATTTGACGTACCTGGTTCTGGATGAGGAGCTTGACACGCTCGATGGGAGCGGCGGCGGTCTTGGAGACGGCGGCAGAGACACCTCCCACTGTAGATAAGCGGTTAGCAGCTGTACCAGGTGGATTGAAGTGCCGATTGCTGTCGCAATCGACAAAAATCGGAATGGAGGTGCAGACTTACTGAGGAAGTCGACTACGAAGCCGGGCATCCCCCTGTGTGGATGTTAGCAAGTGTTGCGTCATTTCAGGTGAGAGATTTCAGCCAGCCGCCAGTCCGCGAGCGCATCGCTAGCAACAGCAAAACCATCAGACCGCATCTGTGCTCCCTGAGAAAGGCGCAATCAGTGCGGGTAAGATGGTTCCATGTCGATTGTTGGCTCGATAGCTGCGGGATCTGGACAGGTTGCTGGAAGCAATCGAGGGTGCGCACGAACATGAAGCTGTGGAGTGGCAGTCAG
>Ga0265798_10010947_pt1 | contig 11102 bp, 7 predicted proteins | sample P3T30metagenome_FD_192430 | JGI IMG/M metagenome (GOLD analysis project Ga0265798, IMG submission 192430) | Plant litter microbial communities from East Loma Ridge, Irvine, California - P3 T30 | ecosystem: Environmental > Terrestrial > Plant litter > Unclassified | place: USA: California... | reverse complement strand
CAAGAGTAGAGCTGGTTGAGCGCCCACGCTTTCATACCGGTAGCCTGAGGGATTGTTGTAACTGTGTACGTAGTGGTAGATTCAGAGAGTTAAAGTCCGGATATAACAAAGCTAAGCCGAAAATAATCAAACTGTTCATTACCTCGCCATCTTGGGACAGTTTCGCCCAGCATTCAACGTAGATCGAACAGAGCACTGCCTTAACGATTCTAACCGTTCGCCGTCTACTTACCTAAACTCATCTTCGACTTTGTCTCCACGACTGTCTGTCGTAACATCCAACACACTTTCGACGACTCTATGATGGCAATGCCCTACAGTTATGATACACTAAGCGCTGAGGGCGCTGCACCAGGGCGGGATCAATTTATGGTGAGCTTTTCTACCGCGTCGCCGTAGAGGTGTGTCTGATGTTCAAGCTCAGAGCTTTGTTTTCTCACCAACTCGCGCACCCCCGGTACACCGCCGCAAGCTGGCTAACCTTGCCCGCCAGTTCTCTGCCCTAGTGTGCGTGCGGGCGGCGGGTGAGGATCGAGAATGTCGCGTAGACCGCGGGGAGGAGTGCTTGGATATGAGGTGGGAGGTAATGGGTGACATTGACAAGAATATTGGCGTACTTTAACACAGTGTTATGAAACTGTGGGCTCTTCTTGGTCAGGCGGCAGCATCGCGGACGCCTCTGTTGCGTCTCAAATTTTCGCAGTCTCGAACAGTCTGGGATAGTATCCGGACCCTGAGCATCGTTAGTGGGAGAAAGAGTTGAATGCTTCAGCGAAAGTAAGGGCAGGGTAGATATATATGCAGGCTGCGGGCGCTTGTGACTTTGGCTGATCTTTGTTATAGAGTAATGCGACGATGCGTACCGAGAATGCTTACACAGTCTGCTATACTTCACTTCATATGGCGGGGCAGCAACAGAAGCTGCTCATGATTTGACAACCCAAACGATCTTTCCTGGCACCTGGCTAGCTTCCAACTTCTTGGAGCACATTACAAGTTCGATAATCATCTTATCCGATTCCGCTTCCTGTCTCCAGCACAGTGCAATGATATCTGCGAAGGGTACTTCGCTCAGTTCCAGAAACACTCCATCCTCGTACAGTTTCTCCACCTGATTTTCGTCAGTCAGCTCTTCGTACGGCTCGTGCCAATGACGATAAAGTAGATTGTCGAGCCTAAAGCGAAGAGGTCCTCTTTGACTATTATCCCACCCAAGTTTAGCAGCCTATGTCTCACTCCAAGGACGATCGTGGCCTGCGAGCCATCCAAGGAAGATCCGCTAAAATCACAGATCTTGAGGCTAAGATCGACATCGAGCAGGAAATTGTGCGGCCCGACATCACCCTGAATAACGTTGTGCAAGTGTAGAAGCTCAACGCCCTCAGTGGCCTCCCTCACCCACTGTTGCCTCTGGGATGGCAATATCTCCTGCCCATGCTTCTGAACGTGTGCCTTGAGATTGCCATTAGGCATATATCCAAACGTCAAGGTATGGCTGACAGGGTCCCAGTGTTTGAATTGTACCAGTCGGGGATGTACTCCAAGTCTCTCATATATCTGCGCCTCGATCGCCATCTCTTGCCTGCAGTCTGCTGCCGTGGGACGCCCCATCCAAGGAGACTTGACCACATCTCCCGAATCAAGACGTTCTACAAGTCCCGTTGCTCCCCCGCTCAGGAACTCACCCTTCCCCTCGATAATATTGACGGTGGAGCCCTGAGGCTAGACATCGGTTTCGCTGCTCAGTTCGTGTGGGCTCGTGTGACCGCAGGCTGCAAGTGCAAATTCATGTAAAGGTTAGCCTACCAAAGACAATGATAGAAAACTTTCCGAGGAAACTCCAAACCTGGCGAACTTGCTGCCTTCGGGGTCATTTTTTCGATATTGTTCCACAGTTTACAGAAAATATGAGCGAAGTGCAGAAGATGGTGACAGGTGTATTTGATGCTATATGAGCAATTGTTCCCTGGAACGCAAAGTCAGGATAGTGGTAGGGAACGAAAGCAGAACGCAGCTCAGTATGTACCAGTGAGAGCAAACCGGTGCAATACGATACAGACAATAAAACTCGACACGTTGCTATTTACAGACTGGAGTCTACATCCTAGCGGACAACAACTACCCATACCTACCTGCGTGCGCCATGACTCGTATTGAGCGGGGTAGTAGGAAACACCAACTCGTGTACATGAACTCATGATGACTGGTTTGCGCGTCCTACAGGACTATACGCACGTGATAGCGACACTTGACTTGGATGCGTAGAGACGGGAAGGTTATTATACAGCATTGCATTTCCCGATTCTAACTACGTAAATATTCCGAGTTTTGCAACAAATCCCCATCCATCAACTCAGACATAGGTAACAAACATCTTCTCAAACCCAGTAACGTTCCAAGTCCCAGTGACCGTATCAAGGGTCAAATTCGTTGGAATCGTGGGACCACGTTGGAGCGCACCACTCTCGACGTGCCCGTTCGTCGCAACAATCGTCCCGTTCGACCTCTCTAGGTGGTTCGCGCCAGCCTTGACCGTAAAATTGGCCAAGCTGATATCGAAGGGATTACGAGCTGCTACTGAAGGAGAGCCTGTGTGGGGTTAGCTTGTGCGACAAGGCCACTGCTGAAGGAATGATACGGCAACTCACCAAAGTATTGAGCGTTCAATTCCTCGGGAGAAATGTGCAGCTCGTAATAGCCTCTGTAGTAGCCTTCGGTCCATTGAAGCTCCCTATTATCGCGCACAAGAGCTGCAGAACGATCGCTTGAGTTGGCAATAGATCTGCCTGCGCCGTATCCGCTAGAGGAAACGGCAGTGCCAGCAAACTCAACACCGATAGCGCCAGCACCGGTAGCTTGGTCGTAAGGGGTCTCATCAAGCCAAACAAGATCGGAAACCCAGTTAGCATGCGAATCACCAGCCAGGAATGCGGTGTTGGGAATTTCGTTGCTGTAGAGATGATGAAGGGTACGGTTGCGGTTCGCTGTGTAACCCTTGTCAATGTCAGTGACAGTTCAACTCATAGTCTGATTACGATACTCACATCCCATTGATCAGCGTTCAACCAGTTATCGTAGACCGCGCTGTTGTTCATTCGCGAGAAGATGATTTGATTACCAATGATTCTCCACGTAGCCCCACGCTCGTGGGATTTGGAGAGCTGGTTGTAAAACCAGTTCTCTTGGAGGCTTCCCATCAACGAACGACTGGCATCGTCCTTGAGATCTTCAATGTAGTCATCGTTCCAGTCAAGCGTCGTGATAGACCGGTCATAGTTGCGTGTGTCGAGCATGATGAGGTCAAAGAGCTTTCCCATCTTGAAATTACGCCAGATCCGAAGATTGTCGTCCATGTCGACCTGGCGAATACTGTACTGGACATCAGCATAGTCAAGATCTTTTGTAGTGAGATACCCACGGCATCCATTCGAAGTAAGCTCGCACGGCGTTCATTTTTCTCGAGTCGACACTAACGCCGCCGTATTTCAAAAAACTCTGTTCAGTGTTGTTCATATTGCTGGAGAGATTAGACCTGCTACTGAAAAACATTGAGACCTATCACCTGAAGCCGTCACGGTATCCATTGTTTGCAACTTCTGTTGATGCGTTAGTCTATTTCAGACTCAGAAAAGTGTAGCTGAGTGTACCATGATCGTCCCACGTTGGGATCCATGCAAAGTCTTGGTGTGCGAGACGAAGGTCGGGGTCGCTGCGATATTGTCCGATCCGAGTTCGGTAATCTTTAGGTCTTTTCAGCTTATGTTATCCTCTCCGAACTAAGGACCACAAACCGTAGAGGGTGACAATCTCCCTGGCAGGATTAGTAGCCCTGGGATCTTGTCCCAGCTTGCCTTTGGCAGATTCATATATGTAGTCGCCAAGATGCACCTATGCAAATCGATCAGGGATGTTGAGTTTGATCGTGTTTCAAAACCTACGAAAAAATCTACGTTGTCTTTTCTGGCAGCGTTTCCGTAGGCGTTAAAGTACCCGTTTTGCCAGTTAGAGCATGAGAAGACGGCAAGACTAATTTTTGACACCTCATCATTCTCATTGGGACTCGTCTTGGTTCTGCCGAGGGGGCTCATGTTAGAGCTGCCGCAAACATTGAATTGGTAGTAGTATTGGGTGAGTGGTGTCAGATTCTTGGCTTCAATCTTATTTGAGGGTCAGCATACCAGAAACAGCTCAGTCGGGCATTGTTACCTTGACAGTAAAGTCGATATCGGACGTAGTGTATGCTTGTCCATGGTCGACAACGCTCGTGAAGTTGCTGTCAGTACCGACGCGATAGTCGACGCAGATGGGATTTGGTGAAGCCTTGATGTACTTTTCTGTCTCGTGGTTGTAGAAAGCTACGTTTCCCGTCACCGTTATATTCGACCGGTCGTTTTCGGATGATGGCGCAATGCGCGTCCAGAGGATAACCGAGTCAGGGTAGGGGTCCCCAGATGCGACGCCATGTGTGAATTTCAGCTGTGCAGGGTCCCAAGGAGTGGCGCGCTTGACGAGACTTCTCTTTGCGACTTTAGGCACATCAATACCAAGGCTTTGGTGCCGACTTGAGGGCGAATGATAGTTCAGGTTGCCCTCGAAGGATGCATATGCGAACGAGGCTAGAGGAGCTGCTGCGAGTAGTACTGAAAGCATCCTGAGAAAGGTGAACTATCTGTGGTAGCCAATTTCAGATTTCATAGTAGAGTCCGAATCTACTTATATACCACTATTGGCGCTTGGACATGCTGTTATCATTGTACAATCGCATAAGCCTTCTGTGCCTCTTAGGGTTATACTACGACATCTTGCTGATAGTACTAACCCATCTGGCCTTCGGTACGAACTCGACGGTATTTGTAGCCAATAGTAAGTAGCATATTGTCAGTGTGTAGAGGAGCGCTTGTCGGCAGCGGACGGCGACATATGCACGATGCGCATGTGCGGACGAGTTAGCTTGAGATTGGTCGAGCGCATCCTCATCCCGCATCTCACCCGGGCCCACTGTGGGTACACTCTACGCGACTTTCATTTGATAGAGAGCACTGAAGCTTAGGAAAAAGGTGACGCTGCCGAAGCACGACGTTTTCTGTTCGATGACGGACGAAACAATCCGTGGCTGTAATGGGGTGGTATTGGTTCGGTATTCGGTTGCGCTGCCAATCCTTCCGGTCAATGCTCGATATCCCCGTTAACCTAACACTAAATTCCTAGCCTAAGGCAGAAGTTCTTTCGTATGATTTGGTTTTTGTGATGATATTATCAAGATGAAGGAAGGCATTTGCTAGTTGTCTAGCGTGTTGTCTGTGCTTCGCTTGTGCAGCTCAAGGAAGCCGCACGCCGCCACTTTCTCGACAGATCCGTCTTCCGTCTTCCGTCGTTCATGTTCATTTCCCATCATACCAGCTGATACCATCGGCTTAGTTGACACTATATTATATATCGAGGCTATTCGCTGCCTTTCTATACTGTCAACAAGCTCAACACGTACTTTGTCGCCCTACATATTTGACATTAATCTGAAGACGGCTAAACGAGCATGTATTTTGCAGAGTATTTATGATGACCGTGTGTCTTGTCTACCGGTCATAAACTCTGATGTTGTTACAGTGAAGGAGCTCTTATGACCTGTGTGTATCCACACAAAACATGACTCTTTCAGAAAGGGATTCCGACCAATATTTTCTACATGGTCCCACCACTAACAGATACAACAGTGCAAATTGCTTTATTCGACCTTGTATACAAGTTTCACGCCGGATACCTTGCCATCCTTCAAATCACGGAGACCTTGCGATACACCAGCCAACCCGTTTCGCACCTCGACTGGATGCGTCTTAATTTTGCCGCTATTCAGCCAGTCTTCAGCTTGCTGCCAAAACTTGACACCGAATTCGTAGTCAGCTTGGTTAGCATCGCGTTTTTCGTCATACTTCTCGCCAAGTGCTGTGTAGGCAAGAGTGAATTTTGTCTTGACATCATCCCTCGGGTAGTTCCCCACTGGCAGGAGCGCAGACATGTGGCCGCCACTAGAACCGATCGCTGCAGCGGTGATGTTGAAAGAATCGCCTTCGGAAATACAGTCGAATACAAGCTTGAGCTTATTGTTTGTCGCCCTACGAATCTTGGCACCCACATCTGCCTCGTTGTAGTCGAAAACTTGGTCGGCGCCTAGTTTACGGAGGAGGTCAAAGTTGCGTGGGGAGGAGGTGGTAATAACTTCACAGCCAGATTGCTTCGCAAATTGGATGGCTAATGTACCTGTTGCGGTAGATCCACCATAGATCATAACCTGGGTAGGCTCTTGTACCTTGGCTGGGGGAAGTGGCAGGCCAAGCTCCTGATACAATCCCTGGGCGACTGTGGTAAGTCCGACACCCAAGGTTGCAGCATCCTCGAAAGACATGTCTTTGGGAATTTTTGTGTTGATGCCGGCTTTGGCCTTGACATGTTCGGCAAAAGCGCCATTTGAATGGTCTGCTGGGTCGCCTGGGAAACATTAGCAAGCATTCCATGACAGGGCCAATGCATCAGCTTACCTCCACGAACGAAGCCAGCGATTCGGTCTCCAACCTGGTAGGTGTTCACGCCTTTTCCAACTTCCTCAACTACACCAGCATAGTCGCAACCGGCAATAGCGCCCGGCGCCGGCGACCTTTCGATGCTCTTCCAATCAGTCGGGTTCAGTGCTACAGCTTTGGTTTTGACAAGAAGCCAATTGTCGCTTGGAAGTTTGGGTAGAGGAACGTCATTTCGCAACTCAGCAACGCCTTTTGAGACATGGACGACAGCTTTTTGTGTAGACATGGTTGATATATAGATTGAGCGCGTAAGTCTTAGATACGTCGAGGCTTTTGGGATGGATTTCAATACGTTCAACATAGCAGCAATGTTACATGATATACTTTTTTTTCTGTGGTATACTAGTACTCGATTTATAATAGAACTTCTGCGTCATCTACGCGGTTTACAAATCGACTCGGGCAAAGTGGGGAATAATACTACGGCTATGGAGTAGCTGTACGTAGCCGACGATATGCGGGCGAATGGCCCAAGCTCGCTAAACATTCGCGCAAGGGTCCAGCATCGCGTCTCCATGGACAAGATCTTTACGCGTAGGTTGACCACAACCCCTCCCCCCTCCAGTGTACCACCGAATTTGAACCTCAAACATAGTTACCGATCCCTGAACGAAAACAATGGCAGACCAGCAACCACCGCCGGATGACGAGGATCTCATCCTGAGCTTCTTCCCCGATCCCCCGCCTTTCTACAAGCACTTCACCACCGAGAACGTGAAGCGGCTAAAGGAGATTGAAGAGAAAGCTACGCCCGACGATGGCGACACAAAAGCCTCATCCACCTACCCGGCCACGAAGCTCTCCGTCCAGCAAATCCTCGCCCTACCGACCGAACTCCGCTACCTTATCCCGCCCGAACCGCCAGGCGACGATGACGAGTTCCACGTCTTCGACGTAGTTACCAAAGCAAAAGGCACAAATGTCTTCATGAAGAACATGGAATACATTGCCCATAATCTCGCCATGGAAGGTGTCTTTACAGACTGGACGTACGAACAACTATACCCCTCTGGCAGTGGCGGCGGGGACGATGGCCCCTCCTCCACGTCCTCGCAGCAACCAACCACCACAAACTCGGCCTCTCTTGACCGGCAAAACTACCTCTTCCGCTTTCTGCGGAGTATATTGCTGAGCTACATCTCGCTACTTGGTATTGTCGCGGCGAACCCCACGTCAGAGCAGAAGGAGCAGAAGCTCAAGGATATCATGACTATGGTCGCGAATATGCATGCGTTGATCAACGAGTATCGGCCGCACCAGGCGAGACATACGCTGATTGAGAGGATGGAAGAGCAGGTAAGGCGGAAGAGGGAGGAAGTCGAGGGCGTGAGAAGGATGGGAGAGAAGGTCAGGGAGGTGCTTGCGGGGTTCGGCACAGTCGATGGCGAGCACAAGGGTGGAGTGAAGGATTCAGAGACGGAGGACGGTGTCTTGAAAGAAGAGGAATTGAGAAGGGATGCATACAGGGGTATGTGGGAGGCGGCTGATGAGGTGCAGGCATAACGTATGCCATGCTGCATCGCAGCATCGTTTTCCCCGTGCTGGGTCCACGCGCATGCATCCTCAACTACTGTTCTTGACCAAAGGACGGGTATCAGGCAGCCGCAATACCAGAACCTGGCACGCACATGAGCCCTGGCCAATGACGTCACGAGCCAAAGCGATGCCTTGATAGAGAGTCACAAATATATTCAGACATTCAGACATTCAGCCGTATCAGCTGCGAAGCTGAGGTTTAATCTGACATTCGCAACTTCTGTTTTTGGATTATACCGTTGAGGGCAACCCGCTTATACGTGTCAGAAGGTCTGTTGGCACGCGCTCGGCGGCCCGGTGCTCACCACCAAGAAGGCAACCGAGCTGAGCAAACCAGTCGCTCAGCCACCCAGTTTCAGCCCCAAGGATTGCTTACAGTAGCCTTGGGAGATTAGGATAGATAAGTTAGGGAGAATAACTGTGTAGTGTCTAGAATTCTTTTATTCTCCCTCCGCAAACCGTCAGTTTTGCAAACTTGACGGTGAGGAAGAGCGCGGTGTGTGATTTGTTTGCGACTCTGACTCGGTCAGACCAAGGTCAACATCATCACGGAGCATAACCAGAGAAAGAGCTAGATCGGCCCAATCGGGAGATTTGCTTTCGTTTTGTTGTTTCACGTCTCGTCCGAAGCTGTATAAAGAAACTCGACACAGCGTTATTACCACGCGCTTCCATCCGATACGCAAGAAACATCCCAGTCCAAGGTCAAACACTTCATCTACCGTCACCATGCCGTCCACAACAACCACGCCGCGCCCTCCAAAGCGCCTCGCCATCTTCTGCGACGGCACCTGGGTAGGCCGTGAAACAAAAGTCGACGATGCACCACCCAGCAACATCCGCCAACTCGCCAACATGGTCGGCGAAGTGCACTACACAAAGGAGACGGCATCGGCGGCGGTACACCCGATCAAGCCGCACGCCCACCGCAACAGCAGCAACATCACAGCCGGGTACCAAGAAGGCGTAGGGCTGAACAAGAACTTTCTGCAATACATCTGGGACGGGGCGACAGCGGCGTCGATAAGCGAAGAATGCATATCAGTGTACAAGTACATTGTAGAAAACTTTACATCCGAGCACGAAATCTGGCTCTTTGGCTTCTCCCGCGGCGCCTTCACAGTGCGGTGCGTGGCAGGCATGATCAACAACTGCGGCATCATCAAGCGGCGGGCCTGCTACACAGACGCAGAACTCTACCGCCTCTGCTTCGAAGTCTTCCGCACCTACCGTTCCGCTCTGCCGTCCGACGCCCCACTGTCTGACGAATGCCAGCGCTGGAAAGGGCTCGACGACAAGGTGTGGCAGGTCAAACGCCCGATCCGCTTCATGGGCGTCATCGACACGGTCGGCGCGCTGGGCATACCGCGCCTTAACGCGGGCATAGGCTTCGATTGGAGCCCGTTTGAGTTTTTCGACCAGAGCATGAGTAGAGTGGTGCAGCATGTGTGGCACGCACCTTGTCTGCACGACCGTCTGTGGATCTTCCAGCCTTGTCTCGTACTACCCGACGCCGCCGACGAGGCAGAAGACGATAGGACCGTGGTCCGCCAAACATGGTTCCCGGGCACCCACTACGATGTCGGGCGTATGACGTTTAGGTTCGTAAGGCAGAACCCTGTGAACTGGATCGAGGAAATCTTGGGCTGGCTGCCGGACTTGTTGTCACGCACCATCTATCCGAACCAGGTGCTTAGTGATGCGGTACTGCGGTGGATGGTGCAGGGCGTCATGGAAGTTGACGACGGCTCGGAAACAGCCATCATGCCGACTGCGGAGATGCATATCCAGCGGTTGAGCGAGGGTCTGGCAAAGGTTGCGTCCGCCGCAGAAGAGGCGGCAGAGTCGCATTACACGGGCAGCGGCGACATCTACGGCGACGTTCTAGCGTACGCCCCTGGCGGCGTCGTCTTCAGCGCTGTGAAGAAGACGTCGCACTCCATCACCTCTGCTCTCAACAATTTTCTGCCTTCCCTCGGCATCGGCGATAACATCCAGAACCTGTTGGGTATCAAGACGATAATCAGCATTCTGACCGCGACAAACGACCGCCGCATTCCGGGCACCGAGGCGGATATCTACCCCTACATGGAGGAGGAGAGGGTCATGGTCGACGGCGTGGAGACGGTGGTGCCAAGTATAGAGAGCTTGGGACGCATGAACGAGGAGACGAGGGGAAGGGTCAGGTATCCAAGCAAGACGGTTGAGGCGTTTAGGTTGTGGAAGGGCGTCTTTGGCAAGGAGGAGAATGGGCAAAGAGATGAGCGGACGAACGGACGGGTAAATGGGCAGATAGATGACAAGACAGATGGTATAAATGGTGTAAAAGAAATCATGATGTAGAGTATTTGAGAGCTACAGGTAACTATAGAGAGAGGGAGAAGTTCGAGACGGAAATCGGCGTTGATATAACGTATATATATGTGGGTTGGTTTTTTCGGCGTGCGTTTAAATGTTCTTCAATTCCTTGACCAGTACAGCGCACTCACTTCTTCGGCTTGTTCATTTCAAACGCAGCTTCATTGGCAAATGCATTCTTATCGATGACTTGGTCCCTAGGAAATCGTCTATTAGAATCGTTCTATGGTTGTGAAATTTACATCGTCTACATCATGCGTCTCTATGATAAGGACTGAAACAAGTACATCGTCCATCGCTGAAGCAGGGAGCTTGGGCAAGAACTTACTTCTTGCCACGGCCTCCAAAGCCCCACCGGATCTGGTTTGCCCATCGAACCTCAACACCAAGGTCGTCAGCACATTGCCATACAAAGCCGGGGTTTTTCTGGAACATGCGTCCGATGAAAGCCACGTCCAAATTGTCATTCTCCAGGTATCCATTTGCCTGCTTGCCATCCGTGATGCTACCAACAGTGCCAACAGCCATCTTGTCGCCAACCTTGTCCTTTACAGCCTTGGCAAAAGGCTCCTGGTAGCCGGGTCCGCCGTGGATGTGCTGCTTCTCGTGGAGACCGCCAGATGAGACATCGAG
>Ga0265798_10010946_pt1 | contig 11102 bp, 9 predicted proteins | sample P3T30metagenome_FD_192430 | JGI IMG/M metagenome (GOLD analysis project Ga0265798, IMG submission 192430) | Plant litter microbial communities from East Loma Ridge, Irvine, California - P3 T30 | ecosystem: Environmental > Terrestrial > Plant litter > Unclassified | place: USA: California... | reverse complement strand
GGCCGCCCCACCCGCTTGGACAAGAACCTGAGGCAAACAGAACCCTTTCTCACACAATCCCCGTTTGAGAACCCACCCCCGTACCATTACTCCGCTGTCTTATGAACTGACGGACCTATGACAGCTGTAGCGCATGCCATTCACGCCACGGTCGCGATAGACTAGACCACACGCGAGAACATGCGACGCGAACCACGGGCCGAGGATCTTGGGCCTTACCACGCGTGGTGCAGCCCTCGCTGCGAAAGACAACCTGTGCAGTGCCAGAAAATGCAGGTACCGTGCAGTGTATGATCTCCACAGCCTGTTGGCTTGGCTGTGCTGGGGTTCGCAATGATTCGGGCTTTCTATTAGGCTTGGTTCTCGTCCGATCTTCGTAGGGGTAGGTATCTTCCGTTTCCTCTCGTGGTGTGTGGATTCTCTTCGTGGGTGGGCTCTTTTCTATATATCTTCGTCGTCTACACTCGCTGGCGAGATTACTTTTCGAAGTGAGGTATACGCTCTTTACATTCGCTCGTTTTCTTTACATCTTTTTAATAATCGGGTTGTCGTTCGTACACTGCTTGGCCCTCGCAAGAGCACGAACGTTTCTTCATCTCATCTCTTTCGATTAATACGCGCGCGATATGCATTTCTCCAGCCTCCGCGGCGCGTTTGCCGTTCTCTTAATCGCATACTTTAGCGCGGATGTTGCTGCGATCTCGGGTGGTGACCTTGAGACGCATCGGCTGCTGCGAGCAGCTACAAAACGAACAGATCTCTATCGGAGGGGCGTGAGAATCACCAAGAGATTCGAGTCTGAGCTGGCCTATGTGGACAGTATGTTGAAGCAACCATGAAGACTTACCACTACTGACGATGCGCTAGATGAGAACGTCTGGAATGACGAGTCTACATTTGCTTCGCAGGTTAAAGTCAGCGGGCAGAGACCACTACTCAACTTGGAAGAGCATGAACATCACCTCAAAGATGTGCAATGTGGAGATGACACGATGAAGTTACACTTTGTGGATACTTCTTCAGCACGAGACGCCCGAGCGGCCTGCCATGACGCGGAGGGTGGTTTGATCATCACATCCCACGAGGGCTGTAATGATGATGGCGAGCGATCAGTATATCGGTGAGCTTGACACGGGCGTTTCGGTGATTTTATCTGACGATCACAGGGTCAATGACGTGTCGTTCGCTGAGGACGGTGAAGCCCTTGAGCTGTCCGTCTCAAAGACAACATGGCGAGCAGCGTTTGATCATGTCGACATCTCTTTTGGCCACACGACAGACGATCACATTTACCGACGCCACTCCGATTTCGCCAGGATTCGCAACAAGCGACAGAACAAGGTCGACATACCAGCAGATACCCCCGACGATGTCAACACTGTTTCCTTTGACCTGTCATCGGAGCTTCTCGACACCACTTTCCCGGTCGAGGCATTTCTATCGGGCATTGCTGGCCTTGTTGGAGCACCAGATGTGCCGTTGCCGATCGAGATTGGATGCAAGCGATGCGCGACAAGTGGCCAGATCGCCCTCTCGCAGGGTGCCTTCAACATCGATCTTTCGCAGATTGACCTCATTCCGGACATCTTCGAAGGCGGCGACGATGGAAAAGAGATTTCGCATGTCATCAGTGGTGGCTTCGTAGAGCTTGTAGCGACTGGTGTTGGTGCAACATTGGACTTGTTCGCTAGACCGCCCAGCTCTGGGAAGTTTGAGGTCGCCTTGTTCCAACTTCCTATTGCTGGTTTTACAATCCCGGGTATTGGCAAGGCTGGAGCTATCTTTGAGCCGAGGCTCGCCTTTGACTTTGAGATCAGCGGTACACTTGAAGTCAACTACGGACTTCAGCTTACGGTACTTATTTTCCCACATGGTTATTATGGAGATACTAACATTCTCAGGTCCCTGATGGTTCCAGTATCCGAGTGGAGCTTGCTGATCTTGCGAGCAGCCGCGTTACTGGCTTCCAGGAAACCAGTCTCACTCCGCTGCCCGTCAACGTTAACATAACTGACGCAGAGATCTTGCTTGGTCTCGCGTTCGTCCCTGCCATACCGATTGGTTTCGACTTTCTGGATCAGCTGAAAGCTGAAGTCACCCCATCTTTGAACCTACCCCGTCTGGACGCTAAGCTGTCGAGCAACATTCCGGAGAACTGTGGTGCCGGCAACAGCAGCAATGCTACGCAACCGGGTGCGCCATTCGCCAACCAAACAACAGAATTCCCCCCTGAACTTCTCAGCCTGGGCCCTCTTGCTTTGGTCGAAGCCAATGTTTCCCTTTCGATCGATATCGCTCTGGATGTTTCGATACCAATCCTTCCACCACCTTTCAACGCAGTCGGTGTCCAGGAGAACATTTTCACAGCAGTCTTCCCTCTACTCTCCGGCTGCGCAGCGCCTGAGAATGCTTTCGACAACATCACAGGCGTTATCGTTCCTCCACCTCCGCCGATGATGGTTGAAGCTACATCCGCGCCCCCGAAGCTGGAGGCCAACATGACCGCGGCGCCGAAGCTAGAAGCCAACATGACATCGTTGTTCAGCGCAACCGTATCTGGAACGCCAATCGCGGACACTACAGCGAAGACTACAGCGACTATTGCTAGTGAAATGGCCGCGGCTCCCACTTTGATGCCAAACGTCACCTTCATATTCGCCAGCGACGTGGTCCCGTCGTCCGCAGAGTCTATTGCTACTTCGACACCGATGAGTAGCGCCATGTCTACGTCTTTGCTCTTGAATACTACTTCCACTGCGATGAGTAGTACGGTGTCTACGACTGCTGCGCTGAACACTACCTCCACCTTGGCAAGCAGCACCGCAGACGCGACGTCGCTACTGAACACCACTTCAACAATGGCGAGCGAGGTCATTTCTACGCCTTGTACTACTTCTCTGCTGAACTCCACTTCGACTCTGATCAGCTATGCTGTTTCTACGACTTCGTCGGCAGCTACTACAACAGCCCCCGCGTATGAATACACCCCGCCAGCAACGTCGTCGCTCAACGTTACGACCCCATCCGAGAGCACTTCGACTGTGGAGGTCACAAGTACGGCTTACGTTACTTCTAAGGGAACTGCGGAAATCACAGTGACTGCTTCAGAGAGCACGTCGTCAGCTGCTGAGACTTCGAGCTCCGCGCCTCTTACATCGGAGGCTGCGACAAGCAACGCAACGTCTGTGGCTTCAAGCACGGCTAGCCAATCTGCTGCTGTCGTCCCCACTTCATCGATGGAGTCGTCGGTTGAATCCGCGACGCAAGCTTCATCTTCGTTGCCATCTTCATCGTTCCTTACCACCTTCAACACATCAAGTTCAGTAAGCGCAGCCTCTCCAGCCTTGTCGAGCGCATCCGAAACGTCTCTCGTGATTTCTTCCTCCATTGCTTCGACAACACCGATCGCGTCCGCACCAGCTGTCGCGACAGAAAACCTACCGCCGCCGGCACCGGTAGTTACCATGGCGGCAGGCTTTTTGGTGCCAAGTAATGCCAGCGCTGCACCCGTACAGCAGACGGCTCCTCTGGAGTTCACCGGTGCTGCGGCAAGGCATGCACCCGAGATGAGGGGTATGTTGGGCTGGGTGGTGGGTGTAGTGGGCTTTTGTTCGATTGGATCGTTGTTCTAGTCGTAGCCTTATTTGATCCATCGAATAGATGACGTTGATGATGGCCTTTTTTCTTTTTCAATACATCGATCTTCTACCTGAGCGTCCTTGCAAAACGACCCTGAGTGTTCAGTGTATGTACCTAGGCAGCTGTACAATCGAAGACCTCCACAACTTCTTTTAATTCTTGTGCTTCTCTCTAAGCATCGATGAGATTGCTAGACGCAGATTTTAGGCTGTTCTCCGGGTCATACGGATTGCCACAAGCCCGCGCTAGCGTATATTAGCCAGAGCCTCTTTACTGTCTTCGCTGTACATTCCAAGGTTCACCTGCTTTTTCTTCTTTGCCACGGAATGCACGCTCCAGAAGGACTGAATAATATTCGACATCCGATAAAGATCAATTCCTCATGTTCTCTCACTCGGATCTGGTCGCCCATAGTTGCGGATATTGCGCCGATTTCGAGGAGCATAACATTTGTAGTTATCCTATACAAAACTGGAGTTACGAAGGCTCAAGAGATGACTGTCTGTGGTTTCATCTGGCAAAAGCCTTTTTCGAATGGATTGATACCACAACGCAGATACGACCCGCACACGTGAACTTCAGAAAAAATGGCGGACTTGATGTATATCACGTAGGTGATGGTGAACTCGGGTCGTTGCCTAGTTTCTGGATGTTCTTTGAGTGCTTAGTAAGAAGTTCTGGTACGCATTGTCATCTCTACTCTCGTGTGTATGTGCTCGCTTCGATAATTTCTATTGGGAGACTGTTGTGGGGTCTGACTATATTCGTAGACGACTCTCGAGTAGTTACGGCTTTCGACAAAAGGCCCATGGCTCTGCTTCCCGGAAAAACTTCATCAAACGCAACTTTCGATACTACTAAGGCCTGGATGAGCGAGTGTGTTTCAGATCATCCCAAGTGCTCGGTAGACAGTGCACAAACGAGTAAAACACTGGAAGGCATTAGATTTCTGCTCATTGGCGACAAAAACATCACTCTCAACGAAGATGCGCCACCCAAGCGATATGCCTGCTTGAGTCACTGTTGGGGGAACGGGAAAACCCTTATCAGGACCAGTAGTCAAAACCGCAGTGAACACATCGAAACGGGCATACTGATAGAGAATCTCCCAAAGACGTATCAGGATGCCCTATTAGTCTGCAAAGAGCTTGGAATTGACAGCATTTGGATCGATAGCCTTTGTATCGTGCAAGACGATGAAGATGACTGGCGTGAACAGGCTTCCCGCATGGCAGATGTCTATGAGAACGCACATGTGACTATTGCAGCGGTCGGGGCACGAAACGCTTCTGAAGGGCTCTTCAAATCAACCCCAACCCTTCGTATGGGCTCTCTTCTGCCTGCATATCCTTGGCTATACGTGCGACAAAAGTTCGATGTGCCTGGTAGTCGGGAAACTGACTTACATCACAGGACAGATGATGGATGGCCGTTGTACAAGCGCGGATGGACCTTCCAAGAACTCAGTCTGTCACCCCGAGTGCTTCACTTCGGCCCCAAGGAAGTGAGTTGGTCTTGTCGAGAAAGAACAGTCTGTGAGGGTGAGCCAGAAGGTAGCGTCAACCTACCACGATCCGTTTTGGTGTGTCCCTCTGCATCTCGAAGCTCCTTACAAGATCTATGGTATGAGATTGTAGAAGGCTATTCTTGGCGAACCCTCACATTTGCGAAAGACAAACTACCTGCAATTGCTGCCTTTGCCAGCCGAATCAGAGCAAATTCTATCGGCAACCGATACATAGCCGGCCTGTGGGAAGACACTCTGCTTTTCGATCTTCTATGGCATCGTACTCGAGGCGGTACAGCCCATCAAGTCGAACCAGGAGTCATTCCAAGCTGGTCATGGTCGTCATCAAAATGCACCGTCGAATGGGAAAGGTGGAATCTGGACATTTGGCAGTACAGTACTTGCACTCAAGTCGTCCAGATCATTTATAACACGCGGGGTCCACTAGTTCTTGGCGATGTTGTGGAAGCTGCACTCGTACTCCAGACACCCATAATAAAGGCACGCAATGGTTTTCACGCACACCTTTGGGAGTGTGTACAAGACGCTTCAGACCAAGTACCAGCGTTGTGCTTGTTCGAATGGGATAATGAGACTGAGTATTTCGAAGAGCATTCCGAGGTGCTTGCCATACCTCTGCTTGCACGCAAATCAGGCTCTCAAATTCAGATGCAGTACAACGCGCTGATAGTGAGGAAGGTGGGCCCAGGTGTATACAAAAGAGTAGGAGTGGGTGCCATCTGTTTGAAATTGGAACTCCCCGAGCAAGGTCCCCTTCGCGAATCTTGGATACGAGGACAATGTATAAAACAACCAAGAGCATGGAAGTTCAGGCAGATGGTACTGAACCAGATGATGGCGAGACTGAATCTGACACCCCATGAATGGTATGACCGATTCATTGAGGAGATGGGTCGACGCGAGAAACAGCTGATCAAACTGATTTGACAAACATCATCGAAAGGCGTTAGCGGAGCGAAAGATCAAGCGTTACACTTTGTAGGAACCTCGATCTTCGACCCTGCGATCAGATACATGATCTAATGGGTCTAATGTCTGCATCACCTTACGATGCCACCGTCGCGTCTACACGCACAAGATGTGTTATACTGACGTGTTCAAGAAAGCATCGTACCGTCTCTGCGTCGTCGTACATGTCGCTCAACTGATTCCCACAGTCTGTCCGCCCCTATGTCTTCCTCGAACGTTAAGACCCCCAGGATCACCAAGCTGCTGTAGAGTTTTGTCGATGGAGAGCTCAACTCGTCCATAGCTGCCAGAATACTTGGTTTCAGAGTCTGGAGCCAAGCGTGGACTTGAGTGATGTAGTCGTGTACGGTAACGAAAGGATGTGTAGTAGGCAGCACCTCGAGGGACGGCGGAGGTGGTGGGCAAGCCATGCCACAGCAGCGCAAAAGCGCCCGATCCTCGTCGTTCTCGGTTTCGACCCACTCTTGATTGTCCTCGTTATCGTCTCGATGCTCTCCTTCCCATCTGTATCCCCATGTATCCAGATTGTCTATGTTTACACTGATCGACGAGACCGGTGGTTCCGTTGCGGGCGAGGTGGAGATGTTGTGGAAGGAATGACCGGTGGTGTATGGTTCACATTTGGAGTCTAGGTCGAGGGTGTCTGCAACTTCGACCGAAGACTCCAAAGGCCCAAAGAGCGACAAGCGCACACGCAGCATGTCCATAGAGCTTTGGATGATGGCGCCAGAAGCGCGGAGTTCGTCATAAGATGGAACAGTATCAGAGGCTGACATTTCGCAGAGGAATGAACAATTTGTGAAAAGACCGTGAGGCTGGGGGCGAGCGTGATATAATGTGGGAGGCATTTAGCCAACTAATCAATCACGCGCACAGAAGCACCGCCGCAATTAAATCAAGCACGAAAGAGAACAACCGGGCTGAAGGGAGGTAGGTCGATATGTCAAACCAAAGATCGAATCGATGTGCGAGAAGTGCTCCGTCAATACTGCTGATGGAAAGATCTGTTTCTGTGCACTCGGGCAACTTCAAAGGTCCCCAAGTTTGCGACCAAACACGTGACGTCATTGGCGGTCAATCATCGCTCCTTCCCGTCGCAGTCGCGTTCACTTTCACTTTCACTTTCTTGTCGTGACTCAATGTAAACAACAATGCTCTCATAGTCTCGCTACCGCCCTGACCATGAAATCTTTCGCACCTTCCCGCACCTTCTGCACAATCTCGCCCGCCTTTTGCACTTCCTTCACCAACCCCACACCAGTGCCAGCCCAGATTGCTGCACGCCCTTGCAAGCCCGTATTGTATCCCTTATCTTCACCCGCAGCGGCCTCATTGTGCAGCTTCTGTATTTCTTCCAGGCTCATGCCGTTCGCGAAGTCCTTGTGGCTCTGTGCCACCAACCCGCGCCCATCATACAGCTCTGGCCAGATGTTGGGACCGCGCAACTGATCAAAGAGCTTCGAACGCGTCGTCACCTGACCACCGTCTTGCGCCTCCAGAACTGCGGCTTGATACACCGGATGGACGTCCACCTCTTTAGACGCGAGGAAACGCGTTCCCATCACGACGCCTTCGGCACCGAGGGTGAGTGCTGCAGCGACGCCACGTCCGTCGACGATACCACCTGAGGCGACGAGAGGTACATGTGAACAGCCTTCCGCAGCAAGCGCGTCGGCCACCTCCGGTAGTAGCGAGACGATGCTTGCGCCCTTCTCAAAGCCGTGACCGCCGGCATCTGCGCCTTGGAGACACAGCACGTCTGGCTGCGCAATTTTCGCAACGTGAAGGGCTGCCGCGACGCTGCCGAGCTGAATCCAAATCTTGCTCTCCGGTGAGGCTTTGCGTATCGCCGGCACCCATTGCGCGTAGTCGTCCAGATCTTTCGGCACGAACAGCCAGATGACCGCGGGTTTGTAGTCATCGAACACCGGAAGAATGTCTTCGAGTTTGAGCACAAAGGGAAGGAAGCCGACGCCAACTGGGAGAACACGCGACGCCGATAGTTCGGGACTGTCCTGGAAAGCTTCTGCGGCAATACCCAGCTCTTTTCGCAAGTCGTCCATGCTGCGTAGACTCCCGATCATACCGAGGCCACCAGCGAGTGTCACAGCTGACGCAAGCTTACCGCCTGCGAAGCCCGCCATGGGCGCGTTGACGATGAGCGGTGACAACGTCCATGGCAGCTGCTCTTTGAGGGTCGACATGACAGTCCACGAACAAATTCGAGAGATCTGGACGAAGGAGGGGTGCTTTGACAGGAAGGACCTTGCTCGAAGCTTTACTAATGAGCAGAGTGCGGAAGTAAGCAGCGCCCTTTACTAGGCCTTTCGCATCATGTTGACGGGCTGTACGCCCCTTCTGCCAGCTCCATCCGGTTACAAGCGGTGCATCGCAGCCAAGTCAGCAACTTGCGTCCATACTTGATTCGTCCCTTCGAAGTTCTCAGTGGAGGCCCAACAATGCCACGAGAGCTTGTTGCCCCGCATTCAGCCCCGCCTTCGTCTCTCGACCTCGTTGCTTCGCATTTTCGCGGGATATATTGCAATTTTTTTTCCAATCTGGCATCAAAGTTGGTTCGATGGTGTAGTTGGTTATCACGTTCGCCTCACATCTTGTGTAGTCCGCGAAAGGTCGCGAGTTCGAGCCTCGCTTGAATCATTCAGTTGTCTTTTTGCTGTCCCGACGGTCCCGGCGTGAGGTGGATGGACGCGGTGGCATCCTTTTTGCCCAAAATTTGATCTCGAAGATAGCCAAGAATCTGGCATAGCAGCTACAGGGAGAAATTACGGATTGGCCAGATAGCGTTTAGGAATACATTCGTTTCTACACAGGAAAATTATAAGATTATGTATAGGTCTGACGTCTATATGTGATTCAACCCATCAGCTCCATCGACCAATAAAGCTCCCTTGAAGAACATGCCCCTTCCACAGCTCCAGCTAGCTTGGAGAGCTTCATAGGCTAACTTGATTAGAGGCAAGACGCACCTGTGCCCGTACCGCCTTCGAAGAGTATGTCGAGGCTGTCTACCCCGACCAGTCGTCGGAGACCGAAGACATCTGGAACTCTGCGACTTTCATCCCCCGCACAAAGGAGTTTCTCGGTGCAATGCTCGATCTCAGCACTGGTCATGTAAGCGAGAAGATCAAAACTAGTGGTGTGTGGCAGCTCAAGCATGGTCTATATCGGTAGGCTTCTACCTTGTTGCCGGACTTCAACACCATCTAGCAGAAGTGGCACGACGAAGTCAGCCGTCATATTCATTTCGTCGCTGTGAAGTACGACCTTGGTTCAGCGTCATACGCCAAGAACAATATCTCCGATCCTGCGCTTGCTCTCATCTTCCGATTTATCATGGAGCAAGACTACGGTGTCGCGAATCTCAAGCAGCACTGGGCTGCCATGCTGCTTGCCTGGATTGCTGGTTGTTGCTCTGGTACCTTCACCGTAGTCCAGGGCTACGGCAAAGGCGCGAGCCTACGTGTGCATGGCTCTTCGTATTGTTTGTCAGGTTGCACTCCGTTTCCACAAGGGCTATCGCATTCCTCACACATACTGACGACAGTAAAGAGTTAAGTTTCTTCAAGCCTATGTAGACATCTTGGTAATTGATGATGTTAAAAACCAAGCTTCCTAATCTTTATGTCGACATATTAATACGTTATTCTAGCAAAGGTCCAATACTTTAAACTCAATGTAGATATCCTAGTAATGACTCGCTGAAAGATATCTGGTGAAAGGCACATGCATTTGATACTACATCCAACAAAGCATCCAATGATGGGGATCATTCGTGGCCGCTATTGAAAGCTCATACCCAAAACCCACGGCTTCCTCCTCTCCAAATCCAGAATCATCTGCCCAAACAGTCCATTCGCCCAACTAAACCACTGCCGACTCCACACCCCCTCATCCCTCGCATGAACACTTTCATGCATAAGCCCCAGCCCATCCGTACTCTGCACCAACCACATCAAATTCCGAACGATCTCATCGTCGTCCTCACTCGTCAGAATGGTCATGATGAGCGCCATAGGCCATGGTCGCCCAGGCAGGGTATGCGGACTCGCCACACCGGTTATGACAGGTCCGACAGCGTAGTATGGGTTATCCCTCGACAAGATCTTCCGTCGCGTATTCTGATATATCGGATCGCGCAGTGTCGTGTACCCCAAAAATGGCGCCGAGAGCAACGAAGGAACATTAGGATCATCCATGATATTCACCGACCCATACCCGTCGACTTCATACGCGTACACCTTGCCGAAGTTGGGATCGTTGACGATGCCGTACTTCTCCACGCCCCGGTTGATCGCTGTGCTGAGGGTTTGCATGCGTGCGGCTAGCGGGTTCTCGCGGGACGTGATGCGCGACATTATTGTTGAGGAGGTGTTGAGGGCGGAGGAGAACATCATGTTGGAGGGGATGAGGTATTGGTATGTACATGCGTCGTCGCTGGGGCGGTGGAAGGAGCGTACGAGGCCAATGTTGCCTTTGTGGGGACTGCCGTTGCAGTTGTTGATAGGGGTGCCGCCGTAGGGAGCGCAGTATGTGTAGGGCGTGTGTTGCCATTCTCCGTCCTCTGTGTAGGAATCTATTGTCATGCTTTCTGTCGTGTTCAACACTTGTTCAACGGCTTTGGTCCAGTTGCTGCTTCTTTCGAAGAAGTCGTAGTCTTTTGTTGCTGTTACGTAGTCGACGGAGAGCTGCAGGAAAGAAGCTAGGGAGTCTAGTTCCCACTGGCATGAGAAGACTTTGTAGTAGTCGAATGACGGGGTGATGCGGTCGCTGTTCATGCTGCTCTTGTGTTCCACACCGCTCTCATCTGGCGCTTGGAAAGCGTTGCAAAATGCGTTTTCGAGAATGTAGCGTGCTTGTAGATTGATGGCTCCCCGGAATAGACCGGCTAGACTGTCATGACTATCGTCTTGTTTCAAAACCGAGATGTATGCTTGGAGTTGGTTTG
>Ga0265798_10010944_pt1 | contig 11103 bp, 6 predicted proteins | sample P3T30metagenome_FD_192430 | JGI IMG/M metagenome (GOLD analysis project Ga0265798, IMG submission 192430) | Plant litter microbial communities from East Loma Ridge, Irvine, California - P3 T30 | ecosystem: Environmental > Terrestrial > Plant litter > Unclassified | place: USA: California... | reverse complement strand
CTTGCCGGCATGCGCCAGTACGCCCTCGGCGTAGCCTGACGTGAACAGGATCTGCGCCTGCGGCAGCTTTTCGCGCACATAGCTTTCCAGGTCGCGGCTGCTCACCGGCCCCGGCATGATCACATCGGAAAACACCAGGTCGATCGGTTCGCCGTGCGCCAGCGCGCTGCGGATGACGTCCACCGCCGCCGCGCCATCGGCCGCTTCCAGCACACGGTAGCCGAGCGTCGACAGGATGCCGCTGCTGGCGCTGCGCACATCTTCCTCGTCTTCCACCAGCAGGATCGTTTCCAGTCCGCCGGTCACCTGCGCGGTCACGTTTGACTCGACCGCGCTGGCGGCAGCGGCAACGCGGGGCAGGTAGATGCGCACGCTGGTGCCTTCGCCAAACGTGCTGCGCAGGACGATCTCGCCGCCTGACTGCTTGACGAACCCGTATGCCATCGAGAGGCCGAGACCGGTGCCCTGCCCGGTTGGCTTGGTAGTGAAGAACGGTTCGAACGCACGCTCGAGCACCTCCTGCGGCATGCCGGCGCCGGTGTCCGCCACTTCGATCATCACGTGCTCGCCCTGCGGCACTTCAACCGGACGCTCGTCGTCGCGGCCATTGTTGCGGGCGGAAATGGTCAGCGTGCCCTTGCCCTGCATCGCGTCGCGCGCATTGATCGCCAGGTTCAGCAGCACATTGTTCAGCTGGCTCGGATCGGCCAGCGTATTCCACAGGCCCGGCGCAATATCGGCGACCACCTGGGCGGTGGGCCCCAGCACGCGGCGAATCATGTCGTTCATGTCCAGCAATAGGGTGCCAGGATTGATGACCACCGCCTGCAGCGGCTGGCGCCGGGCAAACGCCAGCAGGTGCGCCGAGAGCTTGGCGCCGCGCTCGACGCCGGCCAGCGCCGTATCGACCCGCACGCGCGCCGTCTCGCTCAGGCCGCCGAGCAGCTTCAACAACTGCAGGTTGCCGCCGATAATTTGCAGCACATTATTGAAGTCGTGCGCCACGCCACCGGTCAGCTGGCCGATGGCTTCCATTTTTTGCGCCTGGTGCAGGGCTGACTGGCTGCGCGCCAGTTCTTCCTGGGAGAGGCGCAGCTTTTCGAATGCCTGGTCGCGCTCGCGGCGCGCGTGGCAGGCGGCGGTGTGATAGCGTACGCGGGCAATCAGTTCGCGCGTATCGGGCCACTTGACCAGGTAATCGTTGGCGCCGGCCTCGAACGCCCGCGCCTTGATTTCCGGACTGTCCTCGGACGAGAGCAGGATGATGGGAATAAGTTCGGTGGCAGGATTGGCACGCAGCCTGCGGGTAACCTCGATGCCGTCGACCCCAGGCATGCGCAGGTCGACCAGCACCAGGCTGGCATCGAGTGCGTGGGCGGTCTCGACCGCCTGCTCGGCATCGCGCTGGCAGTGCAGTTTGACCTCACTGCAACTTTCGAGGCTGGTCAAGAGGATGTCTTCAGCGTAGGTCTCGTCGTCGATCAGGAGGACGGAGCAGGCACTGGCGTTATTTACAGTCATCGTCGCGGTGCTATCGGTATTGGCGCTGCGCGAAAGGGCCAAATAATAGTCTTGCTAAAAAGTAAGCAACCATTTTACACAGTTCCCATGCGCCCCGCCTGCTCAACAGGCAATCGTGCGCTGGGCTAAAATTGAGAACACTCCTGCCAGATTCTCGCCACTCTTTCATTACACTGGATTGCCATGACTGATTACGTGATTGCCCCTCCCGCCGTGGCCTCGGTTGCCGTCGCCGGCGCCGACGAACGCTTCCCCATCCGCCGCGTGTTTTGCGTCGGCCGCAACTACGCGGCGCATGCCCGCGAAATGGGCAATGACCCTGATCGTGAACCGCCGTTTTTCTTTACCAAGCCTGCTGACGCGGTCGTGCCCGCCAGTGGCACGGTGCCGTATCCCTCCGCCACATCCGACCTGCACCATGAAGTCGAACTGGTGGTGGCGCTCGGCAGCGGCGGCGCCAACATCGACCCGGCCCAGGCGCTCGACCTGGTCTGGGGCTACGGTGTGGGCCTCGACCTCACCCGCCGCGACATGCAGGCGGTAGCCAAGAACATGGGCCGCCCATGGGACATGGCAAAAGGTTTCGACGCTTCCGCACCGTGCAGCCCGCTGGTCCCGGCCAGCACGCTCGGCCATCCCGCCGGCAAGCTGGTCTGGCTGGATGTGAACGGCGTGCGCAAGCAGGAAGGCAACCTGAACGAGCTGATCTGGTCGGTTCCTGAAGTAATCGCCTACCTGTCGACGCTGGTGACCCTCGCGCCTGGCGATTTGATTTACACCGGCACGCCAGCCGGCGTCGGCCAGCTCAATCCCGGCGACGTGGTCACCGGCGGCGTGGCCGACGTGGCCGAGTTCACCTTGACGTTCGGCCCCAAGCCAGCTTAACGTTTTTGCAGCAGCACGATGTGACCGTGCACCGCCTCCCCGCGGTCACGGCGCAGGATGGCCGGCTCCGCGGCATGCACGCGCATGCCGGACCGGACCGCGGCTTCTTCCACATACGCAAGCGCATGCGCATACCGGCTGGACGGCTGCAACACGTAGCCAATTCCTGCATGGGATTCCACCGAACACGCAAACCAGCCGGCGCCGCGCAGCGCGCCATACACCTGGTCCAACAGCGGCGCCAGGTCGCCGATATACACCAGCACATCGGCCGCCACGACCAGGTCGAACGCGGCCATACGTTCGCTCAGCCAGTCTGCCGCATCGGCGCAGGCCAGCACATCGTATCCGCCGCGCTCGCGCGCCTTGTCCAGCATCTTGCTGGAGAGGTCGACACCAGAGAGCGTGCGTGAACGCGCCCGCAGCACCGGGGCGCACAGGCCCGTGCCGCAGCCGAGGTCGGCCGTGTCGAGCCCGCCAGGCAGGCCGAGGCCGTCCAGGGCGGCGCCAATCAGCGCCGGTGTGCGGTAGTCGAGCTGGCCTGTCAGGTGCGCATCGAAGCGCTCGGCGTAATCGTCGAACAAGGTGCTGACATAGCCGGCCGGCGCTGCAGCCGGATGCACATCGGTCAGCGCGGCAATGGCAAAATTCAGCGCGGCGCTGTCGCCGCCCAGCGCCAGCGCCTGGCGCCACGCCTCCAGCGCAGCGTCATTGCGGCCCAGCGCGCGCCACGCGTTCCCCATGAACTGGAAGGCGTCGGCAAAACCAGGGCGCAGGCGCGTGGCCTGCGCGTAACTGTCCACTGCTTCCTCGAACCGGCCCAGCTTTTGCAGCGCGATGCCGCGCCAGCACCACGCCGGCGCATTTTTCGGATCGATGGCAAGCGCTGCGGTGAATTGCCCGACGGCTTCTTCGCGGCGCGCCATGCCGTACAAGGCATTGCCGCTGGCGCACAGCGCGTCAACGTAGCGCGGACGCAACGCCAACGCCTGCGTGGCCGCAGCCAGCGCCTGCTGGTCACGCCCCAGCGCATGCAGGCTGATGGCCAGGTTGCACAGCGCTTCGGGATAGTCGGCACGCAGCGCCAGCGCCTGCTGGTAGCTGGCGCACGCCTCTTCCAGGCGGCCGAGCTGGCGCAGGCTGTTGCCGCGATTGCTCCAGGCCAGTGCATAGTCGGGCGTCAGCGCCAGTGCGGCGTCGTAACTGGCCAGCGCCTGCTCTGGCTGGCCGAGGTCTTGCCACGCCGCACCGAGGTTGCAATGCATCGTGGCCTGGTGTGGGGCGATGGCAATCGCTTGTTCGATCAACGCAACCGCGCGCTGCGCATTCCCCTGTTGTCGTTCAACAACGCCGAGGAGGTGGCGAGCGTCGGCATTCCGCGGGGCACTCAGCAGTATGGCCTCGTAACCCTGGCGCGCCGCGTCGAGCTGGCCGCGTTGGTGCTGTGCCAGGGCGAGCCGAAGCGCAGCGCTGATATCCTGAACCGCGTTTGTTGCGCTCATGCAATGATAGCCATCATGTAATATTTGCCTAATGGAAATAAACCGCCTACAGTTTTGTAAAGCAAGCCATACGCCGTAAACACGGCGCATGATTTTCGAATACAATCTTGCTTATACGCAAAATATATTGCAGAATAGGAATTTTGTAAGCTTGCAAGTGCATACCCCGTACTTTACCAGCCCTGGCCGAGCAGGATTGCTGCCGGCTTCCGACGACTACCCGTGTCCTGCTGATATCGAGCGCGCCACGGCATAACCTGTGGCAAGACACACCATGAAAACAAACAGCAACTATTACTCCGAAAACGCCATCGTCAACGCGCGCGAGCAGACCGCGATCATGGAAGCAATCCACCGCATCCAGGCCATCGTCGAGTTCGCGGTCGACGGCACGGTCCTGCACGCGAACCAGTTATTCCTCGACACGATGGGCTACACGCTGGCTGACGTCGTCGGCAAGCACCACAGCATGTTCTGCGACGCCGCGTATGTGCAGAGCGACGCCTACCAGGCGTTCTGGCAGCGCCTCGGCGCCGGCGAGATTGCGTCGGGCTCCTACCAGCGCGTCGGCGCCAACGGTAAAGCCATCTGGCTGCACGCATCGTACAACCCGGTGTACGGGGAAGATGGTGCTGTCTGCAAGATCGTCAAATTCGCCAGCGATATCACCGCCGCCAAGACGCGCTCGGCCGACGCGCAGGGCAAGATCGATGCGCTGCACCGCCTGCAGGCCGTGATTGAATTCGACCTCGAAGGCCGCGTGCTGAACGCCAACGACAATTTCCTCGACACGTTTGGCTACCACCTGGGCGAAATCGTCGGCCAGCATCACCGCATGTTCTGCGATTCGCAGTACGTCCGCACCAGCGAGTACGCGGACTTCTGGAAGCACCTCGGCAGCGGTCAGTCGCACTCGGGCGACTTCAAGCGGCTCGCGAAAGACGGCACGCAGGTCTGGATCCATGCGACTTACAACCCGGTCTTCGATGCCAGCGGCAAACCGGTGAAAGTAGTGAAGTTTGCCACCGACATCACCGCGGCAACGCTGGCGAACGCCGATTCGCAAGGCAAGATCGCCGCGATCGAACGCGTGCAGGCCGTCATCGAATTCGATTTGCAGGGCCGTGTCCTGCGCGCCAACGACAACTTCCTCAGCACGTTCGGCTACAGCGCCGACGAGGTCACGGGCCAGCATCACCGGATGTTCTGCGATGCCGACTACGTGCGTTCACCGGAATACATGGCATTCTGGGAGCGCCTGTCGCGCGGCGAATTCAACGCCGGCGAATACCGGCGCGTCAACAAGCATGGCGACGATGTCTGGATCCAGGCCTCCTACAACCCGATCCTCGACATCGACGGCAAACCCTTGAAGATCGTGAAGTTCGCGACCGACGTCACGCCGATGAAACTGCTGAGCTCGGAAACCGCCGGCAAACTGGACGCTATTTCGCGCTCGCAGGCTGTCATCGAATTCGATATGGAAGGCAATGTCCTCGCCGCAAACAACAACTTCCTGCGCACCATCGGCTACACCGCCGAAGAAGTGAAAGGCCGCCACCACAGCATGTTCTGCGACGAGGAACTGGTGAAATCGCCGGCCTACCGCCACTTCTGGGCCGACCTCGGCGAAGGCCAGTTCAAGAGCGCGCGCTTCAAGCGCCAGGGCAAGCACGGCGCCGAAGTGTGGCTGCAGGCCACCTACAACCCGATCATGGACATCGACGGCAAGCCATTCAAGGTCGTCAAGTTTGCGATGGACATCAGCGAGCAGGTGCAGCGCGAGCAACTGATCAAGGATAAAGTTGCCGGCATCACCGGCGTGCTGGGCGAACTGGCGACGTCGATCAACACCATTACCCGCAACTCGGAACGCTCGCGCGACATCGCGGTCGAAACCCAGCACGAGGCGAAGGAAGGCAACAGCCTGCTCGACAAATCGCGCGACGCCATCGGTCAGATCCAGCGCTCGTCGCAGGATGTGCACGAGATCATCGACACCATCAGCGACATCGCCAGCCAGACCAACCTGCTGGCGTTCAATGCGGCGATCGAAGCGGCGCGCGCAGGCGAGCACGGCGTGGGCTTCTCGGTGGTGGCGGAAGAAGTGCGCAAGCTGGCCGAGAAATCCGGCAAGGCCGCGCGCGAAATCGGCAAGCTCATCAACGAAAACATCCGGCGCGTCGACGAAGGCGGCATGATTTCCGACCAGGTCAAGCATGCATTCGACCGCATCGAACGTTCGGTAGCCAACACCACGGCATCGATTTCGGAAATCCACGGCGCGACGCAGGAACAGTCGAATGCCAGCCGCAATGTTGCGGTCCTGCTCGCCGAACTGCAATCGTCAACGCAGCGCAGCTGATGGACACGCTTGTCAAACCAGGCGCGGCGGTACAGGCGTTTGCGCAGGTGGAACTTGCCGGCATGGTCATCGGCATTCCCGCCGAGTACGTGGTGCGCGTGCTGCCGCGGCCAGCAGACTTGACCGTACTGCCACGCAGTCACGACGCCATCGACGGCGTGTTCCGCGATGGCGGCCAGCTGGTGGCCGTGGCCGATTTGCGCCGCTGGATGGCCACGCCGCCGCCGTTGGAGGCTACGCCGGAACACGTGATGGTGCTGTGCTTTGGCGAGCGCAGCATCGGCCTCGCGGTGGACGCCGTACGGGGCCTGGTGCGCCTGCGCGCGAGCAATATCGCCCGCATCCACCATACCGATCAGGCGGACGGCTTCTTTCACAGCATCGGCACGCGCGACGACGGCTCGCTGATGACCTTGCTCGACCCGGCCGTGCTGGTCGACCAGGTCGGCGCATGGAGCCCGGGTATCCAGGCCGACGCTGCTACCAATGAAGTCGCGACAGTCGACCATGACAGCGCGATCCAGGCACTGATCCGCATCGGCGATATCGTGCTGGGTTTTCCCGCGACGATGGTCGGCGAGATCGTCAAGGAAGTGACAACCCAGCCACTGCAGTTGGGTGGCGGCCAGGTCACCGGCACCACGCGCTGGCGCGGACGCCTGACGCCCGTGCTCGACCCGGCCCGCACCGTGCTGGCTGCCGATGGCGGCAAGGCCTTGACCGTGATCCTGGCGCACGGCGAGCTGACGCTGGCATTTCCGGTCGACGAAGTGCTGGCGGTGCGGACATTCCAGGCGGCCCAGGTGCAGGACGCCGCGACAGCCGGCCTTGATGGCGACGTCTATCTCGGCTACGCAATGGAAAAAAGCGTGGAAGAAAGCGGCCGCCGCATTTTGCTGGTGAATGGCCCGGCCCTGCTGGCGCGCTACGCCGTGCAGGGCCTGGGTGTACCCGCCGCGACAAAACAGGCAACGCCCGGCCGCTCATCGTTGCCGGCGCACGTCGTCTATGATGCCGGGCAATTGGGCGCCGCACCGATGCACGCGCTGCGGGAAATCGTGCCGTTGCCGGCCGGCTACCGCGCCAGCAGCGACCTGGCCGATGGCATCGATGGCCAGTGCAACTGGCGCGGCCGCATGTTGCCGGTGATTGACTTGCGCACTGCCGACGCCCGCGAGGATGTCGACACCGCACGGCTGATGGTGGTGCACCACGGCGAACGCGAAGTGGGCCTGCTGGTGCGGGACGTCGTGGCGCTGCTGCCGGCCAACACCGGCGAGCGCATGCGTTTCACGATGCCGGGTGGCCGCGCGATGCACATGATCACGGTGGGCTCGGCGGGTTCGGGTGGTTCAAGTAAAGGCCAGAAGAGTTACGAGGTACTCGATGTCGCGGCGCTGCCGTATCTGGCAGCGTAGCGGCTAGTCCAATAGTTTCGCCACCAGTGACGCCAGGTCGTCCAGCTTGAACGGCTTCGGCAGGATCTGCAAATCCTTGGCCGACGGCGGGCGCTCCAGGATGTTTTCCGAGTAGCCCGTTGCGGCGAGCGTGGCGACACCCGGGTATGTGCGGCGTACCTCTTCAATCAGTTGCAAGCCGTTCATCCCGCCAGGCATGATGACGTCGGAAAACACCAGGTCGACCGGCGTCGTTTTAAGTTGTTCCAGCGCCGCTTCGCCGCTTTCCGCTTCCACCGTGTCGTAGCCGATCGACGTCAAAAAGGCGGCCGCCATTTCGCGCACGTCGGGATTGTCGTCCACGACCAGCACTTTCTTGACGGGCCGGGCGTCGGCTGCGGCGTCGGCCTGATCGTCCACGGTGGGCGCCTGCGCAGTGGCAGGCGTTCCCGTCGACACCGGAAACAGCAGCCGCACACGTGTGCCCTTGCCCACTTCACTTTCGATTTCCAGGCGTCCGTGCGACTGCTCGACAAACCCGTGCACCATCGCCAGGCCCAGGCCGGTGCCCGGACCCTTGGTGGTGAAAAACGGTTCGATGGCGCGCTCGACCACGTCGGGCGACATGCCTTCGCCATCGTCGGAAATGCAGATGACGACATATTTATCGCCCAGCAGCCGATGCGCTTCGAGCTTGTGCTTGTCGGTGAGGATGCTGGTGCCAATGGTGATCGTGCCGCCTTTGGGCATTGCATCGCGCGCGTTGATCAGGGTGTTGAGCAGCGCCACTTCAAACTGGTGCGGATCGATGAAACACTCGGGCAGCGCCGGGCGCAGGTCAAGCCGCAGGTCGATGCGTTCGCCGAGCGTGCTGAGCAGGATTTCGCTGAACGCGATGACCAGGGTGTTCAGGTTGACCTGGCGCGGTTCGAGGCGCTGCTTGCGCGCGAACGCCAGCAGTTGCTGCGTCAGCTTGGTGGCTTTTTGCAGGGCTGCCTGGCTCTTGGCCAGCATCTTCTCGGTCAGGCCAGGATCGTTCAGGCTCTTGAGCGCAATTTCCTGGTTGCCGATGGCAACCTGCAGCAGGTTGTTGAAGTCGTGCGCCAGGCCGGCGGTGAGTTGGCCGATGGCTTCCATCTTCTGCGCCTGCGTGTACGACATTTCGGAAATGCGGCGCGATGTAATGTCGAGCTGGGACGCAAAGAAATACAGCAGCTCGCCGTCCTTGTCGAACACCGGGCCGATGAAGAGGCCGTTCCAGAAGCGGCCACCGTCCTTCTTGTAGTTGAGGATGTCGACCGCGACCGCCTTGTGTTCGGCCAGCGCCGTACGCAGCTCCTTGACAGTGGCCTTGTCGGTATCGGGCCCTTGCAGGAAGCGGCAGTTGCGCCCCAATACCTCGTCCATCGTATAGCCGGTCAGGTCGAGGAAGGCGCCGTTGACGAACACAATGGGATTATCAATCTGGCGCGGATCGGTGACGACCATTGGCATGCGCGTCATTTCGACAGCGGCAAAAAAGATGTTGTTCTGGTCGTCGAATCCAGGTTGCGCGATAAAGCTCGATTTCCAGTGCTCCACGCCGGGATTGCCCATCGGGTTGTACGCACTGCCTTCGACATCGCCACCTGCCTTGACGCCGACACTGCCCTGCGCCTGCACCAACTCGTCGTCGTCGTCGTGGGGAACTGCACTGACCATGAAAGTACTCGCTGCATGAAATTAATAAAATATATTAACAAAATATCATGGCTACAAATTTTCCGTCGCCAGCGAGGCGCGCCGGCGTAGCGGCTTCCTGCTCCAGCTGTTGCTGCACCGCCGGAGTGTCGAAAACCCGTCCTTCAATGCCTTCGCTCCAATTTCTGCTGGGGTCGTCGCTTAACGTTTGATCCCGCGTTCCACATCCGGCAGCAGCACCGTCAGGACGCCAAGGAGCGGCAGGTACGAGCACAACTGATAGACGAACGTGATGCCGGAGACATCGGCCAGATGGCCCATCGCCGCGGCGCCAATGCCGCTGATCCCGAACATCAGGCCGAAGAAAATACCGGCGATCATGCCGACCTTGCCCGGCACCAGTTCCTGCGCAAACACCACGATGGCCGAGAACGCCGACGAAATCACGAAGCCGATAATCACCGTCAGGATCGCGCTCCAGAACAGGTTGGCGTATGGCAGCGCCAGCGTAAAAGGCGCGGCGCCCAGGATCGAGATCCAGATGACGCGCTTGCGGCCGATACGGTCGCCGATCGGGCCGCCCATGAACGTGCCGGCAGCTACCGCCGCCAGGAACAGGAACAGGTAGATCTGCGCGGTCGCGACCGGCAGCGCGAATTTTTCGATCAGGTAGAACGTGTAGTAGCTGGACAGGCTGGACATGTAGATGTATTTCGAGAACACCAGCATGGCCAGGACCACCAGCGCGCCAATCACCTGCTGGCGCGTCAGATTGGGACCGGCCACGTCGCCCGCCTTGCGCTTGAACGTGGCCAGGTGATGGCTGTACCAGTGCGACACGCGGTACAGCACGGCAATCGCGACGACGGCGAAGAGTGCAAACCACGCGATATGCCCCTGCCCGCGGCCCACGACAATCGCCGCCGCCAACAATGGTCCCAGCGCACTGCCGGTGTTGCCGCCGACCTGGAACAGCGATTGGGCAAAGCCGAAGCGGCCACCGGACGCCATGCGGGCGACGCGCGACGCTTCCGGGTGAAACGCGGACGAGCCGATGCCGATCAGGGCCGACGCCAGCAACAACGTCGGAAAGCTGCTGACAATGGACAGCATCAGCACGCCAAGCAAGGTAAAGCACATGCCAACCGGCAGCAGGAACGGGATCGGCCGCTTGTCCGTGTACAGGCCGATCCACGGTTGCAGCATTGAGGCGGTGCACTGGAATGTCAATGTGATGAGGCCGACCTGCGTGAAACTCAAATGGAACTGCGCCTTGAGCATCGGATAGATCGACGGCAGCATCGCCTGCATCAGGTCGTTCAGCAGGTGGGCGAATGCGACGGCGCCGAGGATGCGCATGACGGTGCCCGGTACGGCTGTGGTTGCAGCTGTGGCTGCGGCTGAGGCTGCCGGGGATGATCCGGTGGTGACGGGCGAAACGGTGTTCATTGGGTCCTTCCTGAAGTCGGCTGTGGCAAATAGCGCAAGACCGCCAGTGTAATATGGTGCTTTTCAGCGCATCTGCCATTCATCGTCGCGAAACCGCCACGGTGACAACGACCGGTCTCATTGCATGCCAACTGATTTGGAGAGTATCTCGCGCGCTACCCTGGCCGAACAGGACTGGCCCGACCCCGCCGGCGACCTGGTACCGCGTTCATGGACCGGGGCCGGCAAACCTGAGCTGGTGCCGCAACTGGTGATCGGCACGCCGAAGGAACACGCCTACCAGCGCGGCGTGGCGCCCCACAGC
>Ga0265798_10010938_pt1 | contig 11106 bp, 9 predicted proteins | sample P3T30metagenome_FD_192430 | JGI IMG/M metagenome (GOLD analysis project Ga0265798, IMG submission 192430) | Plant litter microbial communities from East Loma Ridge, Irvine, California - P3 T30 | ecosystem: Environmental > Terrestrial > Plant litter > Unclassified | place: USA: California... | reverse complement strand
TGATGCCATTAGGGAGACTGGGCCCAATGGAACCGGGAATGGCAATGGAAATGGAAACGGAAACAACAACTCCGACCCACTCTGGCTACCACCCGCTTCCGAACGAAGGTCTTCATTGGCGATCTCGGCATTACTGGGATCGCCACGACAAGCTCCTCGATCTGGACTTGATGATCTTGGTATCCCACCTCTACCATCTGCTTCGGAAGGAGCAACCTACCCTCCCCAGCCATACCCTTACCACCCATCATCTCAGGATCAGGGACATACCGCCGAATCTAGCGCTGCGCCCACCCCGAAAGAGGAGACGAAGACTGAGGCTTAAGAGTTGTGAACGGGGGCTGATGGAGGAGGAGGTGTAGAAATTATACACGAAAAGATGAGGAGGCAATTCTTTGATACTGGACTGGATCCATGTGGACGTGTTAAAAGGGTTTGGTAATTGTGTTTTGTCTATATACGTCGAGTCTAAGAAATTATCCTAAGAATGCAATAAAAGTCTTGGAATCTTTTGCAAGGAACGAACGAAAACAGGGCTATCTATATCTAATTTCTATTATTGTCGCAATGAGGTACATTGAGGTACCAGGATGTATATCGCTCCGAAGCAGGTCAAGGTACAAATTAAGTTACGGCACCTTTGTCTGCACCTTGAAAGAATCGACCTCTTTTTGTTCCTGTTCCTCTCTTCTTCTGATACACACACATGGCGCATTGACCTCGTGCATTTAATGACAATAGCGTCGAAGCAGCATTCCTACTGACTCCTTACTCCTCTCTCCTCACTCAGTGTCATATCTCCAACTCTTACCTGTTCTGTACTTACCACCGATTCGGACAGGATCATTTAGACCATCGGATCGATCTCAACCAAACTACGGTAGTCCGAAGAAATGGCTACACCTCCACGTATGCTCCTCCTAAGTGGTGGAGGTACAGAAGCCTTCGTCCTCATGCCCGTCACATTCGATGTAAGTTTATCATTCCCCCTAAAATCAGTCTGGGCAGGGGGAGGAATTGAAGCTAATGTGGTAGAAAGCCCTAGCTGCGGCGCAGGAGAAATTTCAGATTCCAAAAGATACTCACATTACCCGCTTGAGCTGTAAAGCTTCCGATATGCCTTGGATTGGGGGGTATGCCGGGACGCAGGATATCTTTATGTACGCCTCCTCCTCTCCCACTATCCGTCTCGTACCTCTATCATCGAGATTCATGAGCACCGTCGTTGATCCTTCCTTCCTCACTCCACAAGGGAAGCGGCTGATGAAAGAACGGATAATGATTCATACCATTACGCCTGCGCTGGTAAACATGTTGTCAGATTGGACGTACACGCATGGGATAAGAACGTAAGTCTACATCCTGGTCTCTGGCAGTCCGTCTAGGTCGTTGGGGACCGTGAGTACATCATCATCCTCCAAAATTCAGCTGATGAGTAGGCGGGCCTGGCGGGTACTGGAGGAGCAGGAGGAGGAGGAGCGGCGGTACCATCGGGAGGAGCGGGTGGGGCAGGGGCAAAGAAGGATGGCGGAGCGGCTCCAGCTGCTCCTGGTCAGTAAATAGACATGGAGTGGTATTGATGATTCAGCCAAAGGGACATCAGCGGCTCAGAGCATATCATGCGAGACTACAGCGGGGAAAACAGTAGCAATGACCGCTTCAGTTTCTGGGTAAATCCTTAATACTGCACATGTGATATATCCAGCTGATCATAGCGATCTCGCCAAAGGTCCTCCTGCAGGAGGTGGGTCACACAACTAGCAATTAGCTGATGACAGAATACCTAGGAACTCTCAAGATCGAACCTACATCATTCAAACAGACTTTCACTGGGCGTCAATTAGGTCCCAATGAAGTTCTGACTAAATGTAACCCTTCATATCTGCACAGTCTACACTCAGCTGATGGATAGATGCCGTTCATAACAAGAACACGGCTCGTCTCGTCTTTCGACCAAGGTCTGTGAGGCCTAAGATTGATCTCATCTTTCCTGAAGAACGAAGTGTGGGTCCTTCACTCTCACCCATATTGCATTCTTCCTACGACTCCACAAGCTTGAAACGTCATTGACATCGATGAAAGCTGGAAGTATCCCTCTCGGTCCAAGATTGGCAAATCACCTCAGCATATCCAATGACATCCTTAATCCCCGAAGGGACTAGGCAGCGATTATGGTGGTTTCTCAAAGTCAATCCAGGCGGGGCAGTAGAAGACCTCTTGACTGGTACAGAGGCGAAAGGGTTATTTGTTGAAATGCTGTACGTCCCTGTTCCTCACCATCTCAAATTGTTATGTTGATAAGTAGACCGAGCGCCAAACCCCAACCTACCGAGTTAGCCCCTGAAGGTCCTCTTATTCCTGCATGGCCAGATGTCAGGCCTGTTAACGCTTGGTGCTTGCCCCAGACTATCTTCGTTCCGCACATCGATCGCGTCCTTGCGACCTTGGGATTACCGGTCGAATCGAGGACTAGTATGATTACTGCTTGGTTACCTGGTATTACAAGGCATAAGAATATCGTGCGTCACTTCTCACTCCTCCTCTTCACCTTCTCGATCTCATGGAAGACCTCCTTGAAAGTGAAGGAACTAATCGGTAGGCATACAGGATCCTCGGGCCCGATCAATTGAACCCAACTACCGCACTCACTATGATTCCACCTCCCGACGTTCTCATCCGCCTGATGGTACGTCCTCTTCTATCGCCACTCTGATGTTATAGGTTCTGTTCAGAGGTGTCCCAGATTCCGAAATGAAGGAATGGGAAGCTAGGGGATTGGTACATGCTGAAATGGGACTGGATTGGACATCGGTGTAAGAGACTTTTCGTCACACATCATAGCTGATAGGTAGGATCCACTGGACTTCTAATGTGTATAATGAGGAACTGTTCAGGGTGTTTGAGTATGGAGCTATGTGAGTCGTCTGTTTCCTCCAGATTGAAAACTGATGAAAAGGGAAGTCTTCGATTAGACTGGTGGAGCGCATAGAATAGATGAAGGGCCCGAAAGAATGGAAAGCTCGAAACGAAACCATGAGCAGATGGGCGGATTCTGTGGCCTGGAAATGTAGATTGAAATCATCGATTTGTAATGACCGAGGATGCAATATTGTGAATACAGTGCAAAACATGTAGATGGTCACACTCTCCGGCTCCTACAATACTGTCAGCTCCGCTGCAAGCTCAGTATCCACCTCTGTTCTGGCTGAGCAGATGGACGAGCCGACTTCAGTCACCTCAACGCACGGAATTGAAAACCGCATACTCGATCCGATCACAACGCTCATCCAGCAGCCATGCATGTATCCTATCCTGTATTACCACACTCTATTGCTTGCCGTTAACGACTTTTCCCTCGCCATCCTTGTAAGCAGCAGTATGAATACTGACAGCCCTTCCACTGGGATCGGAGCTAACACCCCATTCCTGCTTAGGTACCCACCTAACAGCAGTCTTGGCAGCAGCCTCGGTAGGGAAGTGATGTTCGAAAATCTGCCTTATCCAGTATGCTTCTTTAGTATCGGGAGTTTCGAGTGGGAAACGTTCGTGACGGCTTGCCATTTGCTCGTCGGTAATCACTGCGGCGGCTTGGTCCTTCATTCCGTCGATCCAAGAGTATCCTACACCATCGGAGAATTGCTCCTTCTGTCGCCATAGGATAGAGTCGGGTAGGTAGGCTTTTCCATCGGGAGAACAGTCGAACGCTTTTCGCAAGATGTACTACTTGTCAGTTAAGTCCACTTCGATAAAAAGCGAGAGGACTGACCTTTTCCATCTTGGGTCGACCATCGGAGTCAACCTCCTGGCTAACACCCTTGTTGAACTCCTTGTACTTGGCGTCAATGTTCATGGAGACCTCCAAGAACTTCTTGTCGAGGAATGGAACTCGAGCCTCAAGACCCCAAGCCATGGTAGATTTGTTGGCACGTAGACAATCGGCAGTGTGTAGGTTCTTGACTCGCTTGACTAGCTCCTCGTGGAAATCCTTGGCACCGGGAGCAGCATGGAAGTAGAGGTAACCTGTTTGTCAGCTCGTCCACTATTCAGAAGGGACGTTTGACATACCACCAAAGATCTCGTCGGCTCCTTCACCGGACAAGACCATCTTGACTCCCATAGCCTTGATCTTTCGAGACAAGAGGTACATGGGTGTAGAAGCTCGGACGGTAGTGACATCGAAAGTCTCGAGGTGGTAAATGACCTCCTCGATAGCATCAAGACCTTCCTCGAGGGTAAAGGTGTATTCGTGGTGGACTGTCCCCAAGAAATCGGCAGCTTTTCGGGCAGCGACCAAATCCGGTGCACCGGGTAGACCGACTGCAAAAGAGTGTAATTGAGGCCATGATGCGAGTGTTGTCTCGTCGTCTAATCGTCAGCTCATGATGGCGACAATAGGGATCAAGAAACTTACCAACTGGTTTACCCTCGGCAATAGCTTGCCTCTTTTGCTGCCTCAATTCCTCCTGAGCTTGTGCCAACTTGTCCGTCTCCCTGGCAGCAATGGAAGCAATCAAACTACTGTCCAGACCTCCACTCAACAAAACACCGTAAGGTACCTCCGACATGAGCCTCTTCTTGACAGCAGCCTCAAGTGTTTCTCGAACAAGCTTTAAATCGACCTCGTTGTGGGGTACATCTCCCTTATCTCCATCCCACCAAGTTGGCTTGAAATATCTCGTTGTGGTCTTGGTGTTGGAATCGTAGAAGTGTCCTGGGGGGAACGCGATTAGGTTATCGCATTCTTCATGTAGAGTCTTGAGCTCGGAAGAGAAGTAGATGGTATCGGGGGAGGAAGAGTGGTATCCCATGTACAGGGTTGTGATTCCGATAGGATCACGAGCGGCAATGATTCGGGAAGGTGTGACGGAAGTGTCGAGTAGAACGAACGAGAACATTCCATCGAGCATGGCACAAAGGTCGGTCCCGTGCTCTTTGTACTAATTTGTCAGCACCACCCCCTGCCGTATTGGTTGTATCACTCACCAAGTGCATGATGACCTCACAGTCAGAGTGGGTCTTGAATGTAGCTGGGTTCTTGAGTCCTTTTCGGAGAGCGACATGGTTGTAGATCTCTCCGTTGACGGCAAGGACGACACTTCCATCGTCGTTGACAAGAGGCTGAGCACCAGTGTCTGGAAATCAGCAAAGGCTTGGCACGGACTCGCTCGACTCGAGGGCGTAATGATCACTCGATAATCACCGTATATTGCGCCTTCCAAGGCTCCACGAGACAAGGAGTGAAGTACTCACCAACACCAACAATTGCCAGACGCTCATGGACCATGACGGTGTCTTTACCCATGTAACATCCCGACCAATCAGGTCCCCTGTGCCTCTGTTTCTTCGAGAGAGCAATAGCTCTTGGTCGGAAAGAGGCCAAGTCGCCTGAACGGTTGTAGCAGCAGAAGATACCGCACATAATGTATGTATAAGAGTATGAAAGGAAGTGTGATAAATGTAACGTATAGATTACTGTTCAACCAACAGCCTTGAAACCTAACTTTTTGATATTCGGGTTTACCGGGCGCGAGTCGATTCAAGCGAAGAAGCGAGTCGAAAAAGGATGTGACAGATAAGGGATTAAAGGAGGGGAATAGATAGTATAATAATGAGGGGACACCTGGGGCGTCATGCATGATGCTACGTTACAAGTACAGATGCTATGAACACGCTTTAATGCTTGAGGAAAGAAATGAAGGGAAAATCTATGTACACCGAGGGAAAGGATCAATCATGGTTTGCTTGAGAGGTTGACTCGTAGCGATCGTATCGATAATAGCTGGAAGTGATTGGATGAATGTATCGGGTTCACTGTCCGAAGATCCAGAGGTCAGACTAGGGGTGTCGAGGGGACATTGGCTCAGTTCAAGAGTTTCAGTCGAGATGACGGCTTCGATGCCGACGGGAGCGGCGAGTGGAATATCGTCCTCACATCCGACTGATTTGAGGATATTCGCTAGAGTCGATGATAGACTCCTGTATCCGTCGAATTGGGGATGACGATCGGCATCCTGTCCACACATTCGCGCAAACATCATTCGCCGCCTCTCCATACATTCCTCCCATTGTCCATCATCTTCGTCTTCATCCTCAACCTCTTCTTCCTCATCTATATCGGGGTACTCTGATTCTTCATCATCGGACTCTAGGGCTTCACAGGGTACTTCGACTATAGAAGTGAGAGCGGCGTCGAGAGCAGCGAGTGCGGGAGACGAAAGTGGTGACTCGTGAATGGGTGATGGTGTTCGATTACGGTCAATCTTGTCGGGGTCGAGGAAACACTGGTATGAACGGGTCATGCATCGTGAATCTCTTGGTGGGAGAACGCAAGCTCGTTCTTCGGCAGATGGAGCGGCGAGGGGAGTTCGATCATACTCGTCACGTGAGTAGGTGTCAAAGTATGACTAATGAATTAGTCATTGATCCCACCCAAAGACGCAGATAACATACAGTAACGGGAACTTCTCCTTCCCATCTGACACTCTTTGACCTTTCAGATCCATAGCTCGCTGAACGCGAGGTGAATCCAGAGCAAAGATCACGGTCTTCGAACGGGGTAGTGGGACGCGATCTGGCGGGGGACATACATGACCTCAAACGTTTCTTGGGTGGTTGAGCGAGTGTTGGTCGGCCAGGTGTGCTAGTGGGGGAGGAAAGGGTGTACGCATCGGTCTGAATAGGGTACAAAGGGGTGATGTTGAGATTGATTACGTTTGCCATTGTGGCTTGATTGATATAGGTTGAGAGTGAAGATCGCTAGAACGCAGCGGTAAAATGGGCGTTGGGAGTGGTGTCTATCAAAGACCACAACCTGGAAGAACGAGTTCGACCAGGGCCTGTGTTATATACCTTCGACCATCATGATACTGGTAGGGGGTAAATAACAATCGAAAATGAGGTTGAAGTGTATGGATTGGACTAGGTGAAAAGAACTACTTGTCAGTCAAGAACCCCACCCTCGAATCCTAGTGCACCCGAAGGAAAAGGGAAGGAGGTCCAAGGAAGGAGAAGCAATCTAATTCCCTCAAAACTCACTTTGTCACCCAAGCTCAAACTTCAATAAACGTTGATCCTTGAAATCACGTCAAAGGAGAGTCGTTGTTTCGTGTGTATGTAAAACGGAGGTTCGGCAAATAAGGCGCGTAAAGAAACGTTTCTTGATGTCCTCGTTGAGATAAGAAGGTCGAGAAGAGTGAATGTTGGTTCTGGCTTCTAGGATGAAGACTGTTTCGAGATCGGGATGGATAGTTTGGTTCGTTGTGTACCAAACTAAATTCGCGCAAACTTAGAATTAAGTCTCGATTGATTCGTAATCCGTTCCGTGTCCGACAGGTTGTTTCACGGGTACTTCTCCACGCGTCTTGTCGCCTACTCGAGAAGAAGGGAGGGGGAACGATGACACAGCTAAAGCCACGCAATTGCGAGCGAGCTGTGCTTTTGTAATTGAACGGGAGTGATTGAATAGCTTGAAAGAAGTGTCACTTTCCTCTTCCTGTATATACTACTACCCACTACTGTTACTGGAATTCCATAAACCAGTTTCGAAGGCGGAATTATTTATTCTTACAGAAGGGTAACAAGAGAGGAATAAGGGAATTTGTGTGTCAGGCACAGAGGGACAAATATAGAATTCCCAAGAATTGCAATAATCTGTACGTCACATTTCACACCTCGCCTAGTAAGTTAGTAGTTCTGTCACTCATCAGCAGTGTCATGACGCTCAATACTCGCTTGAGAGCAAGGTATGACACGCTTGTTCGCGGAGTGTCAGCTGCTCCTGCCTCTAACTGGTTCTAGTGCTCCTCAATTGGCAGTCTACGCGTCATGGACAACCTGTATTTACGGGACAGTAAGCAATAAGGTTCAAGCCGACGCAACCGACAGGTCCCGTTACGCCAGTACCTGGGCGTTTGCCAAATGAGAGTGTGTATTGTGTCGAAGATGGACGTTTGAGGGATTAGTATATGGACAGCATATACATACACGTCTTACAGCTATCGATCATTAAGAACACATTTACCTACCCCGTCCCTTATATCCAGTCATCCTCTTCATCCAGGTCTTACTCCTAGTCAAACCAGTAGCAGACGTCCCTACACTCAAGCTCCTCTTCAAATCAGAAGCAGCATGAACATCCTCCCAAGATCCCGCGTACTCTTGCTGACGCTTGACACGCCTGTGAATACCAGGCGCGACTGACGCTAGGAAAGCTAGGAAGAGAAGAAGGGCCGATACTCCGGTCATTATTGGTACTGATCTGTTCATCAGTTCAATCGTATTCTTCGACGTGGTCTGAACATACCCTTGCTCAACTGGGTATTTGGTCTGACTACCGAGGCGAGCTTGCAGGGCTTTATCAATCACAAACTACCATCAGGCCCCTTCCTGCAACCCAATATGAATGGTACTTACGGCAATGAAGGAGAAGGCAGATCCAGCAAACATGGTAGCATGTAATGCTAGACCAGGGCCTATAGTCTTGTCGTTTCTGATATATCGTCTCCAGATCAGGATACCAGCTGGTACAGTGGCCGCCATTATAGCTTCCATTGCTATTTGTCAGCCAATCTTTCTTGATTGGGAAGTGAGATCAGGGATTGAGTAGGGCGAAACGTACCGAGACCATGGACCATGATACCATGCATCAGGCCGACAAAGTAGGCGTCTGTGGGGATGGTAGATGTTCTGTGTTCATCAGCTGACTGGCATAATGCCCAAACGGTAACTTACACGGCAGCAGTCTCGAGCAACTCGTCCATCGTATACCAAGCGTCAGTCTCTGAACACGCCCACCTGATTATGAGCTTCTCAATCCTCCGTATTCAAACGCCCTCATCTGGCTAGATGACTTACGGCCCATCACCCTCAGGTCTCACACACCAACCCCAAAACCCAACACTCAACCAACCCGCCGGACTAATCTTTGCAGCCCTCTCCTGTACTTTCCCACCGGTATCGACCACAGCTTCTCCACCCCCTTTACCAAGAGAATTACCAGTAGCCAATAATCTTGCATATACGTCCCCTGGTAATCCCAATCTGATGACATTGACATCCTTCCTCCACCAGTCCGCGGAGCAGGTCGAAGCTGCTGACAGGCAGAAGGCGGTAAGGAGGGGGATGACGTAAATGAATGGACCGCCTATTCGTTCTACTTTGGATAAGAGGCGGTCACTTGTGACTTGTGTACCTTTCTCCTCTTCACCTTGGTCCTGGGAGGCCGATCTCTTGGGTGGGAGTCGATCTTTGGGTGTACGAGGTTTCTCGTCGTATGGAGGAGGTGAATCGAATGGATTCCCTACCTTCTCATCCCTGTCCCGCTCCCGTTCTTTCCTGCGTTCTCTTCGTTCTCGTCGCTCTCGCCTTTCCCGTCGAGCTCTTCGTTCTTCACGTCTTTCCCTTCGCTCATTTCTGCTACGATCATCGTCGTGACTATAGTTTCGTTCTCGTCGGTGTCGCCTATCAGATATATACTCCTTACCCCCGCCTTTGCCGCCTCGGCGACGCTTGTCATCTCTATCATCTCGGTGAAGGCGGGACCTAGAGTCGACCGATGAGAAGGTTGCATCTGAGTCGGCAGAACCTTTCCTCCGTTTATCCCGGTCGGCTCTCATGATTGAAAATATTGTTGTTGATGGGTGTATGTCAACGATGAGAGGCAAGGGGTCATTGATCTTGATCTAGATCTAGTCAGAACTGCTGTCAATCTAGTGCAGATAAGCGTTTAGTAAGGAGCTCAAGGGATCATGTCACAAAGGATACGCGACATTACTCAAAGGCTGTAACGCATTAGATCATGGTCAATTCGGAAGAATACCCAAGAGCAAGTTGAGCTGCACTATGCATTCTACATACACCTGGACAATGACAATGACTTTGACAGGCAGCAGACTCACTTAAACCTTCTTCTTCTTCCTGGGCTGAAGCATCGTTACTGGAGCTTCCTCCTTTCTCTCTGGCGCAGAATCTTCAAGACCCATCTTCCCCTCCACACTGCCCACACAGGCTTTATACCCTTCTTCCCCTATCTCATCAACGACCAGCGAACTCACCTGATTCTCCCAAAGGGCAGAATGATCGAGAGAACTTTCAAAGGTCTTGAAGTCCGTGTTGAGTAATGCGGAGAGTATACGTTCTACTATGGCGTGCGGTAACGCCGTAGGAGATGCAATGGGATCCCTTGTGTTTGGCGATGTCATCGGTGTTGATGTCGTTTCCGAAGATAATGTAGACGGGGATGATTCGAGTGTAAAGAATCCAGTAACATCTCCACTAATACATTCTTGCCTGAACCCCATCCTCTCCCAATATTCCCCCACACTAATTGCTTCAAGAGTCGCATGCGTAAAGCGACGTTCAGCTTCATCTTCCGCTTTAGCTCGATTCTTGAGTGGGTCTCTATCTTTCTTCTTTCCCGGTGATGAGGTTGGTATCGACGAGGATGATCCTCCAGACTCATTCTTTGGCTTCAAGAGGTTGTGCCGACGTTGTGGGTCTTGAGATCCGTCTGATACTAGATCATCTAGGAATCGGGCTTTTGGGTCATCCGGTAGCGAGGGGATCAGTGAGGCGAGGGATGGACGAGACTGTCCTGGTGCACTAGTGATGTCGCCAGATGAAGACGTGGGGCCAAGGGACGAGCTCGGTCCGAGTGACGAAGATGACGATGAAGTAGATGGAAGCGGTAATGGTGTATCGAACGGTGCACTCGCCGTCCACTGCAATCCGTCCGCAAGGGGTCTTCGCTGACCCAACATCCCCCTGGCTTCATCCCACGAATAACCAGGTAGAACCATCCCTAATTTCACCTGATATCCGTTGCCTTCCTTTGATATAGAGGAAGCAGCAACATCCTCATAGACCCCTTTCCACCATCCACATAATCCAAGTCCCCCCAGTACTTTCTTCGGCCCTTCTGATGAGTTTGGGAATAGATATTGTCCTTGACTTCTGGCGAATAATTGGATTCGTACATGTGACGTAGGCCGGTGATGGAGGAAATAGGATAATGTGGAAGTGATGAATAGACGGGATAATGGGGTTTTGGTATTTGGGTAACCGGAGGAATCGAGTTTGGAGATGTAAAGTATAGAAGTGCGATGTTGA
>Ga0265798_10010937_pt1 | contig 11106 bp, 10 predicted proteins | sample P3T30metagenome_FD_192430 | JGI IMG/M metagenome (GOLD analysis project Ga0265798, IMG submission 192430) | Plant litter microbial communities from East Loma Ridge, Irvine, California - P3 T30 | ecosystem: Environmental > Terrestrial > Plant litter > Unclassified | place: USA: California... | reverse complement strand
TCTTCTGCGCGTTGAAGGCGGTGGCGTCGTCCTTGAAATATTGGATCAGCGTGCCCGGCTCAGGACCCTCGTAGAGGATCTTGGCCTTGCCCTCGTAGATCTGCCGCCGCCGTGCCATCGCTCACCTCGGAAAAGGAGCGCCCCGGCGGAGCAGGTCGCGCGGCCGGGGCGGGAATCATGCGGCCTATAGGGTAAGGGCGGGGTGGCTGCAAATCACCTTAACGGGCGAAGGCGCGCGCCAGCAGCCGCTTGGTCTCGGCCCAGGCGGGGGTGTCGGGCGCGACCAGCTCGACATGGCCCGTCGCCGGCACGGTGTGGAGTGTGACTCGGTCCCCCGCCGCCCCGGCGCGCGCGACATAGTCGGTGGCGAGGCGATAGGGTATGATGCGATCCTCGCGCCCGTTGACGAGGTCCTGCGACACGCCGAGGGGCAGCAGTCGCGGCACCGAGGTATCCGCGTAGGGATTGTCGCGCTCGCCGCCGACCAGCTGGGCGACCACCTCAGTGCCGCAGCCGTTGTCCGGGCTGGCGGCGGTGGCCTCGAGGTCGGGCAGGCCGCCGAGGCTGATGACGTGCGCGATCGGCAGCGGGTCGGCGCCGCGCAGCGGGCTGTCGGCGGGGAGGCGGGGGCGCCCTGCCAGCCACAGAGCGAGATGGCCGCCGGCGGAATGGCCGATCGCGACGACGTGGCGCGAGTCGAGTCCGAGCGCCGGTCCAGCGGTGCGCAGCAGGTCGGTCGCTGCGGCGGCGTCGGCGAAAGTGCCGGGATAGCCGCCGCCGGCGCGATCGACGCCGCGATAGTCGATGTTCCACACCGCATAGCCGGCGCGGCGCAGGTCGTCGGCGACCCAGTCCATCAGTCGCCGGTCGGCGATCCCGGTCTGCCAGCAACCGCCGTGGACCATCAGCACGGTGCGATACGGCCGCGCGCCGCCGCTTGGCAGCCACACGTCCACCTTCTGCATCGCATCCCCGCCATAAGAGAGCGTGCGGTCGGGCGACGGGCGCGGGCGAGCGGTCAGGTCAGCCCAGGTGAGCGGTCGGCGCGGCGCGATCGGGGCGGTCATCGTGGGTGAGCATGCCGCGAGCAGCAGCGCCGCGGCAAGCGCCGCGCGCGTCACGACGAGGCCTGGCTCGGGGCCCGGCTCGGCGCGGGGGTGGGGCGCTTGCCGCGTTCGCGCCACAGTGCGGGCAGGGTGAGCACCGCCACCCCCGCCACCGCGCATAACGTGCGCGCCCAGACCGGAAAGGGGCCGTAGCGCTGGTCGACGTAATAGACGCCGTAGACGATCGCGACGTGCCACACGTAAACATAGAGCGAGTGGCGCCCGAGCAGTTGCAGAAATGGCACCGAGAAAAGTCCGCGCACAACGCCGGCGGCCTGTCGCACCCAGGCGCGCGGGTGCCCTGGGCCGGCGATCATTAGCCACGCCAGCCCGATCGCCACCGCGGCGAAATTGACGAGGTAGACCAGGCTGAAATCGGCGCGAACTTCGAGCAGCTCGATCCGTTTGATCACCGTATCGGAGAGGATGCCGCGCGCGGTCAGCAGCCGGATCGGCAGGAAGAACAGGCACACCGCCAGCGCGACCTTGGCCGGGCCGCTCGCCTCGGGTCGGAACAGCCGGTGCCACTCGAGGCGGCCAGAGGCGGTCAGTGCGCCCGCGATCATGCCGGAGAAGAACACGATCTGCCAGCCGAGCAGGTTGAAGCCGGCGCGCAATCCTTGGCCGTCCGAGGCAGTGAACCAGCGCCCGAGCGGGTCCGTCAGCGCGTGCTGAAAGCCGAGCTGCCCGGCGAGCCACAGCAGCCCCGAGACGGTCGCCACCAGCGCGACCCGACCCTCGAGGCACAGCTTGAGAATGGGCGGCGCCACCAGCATGTAGAGGACATATTGCGGCAGGATGTCCATAACCGTCGGCTGGAACACGAAGGTGGCGATCGCGAACAGGCGCAGCGGCTCGCCCGTGAGGCTGGTGTGGCCGAGCCAATTGCCCCACAGCCGCGCCGCGTCGGGCAGCACCAGCCGTGCGAGCAGCACGACGATGACGATGCCAATGGCGTAGCGATACAGCTCGAACGCACGCGCCCAGACCAGCCGGCTCGCCGCGGGCGCGCCAAGCTTGAGCATCTTGCGGCCATAGACCAGCCCGATCATCAGCCCGGACAGGAAGACGAAGCCCTGTGCGTCCTCGACATAGGCGAATTGATTGTGATTGATCCGCTGCAACCACAGCTCGCCCTGGAAGACGAGATGGTTGATCAGCATGAAGACGAGGAAGAAACCGCGCAGACCATCGATCAATCCGTAACGTGGCAAACAGCGGCTCCCGTGCGTGGCGTGGGTGCGCGGCGGCGCGAGGCGCACCGGCGCACCCGCGTGTAGCGCACGATCCGCGCCGATCGATCCCGCCGCGGCTCCGCTCGTCCCGGAAAGCGCGGCGGTGGTCGATCAATGCGCGCCGCGACGGGCCTTTCGCCACGGTGCGGCGAAGCGTCGGCGTTGCAGTGCGGCGATGCCCGCGATCAGTGATTCGACGAACGCGTGGACACCGCCTGATAGCGTCTCGTGATGGCGGGCAAAGGCTTCGCTCTCGAAATCCATGTTCATGACCGTCCTCCATCGCTGGAGGCCGTTATCTACACTTCGCGGGTGCAGCAGGCCAACAAAGAGCTGGCCCGACTTGATAAGTGACGCTTATGCTACAAACATGCGCCAGCTCCCGCCGCTTGCCGCCGTCCGCGTGTTCGAGGCCGCCGCGCGCCACGAGAATTTTACGGTCGCCGCGGGCGAGCTGGGCATGACCCAGGCCGCGGTGAGCTATCAGATCCGACTGCTCGAGCAGCGGCTCGGCGTGCCCTTGTTCCGCCGCGAGCGTCGCCGCGTGATGCTCACCGAGGCGGGTCGCCGCGCCGGTGCGCAGCTCGCCGCGGCGTTCGACTCGATCGACGCCGCCTTCGCCGGATTGCGCGCCGAGGACGAGGCGGTGCTGACCGTTTCGGTCACCAACACCTTTGCCAACACCTGGCTGGCGTGGCGGCTCGGGGGCTTCCACCTCGCGCATCCTTCGACTGCTGTGCGGCTGTGGACCAGCAACGCGCTTGCCGACTTCGCCGCGGACGAGGTCGACGTCGCGATCCGCTCCGGGCCGGGTGGCTGGCCCGGGCTGGCGCAGCACGAACTGCTGCCGCTCGACTTCACGCCGATGTGCTCGCCCGGCTTCCTTGCCGAGCAGGGCGGGCGGCTCGATCCGGTCGACCTGCTCCAGCTGCCGCTGATCAGCGCGCAGGACCCGTGGTGGGCGCAATGGCTGCGCGAGGCGGGGCTCGACGTGGTCGAGGCGCGGCGGACCGGGATGCGACTCGACTCGCAGGCGCACGAGGGGCACGCGGCGATTGCGGGGCAGGGCGTGGCGATGCTGACGCCCTTCTTCTGGCACAATGACCTGGTCGCCGGCCGGCTGGTGCGCCCGTTCGCGCAGCTCTCCTCGATGGGCGAGGCCTATTGGCTGGTCTACCCGGAGGCGCGCGCCAAGGTGGTCAAGATCCGCCGCTTCCGCGAGTGGCTGATCGAGGCGCTGGACCGCGACCGCGCCGCCGCGGGCGGCTGAGCCGACCCGGCATGAACGCGGAACGGTTGTGGAACAGGGGCGCGCGCTGCTAGCAGCCTGAGCCATGGCGACCGACGCGACCGCTCTCCCTCCCGACAACCCGCCCGTCGGTGTGCTCGATGCGCCCTTCGACAGCGCGCTGTCGGAGCGCTACCTCGTCTACGCGCTGTCGACGATCACCGCGCGCTCGCTTCCCGACGTGCGCGACGGGCTCAAGCCGGTGCATCGCCGCCTGCTCTGGGCGATGCGGCTGCTGCGGCTCGATCCCGCCGCGGGCTACAAGAAATGTGCGCGCGTCGTCGGCGACGTCATCGGTAAGTATCACCCACACGGCGACCAGTCGGTTTATGACGCGATGGTGCGGCTCGCGCAGGATTTCGCGCTGCGCTACCCGCTGGTCGACGGCCAGGGCAATTTCGGCAACATCGACGGCGATAACGCGGCGGCCTATCGCTACACCGAGGCGCGGCTGACCCAAGTTGCGATCGACCTGATGGACGGGCTCGACGAGGATGCCGCCGAGTTCCGCCCGACCTACAACGGCGAGGAGCAGGAGCCCGAGCTCTTTCCCGGCGCCTTCCCCAACCTGCTGGCGAACGGTGCGGCAGGGATCGCGGTTGGCATGGCGACCAGCGTGCCGCCACACAACGCCGCCGAGCTGCTCGAGGCCGCGATCCTACTGGTCGACAAGCCCGACGCCGACGATGCCGCGATCTTGCAGCATGTCAGCGGCCCCGACTTCCCCACTGGCGGCCTGCTGGTCGACTCGCCCGCGATCATCGCCGAGGCCTATGCCACAGGACGCGGGGCGTTCCGCGTTCGCGCGCGCTGGGCGGTCGAGCGCGAGAAGGGCGGCGGCTGGACGATCGTCGTCAGCGAGATTCCGTATGGCGTGCAGAAGGGCAAGCTGATCGAGCAGATCGCCGCGCTGATCAACGATCGCAAGCTGCCGATCCTCGCCGACGTGCGTGACGAGAGCGATGCCGAGATCCGGCTGGTGCTCGAGCCGCGCAGCCGCACCGTCGATCCCCAAGTGCTGATGGACGGGCTGTTCCGCCTTTCCGACCTGGAGACGCGGATCCCGCTCAATCTCAACGTGCTCGACAAATACCGCACGCCGCGGGTGATGTCGCTGCGCGAGGCGCTCGCCGCATGGGTCGAGCATCAGTTCGTGGTGCTGCGCCGGCGTACGGAGCACCGGCTCGGCAAGATCGCGGACCGGCTCGAGCTGCTCGGCGGCTATATTATCGCCTTCCTCAACCTCGACCGCGTGATCGAAATCATCCGCACCGAGGACGAACCCAAGGCGGTGATGATGGCGGAGTTCGCGCTCACCGATCGACAGGCCGAGGCGATCCTCAACATGCGGCTTCGCTCGCTGCGTCGGCTTGAGGAGATGGAACTGCGTCGCGAGCGCGACTCGCTGGAGAAGGAGCAGGAGACGCTCACCCAGCTGCTCGGCTCGGAGGCGCGCCAGCGCACCCGGCTCAAGCGCGGTTTCGGCAAGGTACGCGACCGCTACGGCAGCGAGACCAAGCTCGGCGCACGCCGCACGACGATCGAGGAACAGGCGGCGGCGCGCGAGATCCCGCTCGAGGCCATGATCGAGCGCGAGCCGATCTCGGTGATCCTGTCCGAGCGCGGCTGGATCCGCGCGATGAAGGGTCACGTCGACCTCTCCGCACCGGAGACGATGAAGTTCAAGGAGGGCGATGGCCCCGCTTTCGCCTTTCACGCGCACACCACCGACAAACTGCTGCTGGCGGCAGGTAACGGGCGCTTCTTCACGCTGGCGGCGGACAAGCTACCGGGCGGGCGCGGGTTCGGCGAGCCGGTGCGCGCATCGATCGATCTCGACGGCAGCGTGCCGATCGTGGCGCTGCTGCGCGCCGGCGCGGCCGAGCGGCTGCTGGTGGCGGCGAGCGACGGACGCGGCTTCATCGTGCCGAGTGCGGATGTCATCGCCGAGACTCGCAAGGGCAAGACAGTGATGACGCCAAAGCCCGGCGCGCGTCTGATGGTGGTCTATCCGGTGGCGCCGAACGACGATTTCATCGCGGTGATCGGCGACAATCGCAAGCTCGCGCTGTTTCCGATGGTCGACCTGCCGGAGATGACCCGCGGGCAGGGCGTGCAGTTACAGCGTTACCGCGAGGGTGGTCTCGCCGACGCGCGCACCTTGGTGTTCGCCGAGGGGCTGAGCTGGGCGATGGGCGGCGGCAGCGGGCGCGTGCGCACCGAGCCCGACCTATCGGCGTGGCGCACCGCACGTGGCGCAGCCGGGCGGATGCCGCCCAACGGTTTCCCGCGCGACAACCGCTTCTGACGATCCTCCGCTCGGCGGCTGGGGCGGCGAGCGATCTGCGCCGACGCCGACGAGTCGCCGCGATCGCGGCCTCGCGCCGGGCTTCCTCGCGCCGCCATAGAGAACGCGCTGAGCGTGGGCGAAACGCTTGAAGCGCTCACCTGGCTGACGAGCTCAGCCGCCTTGACGGAGGCGGGGTGATCCGTCCCGTTCCGGCACGCTTGTGGGGGCGGCGAAATACAGCCGCCATAGCCCAACTTCCTTTCCGTAAGCCGGCCTTAACCCTTGCGATCTAGGCAGATCGTGATGGCAACGCGCTCTCCCCTGCTGGCGACGGCATCGGCCGACTCGAACCCCGCCGTGCACGGTCGCGCCGGGGTAGCGCCCGGCCTGGGGCTGTCCGCGGCGCAAGGCTCGCTCGAGCTCGTGCCGATCCCACTGGTGATCGCGCGGCTGCGCGCCGGGCGGGTCGACTATGAGGACAGCAACCCCGCGTTTGCGCGCGCGGGTCTGCAGCAGGAACGCGCTATCGACCCGCTGATCGCGTCATTTCTCCGCACAGGGCAAGACCAGGCCGAGATCAACTGGTCGACCGGCGAGACCGTCGAACGGCGCCACTATCGCCTCAGCTTCGCGCTGATCCCCGACCGGCCCGAGCCCACTGCGGTGATCTCCTTCGTCGACCAGACCGCCGAAGTGCGCACCGAAGAGACACTCCGCCGCGAGATGGCGACCGACAGCCTCACCGGCCTGCCCAACCGCGGCGGCTTTACCGATTCGCTCGAGGCGATGATCGAGGAAGGCGCGTCGCGCTGGGCGGTGCTGATGATCGACCTGGAGCGGTTCAGTCGATTCAACGCCTGTCTCGGCTCGCTCACGGGTGACGAGCTGCTGATCACGGTGGCGCGTCGTATCAAGGGCGCGCTGCGTAGTCGCGACGTGCTGGCGCGCACCGGCGGCGACGAGTTCGGCGTGCTGCTCACGATCGACCAGGACGATCACGAGGCCGACCATGTCGCCCGCCGCATCCGCGAGGCGCTGGCCACGCCGTTCCGTCTGAGCGACTTCGAACTTCGCGTCTCCTGCGCCATCGGCATCGCCTTCGGCGACTCGGCCACCGACGACGCCGAGGACGTGATCCGTCACGCGCAGGTGGCGATGAAACGCTCCAAGGCGACCAAGAGCGCCGAGGCCTATCAGACCCGCGCGCTCGACAGCGCGCGCGAGGAATTCGCGATGGAGACCGCGCTACGCCGCGCGATTGAGAACGAGCAGCTCCATCTTGTCTATCAGCCGATCCTCGATCTCACCTCGGGCAAGGTCAGCGGATTCGAGGCGCTGGCGCGCTGGACCGACGAGCAGGGCATCATTGTGCCGCCGGTGCGGTTCATTCCCGTGGCCGAGGAATCAGGGCTGATCATCCCGCTCGGCCGCTGGGCGGTCGACACCGCGATGCAGACGCTCGCCGACTGGGACGGGCGCTGGGGCGGCGAGTGCGGCGCGTCGGTGGCGGTCAACGTCTCGCCGATACAGCTGCAGCGCGACTCCATTCCTGGCATGGTCGAGCGCGCGCTGGGCGCCGCGGGGCTCGGCGGCGGCCGGCTCAAGCTCGAACTGACCGAGAGCGCGATCATCGCCGATCCCGATCGAATCGCGGGCGTGCTGATGGCGCTCAAGGAGCTCGGCACCGTTATCGCCATGGATGATTTCGGTACCGGCTTCTCCAATCTCGCCTCGCTCCACACGCTGCCGATCGACCTGCTCAAGATCGACCGCAGCTTCGTCACCGGCATGCTGACCGACCGCGATCAGCTCGCGATCGTGCGCGCGATCCTAGGCCTGTCCAAGGCGCTGGGCATGGACACGGTGGCGGAAGGGATCGAGACGGTGGAGCTAGGGCAGACGCTCGGCGCGCTCGGCTGCACCTTCGGCCAGGGCTATGCCTATGCCCGCCCGCTCGACGCCGAGGCGGCCTACGCTTTCCTGGTCGCGCGCAACGCCTGAGCGACTTCCTCGTCGGCGATGGCCTCGGCGCGCGCCTTATCGGGGAAGCCTTCGGCGACCCAGCGATCCTCGACTCGCCTGAGCACGCGCGCCACCTCGGGCCCGCGCGTCAGTCCGCGTGCCACCAGCGCACCGCCGCCGATCGGCAGGGCGGGGGGCGTCCAGTCCTCGAGCGACGCAGGGTCCGCACCGGCGAGCAGCAGCCGGTCGAGCGCGCTCGCGGTGCCGACGCGATAGCCGAGCGCGCGCGTGCCTTCGTCGCCGGAACCCGCGCTCGCCTGCACCAGCCGCTTGCGGTCCGCGTTCGAGAGCTTCAGCCGCGCGCCCACCCCCTCGGCGGCGTCGCTCGGCAGCAGCGCGGCGAGACGTCGGATCGAGTCGGGCGCGACCCCGGCGGCATGCTCGCGCTCGGCCAGAGCGGCGAGCCGCGCCACGCCGTCGCGATCGATCTCGGGTAGCACCGGCCGGAAGATGCCGCTCTCGTGCATCAGCCGCACCACCGCTACCGCGCCGGGGGCGACGAGCAGCTTGAGCAGCTCGGCGGCGATGCGCTCGCGGCTCAGCGCCATCAGGTCGTTGGCGCGGTCGACACAGGCGGCGAGCCCCGCTCGGTCGATCGTGTCGCCGAAACGCGCGTGGAAGCGGAAGAAGCGCAGGATGCGGAGGTGATCCTCTGCAATGCGGCGGTGCGGGTCGCCGATGAAGCGAACGCGCCGCGCCGCGAGATCATCGAGCCCACCGAAATAGTCGTGGATCGCGCCGCTGACCGGGTCGGCGTAGAGCGCGTTGATCGTGAAATCGCGCCGCGCCGCGTCCTCGCGCCAATCGTCGGCGAAGGCGACAATCGCGTGGCGCCCGTCGGTGGAGACGTCGCGGCGCAGCGTCGTCACCTCGACCATGGTACCCTGGCTCACCGCCGTGACCGTGCCGTGCGCGATCCCGGTCGGCACGGTGCGGATGCCGGCGCCCTCGAGGCGGCGCACCACCTCTTCCGGTACGAAGGGCGTGGCGAGGTCAATGTCGGCGACGTCGAGCCCCAGCAAGGTGTCGCGCACGGCGCCGCCGACATAGCGCGCGTGACCGCCCGCGGCGTCGAGCGCCCGCTCCAGCGGGGCAAGGCCCGCTCGGCTGCGCCACGGCGCGTCCGGCAGCGTCATGGCGCCCATCGCAGCCGCCGCGACAGGTTGACGATCATCCCCGCGGTGGCGCCCCAGATGCGGCGCTCGCCCCATACAAGCTCGACATAGGTGCGCTCGCGTCCCTGGAAGGTGGCCGTGCGAGCAGTGTGATTCGCCGCATCGAGCAGGAAGTCGAGCGGCACCTCGAACACTGCTGCCACCTCGGCCTCGCTCGCCACTAACGGCAGGTCGGCCGGAACGACGCCGATGATGGGGGTGACGCAGTAGCCGGTGCCGGTGCGGTAGCGGTCGGACGCGCCGATCACCTCCACCGCTTCGCGCGGCAGCGCGATCTCCTCCTCGGCCTCGCGCAGCGCTGCGGTGACCGCATCCTCGCCGGGATCGAGTCGGCCGCCCGGGAAGGCGACCTGGCCGGCATGGCGGCGCAGCGTCTCGGTTCGTTGTGTCAGGATCACGCCGGGGCGCGGGCGATCGGTCACCGCGACCAGCACCGCCGCCTCGGTCAGCGCGGCACCGCCCGAGAGGTCACCGTCGTCGCCCAAGATCAGCCCGGTCGCCTCGCTCGACACCAGTGCGGCAGCGAGCCGCTCGGCCAGCGTCATCGCGGCTCGAGCGGGAAGAAGGCGCCCGCGCTCCACACGCCCGGCGGCGAGTCGTCGCCCGCGAGCGCGCGCTCGGCGAGCTCATAATAGAGTGGCCGGGCCACCAGCGCCTCCAGCCCGCCGCGCACCAGCAGATAGGGGCGGGGGCCATCCTCGCGCTCGACGAAGCGCAGCGGGTGATTGGCCGAAGCCGTGACCACGTCGCCGGTGTTGAGCCGAAACGCGAGAGTCGAGGCGCGGCCGTCGCCCTCGGCCTTGAGTTCGACCGCGACGAACGCAGCGTCCTCTACCGCGATATCGAGCTTCTCCACGGGGGTAACCAGCACGTGAGCGCCGTCGGGCTCGCGGCGCAGGATACGGCTGAACGCGCGTACCATCGCGGTGCGCGTGATTGGGCTGCCCTGATGGTACCAGGTGCCGTCGCGCGCGATGCGCATCTCGCTGTCGCCGCAGTGGGTTGGGTTCCAGCGCTCGACCGGGGGAAGCTGGTCGCTCTCGGCCAGGCGCGCGATGTCGGCGACCGTCAATGTGCTGAAATCGGGTGGGGGTGCCATTGGCATGCGCGCCAGTTAGGGCGCGCAGGCGCGGCGGTAAAGGTTCAGGCCGCGGCGGTGATACGCGGGGCGATCTCGCCCGCGCCGTGCGGCACCCCGGCGCCGCGCGCGAGCAGCCGATGACGCTCGACGGGGCCGGGCAGTCGCCAGTCGGCCGTGGCCGCCGCGCTGAAGCCGAAGAAGCGGCCGTAATATTCCGGGTCGCCGATCAGCATCAGATCGAGCCCGCGCGAGTCGGCGGCGGCGAGCGCGGCGGCGGTCAGCCGTCGTCCGAGGCCGCCCTGCTGCCGCTCGGGGGCGACCGCGACGGGACCGACCAGCACCAGGGGTATGTCGCCGCCGTCGTCACCGAGGAAGCGCACCGGCCAGCACTGGATCGTGCCGAGCAGCGCCCCGTCCTCGATCAGGGCGAAACTCAGCTCAGGCAGCGGTGCGGTGCCGGCGCGCAGCCGATAGGCGGTGCGGGCGTGACGGTCGGGACCGAAGGCGCGGTCGAGCAGCGACTCGACCGCCGCCGCTGTCACCGTCTCGATCGCCACCAGCTCGGCCACAGCATGCTTCCCTCGTGCCCGGCAGGGACGCTGGGCGCGCGCGCTTTAGCGGGACCGTGTCCGAACGCAACCGCGATCGCCCCTGAAACGCCACGATCGTGCCATCGTCGCGCCGCGCTGGACTTCGAGGGCGACCGCGTCCACCTGCGCCCGCTGGCATGAGCGGCCGCGGCGCGGCCGACGCGGGAGCCCTAAGATGGACGACGACACGCTGGAGCTGGAGGTCCACGACCTGGTGGTGCAGGTGCTCACCGGCATCTACTCGGAAGAGACGCACCTGCCGCAGCCGCTGCGGATCTCACTTAACGTGCTGCTGGATGCGCCCGCGCGCTACGCTCCG
>Ga0265798_10010936_pt1 | contig 11106 bp, 11 predicted proteins | sample P3T30metagenome_FD_192430 | JGI IMG/M metagenome (GOLD analysis project Ga0265798, IMG submission 192430) | Plant litter microbial communities from East Loma Ridge, Irvine, California - P3 T30 | ecosystem: Environmental > Terrestrial > Plant litter > Unclassified | place: USA: California... | reverse complement strand
CCTGCGCCGCTGCGGCCCCGCCGCCGCACCCCGCCACGAGGTGAACGACCCGCCACGCAAACGTGTGGCGGGTCGTTCAGTTCGTGGCGGGATGTCCGTCATGGGCCCAGACGACGTCTCGTCCACGAGAGCAGGACGGCACCGACCCTTCACAGGCTGAGATCGACGGTGCGAGCGTCGCCGATCAGCGCGACACCCTCGAGGGCATGTCGACGACACCCCTGCCCGCGATCACCTTCGTGTCGAGCCACGGCGCCCACAGCCGCGAGGCAGAGGCACTTCGACGAGACACACGACAGGGGCTGGCCGTCCGGGTGCATCCCGGGGCCTACGTGACCAGTGAGGACTGGGCACCTCTCTCGGCGCGGGACCGGCAGGTGGTCAGGGCCAGGGCGGTCGTGGCGGGGCTGCCGGCGGGCACCGTGGTGTCGCACGAATCCGCCGTCGCGGTGCACGGGCTGCCGTCCGTCCACGGAGCGGGGACGAGGGTCCACGTCCTGGACCCCGGTCGGGACCGGGCGCGAACGGGCGAACGGGTGGTGCGGCACCCGGGGCGGACGGATGCCGGGGACGTCGTCGAGGTCGAGGGCGTGCTGGCCACGTCGGAGGCGCGCACGGCCCTCGACATCGCCCGCAGTCGTCCGTTCGCCGACGGGGTGCTGTGCGCCGATGCGGTCCTCCGTCGAGCGGCGGTCCGGGCCGGGTGCTTCGATCGGCGCGGTTCGGGGACGCGTGACGAGTACGACGAACACCGGGCCCGCGTCGAACTCGCCGCGGCCGCCGCACGGCACGAACTCGTCATGCGCATCGAGACGGCGCCGGGAGTGCGCGGGCTCCAGGCGGCACGACGCGTGATGGCGTTCGCGTCGCCGTGGGCCGAGAACGGCGGCGAGTCGCTGTGCCGCGTCGGGCTGCTCGAGGACGGGCCCCCGACGCCCGAGTTGCAACTCGAGTTCTACGACCTGCAAGGGCTGGCGGGCCGGTGCGACTTCGTCTTCGGTGGTTCGGTGCTCGAGTTCGACGGCAAGGTCAAGTACGACCACGAGGCGGTCCGGGGCGGGTTGGCGCCGTCGGCGGTGGTGAAGGCCGAGAAAGCACGCGAACGGCGGCTCGTGCGCACGGGGGAGGTGACTCGCATCGGCCGATGCGATGCCGACGACGTCCGGGATCGCGCACCCCTCGCTCAGATCTTGCGTGACATCGGTGTGCCGCTGCGGGGTCGGCGCTGATCGGTGCCGTGCCGCGCGCGCAACCGGCCATGTCGCCACGATGTAAACACGCCGCCACGCGATCGAGTGGCGGGATGTTTACATCGTGGCGGGGTGGCGGGCCCGGGCGAGCCGGAGGGGGCTGGCCTCGTGCGGGGAGACGGACGGGGCGGGGGCGCAGGACGGGCGAATAAGATGAGCATCGATTCGTTCGCACAGACGACCCGACGGAAGGCAGCTCATGCCCGGAATCCATGCCGACATCACGTCCGCGTTCGGCGACACCCCGCTCGTCAAGCTCAACTCGCTGCCCGTCGAGGGCGGTGCCGAGGTGCTCGCGAAGCTCGAGTTCTACAACCCGGGCGCCAGCGTGAAGGACCGTCTCGGCGTGGCCATCGTCGACGCCGCCGAGGCGTCCGGCCTGCTGAAGCCGGGCGGCACGCTCGTCGAGGGGTCGAGCGGCAACACCGGCATCTCGCTCGCCCTCATCGGGGCCGCTCGCGGCTACCGGGTCGTCATCACGATGCCCGAGACGATGAGCGTCGAACGTCGCACGGTCATGAAGGCGTACGGCGCGACGATCGTGCTCACCCCCGGGCCCGAGGGCATGAAGGGCGCCGTCGAGCGCGCGAAGCAGATCGCCGCCGAGACCGAGGGTGCCGTCTGGGCGCAGCAGTTCGAGACGCAGGCCAACGCCGAGATCCACCGCCGCACGACCGCGCCCGAGATCCTGCGGGACACCGACGGTCGCATCGACTTCTTCGTCGCGGGCGTCGGCACCGGCGGCACGATCACGGGCGTCGGCCAGGTGCTGCACGAGCAGGTGCCCGGCGTGCAGGTCGTCGCGGTCGAACCGGCCGACTCGCCCCTGCTGAGCGAGGGCACGGCCGGGCCGCACAAGATCCAGGGCATCGGCGCGAACTTCGTGCCCGACGTGCTCGACCGGTCGCAGATCGACGAGGTGTTCCCGGTGCAGCTCGACGACGCCCTGCGCGTCGCCCGAGAACTCGCCACGCGAGAGGGCATCCTGTCGGGCATCTCGTCGGGGGCGATCATCCACGCCGCCCTCGAGATCGCGAAGCGACCCGAGAACGCCGGCAAGCGCATCGTCGCGATCGTCTGCGACACGGGCGAGCGCTATCTGTCGACGGTGCTCTTCCAGGGCCTCGCGGACGACTGACGTGCACCTGGTCGCCCGCCTGCGGGAGGACCTCGACACCGTCCGCAGCCGCGACCCCGCCGCTCGCGGGCGCGTCGAGACCGCCCTCGTCTACTCGGGCCTGCACGCGGTGTGGGCGCACCGCGTGACCTCGCGACTGTGGCGTTCGGGGCTGACACCGCGCCTCCTGGGGGCTCGCGCCTGGGCACGGGTGCTCTCGCAGCTGACGCGCTCGCTGACCGGCGTCGAGATCCACCCGGGTGCCCGGCTCGGCGCGCGGCTGTTCATCGACCACGGCATGGGCGTCGTGATCGGTGAGACCGCGGTGGTCGGAGACGACTGCACGATCTTCCACGGCGTGACCCTCGGGGGCAAGGGACGAGGAGGCGCGCTCGGCCGCCGCCACCCCACCCTCGGTGACGGCGTGATGATCGGTGCCGGGGCCGCCGTGCTCGGCGGCGTCACGGTGGGCAGCGGCAGCGTCATCGGGGCGAACGCCGTCGTGACGAGGGACGTCCCGCCCGGGTCGATCGCCGTCGGCGTGCCCGCCGTCTCGCACCCCGAGCTCTGACCCGGGCGGCCCGGCCGGCCGCCCGACCGAGATGTCACGACGCCGCTCACCTTCATAGATGAGCGGCACGTCGTGACATCTCGGCGAGCGGACCCGGGCCCCGGGCCGGCGGACCCGGGCCCCGGGCCGGCGGACCCGGGCCCCGGGCCGGCGGACCCGGCCCTCGGGCCGGCGGGTCAGCGGCGGGGTTCCCAGCGGAACAGGCGCATCCCGGCCACCACGGCCACGGCCGCCCAGACCAGCGTGGGGGCGAGCAGCACCGGCACCACGGAGAGGTCGCCGCCGTTCCAGGCGAGCACCGTGAGCTCCATCAGCCCGCCGCCGGGCAGCACGCGCTTCAGCCAGAGCAGGTCGTCGGCGCCGGTCACCGTCCACCAGATGGCCACGCCGAGCGTGACCATGAAGATCGGCATCGTCGTGTACTGCGCGTGCTCGGGCGAGGTGCTGAAGCCGGCCGTCGCGAAGGCGAAGCCGGCGAACATGATCTCGGCGATCACCACGGCGGCGATCACGAGTGCCGCGTTCACCGGCGGTTCGCGGACGGCCAGGACGCCGAGCACGATCACGATCTGGGCCAGGCTGACGACCACGGTCGGCAGCACGAGTCCGGCGATGATGCCGACGTCGCCCACCGCTCCGCTACGTAGGCGCTTCAGGTGCAGCGACTGGCGTCGTGCCGCCAGCGTCGTGGTGGCCGTGATGTAGACGCCGAGTCCGACCATGCCGATGACCTGCACGCCGGCGAGCATGCCGCCCGTGCCGTAGGCGCCGAGCGCGAAGGTGCCGGCGCCGAAGGCCAGGGGCAGCAGCAGCGCCGAGAGCGCGACGGTGCGGTTGCGCACGAGCATGTGCAGCTCGGCGAGCCCGATGGCGAGGGCTCCCGAGCCCGTGGACGTGGACGTGGACGTGGACGTGGACGTGGACATGGACGAGGACGAGGGGGAGTCGGTGGTCGCGGAGGTCATGGCGAGTCCTTTCGGGGACGGTGCGGAGGAGGTCAGGAGGCGCGGCTGAGGTCGCGGAACACGTCGTCGAGTCCCGACTCGTGCACCGTGAACCGGGCGAGGGTGTGGTCGGCCTCGCCCGCCCAGCGCAGCAGGGTCGCCACGTCGCGTTGGGCGTCGTCTGTCTCGACCACGACGAGGTCGTTCTCGGTGCGGGTGACCGGCAGCGGCAGGTCGTCCATGGCCGCCGGGGCGACGAAGCGGATGGTGCTCGTGCTGCCGGCGGTCAGGTCGGCGATCGTGCCCTCGCGGCGGATGCGGCCCGCGTGCATCAGGCCGATGCGGTCGGCGTTCTCGGCGGCCTCCTCGAGGTAGTGGGTGGTCAGCACGAAGGTGACCCCCGCCTCCCGCAGTTCGGCGACGACGGCCCAGAGGGCGTCGCGGGCGGCGGGGTCGAGCCCGGTCGTCGGTTCGTCGAGGAAGACCAGCTCGGGGGTGCCCCAGACCGCGGCCGCGAAGTCGACGCGACGCCGTTCGCCGCCGGACAGTTGCGCGACCCGGGCGCGGGCCTTGTGGTCGATGCCGACGAGGCCGAGCACCCGGTCGACGTCGTCGTCCCGGCCGGACACGGCGCCCGAGAGCTGCACGCTCTCGCGCACGGTGAGTTCGGGGGCCAGGCCGGAGTCCTGCAGCATCATGCCGATGCGCGGCCTCGTGCGAGCACGGTCGGCGGGGTCGCTGCCCAGCACCTCGACGGTGCCGCCGCCGGCCACGCGGTGACCCTCGAGGACCTCGAGCGTGGTGGTCTTGCCGGCGCCGTTGGTGCCGAGCAGGGCGTAGAGCTCGCCGCGGTGCACCGTGAGGTCGACGCCGTCGACCGCGGTGAACGAGCCGTACGAGCAGGTGAGGCCCCGCGTCGAGATGACGGCGTCGGCTCTCTCGGCCGGCTCGGGGGCGACGGCCGGTCGGGGCGTGGTGTCGGTGGGGTTCGTCATGACTCCGACGATCTCGCGTCGACGCGGCGGCGGGTAGTGCCGTCGTGCCACCCGTGCCCCGTGACATCGGTCATGCCCGGGGGTGACATCGGGCAGGTCCGGTGACGAGGCGGCTCCGTTAGCGTGGGGGCGTGCCCCGCCTCACCCTGCCCTCGCGCCCTCGACCGGGCGGCCACCTGCCCCCGCTCGCGCGCATGAGGCGGTACGTGACCTGGTCGTTCGTGGCCCTCGCCGCGTTCACCACGCTGGTGCTGGTCGTCACCCTGCTCGCCGAGGGGGCGCCGGCGGGCGTCGTCGTCGGCGCCACGGTCGCGGGTGGCCTGGTCACGGCGCATTCGTTCTGGTGGGAGCACCGGGCCCCTCTGTGGCTCTCGGCCACGACCCTCGTGGTGTCGTACGCGATGTGGGCGACCGTCCCGTTCGACGACCAGAACGCTCTGCTGCTCTTCCCCCTCGGCCTGACCGTGGGGTACGTCACGACAACCCGATCCGGCTCGTGGCGGTGGGTCGCGGTCGCCGTCGCCGTCACCCTCGTGCCGGTCGTCGTGGTCGAGGTCGACGAGCCGGTGCGCCTGGTCGCGACGTCGGTCGCCGTCCTGCTCGCCCTGCTGTCGCTCTACGCCGCCTGCCGTCTGAACCGGTACGGGTTCGACCTGTACCTCGAGATCGACGCGGCTCGCGAGACGCAGTCCGAGCTCGCCGTCATGCGGGAGCGCTACCGGTTCTCGGCCGACCTGCACGACATCCAGGGTCAGGCCCTGCACGTCAGCCGACTGCAGCTGCAGCTGGCCGACAAGACCCTCGACCGCGACCCGCTCGCCGCCCGGGGCCACCTGCGCGAGGCCGAACAACTGATCGTGCAGACGATCGCCGAGACGCGCCGACTGGCCTACGGCGAACGCACCCTCACGCTCGCGGGCGAACTCGCCAACTCGGCCGAGCTGATCCGGGCCGGGGCATCGACCTCGAGGTCACGGGCACCCCGCCCGTCGGGCACGCGTCCGACGACCTGCTCGGTCACGTCGTGCGCGAGGCCACCACGAACCTGCTGCGCCACGCCCAGGCCGAGCGGGTCACCATCGTGCTCGGCCCCGAGTCGGTCGAGGTGCTGAACGACGGCGCGGCCGAACCCCTGCGAGGGCTCAGCGGCCTGGCCCGCCTCGGTGAACGGTTCGCCGAGGCCGGGGGCACGGTGACCACCCGCCACGCCGGCGGCGAGTTCCGGGTCGAGGCCCGGGCGCCGGCGCGTCGGGCAGGGACCACCCGAGAGGCCGCGAGCCGGGCGGGTGCGGTTCGCGAGACGTCGTCTGCTCGGGGGCACGCATGATCCGGGTGCTGCTCGCCGACGACGAGACCCTGCTGCGCCGGTCGATCGCCGCCCTGCTCGACCTGAGCGACGGCATCGAGGTCGTCGCCCAGGCCGCCGACGGTGCCGAGGCCGTGGCGCTCGCCGCGCGGCACCGGCCCGACGTCGTGCTGCTCGACCTCGAGATGCCCGGCATGGACGGCATCGACGCGGCGATCGCGATCCTCGGCGAGCGACCCGACCAGGCGGTCGTGCTGCTGACCCGTCACGGCCGTCCGGGCGTGCTGCGGCGGGCCCTGCGCGCGGGGGTGCGGGGGTTCCTGCCGAAGTCGGTCGACCCCGACGAGCTCGAGCGGGTGATCGAGCAGGTGCACGGCGGTCGTCGCTACATCGACGCCGACATCTCGGCCTCGGCGATGATGGACGACTGCCCCCTCACCGAGCGCGAGCTCGACACGCTGCGCCTCACCACCGACGGGTTCTCGGTCCGCGAGATCAGCGCCCGCCTGCACCTCGCGTCAGGCACGGTGCGCAACTACCTGTCGTCGGCGATGCAGAAGACCGGCAGCTCGTCACGGCACGCGGCGGCACGGGTCGCCCGCGAACGCGGCTGGCTCTGACGCGCGGACGGGTGGTCGAGATGCCACAGGGCCGGACCCGGCCGGTCAGGCGTTGGTGAGCTCGCGCTCGCGCGACACCTCGGACGAGGAGGCGCGGCGCGGCTCCCGGGGCTCGAACCGCCCCTTGAGCTTCAGGGCGGGCTTCTCGACGAAGTGGTGCGACAGCACCGACGTGCCCACGGCAGCGGCGAGCACCAGCACGATGCCCAGGGCGCCCTGGACGTAGGGCTCGATCAGGGCGATGAAGACGACGTGCCAGAGGTAGAGGGGGTACGAGACGGCCCGGCCGAACCAGGCGACCGGTGCCAACGACAGCACCCAGGCGACGGGCGAGCTCGCCGTCACGAGGCCACCGATCAGCAGGGCCGAGGCGAGGCCGACCGCCGGCAGCAGCACGGCGAAGGTCACGACGCTCTGTTGCCAGCCCGACCCGATGACGACGAGCGAGCCCACGACCCCTGCCGCACCGAGCCAGGTCGCCAGGGCTCCCCAGCGGCCGGCGAGGGCCTGACGCACGCGGTCGCTACGCAGCACGATCGCGAGGGCGCAGCCCATCAACAACGGGGCCACGTTGAGGACCGGGCTGAAGTAGATGTCGGGGGTCGCGCCTCCTGAGGGGCGGTCGTAGAGGAACCAGGTGGCGACCGCCGAGGCGACGACGACGGCCGAGAGGCCGGCGACGAGGGCCTTGCGCTTCACGGCGACCGCGAGCAGCAACACGAGCACCGGCGGCCAGACGAGGTAGAACTGCTCTTCCATCGACAGGCTCCACATCGGGGCGAACACGCCCTGCGAGGTGTCGAAGAAGGCCCGCGCGATGTTGCCCGAGTAGGTCAGGGCGATGACGGCGGCGCCGACCGGGCCGAGCGTCGAGCCCTGGTAGTCGCCGACCAGCCACCAGAGCGAGACGCCGACGACGACCACGGCGAGCAACGTCGGGTAGAGCCGCAGCAGGCGCCGCACCCAGAACCGGCCGAGTCGGATGCGACCCGTCGAGGCGTGCTCACGCAGCAGCAGGGTGGTGATCAGGTAACCCGAGAGCACGAAGAAGACGTTGACTCCCACGAAGCCGCTGCCGAAGCCGGGCACGTGCAGGTGATAGAGCACCACGAACGCGATGGCCACCGTGCGCAAGCCGTCGAGCGGCAGCACCCGGTCACGACGGGTGGTCGAGACGGGGCGGACGGTCGGCTCTGTGGTGGGCAGGGCTGCGGGCATCGTTGCAGTGTGCCTCATGTTCCTTGGGACCGCCCGAACGAGGTCGAGCCGTTCTTTTCGCGGCCAGGGGCGGGCCCGGCGGCCCGGTGTGGGCGCCGAGACCGCCCGTCCCCTCGCGCCTAACCGCGCTGCTGGGCGACGCGGCGAGGCAGGGCGAACACGAGCACGAACGACGCGAGGGCGAAGATCGCGCTGACGAGCATGGCGTGTGCGGCGGCGTCGGTGAACCCGGTGGCGACGGCCTCGGGCGTGCGGCTCGAGATGGTCAGCGTGCCGAACAGCACGCTGCCGATGATCGCGATGCCCACGGCCGAGCCGATGCGCTGGATGGCCGAGATGACGGCGCTGGCCGACCCGGCGTCCTGGCGGTCGACGGTCGCCACGATGAACTGCACGTTCGGGGCGATGAAGAAGCCGTTGCCGAGGCCGGCGAGCAGTAGCGGCACGAGCAGCATCCAGTTGGTCAGGTCGGACGCGTCGACCGTGACGAGCACGAGCCACATCCAGGTGAGGCCGATCGTGACGAGCGCCGTGCCGAGGATCAGCACGCCGCGGCCGAGGCGAGCCGCCAGCCGGTTGCTCTGCGACGAGCTGATGATGCTGCCGACCGCGAACGGGATCGCGACGGCACCCGACGCGAGGGCGCTGTGGCCGAGGCCCGACTGCCAGAGCAGCGAGATGGTGAAGAAGATGCTGGTGAACGCCGCGAAGTAGACGAGCGCGAGCACGACGCCGCCGGTGAACGACGGATGGGCGAACAGCTTCGGCGGCACGAGGGGGGTCTTGCCGCGCTTCGTGTAGGCGACCTCCCAGAGGCCGAACAGGGCGAGCAGCACGAGGCCCGCGGCGATGGTCAGGTAGGTCCAGAGCGGCCAGCCCTCGTCCTGCCCCTGGATCAGCGGCACGAGCAGGGCGACGAACGCGCCCGAGACCAGCACGAGGCCGACCCAGTCGAGGCCGCGGTCGGGGCGGGGCACCGACTCGTCGCGCTTCGGCAGCAGCACCGCGGCGGCGATCAGGGTGATGATGCCGAACGGCAGGTTGACGTAGAACACGAGTCGCCAGCCGTTCTCGTCGCCGAACGCCTGGATGATCAGCCCGCCGATGATCGGACCGAGGGCCGATGAGACGCCGATGACCGCGCCCATGATGGCGAACGCTTTGCCGCGCGAGCGACCGGGGAAGAGCAGTTGGATGAACGCGGTGACGGCCGGCACGAAGATGCCGCCCGCGAGACCCTGGACGATGCGGAAGACCACGAGCTGCGTGTCGTCCTGCGCGAGGCCACAGGCGAGCGAGGCGAGGGTGAAGAGCAGGACGCCCGTGAAGTACACCCACTTGTGGCCGATGCGGTCGCCGATGCGGCCCGCGGGGATCAGTGCGAGGCCGAACGCGAGGGCGTAGCCCGAGATGATCCACGAGAGCGTCGACTCCGAGGCGTCGAGGGTCGTGCGGATCGTCGGCAGCGCGACGTTGACGATCGTCGTGTCGAGCAGCGCGATGAACATGCCGAGCAGCAGCGCGACGAGCGCGTACCAGGCGTGACGCGGCACGCCCGCAGGGGCGCCGGGGGGCGCCCCGGCAGCGGACGTCGAGGAGGCGCCGGTCGAGCGGGCGGCGGAGGCGTCGGTCATGGGGGAGCCTTTCGGGCAGAGGCAGAGGCAGAGGCAGAGGCAGAGGCACGGGCCGTGAGGCGAGGCGAGGGAGCGCGGGGCGGCACGAGGCCGGAGGGCGTGACGGCGACGTCGGGGCGAGCGCGGGACGCGGGAGGCGCGGGTCACCGACCAGCGCCTCCTGATTTTTGCACGTTCTGCACTCGAGCGCGCACCGCGTCGTCCGGGGCCGGCACGACGGAGGGCCCCGCCGGTCCGGCGGGGCCCTCGAGGTGGTGCGGGTGGGTCGTCAGCGGCGACCGAGGCGGCGCTCGCCGCCGGCACCGGTCTGGTAGACGAGGCCGTAGTGCTCGAACACGGCGGGCTCGCGTGACGCCTCGAGTTCGCCGTCGGTCTCGATCGACGGGGCGTCCTTGACGATCTTCTTCGCGAACTGCACCTTGAGGTGCTTCGGTGCGACCACGGCGCCCTGCAGCGGCACGAAGACCAGTCGCGAACGACCGAGCATGCCGGCGGTCACGGTGGCGAACGCGGGCTGGTCGGCCGCGGTGTCGAAGTAGATGCTCTCGAGCGAGCCGACCTTGTCGCCGTCGGGGTCGACGACGGGCATGCCGATCCAGTCGCGGATGTTCTCGGCTTCGAACATGGTGTGTGCCTCCTCTGGCGCGGGCCGCGTCCCGGCCCTCGTCGTCGAGGCTAGTGGAGCGGGTGCCCCCGCGCTCAGGCGGGGACGCGCCCTCGCAGGGCCTTCTCGGCGAAGCCCCGCACCTCGTCGGTGAGCCGCAGCCGGTCGGGCCCGTCGACGGCCGCGAGCAGGGCCTCGGCCCGCTCGGGTCCGAGCCCGCCGAAGGCCTCGCCGATCGTCACCCCGTGCGACGGCCGTGACAGCACGGTCACCGCGTCACCGGCCTCGACGGGCCCCGCCTTCACCACCCGCAGGTAGGTGCCGGGGCGGCCCTCGGCGAAGAACCGCTTGACCCACTGCGTCTCGCCCAGGCGCCGGGCGAACGTGCCGCACGGGATGCGCGGCTTGGTGACCTCGAGCACGAGGGTCTCGCCGACGGCCCACCGTTCGCCGATCACCGCGCCCGTCAGGTCGACGCCCGTCGTGCGCAGGTTCTCGCCGAACAACCCGGGCGTCACGTCGCGGCCGAGCAGTTCGGCGAAGTGGGCGGCGTCCTCGTCGGCGAAGACGTACACCGCCTGGTCGAGGCCGCCGTGGTGCTTGCGGTCGGCCTGTACATCGGCACGGAGGCCGAGCGGGCGCACGTGCACGGGCCCGTCGACCGGGCGCTTGTCGATGGCGGTCACGCCGATCGTGCCCGGGTCGGGCATCAGGGCGGACACTCGGCAGACGGCCGTGACGGTGGGCGTGCTCATGGACCCATCGTGGCGGACGACGCGGGCGACGGGAAGCGCCGACCCGCGCCTCCCGGGCCACGGGCGTCACCCGACCCCACTCGGTGTCACCC
>Ga0265798_10010934_pt1 | contig 11106 bp, 9 predicted proteins | sample P3T30metagenome_FD_192430 | JGI IMG/M metagenome (GOLD analysis project Ga0265798, IMG submission 192430) | Plant litter microbial communities from East Loma Ridge, Irvine, California - P3 T30 | ecosystem: Environmental > Terrestrial > Plant litter > Unclassified | place: USA: California... | reverse complement strand
TTCAGCGAGGCTGGCAGCAGACTGTGTCGGTCAGCGCCGGTTACGCGTGAACAGTGTCTTGTAATAAATTGCCGTCGCGTGCCAGCGACCATTGGGTGTACAAGCGTATTCGGGCAACTCGCCGACCAGTTCGTAGCCACTTTGTTGCACCAGGCGCTCGGCGCCGGAACCCACTGCCGCATCCAGAAACAACAAGCCGCGGCGCAAGGCCAGTGCTTCGATCTCGAGGGCTTGCAGCAGCGCCATCCCGATGCCGCTGCGCCGTACGGTGCAGTGTACGAGCAACTGTTGCACTTCGGCGCGATTATGGCCATTTGGCTTTGTAGTTAATGCTAACTGGATAGTGCCGACCAGCACGCCGTCACGTTCCGCTGCCAACAGGACGCGCTGGCCCAGACCGACTTCTTCCGCAATGCCTTGCCAGTAGGCGTCGAGCTGTTCCTGGTCCAGGCCGTTGACGAATCCCAGTGAGTGGCCATCGGCAACCGCATCGAGGAGCAGCGTGCCCAGCGACGGCATGGATTGGGCGATGGTGCGTGGATCGAGTCTGCGGATGATCATAAAACTCCCGGAACAAAAGGTGGGTGGATTGTCCCTTTATTCAAAGCACGATGCATGCCACCGCACCCATCGGAGATGATCAGTATGTCATCACCTGTTGCGGACACGCCATACTTCAGGGCTTGACCAAGTTTTATTTTCTCGTATTGACATCGATCTATCGACATGACGAAAAGTCGCTTGTAATGTTCTCTCACGGTAACTATTTTCAGCGCCTGGCGCTGTACAAGGATGACCATGACAGAACCAAACAAGAAACGCCGTGCCTTGGCACTGGCAAATCTGCGCATCGGCAAACGACTGGCACTGGGCTTTGGGCTGATCTGCATCATGCTGATCGTGATGATCGTACTAAGTAATGCAATGCTGGCCCGGACCAATGCCGGCACTGCCGAAATCGTCAACGAACGCATGCCGCGCATCGCGCTGACCACCCAGATGCAGGACCGGATCAACGATATCGCCATCTCGCTGCGCAATATGATCCTCAGCGAGAGCGGTTCCGACCACCGGCGCCAGGTCAAGGACATCATGGCCGCGCGCGCGGCGATGGACGCCATCCTGGTCAAGCTGCGAGCCTCGCTGCATCACCCGAAAGCGCTCGAACTGCTGGCCCAGATGGAAAAGGAAACCGCGCTGTACAAGGCCGGGCAGGATGCGATGATCAAGCACCTCGAGGCCGAGGAAGTCGACGAGGCGCGCGCGCTGCTCGGCGAAGACCTGGGCCCGCTGCTGATGCGTCTGAAGCGGGCGACGTCCGAGCAGACCGCGCTGCAGGTCGCGATCGCGGACGAAGCCGCGCGCGACGCGGCCGCCACCTACCGCAATACCAGTCTGCTGATGTGGGGCCTGGGCGGCGTCGCATTGCTGCTGTCGGTATTGGCGGCGTGGGCGATCACGCGCTCGATCACGCGGCCACTGGCGCAGGCGCTCACCGTGGCCAATACGGTTGCCGCCGGCGACCTGACCAGCCGCATCGAGGTAACCACGCATGACGAAACAGGCCAGCTGCTGCAAGCCCTCAAGACCATGAACGAAAACCTGGCGCGCACTGTCGGCACCGTACGCGTGGGGACCGACACGATTGCGGTGGCCGCGGCCGAAGTGGCAGCGGGCAGCCATGATCTGTCGATTCGCACCGAGCAGCAGGCCGCGGCGCTGGAAGAAGCGGCGTCGTCGATGGAAGAGCTGACGGCGACCGTACGCCAGAATGCGGACAACGCGCGCCAGGCCAATGTCATGGCAGGCCTGGCCTCGAGCGTCGCCTCGCGTGGCGGCGACGTCATCGAGCAGGTGGTCGGCACGATGGACGGCATCAACGCATCGTCGAACAAGATCAACGACATTATCGGCGTCATCGACGGCATCGCGTTCCAGACCAATATCCTGGCCCTGAATGCGGCCGTGGAGGCAGCCCGCGCGGGCGAACAGGGCAGGGGCTTTGCCGTGGTGGCGGGCGAGGTGCGCAATCTGGCGCAACGCTCGGCCGCGGCGGCGCGCGAGATCAAGGGCCTGATCCAGGACTCGAGCGGCAAGGTCGCCGAGGGCGGCAAGCTGGTGGCGCAGGCCGGCCAGACGATGCGCGAGATCGTCGACAGCGTGCGCAGTGTGACCGACATCATGACCGAGATCAGCGCCGCCAGCGTCGAGCAGACCGCGGGCATCGAGCAGATCAACCAGGCCGTGGCGCAGATGGACGAGGGCACGCAGCAGAACGCGGCGCTGGTCGAAGAAGCAGCAGCGGCGGCGACCTCGATGCGCGAGCAGGCGGCCCTGCTGGCGCAGGCAGTGGCGGTGTTCCGGATCGATGAGGCGCAGAGGCAGGGGGTGTCGGCGACAGTGGCAGTAGCAGCGCCGCAGCCGGTGGCGCCAGTGCGGGCCGTCCCGGCGCGTGCACCGGCCGCCGCACCAGCACCGACACCGGCGCCGACACCGGCCCCGGTCCTGCGCAAGGCAATCGCACCAGCTAAGGCACCACCCAAACCAGCGGCCACGTCCGGCGCAACGCCGGTGGCGGCAGGGGATTGGGAAGAGTTCTGACCTCGCGCTGAACCAGGCCTGAGTCTCGCCGTTCAAACAGCATCGGCATCGAATTCGGCAAGCTGCGGCTTGCCGTTTTTTTTTGTACGCACAACCAACACATGCACGATTAAAAACGTGCGCATCGTCCAGTATTCATTGCAATCGGGCTGGCATTGCCGGTTCGTTAGCGTGCATGCATCGTTATCGTCCGCATTCGAACTTACCCTACTTGCCGAAAAGAAATATAACGAAATCTCACGGCATTGGAAGGTCATCTCATGGAACACGCAGTCAACGATCGCGAAGTACTCTCTTTCCGCCTCGGCAAGGAAGAATACGGCATCAGCATCCTCAAAGTGCAGGAAATTCGCGGCTACGAGGCGCCGACGCGCCTGGCCAACGCGCCCGAGTTTCTCAAGGGCGTCATCAATCTGCGCGGCCGGATCGTGCCGGTGGTGGACATGCGCATCAAGTTCGGTTTTGCCAATCCAGCCTATGACAGCCTGACGGTCGTGATCATCCTGAACATTGCGCAGCACGTGATCGGCATGGTGGTCGACAGTGTCTCCGAGGTTGTCACCCTTGAAGCCGACCAGATCCGCCCGGCGCCTGCCATGGGCACGCTCGATGCGGGCTACCTGCGTGGTCTCGGGACGGTCGGCGAACGCATGCTGATCCTGCTCGATATCGACGCCCTGATGCAATCCGAAGAACTCGGCGTCGTGCCGTCGCTCCCGCTGGCCGCCTGAGCCGCCCTGCAGAAAGAACAACCCCATGAAACTCGGTAATCTGAATATCGCCACGCGCCTGTCGCTTGGCTTTGGCATCGTCGGCATCATGCTCATCGCGATGATTGTGATGAGCAATGCGTCGCTGCTGCGCGTGAACAATGGCACCAGAGATCTCGTCGAGCACCGGATTCCGGCGATCGAGATGAGCAACCGGCTGGAAGGCCAGATCAACGTCATTGCCATCGCGCTGCGCAACATGATGCTCAATGCCGAGCCGACCGACCGCCAGAAGCAGGTGGATGCGATCGGCAAGGCCCGTGTGACGATCACCTCGACCCTGACCGAAATCGAGCCGCTGCTGACGGCGCACCCCGATGAACTGGCCATCCTGCGCACGATGCAGAGCACGAGCACCAGCTACCTGACCGGCGTCACCGAACTGCTCGCCCTGATCAATGCGGGCGAGGAAGAACCGGCCAAGGTCTATCTGACCAACGAACTGCGCCCGCGCCTGGCCAAGCTGAAGGAAGCCACTGCCGCCGAACTGGCGCTGCAAAAGGACCTGAGCGCGAAAGCTGCAGCAAGCGCCGCAACAACCTATGACAGGACGATGTGGCAAACCTGGGCCTTGGGCGGCCTGGCGCTGGCGTTCGCGGCCCTGGTGGCCACGCTCATCACGCGTTCGATCACGGTGCCGGTGCGCCGCGCGCTGGAAGTGGCCAATACCGTTGCCGCGGGCGACCTGACCAGCCGTATCGACGTCACCACGCAGGATGAAACCGGCCGGCTGCTGCAGGCGCTCAAGACCATGAACGAGAGCCTGGCGCGCACCGTCGGCGCCGTGCGGATTGGCACCGATACCATCGCGGTTGCCGCCGGCCAGGTGGCGGCGGGCAGCCAGGATTTGTCTGGCCGCACCGAGCAGCAGGCCGGCGCGCTGGAAGAGACGGCATCGTCGATGGAAGAACTGACGTCGACCGTCAAGCAGAACGCCGACAATGCGCGCCAGGCCAACAAGCTGGCCGAGACCGCGTCGAACGTGGCCGCGCGCGGCGGTGAAGTGATTCATCAGGTGGTCGATACGATGGACCAGATCAATGCATCGTCGAACAAGATCAGCGACATCATCGGCGTGATCGACAGCATCGCCTTCCAGACCAATATCCTGGCGCTCAACGCGGCGGTGGAAGCGGCCCGTGCGGGCGAGCAGGGCCGCGGCTTTGCAGTCGTGGCCAGCGAAGTGCGCAATCTGGCGCAGCGTTCGGCGGCAGCGGCCAGGGAAATCAAGACGCTGATCGGCGACTCGAGCAGCAAGGTTGCCGACGGCAGCAAGCTGGTGGCGCAGGCAGGTTCCACGATGCAGGAAATCGTCGACAGCGTCCGCCGCGTGACCGACATCATGACCGAGATCAGCGCCGCCAGCGTCGAGCAGACCGCGGGCATCGAGCAGATCAACCAGGCCGTGGCGCAGATGGACGAGGGCACGCAGCAGAATGCAGCGCTGGTCGAGGAAGCGGCTGCAGCGTCGGCATCGATGCAGGAGCAGGCAGCGATGCTGGCTGCCGCCGTCGCCGTGTTCAGGATCGATGCCGGGCAGATGGCCGAGGCGGCGCCAGCCGATGTCGCCGTCGCACGCGCGAAGCCGGCAGCGGCACCAGCGCCGGCGGTGAAGAAGGTGGCCATTGCCCATGCCAAGCCGGCGCCTGCGCCGAGCCCGACGCGGACGCAGGCCAAGGCGCCTGTGGCTGCGGACGAGTGGGAAACGTTCTAAACCCGTCTGTCGCTGCATGCCCGGATGACGGGCGATAAAAAAAACGGCAAGCCGCAAGGCTTGCCGTTTTTTGTTGCCTGGTCTGAATGCACCAGGCGCTGTCAACGTCAGCGATGGATAGGGCTACCTGGAATGACCCCATGACCCCATGACTCCGTTACCCCATGGCCCCCCAAATCCCATGAGCCGGTGAGTCCAAGATCCCGTCATCCCATGACGCCGTACGCCACGTATTCCCCCTGAAACCGGTACGCTATCCGGTGCACCCAATACATCCCCTATTTAACGTTGACAGCGCCAACCGGCGAACGCCAGACGTAAAAAAACGGCAAACCCTGCGGTCTGCCGTTTTCATGTCCGTCGCGCACCAGGCGACTTGCGCCCGATGCGGTATGGCGTCGCTTAGAACGCGTGACGCACGCCGACGTTGTAGACCTGTGGGTCTGCGCCGAAGGCCGTCGCTGGCAGGGCGATGGTGCCCGATGGCGAGGTCAGCGAGAACACGCCGTTGTTGTTGTTACGCAGTTTTGCGTACGATGCGTACACGTTGGTGCGCTTCGACAGGGTGTAGGTGTAGGCAACGGTGACTGCCTTGCCTTCTGCGCCGCTGGCCAGTTCTTGCTGCTGGTAGTTCAGGAAGACGCGGTTGGCGCCGAAGCCGTACGACACGCCGGCGTTCTTCTGCTCGTACTTGGCGCTTGGCAGGATGCCGGTTTCCGGATCAGCAGCCATGTAGCCAGCGCGCACTTCGAAGTCGCCGAACTTGTAGCCGATACCGGCGTTGTATTCTTTGTCATCGCCCGATGGCAGGCGCTCGACGTTCTGGTAACCAGCGCCGATGTACAGGCCAGCGTTTGCGTATTCCAGTGCAACACCGGTCACGTCGCCCGAATTCAGGTTGTTGGTTTCGACAACTTCGCCGGCGCCGTAGGCAGCGCGCAGGGTGAAGCCGCTCAGAGCGTTGCTCTGGTAGTTGACCGAGTTCGACAGGCGACGGGTCAGGCGGTTTGCGCCAAAGCCTGCCAGGTTCGAACCGTAGAAGCCCTGGCCCAGGGTGTCCGATGCGGCAGCAACGGCAGCGATCGGACCATATTCACGACCGACGGTCACGGTACCGAAGGCGCCCTGCAGGCCCACGACAGCGCGGCGCTGGAACATGTTCGAATCGGTTGCGCCGGTATCGACGGCAACAGCGGCTTCGATGTTGAACAGTGCCTTCAGACCATTGCCCAGGTCTTCGGTACCGCGGAAGCCGATACGGCTTGCCGATTGGGTACCCGACGACACGACGGTGCGGCTGCTCTCGCCAGGCGCATCGTTGTTTTCAACACCGATCGACGCATCGACCATACCGTACATGGTGACGCTGGTTTGGGCTTGGGCGACGAGTGGCAGTGCCGACACGAGGGCGATGGCAAGAATTTTGTGCTTCATGGATGAATCTCCAGTGTTTGTTTGTGAAATAGCCTAGTAATCATGACATGCCCGACGGACATCTGTCACCGGGTTCGCCCAAGCGGAATTGTCACAAAATCGACCGAAAATCGCTTCCAAAAAACCCCGATGCGGTCCGCTTTTCATAGGAGAACCGCCAGTTTCAGCGACCATCGCAGCCAACAGAATTGGGGTCGCAAACGGTATAAAATATTGCTGAAAATCAACCAAGGGCGTTGCAGGGACGCCACATTTTTGGCCTTGACAGGTGCTGCAATGCGCAATAACGGTGCATACATACCGTTCGGACCCAGGCGCCTAGCAGGGGAGAACGGGCCTGGACGGGTGTTCTGCCCATCCGGACATGAGGTGGGAAGCGTTTTTCTTGCACCGCAATAGTGCATGGAAGATTTCCGACGCGGGTAGTCCATCGACGCTGTCGGCCCGGGTGACGGCGCGCGTGAATCAGGTCGGCGCGGCCGGTCATGCGTGCATGCTACGATCACGGCGTCGTCGGCCAACCCCTGTTCATCAAGGATCACATTACTGTGCAAACCGGTATCACGCAAGCGCCATTCGGCCAATTGCCAGACGGCGCTGCCGTCACCCAGTTCACGTTCACCAACGCCCATGGCATGGTGGCGAAGATCATCGACTTCGGCGGCATCATCACTGAACTGCACGCACCGGACCGCGACGGGCGGCTGGCCGATGTGGTGCTCGGTTTCGACACGCTCGAACCCTACTGCACTGACAGCCCGTATTTCGGCGCGCTGATCGGCCGCTACGGCAACCGCATTGCAAAAGGGCGCTTCACACTCGATGGCGTACAGGTCCAGCTGCCGATCAATAACGGCAACAACCACCTGCATGGCGGCGCTGGCGGCTTTGATCGCGTCCTGTGGACGGCGACGGTCGATGGCGCCAGCCTCCGCCTGGCCTACCGCAGCGCCGACGGCGAAATGGGTTATCCCGGCAACCTCGATGTCACGGTGGTCTATACACTCAATGACGCCAATGAACTGGTGGTACGATTCCACGCCGTGACCGACAAGGCCACGCCGGTCAACCTGACGCAGCACAGCTACTTCAACCTGGCTGGCGCCGGCGACATCCTCGGCCACGACCTGACCATCGACGCCGACCGTTTTGTGGCGATCGACAGTGAATCGATTCCGACGGGCGAACTCGCGCCGGTCACCGGCACACCGTTCGATTTCCGCCAGCCGCGCCCGATCGGCGAGCGGATCACACAACCGGACCAGCAACTGCGCCATGGCAGTGGCTACGACCACAATTTTGTTCTGAACAAGCCGGAAGGCGTGGCGCTGACCAGGGCTGCGCGCGTGAGTGAACCCGTGTCGGGCCGCGTGCTGGAACTGTGGACGCAGGAACCCGGCGTGCAGTTCTACAGCGGCAACTTCCTCGACGGTTCGCTTTCCGGCAAGGGCCGCAGGTACGGGCACCGCAGCGGCTTGTGCCTGGAGCCGCAGCATTTTCCCGATTCGCCGAACCAGCCACAGTTCCCGAACGTGATCCTGCGGCCGGGCGAGGTCTATGCCACCGAGTCGCGCTTTCGTTTTACCACCGAGGCGGCGTGATGGAGGTGCTGACCGACACCCGGCATGAGCTGGGCGAATGCGTGCTGTGGTGCGAGCGCACCGGTCGCCTGCTGTGGACCGATATTCCGGCTGCCACCCTGTGGGCGTACACGCCGGCAACCGGCCGCACGGCCAGCTGGCCGATGCCCGAGCGCTTGTGCTGCTTCGCGCTGACCGGCAGCGACGACCGCCTGCTGCTGGGGCTGGCGTCCGGTCTTGCGTTCTTTACTTTTTCGAGCGGCAAGGTCACGCGCATCTGCGATGTCGAACCTGGCATGCCATCCACGCGCCTGAACGACGGTCGCTGCGACCGCCAGGGGCGCTTCGTGTTCGGCATGTTCAACCAGGCCGACAATCCGAAGCACGCGCTGGGCGGCTTCTATCGCCTGAACCCCGACCTGTCGCTCGAGCGCCTGCCGTTGCCCAATGCCGCGATTGCCAACAGCATCTGCTTCAGTCCAGACGGGCGCCGCATGTACTTTGCCGATTCCGCGCAGAAGGCAATCCTGTACGCCGACTACAACCCGTGCAGCGCCGAAGTGGGGCGCGTGCACACGTTTGTCGCGGCCGATGCCGTGCCGGGCGAGCCGGATGGGTCGACGATCGATGCCGATGGCTACCTGTGGAGCACGCGCTGGGGCGCCGGCATCGTCGCGCGCTTTGCGCCCGATGGCCGGCTCGAGCAGACAGTGTCACTCGCCGCGCCGCAGCCGAGCTGCCCGGCGTTTGGCGGTGCCGATCTGGCGACGCTGTTCGTCACCAGCGCCCATGTGGGCATGAGCGACGGCGAGCGTGCCGCCGCGCCATCGTCGGGCGCGCTGTTTGCGCAGGCACTCGATGTGCGCGGCCTGCCCGAGGCACGCTTCCTGCATGCCTGACCAGGGTCGCTGCCGGTCACTACAGCATCCGCACCCAGTTGCCCTTGTAGAGAATTGGCCCGGTCGGTCCGCCGGCGCCGGGCGAGCCGCCGCGCGGTTCGAGCGAGACGGCCAGCGTGGCGATGTCGTCGCCGATCGCGCTGCCGGTCAGCGGCAGCTCGATCGCGCCTTCTGGCGGAATCACGCCGAGCGAGCGGGGCGCGCCTTCCTTGGGAACGGCCCACAGCTGCAGCGACTTGTCGGCGGCAACCGGTGCGTTCTCGACCAGGCGCGCCGTGAACACGCGGCGCTCGCTGTCGGCAGTCAGCAGTAGCGCCGTGCGTGCCTTGTCATCGATCAGCGTGGCGACCAGATCGACCTGCGGCGCCTCGACCAGTGTCGAGCGCAGCACACCCACCATCAGCAAGGCCGCGGCCAGCGACACCAGACTCAGCGAACGCCAGAACGTCAGCGACTCGGTACGCCAGAACTGCCAGGCCGCGTGCGCACGTTGCTGCACCCGCTTCTGCGCCTGACCCAAGCCCAGGCGGCGCTCGATTGCGCGCCACACCTGGGCACGGGGTGTCTGCGCACCCGTAAATTCGGCCATCGGCATCAGGCGCTCCTGCCATTCGGCGGTCAGGCGCTGCAGGACCACGTCATCACGCAGATAGCGTTCGAAGCGCCGGCGCGCGCCGCCGCGGAGCGTGCCGAGGACATACTCGGCCGCCAGCTTGTCGCACAGTTGCGGGTTGTCGCGGATATTCATGCTCGTTCGCCTTTAACCAGGCACGTCTTGAGCCGCTCCAGGCTACGGCGGATCCAGGTCTTGACGGTACCGATCGGTATCGCCATCTGCTGCGCCACCTCGCTGTGCGACAGGTCATGGAAGAAGGCCAGCCCCACGACTTGCCGGTGCGCGCCTTCGAGCAACGACATGCACAAGGCCAGCGCCTTCGCATCATGGCTGATCAAGAGGGCGTCGATCGGCGTGGCGCGCGGATCCTGCAGGGCTGCCATGATCTCGGCATCGAAGACGGGGCCGTCGATGTCGAGGTCATGGGCACAGCGGCGCAGCAGGTCGAGCGATTTGTTGCGCACGATTGTCGTCATCCAGGTCATGGGTGCGGCCAGGTGGCGCTGGTAACCGGCTGCGCCGTTCCAGATCGCCACGAACCCGTCCTGCAGTGCTTCTTCAGCCAGTTCACGCTTTCCTAATATACGCAGCGCGTAGCCAAACAGTTTCGGAGAAATTGCGTCGTACAGCGCGCGAAATGCCGCCGCGTCGCCTCGTGAGGTCGCTTGCAGCCAGGTGGCCAGCTGGTCGGGATCGGGGTGAAGGGTGTCTGGCACTGCCATCCTTGGACGTTGTAGGAGTGGAGAAACGGGTGGTATTGACAATATCATATCGCCCCGCTTGCACCCGCACGGATGGGTTCGTGCGCTATTTCAAAACTATTTTTAAATAGTTGAAACCGAATCAATCGTGCGTCAGTACAAGCTATACGCGCTGCATTGGCAGCCAGGTTTCCTGGCTGGAACAACCGAGCAGACGCCCGCCCATTTATACGATCGCATCAACCGGAGACCTACCATGACAGACACGAATGTGACATTGGCACTGCTCGAATCACGCAAGGAAAAGCTGGAAAAGCGCCGCTCGTTTTTCAAGAACGTGGGAGGGATCAGCGTCGGTATGGTAGGCGGCACCTTCCTGTCCGCCTGCGGGGGCTCGGTCAAGGACGCGATTGCGCAGGCCGCGCAGCCGACCGATATCGACATCCTCAACTTCGCACTGAATCTCGAGTACCTCGAAGCGCAGTTCTATTCGTACGCGGTGTTCGGCACCGGCCTGGCTGCGAGCCTGACAGGCGGCACGGGCACGCAGGGCGCCGTGACGGGTGGGCGCGCAGTCGCATTCAAGGATCCGCTGGTCGCGCAATATGCCAAGGAAATCGCGCAGGATGAGATCGCGCACGTGGGCTTCCTGCGCGCGGCGCTTGGCACGGCGGCGGTTGCCCAGCCGGCCATCGATATCGGCGGCACCGATCCAAACGGCGCGTTCTCGAACGCGGCCCGCGCGGCCGGCCTGGTGGGCCCGGGCGTGGCTTTCGACCCGTATGCCAGCG
>Ga0265798_10010933_pt1 | contig 11107 bp, 12 predicted proteins | sample P3T30metagenome_FD_192430 | JGI IMG/M metagenome (GOLD analysis project Ga0265798, IMG submission 192430) | Plant litter microbial communities from East Loma Ridge, Irvine, California - P3 T30 | ecosystem: Environmental > Terrestrial > Plant litter > Unclassified | place: USA: California... | reverse complement strand
ACTCATGCCTACGGCTCGTGGCCTGGCGCTCCGTTGCGAACTCCGCGTGAGTTCGATCGTTTGCGAACAGGTTATCCCCATGCAGACCAATAAGCTGTTCAGACCGTCCCCGATCCGATCGAGGAAGATTAGTTAGACCGCGGACGCGCACTTGGCGGACGACGACCCACAAGCGGTCATTCCCGCACCTCCCCCCGCTTCCCAAATACGGACGCTCGTTCATAGCGGCCGAACAGCAGATTCGACGGCATCGACGTCATCATCCGCCGCCGTCGGGCATCATATTTGATCGCGTGCAGCAGGCGGCCGCCGAGGTGGAGAGCCAAGGCTCGAAAGATAATTCGCTACTAGGCGACCGTTTTCTCCGATGGCAATCAGACGTCGTCGCGCACCCCGAAAGCGGTGGCTGCCGGGATGGTGACGTTGACCAGCTTATCGAGCGCCTCGGCGACAGCGGTGAACTCTGTGATCGTCGGGCCGTCAGCCATAAAGCTGCAGATCCCTTGCGCCACCTCGCCTATTTCTACGTGGATGTCGACGTTGGGATCAATGGCGCGGTAGGCCTCCAGCAACTTCGTCAACCAGCGCTCGACCTCCTCGATCGTGTCTCCATGAGCAACGGAATTACGCAGATCGTTGAACCGCCGCATCACGAGGTGCAGCCGGTCCCCGGCGTCGGGCTCTCCTCTCCACGCGGCCGCGAGAACGTCGATCTTGTTTGCGAAGCCGAACCCCTTCTTGAGCTTGTCGGGTCGCGGCAGCAGCGCGGCCAGCACGAAATCGATCTCGCGCTCGAGCGCAGCATGATAAGTCAGGATCACCGCCGCTCGCTGGTCAACGGACGCCTCTGCCTGCGCCATGCGGTGGATACCTGCGAAGCCGTCGTAATTCACCTTCGCCATGGTTTACCTTCTGCAACGGTCCCGGTCATTCCACTTTCGGGCGCTCACACGATGTAATCGGACTCTTGCTCAGAATACTGTCGGTGCCCGCTATCTCCTCGTGGGTCGGCCAGCCCTGAGGTGATCAGGTCCCGTTTCGCTCAGCACGCGCAGGTTATCGAGCAGCCGCGCCCGAGCCTCCTCGACCGGAATGTTCCAAGTCGTAGCGAGTTGTTTCACCGCCTGCCACGCGTCAGCGGGACGAAGAGGGCCTGCCGGCCCCGAGGCGAACGGGCCGTCTGTCTCCGTGAGGATGCGGTCCGTCGGCATTGCGAGGGCGAGGGCTTTGCCCTTCTCGCCGCGTAGCATCGCAGGCCCGACCGAAAACCAGCAGCCAATGTCCGCGGCGCGGCGCAGCTGTCTCGCGGTTCCGGAAAACCAGTGAAGGATTGGGGTGCCAGCGTCCGGGGTGGCGGCGAGGCGGTCAAGGACTTCATCGACCGCCCGGCGGCTATGTATGCTCATGATGCGGCCTCCGCCGACGGCGGAGAGGCGCAGGACCGTTTCGAAAACTTTGGACTGGATCGCGGCGTACTTGCCGTAGTCAGAACCGCCGTCGAGCCCAATTTCGCCAACGTAGCGCGTGCGTAAAAGAAGCTCCTCGAACAGGGACAACTCGCTTGCCCGTTCGTGGGCAAGCTGCGGATGAAGGCCGAGCGAGGTGCGGATACGGCGGTGACCTTTCGCGAGCTGCGCCGTCCTTATCCACGCGCGCGGTGTCGTCGTAACCGACAAAACGTAGACGCGTGCCGCATCCGCCTCGCGAACCTCGCGCTCGGGATCGGGATAGAGGTCGAGGTGGCAATGGAAGTCGATCAAACACTCAGTCCCTGCGACGCGAAGAAGCGCTCGAGCTCATCCATCCCGCGTTCCACAACACCGAACAGCGCCGCACGCTCTGTGGCATTCGTTGGGAGTGGCCCCGTCTGCATGACCCAACTCCTTAGACCCCGATCGTAGCGCCGCCTCAATGCGGCGTGAATCGAAATAACATCATCCCTTGAACCTTCCTCCCGGAGCGCGTCGACCAGCCTGACCGTGTCGTACTCCGTGTCGTCCGTCAGTCCGGCGCGGTGAAAAGACGACCGGCGGATCGAGCATGGCCAGCAGCGTCCGCACTGCATGTGCTTGCGATGCCAGTTGCCGCAGGAGACGGTCGACGAGGCAAAATCCCCTATACTTGGGTGACTCGATCGGCGCGCCAGCATCTCTCCCTTCGTCTCATGCCGATGGGGATTGTTGATTTTGACCCCGAGCGCCAATGCGTCCAACAGTTCTTGAACCAAGGACAGGTAGTGGGGGTGGGCCGTCCTAGTGCTCAGCGCTCCTATCCGTCGTACCGTCAGGGGAGGGTTTAGGGCGATCAGACCGTTCTCGCAGATGTGCAGATCCATGGCCGGCATGCCACGGAACGTCCGCACGGCCTGAGCGACCAGCGCGGCAAAAGTCAGGAAGACGAAGCTGCGCGTGCGAGTCGTGATCTCACGATCCTCTCCCCGGGTGGGATAGGAATTGAACAGGAACCGCTGAGGTTGCTTCGGTAGCTTGCCCCAGACCGCAGTCTGGTAGGTCTTGTCCCCTTGTGTGGCGTGGCTGACGAGCAGGGGCCGCACCCCAGCATCCAAGAGATCAGCGACACCCAGCGCGCTGTCCAGCCCGCCTGAGAAGAGGGCTACGGCGTCCACCTGCGACGGATCGATGGCGGAACGGTGACGGACGTCGAGAGGGGAAGGCGGTGCCAGACCGCCTCCGCGGAAGGTGAACGACCAGCTGTCGCCGCTCAGGAAACCAAGCGTCTTGGCAAGTAGCGGGGCAAGCGCGTTCCACCGCTGCGGCTCGACCACTGGAACGTCTATCTCGATCTCGCGACGCCAGCCATCAGCAGCATCGTCCCGGAGCACGAACGTGTCTGCGGCCGTGACCGCCATGGCGACAGCGACGAGATCCAAGGCTTGACGCGATGGTGGGATTGCCAGCCGTGCGAACCGGTCGCGCAGGTCGTTGCCGATCACCCCTGCACCCGGCACCGTTGTACTTGCACCGTAAAGGAGGATCGGGATGTCGTCGGTGCCGGTACCGACACCCAGCCTCGTGGCGTCGAGTTCGAGGACGACCCGGGTCACTCGGCATCGCTCCAAGACTGCCAAATATCGACGAGCGCCGCCCGCTCGATCTCCGCGATTTGATCCCTGCTGAGCGTTCCCAAGTCATCGGAAAGCCGCGGTGAGAGGTGCACGTCCATCGCCGCGCGCACGACCTCCAGCAGTTCGTTCTCCGTAGCCGTAGTGCGCTCGACGCTGGGCGCCTTCTTCCAGGCGTCGCCGGCGGCGGCCGAGATCTCCTGAAACAGTATCCGTGCGAAGAACTCGACCAGCACGGCGACAATTTGGTCCCGGCCGATAGAGGTAGGATCGAAGCCGCCATCCTCCCCTAGGACCTCGGCAAGCGCCTCCTGCATCGCGGATCTAACCTGATCTGCGTCCGCGTTTTGCGGGGCGAGCGCCTCTGCGATCGCCTGCGCGGCCTCGTCCATCGGAAGACCTGCTAGGGCCGCGAGATCGAAGCTGCCCGTCGGGGTCTGGATCTGTGCGCCCGAAAGAGCCTGAATCAGGCCGGCGCCTGCGGAATACGCAGGCCCGAACCTGCGCGGCCCCACTGACGAGCCACCGGTGGCCGCAGAGGCGTACTTGTTCAGGGCTCGTCCCAACGACCCGCCGTTACCCGCCGCCACCTTCCCGAACTCGGTGCGGAAGCCGCGGAAACGATGGCCCTCCGGCTCGGGCATGGGGGCGTCCGGCGTGGCATCCGCCCACGGAGGCACCAACGGGGACCTATTGTTTGGCCCCTTCGCCGAGGACGATGTTCCCATCAGTTCGCCTCCACCCAAGGTTCGTTCTTGATAAGCGTCTCCAGCCACTTCGGGCGTTGGACTAGCGAGCGGATGTATCGGTTCAACCGAGCGGCGGCGTCCGGCCAGGTCCGCGCGAGCACGACGGCACCGCGAACATCGCTCCTGAGCTTCGACCAGTCCGCATTCTTGCGCATGTCTGCGATCATCTCCTCCATTGCAGCGACCGCTTCGGCGGGATCGATGCCCGCGGCGGCATCCGCAGCTGCCGTCGAGCTGACAGTCGAGGTCGCTAAAAGTGCCTCCACGGACCGCAGAGTTGCCGCAGACAGGGCTGATCCCCGCAAGCGCATGGGCACGGTCTCGCGGGATAGGTAGACCGCAGGCCGCAGATCGATACCCGACAACTTGGGGTCGAGCCCGAACCAGTCGCGCAGCACCGCAAGATGCGGTTTCAGCGCTTCCGGGAGGACTTCGCGCAATGCGGCTTCGGTCTTGGCGGCCTCCGCTTTGGTAAAGAGCTCTGGCTTTCCCGAGGCCGCGGCCTGCACCTCGTGTTGGAGGGCCCGAGTGGCTGTGACGTCCGTGCAGCGTTCGAAGAGCGCGAGCTTCGCCACCACGGCTTCGTCCAAGTTCATCTCACGCCGTTTTGCGACCGAAGCGCGCATGCGCACGACGTTCATCATGCGCTTCACGATGCGCGGGTTGCCGTTCACCTTGCTGGACTGGGCAAGCATCGGCGCCATGCGCAAACCGAGCTCAATCTGCTCGCGCAATTTGTCGTCGGTCGACACGAGCAGGCTCATCACCTTGTCGACGTCATACCCGTCACCGTCCTTCCAGGAGTGACGGAGGTCATTGATGAGGAAGTTCCGCAGGGCCGCCACCTGCTCCTTGCCGCAGCCGGATCGCGTAGCGATCAGCATCGTGAGATAGGCGCGTATTTCAAGCACCCCTGGACGCGGCACGTACACCGGCACCTGGATCAGCTTGTCGAGATAATCGGTGACGAGACGATCGCCAGGATCGTGGAAGTGCTCGGATACGGCGTGCCGGATCATGTCCTCGTCCGCTGCCACGACGAAAGCGGTGTTCGGCAGGAACATGAACAGGCGGATTGCCTCCAGCGTCTGGATAGAGTTCGCGGGAAGGCAACGGTCGAGATTGTCGATGAATACGACAAGCTTGCGGTCCAGCCCGCTCAGCACCTCGCCGAACTCATTGCGGAATGCCGTGATCTCCTCCGTCGGTGCCTTTGCCGGATCAAGCAGCTTGCCGGCCTTTTCCGCTAGCTTCTCCGCGTCCTCCTCTGCGTCTTCGCGATCCTTGTCGTTGAGGCCATCGGAAATGGCTTTGCCGCCGGCCTCCACTAGACGGCCGGCTGCGCCGAACGTCGGAAAGCCCATGGCAGCGGCACCTCCTTCAACAAGCATGCCTAAAACCCGGATCTTGTTGACCCGCTTGATCAGTCCTCCGGCCTTCTTCTTCAACCCATCGGGGGCGGCCTCGGCGAGCGCCTTGGCGATCACAGACATGAGCGCGGCGCGGGCGTCGTCGAAGCCTTGGTAGAACCAGGCGTCGAACCGCACTATCAGGTAGCTGTCTGGCTTCTCCTCCAGCAGGCTCGCGACGAGATTAAGGGTGCTCGACTTTCCGATGCCCCAGCCGCCAAAGATGCCGAGTGAGAGCGGAAGCAGCGCGTCGTCGCTGATCATCTCAGCCACCAGTTCCGCGATTTCCGAATAGTTTAGGAAGTCCACGTCGGTCTCGATGTCAGCCCACACGGACTGGTCTCCCTTTTAAACCGCGCGTCGGATCGTCCCGGACGAGCGCCGGCCCGCCTCCTGGTTCCTTAGCTGCGGTATCTGCTGCCCCTGTGGCGATTTGAGGGGGCGGCGCATCCGATGTCAACGCCGATCAATAAACAGCCCGTCTCATCGATCGCCGTCGGGAAGCGGAGGCACTAGCCTCGGTAGATCGTCGCCCCCTCATCGCCGCCGCCGCTTCGCAAAAGGATCGCACACAAGCCAACCATGTCGAAAGCGTGCGAGGAAAGGAGATTCTCCCGGTCGGCGCCCAAACACCCTGCCCCCGAACTTCAATCGTCCTGACGGACTTTTCGGCGAGCCTTGCCCGGCGCTGGAGCTATTCCATAGATCAACGAACGGACGTCTAGGACACCGAGTTGCCGAGCCATCAAGCTATAACGTCCCGGTCGTCTTCTGCTTGCCGGCGAGCTTTACGCCACACAGCGTAGTCAGCATCCCCGCCGCCTCGGCCGGCGCGACCTGCATGAACAGATCGAGTAGCTGCTGGTCGCCCAGACCGCCGTTGCTGACCCCAGTTGGAAGGGCGATCGGCTGCCGCATTCGAACACCGGGCTGGGCTTCGACGATGATCGCGCGCCACGTCATGCCAACCGGCGGCGGCCCTAGATTGCGGTTGAACTCCATGTCGACAGCGTTGCGCATGCAAAGACGATTGTCCGGATGCTTCTCGAACCACGCCGCATCGCCCTGCGTCGCGATCTCGATGACCCGCTCGTTCAGCGCCCGCATCTCCGCAATCAGGCGTGGCCGCCGCCGCCGGCACGGTTCATCTCGGCCTCGGTGAGAGCAAAGCGCGCCACGTCGAACTCCTCGACCTCGACGCCGCGATCCCGCGCCGCCTCGAGCGATGCTCGCCAGCGATCCAGCGAATGGGGGCCGATGGCCTGCTCGCACTCGACCTGGACGTCGACGAGCGACCCTACCGGGACCGGCTCCTGAGCGAAGCCGCCGGTGGCCGGATGATGCAGCCGCCACCAGACACGCCGGACAATTAGGTCCTCGGTATGGCCATGCTCGGCATCCGGCCGGTGAATTGATAGATAGCTGCCGATAGTTGGCAGCACCGGCGCTTCGAACTCGAGGCTGTAATCGGGCTTCAGCCGACCGATTTCACGTACAACGACGATGAACTTCATGATGGTGCCTCCGATTTTTGACGTGGTGATTGTCTTGTAGCGTTGCCGGTGAGTTATCGCGCATTCTCGCCGTACGCCTCCTCTCGGTCACCTAGCTGCCACAGGATGTCGATCGCCTGCAGGTAGAGGACGACCCGGGTCTCGTCTTCGGGGATGATCCGCTTGGCATCGGTCTGCGTGCCTTCATCGAGCACGACCATGCGGTGGTACACGCCGATCTCTACCTGCCAGTCGTCCGTGTCGTCGGCCTGGCTGGCTACGTCGCAGATTTTCTCGAGCCATACGCTTTCGTCCACGAACAGGTCGGGTCCGCCCATATAGTCAAGCAGTAGCGTCAGGACGCCTTTGCGCTCGCCTAGGAACACTATGGGCCACAGCAGGCCCGCCATGTGCAATCGCTCGGCGACACGGATCACCCGCTCGTCGTGGTCCTCATCCCAGATCACTGCGAAATCGTGGATGCGCGGCGCCCGCAGGTGGTCACCATCGATGGCGCGCCACTGGGTCGAGCGGAACACGGAATGGTGAACGCCGCGACCGAGCCGGCCGACAGGCTCGGCCTGATCGTACAGGCACGAGAATAGATGAGAATAGGTACGCGTGGTCATGGCTTGCTCCATGTCAAGGATCATCGCGGCTTTCGGCCGCCGCGCCCCGGCTTTCGACCGACGCGCAATACCCACTTACCTCCCGAACCGAACGGAAGCGAGCCTGTTATAAGCTCACCAAGCATACCGTTTATATAGTCGGCAGGCCGAACAGCGCTGATAGCGCGGAGGTGGCCCACCAACTCTTACCTATCCGAAAGCACGAACTTAGCTCCACGGCAGGCGCGGGTAATTGCCGCCCCCATCACCAGGAGGTCAGTCGGTATCGATGAACCCGAGGTCGGCTTGTACCTTTGGGATCAACTCGTCCATGTTTTGCACGATCCGACGAAGGTGCTCCATCATGGCCGCGCTCCCGTCTACGTACCCGGATGGTCCAGACGTACCGATGGTCAACATACCTGACTCGAACCGCTCCAGTTGCACCACGGCATCTGACCGTTCTCTTTCGCACCACACCAAGAAATCGTGGCGCATTGCTTCCCGGTTCTGCTCGCTCAATCCTCTGCTCCTATTAGTGATGCCTACCATCCACGCCCCTGCAGTCGATCGTACCGGCTGTAACCGCGTAAAATGGCCTATCCCGGCCGACCGCATTTATTGTCCTTATCCAGCTCGCTCTCGAAGGCGTAGCACGACCCTTTAGCTTGCTGGTCGAACGGTCCGCGGATGATGCCAAACCAGAACACCATTGGCGTCACGGATCTCAACGCGATCATATGCACCGGTGCCCACCGCATCCTCTGCGAATGCCTGCGCCTCGCTCATCTTGCCACTAAACGATTCGGATCCCTGCTCCCGTCCACCGTTGAAATAGATAATGGTATACGTCACGTCCGTCCTCCTACTGTCCACCATCAGCCGCCAAGGCGAGTGACGATAATTTGCTAACGCGCATACCCTGCGATTGACTCGGTAATGACAGTATGTCCGGGATACTTGGCTCGGACGATTGCGGCCGCAGCGGTCGCATTGGCGGCCGTTACCACGTCCTGCTTGCCGAGGTGACCGGCCGCATGCGCAGCTTTAGCTTCGTCTGAAGGCTCTCTATCACTGCGTTGGATGTGAAACTCGCGCCATAGAAAGTAGTGCTGCGACGCCACATACGGCACGATGAAAACTTTATTGGCCATGAATGGCAGGATGCACGCGCTTCTTGTTTAGCGTCAAGGCAATGGCAGCAGCGCGATCAACTCGCGGATCGCCGACGTTGCCGTGAAACTTCTCGCTGTTGCCCTTGCAGGATGCCCGCTGGTTCACCGGCATGATCTTGGAGATCCACCTGAACGACCGTCCGCTTTTGCGGACAGCCGCTCGATAGCGGACAGACCGCTATCCTGAAGAGTTTCGGATGCCGGCAGGCGTACGAAAGTCTTGGAAGCCCGAACCCGCGGGCCGCAAGCGATGCGCTATGGGGTTTTCGGTTTCCGGCCGGTTTCGGTGGCCCGCGCCATGGCGGATGTGGGCGCGGGCCTCGAAGCAGACTGTCCGGATTTAGGTGGGCATGATGGGTTCGCGAGCGCGGACAGCGCGGCTTTGCTCGATGTGGTGGCCCCTCTGATGGCGATCAGCGCAGATGACATCGCCTCCGCAAGCATGGGCACTGCGAGATAGATTGCTTCTTGGCCGTGCCGGGTCACGACGCCTGTATCCCGGATAGTGGCGCAGGAGCCGGTGGTGCACGGGCCTGGCGCTGGCGCTGGAAGGTCTCGATGACAACCATGCGCCCGCCGCAACACGGGCATGGTGGCCGGATGTCATCCGCTTCGACCGGTGCATCGGCCGCGGCGGGCGGCGCTACCTTGAGCAGTTCACGGGCGCGTTTGAGATGAGCCTTGCGGGTGGCACCGGCGAGCAGGCCGTAGTGGCGGATGCGGTGGAAGCCCTTGGGCAGGACATGGAGCAGGAAGCGGCGGATGAACTCGTCGGTGGTCACTGTCATGACCTGCTGCCGGTCGGCGCCACCCCGGCGATAGTCCTTATAGCGGAAGGTGACGCCGGTCTGGTCGAAGCGCAGGAGCCGTCTGTTCGAGATCGCAACGCGGTGCGTGTAGCGCGACAGATGGGCGAGCACCGTTTCGGGGCCGGCAAACGGCGGCTTGGCGTAAACCACCCAGCGCTTCTTCCTGACCGGGTACAGGTGCCGCAGGAATGCGCGCCGGTCGACGAGGTGCGCGAGGCTACCGTAGAACGCGAGGTGCCCAGTCTCGTGCAGCGACATCAGCCGGGTCAGGAACAGGCGACGGAACAGCTTGCCCAGGACGCGTACCGGCAGGAGGAACGCGGGTCGTGATGACACCCAGCGACTACCGTCGGGCGAAAGTCCGCCGCCCGGGACAATCATGTGGATGTGCGGATGATGGGTCATCGCCGAACCCCAGGTGTGGAGCACCGCGGTGATGCCGATACGCGCACCCAGATGCTTCGGGTCGGCGGCGATGGTCGTCATCGTCTCTGACGCCGCCTGGAACAGCAGGCCGTAGACCGCCGCCTTGTTCTGCCACGCGACATCGGCAACCTCGGCGGGCAGCGTGAAGACGACATGAAAGTAGCCGACCGGCAGAAGGTCGGCCTCGCGCTCGGCGAGCCACGTGCTTGCCGCTGCGCCCTGGCACCGCGGGCAGTGCCGGTTCCGGCAGGAGTTGTAGGCAACCCGCCAGTGTCCGCAGTCGGTGCAGGCTTCGACGTGACCGCCCATGACGGCGGTGCGGCAGGTCTCTATCGCCGACATCACCTTGAGCTGGTCGAGGCTCAGGTGCCCTGCACGGGCGGCCCGGTACGCAGGACCCGCGGCGCGGAAGATGTCAGCGACCTCGTGTGAGGCGCGCATCCCAGCTCAACCGCTGGGCGCTCTCGCTTCCATGGCGGTCATCGCCAGCCTGTCGAACGGACTGGTCACGTTGCGCAGCTCCCGGGTTGCGACCTGCGTGTAATAGGCGGTGGTTTCCAGCTTGGCGTGCCCCAGCAACGTCTGAATGATGCGAACGTCGATCCCGTCCTCAAGCAGGTGGGTGGCAAAACAGTGCCGCAACGTGTGCGGCCCGACCCGCTTGTCAATGCCCGCAGCTTGTCCCGCCTCGACCACCACCCGGTAGATCTGCCGCGTGCTGAGCGGCTTGAGATAGTGCTGACCGGGGAACAGCCAGCCGTCGACGTGCAACATGCCCTCGCGTCGACCAACCCTCCACCATTCCCGCAATAAAGCCAGTAGCCCGACCGGGAGCATGGCGTTGCGATACCGTCCGCCCTTGCCGCGCTCGACCCTGAGCAGCATGCGCTCGCTGTCGATGTCGCGCACCTTAAGAGCGGCGACTTCGGCCGCGCGCAAGCCCGCGCCATAGGCGACAGACAACGCCGCCTGGTGCTTGAGGCACGTGGTCGCAGCCAACAGCCGCGCGACCTCTTCCTGGCTCAGCACTACCGGCAGCTTGCGCACATGCCGCATGCGGACCAGCTTACGCGCCAGATCGGGCCGGTCGAGCGTCTGGGTAAAGAAGAACCGCAGCGCCGACACGATGGCGTTCATGGTCGGTGCCGGCACGCCCAGATCAACTTGCTCGATCTGGAAGCGCCGTACATCTTCCGCCGTCGCGGTGTCCGGCGGGCGCCCGAGAAACGTTGCGAACCGAGCGACGTCGCGAATGTAGTTGCGCTGCGTCTCGTAGCCGAAGCGGCGTATCTCCATCTCGTCGATGAGACGCTGGCGTAGCGGGCTGACGGCAACAACCGGGGTGAGGATGGTCAT
>Ga0265798_10010931_pt1 | contig 11110 bp, 8 predicted proteins | sample P3T30metagenome_FD_192430 | JGI IMG/M metagenome (GOLD analysis project Ga0265798, IMG submission 192430) | Plant litter microbial communities from East Loma Ridge, Irvine, California - P3 T30 | ecosystem: Environmental > Terrestrial > Plant litter > Unclassified | place: USA: California... | reverse complement strand
GTCCGAGTCCTCCACAGGCGCAACGTTCATCGTCAATCCGCTGCCAGGCACCACGCCCATTACCGCGAGCGCCACGCTGGCGCCGTTTGTCTGCTCGGGAACGATGGCAATGGCGCGGCTGACGGGTGGCCGGGTCACGGTGGCGTCCGCATTCCCCATCGCGCAACTCGTGAATGAGCTCAATTCGCGCTTCGGCGCCACCACGTACTGCAATGCATCGAGCGCGCCCGTGGATACCAACATCAAGGAGTATCTCTACGCCTCCGGCGCGCGCTGGATGGGCGAGACGCCGCTGCAGCAATCGGCCTTGCTGCTCATTGCCGATGGCAAGCGGTGGACGGTGGCAGGACCTGATACGGCACCCTCCGGCACCACGGGTCCGCAATACGGGCCGCTCTGGTCGTACGCAAAAGCAGTGCCGTATAACGCGTACGAGGAAGGCAAACCTGAACCCGCTGCCGGGTACACGACTTTCGGCGTTACGGACTGGGCGACCTTGTACAACCCGGGCCAGCCAAAAGCGTCCACGGTGACGCCCTATCCGAGCAGCACGACCAAGCCCACGCCTTATTTGCAGACAAGTGGCGCCGATTTTTACAAAAATCCCGGATCGGGTGTCAAGAGTGCCGCCAACCGGCGGGTGCTGAATATCCCTTTGCTCGACTGTCCGGTGTCAAGCAACAAGGCGGTCGTGCGCGGCATCGGCAAATTCTTCATGACGGTGCGGGCAACCGAAGGTGCGCTCTACGGTGAGTTTGCCGGCCTTGCATCCGATCAATCCCTGGGCACGCGTGTGGTGCTCTACCCCTGACTGTCCATACAGGCCCCGCAATGAACCAGCCAGCTGACCGCCATGTTTCCTCGTAAACCGCCAACGCCGCAGTATCGCTCGCGCGACAGGCAGCGCGGGGTTGCCGCACTTGAGTTCGCGCTCGTGGCGGTGATTTTCTTCACGCTGTTTTTTGGCGTCCTCGAGCTGGCGCGGGCCATGTATATCTGCAATACGCTGCAGGAGGTCACGCGGCGTGCGGCGGCGATGGCAGTCAATACGGATTTCAGCGACGCCACGGCGATGCAACAGCTGCGTAACCGGGCGGTCTTTCGCGATTCGCCCGGTACGCTGCTGCTGGGCGATCCGGTCAGCGACCAGCATATCAAGATCGATTATCTGCAGATACCCGCCGGCGCGGCGATACCGGTGTCGATCTCCGGCGCCTTGCCTGCCAGTCCGCGGGAAAATCGCGTGAACTGCGCGATCAACCCGAATGCCGGCAACTGCATCCAGCTGGTGCGCGTGCGCATCTGCGCGCCTGACGGCGCCAGCGGTACCTGCGCCCCCGTCGCCTACAAGACGCTGGTATCGCTCATCGCCCTCGCTTTTCCGCTGCCGCCATCTACCACGATCGCCCGCGTCGAAACGCTCGGACTGGCGCCCGGTACACCCTGTCCTTGCACGTGATCCTGGCGTCACGTTGATTTACCTGGATTAACAAATCAACGCGTTTTCCTGTCGTACAATCTGGCGCAGAATGGGGGCTTCAGACACGGGCTTCAGACACGGGCTTCATTGCCGTCGCCACCAACTGCCATCCCAGAACGGTCCGAACCGTCATCAGCGCGCCAGCGAAATGCGTGCGCCACCTCAACGAGATCATTGATTTTTTCAGCGCCGCCGGCGCGGCTTCTTCACGCCGGTACGACGCGGCGGCGGTATTCATTGCAGCATCGTTTGACGTTTAAAAAGGACATCCATGAAACGCAGCAAGCACGCGTCCCCAGGCGAAGGTTCGGGCGAATATGGCGCACAGCCAGTCTGGCGAAGCCGGCAGGGCGTCGTCGAAAGTGCCGCCGCGCCGGCCGGTGGCGTTCAGATGGTGGATCCCGCCATACTGCGCCAAGCCACGAAAATCCTGTTTATCGCGCACCTCGCCCTGGGCGACTTCACTTACCTCCAAAGCTGCTTTCGCGCGTTTGCGCGGGCGTACCCGCATATCGACCTGCACCTGTGGGTCGATGAACGGCGCCGCACCAACGACGCGTCCCAATGGCCCCACCTGAAAAAATACGCGCTGTACGACTGGCTGGCGGAATCGACGTGCTTCAAAAAAGTCTACGACGAAACCTACAGCCCGGCGCTGTACGAACGTTCGATCGCCGACGCGCAGCGCGAGGAGTATCCGGTCGTGGTGTCGCTGGCAACGCTCGAGCGGCACAAGTATGCGCAGCTGGCGCGGAAAATCTGCCCGCACGGTTTCGTCGCCGGCCAGAAGAAGCGCGTGCGCTTTTACGATATCCCGAAGCACCTCATTTACCGCAAGCTTGACGCCCTGATCCCGGCGTATTCGCCGCTCACCCACCCGGGCCAGCATATCAGCGACATTTACGCTTCCTGGTTCACGCTGTTATTCGGTCTGACGATGTCGCCGGCAGCGCGTTTTCCCGTGCTGCCGATCCCCGGCCAGTGGCTGGCGTACGCGCACCGCCAGTTCGAGGAGTGGGGTTTTCAACGGCCGGCCAACAGCGGCGTGCGGGGCAAGGACGTGATTTTCCTGAATTCGTTTTCCAAGTCGCCGGAGCGCAACTGGCCGGTCGAACGGCTGGTCCACCTGATTGCCGCCATGCGCCGCAGCGGGGGCTGGGCGCATGCAGCTTTCATCATCAACGTCGTGCCGGAAGAGCTGGCGCGCGTCAAGGCGCAACTGGCCGGGCGCGACCTGACCGGCGTGCGTTTCTTCAGCGCCGCAGAGAATTTCTTCCAGCTGCCCGCGGTGCTGAGCCTGTGTCATTTGATCATTTCCGTCGAGACGGCAGTGATGCACCTGGCGAATGCGGTGCAGGTGCCGGTGGTGGCGCTGATGCGCCAGAAGAATCCGGAATGGGCGCCAATCGACACGCAGAACAGCACCGTCGTGACCGTGGCCGGGCGCGACGACTGCATCGACCAGCTGAGCGTTGCCGACGTGATGGCGGCTTTGTCCACCCATCGGAGCGCGGGCCATCCGCCGTCTGCATCGCCGGCCTGGCTGACCGCTGGTGCCGGGCGGGCGCGAATGCAGGCATGACCGTCGTGATGTCGTGGCCGCCGTGGCCGCCGTGGCAACACCCCCGCATGCCGGCCTCGGCCTGCTACACTCGGCGGTCACCACTTGCCGGAGTTTCCATGCGATCAGCGCTGTTTCCCGTGTTTTCCCTGTTCCCTTTATTGCTTTCCGCCGCCACCGTACCCGTTCACGCCGCCGAGTTCGTGCTGCCCGCCACACCGGCGACCGTCGCCTGGGGCTATTATTCGGGCCAGTCGAAGCCGGCGCTGACAGTGCACTCCGGCGACACCGTGCGCATGCAGACGCTGTCCACCTGCGGTTCGCCCGAAGTGATGATGCGCCGCGGCGTCAAGCGCGCCGACATTCCGCTCTACACCGACGCGATCTATCAAGGCGTGACCGACAAGGGCCCGGGCGGGCATATCCTCACCGGCCCGGTGGCGATTGCCGAAGCCGAGCCGGGTGACGTGCTCGAGGTGCAAATATTAAAGGTCGACCTGGACGTCAACTTCGCCTGCAACAGCTTTGGCCTGGGCCACGGTTTCCTGCCGATGGAGTATCCCTACAGCCGCACGAAGATCGTCCCGCTCGACCGCGAGAAAATGGTCGGACACTTTGGTCCCGGCATCGACATCCCGCTGCGGCCATTCTTCGGCAGCATGGGCGTGGCGCCAGCGGGCGGCAAGATCGACAGCGCCCCGCCATTCGCGCATGCCGGCAATATGGACAACAAGGAGCTGGTTGCTGGCACCACGCTGTTCATCCCGGTGGCGGCGCCAGGCGCGCTGTTCGAAGCAGGCGACGGCCATGCCGCGCAGGGTAACGGCGAAGTCGACATCACCGCGCTGGAGACCTACCTGAGCGGCAGTTTCCGCTTCATCGTCCACAAGGACCGGCACCTGCGCTGGCCGCGCGCCGAGACGCCGGACTACTACATCTCGATGGGCTTCAGTAAAGATCTGAAGGAAGCCACCGAGCTGGCGCTGAAAGACATGATCGATTTCCTCGTCACCGAAAAACACCTGTCGCGCGACGATGCGTACATGCTGGCCAGCGTCTCGGTCGACATGAACATCACCCAGCTGGTCGATGGGAATGTCGGCGTGCACGCGATGTGCCCGAAGAAGATCTTCACGGCGCGGTGACGCTCACTACTGCATGTTCTTCGCGACGATCGCGTCCGTGGCGCGGCGCGCATCGTCGAGCGGCTCGGCCAGCGCGGTCGTGGTGTCATGCTTCGCGGCCGGCGCCACGGTTCCCAGTTCGCCACTGCCTTTTTGCGTGATGTCCACTGTCGCGGTGGCCGACAGGCCAACCCGCAGCGGATGCGCAGCCAGTTCTTTCGGGTCGAGCTGGATGCGCACCGGCACGCGCTGGACCACCTTGATCCAGTTGCCGCTGGCGTTTTGCGCCGGCAGCAGGGAAAACGCGCTGCCGGTACCGGCGGCGAGACCCATCACGCGGCCGTGATAGATGACCTTGTCTCCATACATGTCGGCTTCGACGGTGGCCGGCTGGCCCACGCGGATGCCGTGCAGTTCCGATTCCTTGAAGTTCGCCTCGACCCACAGCTGGTCGAGCGGGACGATCGTCAGCAGCGGCGTGCCGGGCATGATGCGGCTGCCGACCTGCGCGCTGCGCTTGGCGACATAACCAGTGGCCGGCGCCACGATGGCAGTGCGGCGCACCGCCAGCCAGGCCGCCAGGTAATCGGCACGCGCGGCCTGCACCAGCGGGTGCTGGGCGATGGACACGCCGGACACGCCAACCTTAGCTGCGCTTTCCTGCTTGCGCGCGACGTCCAGTGCGGCGCGGGCATTGTCGACCGCGCGACGGGCATGGTCGACGTCTTCGCCGGACACCGTATGGTCGGCCGCCAGCGGCGCGCGGCGGGCCAGGTCGTCCTGCGCGGTTTTCAGTTCCACTTCGCGCTGGCGGATCAGGGCGTCGTACTGCTCGACGTTGGTGTATTTTTCGCGCTGCTGGCGCACGACGCCGGCCAGGCGCGCCTCGGCCTGGTTCAACGCGACTTCAGCGTCGGCTGAATCGAGCTTGATCAGCGTGGCGCCGGCTTGCACCATCTGCGTTTCATCGGCGCTGATGTCGATCACGCTGCCGGCCACCTGCGACGACACCGTCACCAGGTTGCCGCCGACGTAGGCGTTGTCGGTGTCGGCGCGGCCGGCCAGCACGAGGAAATAATAAGCGGCATACGCCAGGCCCGCCAGGATGAAGACGAGGGTGATCGCGATCAGGACGACGCGGCGCTTGCGCGGGTTCGGGACAACAGTTTCAGTAGTCATGTCAGGGTCTTGGGTTTTATTTGGAAGTAATCGTGTTTTGCGCGACATAGCCGCCGCCGAGCGCTTTCGTCAGCGCCACTTCGGTCTGCAGCGCGGCGTCCTGCTGGTACAGGGCTGTGTCCTGCTGGCGCAGCAGTGCCTGGCGGGCGTCGAGCAGCGTGGCGCGTTCACCCAGGCCGTGCGCGATGCGCCGTTCGCTGGTGGCGACCAGTTCGCCGCTGGCGGCCAGCGTGCGCGCCTGCGCTTCGGACTGCACGGCCAGGCCCTGCAGCGTGGCGCCTTCCTCGGCCACTTCGGCCACGGCGCGGAACACCGCCTGGTTGTAGTCGGCAATCGCCGCGTTGCGCTCGGCGCGGGCGCCTTCCAGGTTCGCGTCCAGGCTGCGGCTATGAAACAGCGGCAGGTCGATGATGGTGCCGGCGACCATGGTGCGGCTGTTGTACTCCAACAGCTTCGAGAGCGACACCGCGTCGAGGCCGAATGCGCCCGTCAGGTTCAGGTCGGGGTAGTACGCGGCTTCGTTGGCCTTGATGCGGCCGAGGGTGGCTTCGACACGCCACCGTGCCGCCTGCAGGTCCGGGCGGCGCGCCAGCAGCGCCAGGCCCAGGCTGGAGGGAAGGCTAGCCGCGCCGCCATGAATGGCGTGCGGCGTCACCGTAAAGGATGCCGTGTCAGTGCTGGAGGTGGCGCCGACGAGGTTGCGCAGCGACTCCAGCTCGCGCCCGGCCTGCGTGGCAAACCCCGCTGCCTGCTCCTGCAGCGACGCCAGGTCGCGCTCGGCGATTTGCTGGGTGTCGATGCTGGCCAGGCCGCGGTTGATGCGCGCCTTGCGATCATCGATCATGTCAGCCTGTAGCTGCGCCATGGCCAGCGTGTTGGCGCGCCGCGCCCACAGCATCTGCAGGCGCAGGTAGCTTTGCACCACGCTCGCAGCGAGTTCCTGCTCGGCCTGGGCCGCGTCGGCCTGGCGCGCATTGACTTCGCCAAGGCTCGCGGCCACCAGCGCGCGCTGCTTGCCCCACCAGTCGAAATCGTAGCTGGCCTTGACCTGCACGGCGGCGTCGGTATAGAAGCTGCCGCCGATGGGCGCCGGGAAGAACCCGTTGCCCGAATAACGCTGGCGATTCAGGCCCAGTTCCAGGCCCAGCGAGCCGCCGCCGACACTGCGCGTGGACGATAACGCCGCCTGCGCGTAGCCGATGCGCGTGGCGGCCACCGCCATCGTCGGGCTGTCTTTCAGCGCGTGCTCGACCAGCGCGTTCAGCTGCGCATCGTCGTAGCGGGTCCACCAGCGCGCCTCGGGCCAGCCATCCCGGGCCAGCTTGATCGTGGCGGCGTGCTGGGCGCGCGCGAAGTCGGGCGAGGGCTGCACGATGGTGTCGCGCGGCGCGGTGGCGCAGCCGGCCAGGGCCAGGGCCAAGGCCAGGGCCGATAATTTCAAGGAGATACGGGAAGACACGTGAGTCGGTTCTTTCTTCATCAGTCGATATGCACCGCTTCGGCGGGCGAGGGAGCGGCGCCGGGGACGCCTTTCGGTTTGCGCACGAGCAGCAGCAGCGGAATCACGGCAAACGTCAAAATCATCATCAGCCAGTAGTCGTCGACGTACGCGATCATCGACGCCTGGCGCGTTACTTCGCCGTTCAGCGCGGCGATGCCGGTATTGGTCGCCAGGTTGTACACCGACGCGATGGCGGGGTCGTGCAGCGCCGGGTTGGCATAGGTAACCTGCGCTGCCAGCGATGCGTGCGCCGTTTGCGTGTTCCGGGTCAGCAGCGTTTGCACCAGCGCGATACCGATGGACGAGCCGATATTCCGGACCAGGCTGAAAATCGCGGTGCCGTCGGCACGCATGGCAGGCGTGAGCGTCGCGAAGGTGGCCGCCGACAGCGGCACGAACACGAGGCCAAGTCCCAGGCCCTGGATGACGCCGGGCCACACGATGTCGGACTGCGCCAGCACCAGCGTGTAGTGCGTCATCTGCCACAGTGAAAAGCCGGTGATGGCAAAGCCGGCCGCCAGCAGCAGGCGGAAATCGACCTTGCCGGTGATTTTTCCCACCACGAGCATGGCGAACATCGTCCCGAGGCCACTTGGCGCGGTGACCAGCCCGGCCAGTGCGGCCGGGTAGCCCATCAGCGACTCGAGCATCGTTGGCATCAGCGCGCGGGTAGCGAACAGCACCATGCCGACGATGAAGATGAACGCCAGGCCGGTGACGTAGTTGGCGTTTTTCAGCAGGCGGTAGTCGAGGAACGACTGGCCGGCCGGGCGCGTGAGCGTGTGGCCGATGAAGTATGCCGCGGACAGCGCCAGCAGGATCGCTTCGACCCACGTTTCGGTGGAGCCGAACCAGTCGTTCTGCTCACCGCGATCCAACAGCATCTGCAGCGCGCCGATGGCCAGGCTCAGTGTGACGAAGCCGAAGGAATCGAAGCGCATGCGGCGGGCGCCGGTGACCGGGCGGATGTATTTCCAGATGCCGTAGAACGCCAGGGCGCCCAGCGGTACGTTGATGAAAAACACCCAGCGCCAGTCGTAGGCGTCGGTCAGCCAGCCGCCCAGGGTAGGGCCGAGGATCGGGCCGATCATCACGCCCATGCCCCACACCGCCATGGCCGAACCGTGTTTTTCAGGCGGATTGATGTCGAGCAGGACCGATTGCGACAGCGGCACCAGCGCCGCGCCGAACATCCCCTGCAGCACGCGCGCCAGCACGATTTCCACGAGCGTGCCGGAAATCCCGCACAGCACCGAGGCGATGGTGAAGCCGGCCACCGAGACGAGGAACACTTTTTTCAGGCCGAAGCGGTCGCACAGCCAGCCGTTCAATGGCGTGGCAATCGCTGCGGCGACAATGAACGAGGTCAGCACCCACGTGATCTGGTCGGATGACGCCGACAGGCTGCCCTGCATGTGCGGCAGGGCGACGTTGGCAATGGTGCCGTCGAGCGACTGGATCAGCGTGGCGAGCATGATCGACACCGTGATCATGATCCGGTTGATCGGGACGCTGTCCGGTTCCGTTGCGCCTGCGGTGGACGTTGCTGCTGCGCTCAAAGCTGCTCCTCGATGCGCCGCTGGATGGTTTCCAGCAGCACGGTGGCCGCCTCGATGGCAGCCGGGTCGAGCCCTTCCAGCACGCTGGTGCGGAACGCGTCAGCGACAATTTTCACGCGGTCATACAGCGCGTCGCCGGCAGGCGTGAGGCGGATCAGCTTGACGCGCCGGTCGTGGGTCGATGCTTCGCGCACCACCAGCTTCGACGTCACCAGGCGGTCGACCATCGCGACGATGGTGGGACCTTCGACGCCGAGCAGGTCGGCCAGCTGCTTTTGCGACGGCGGTTCGGCCGCTTTGGCCACCATGGCAATCGTCATCCAGCCAGCCTGGCTGACGCCAAGGTCCTTCAACTGGCGGTCGATGCCCTGGCGCCAGGCGCGCGCGGTGTTGTGCAGGACACTCGACAGCCGTATCTGGGCATCGGGCAAGGGTATGGGTAGATCATTCATTGTTCGATGGTGAATCAGTAGATGTCTATGTATTCTAACGTGTTTCAGCCGAGGTGGATAGCGTCAGCAAAACCGGGCAGGGACGCCGACTGGCTGTACGATGTCGCGTCGGGCAATCGATAACGAAAATACTGATATGGAGGCGGTCGTGCGGCGAGTGATGATGGCAATGGGTGCAGCGTTGGCCCTGACTCTTGGAGGCAGCGTGGACAGCAGCGCGGCGGCGGCGGCGCCCAAAGTGATCATCGACAGCGACTTCGGGACGATGAACGACGACGGCCAGTTGCTGGCCATCGCCGCGCAGCTGCATGCGCGCGGGCGCATCGAGCTGCTGGGCTTGAGCGTAGTGACCGGCAACCAGTGGCTGCGCCAGGAAACCGCCGAAGCCTTGAAAGCCGTGGAGCGGTTGGGCATCGAACGCGAGGTGGACGTGTACGCAGGCGCCAATTATCCGCTGTCGCATCACCTGGCCGTCATCCAGGAAGAGCGGCGCCTTCATCCGGGCGGCGACGATTACCTGGGCGCCTGGAGCAAGCCCGAACCGCAATCCGACGCGGCACTCGTCGCGCCGCCCGACGGCTGGGCCACGCATACCAAAGTCCAGGCGCAAAACGCGGCCGACTTCCTTGCCGCGACGGTGCGGCGGTATCCACACGAGGTCACCATCCTCGCCATCGGTCCCCTGACCAACATCGCCCTGGCCGCGCGGCGCCATCCCGACATCGTCCCGCTGGTCAAGCAGGTAATCTACATGGGCGGCGCCTTCGAGGTACCCGGCAATACGTCTTCAAACGCGGAATTCAACTGGTGGTTCGATCCGCAGGCCGCGCATGAAGTGCTGCGTCTGCCGCTGCGCCACGTGATCGTGCCGCTCGACGTGACCGACACCGTCAAGCTCGACAAAGCGGTGTATGACCGGATCGTGCACGGCGCGGCGAAAGACGGCATCGTTGCGCGCCTGTTCAAGCACGACAACGGTTACGGGTACGATGGCAAGAATGGTTTCGAGACCAATCCCGGCTACAGCACCAATATCTGGGACACGCTGACGCTGGCGTACCTGATGGACCCCGGTTACGCCACGCGTACCGTGCAGCGCTGGGTCGATGTCGAGACCGCGGTCGGCCCTGATAATGGCCGCGCGCGTGCGTACGCCAGCGCGCGCCCGAACCTGCAAACGGCCACCATCGTCCAGCGCTTCGACAACCGGCGTTTCTTCGATTTTTATGTGGATGGCCTGACGCGGCCGGTTCCGGTGTCGAAAGTATCAGGCGGTGTCAGGCGACCCGGCGCTCCGCCAGCAACTTGACTAACCGCGCGCTGTCGACCGGTTTGACAAAATGATGGTCGAAGCCGGCTTGTTCCGACGCGCGCCGGTCCGATGGCTGGCCGTAGCCGGTCACGGCCACCAGCAATGCGTGTTCGGTGCCGGCCACGGTGCGCAGGCGCCGCGCGAGCTCGTTGCCGTTGATGTCGGGCAGGCCGATGTCGAGCAGGCACGCGTCGAACATGCGCGTGGCAGCCTGCCTGAGCGCTGCCTGCGCGCTGTGTTCCACGGTCACGTCGTGGCCTGCCGCGCCGACGATCAGCGCGAGCATGGCGGCGGCATCGGCATTGTCGTCGACCAGCAGGACGCGCAGGGCGTTGCTGTCTGCCAGGAGGCGCAGGGGCGCATCCGGCACGCCGGCGGTGGCGGGCGGCGCGTCAGGCGTGGCGGTCGGCAACGTCAGCGAAAATTCGCTGCCGCGGCCGAGGCCCGCGCTGTTGGCGGTGACGTGGCCGCCGTGCAGTTCGACCAGGTGCTTGACCAGCGCCAGGCCGATCCCCAGGCCACCCTGCGTGCGGTCGGCATTGCGTTCGCCCTGCGCGAACAGGTCGAAGGCGCGGCCGGCCAGGTCCGGTTCCATGCCGATGCCGTTATCCTGCACGGTGATGGTGACGGCGCCAGCGGCAGCTTGGGAGGTGATTCCGGTGCCGGTGCAGGCAACGTGCAAGGAAACATGGCCCCAGGGCGGCGTGTATTTGGCGGCATTGTTGAGCAGGTTGGCGAGTACCTGCACCAGCCGTTTGCGGTCGCCGTGGACGCGGGCGTGGCCGCTGTCCTGGCGTTCGTCGAGCAGCAGCGCGTGGTGGCGCGCCTGCAGCAGCGGGCGCGCCTGCTCGACTGCCGCGGCGACGATGTCGTGCACGTCGAGCGGTTCGCGCGCGAGCGTCACCAGCCCGCGCGTGACGCGCGAGACATCCAGCAGGTCGT
>Ga0265798_10010928_pt1 | contig 11110 bp, 13 predicted proteins | sample P3T30metagenome_FD_192430 | JGI IMG/M metagenome (GOLD analysis project Ga0265798, IMG submission 192430) | Plant litter microbial communities from East Loma Ridge, Irvine, California - P3 T30 | ecosystem: Environmental > Terrestrial > Plant litter > Unclassified | place: USA: California... | reverse complement strand
CTCGGTATGTGGAAGTTGCAGCATGTGATATTGGGGCTGAGTGGGGGAGTGGAACCATGGGCGATTCGATTTTGGGTACGAGCGGTCCCTGTTCGACCGTTTGAAATCTCACAAACATGATGGCGCCATATGGGATGATGGTCGCGTTGATAACCCGATAGATGTTTTCGGTATATGAAGTAAAGCTAAGTAGACATCGAGATTGGCAGTGTGTCTTTTCAAACTTGATGTGTGGTGTCAGATCGATATCTTGGAGCAAAGCGCGGTAATCACAATACTCGTATGATCCATCTGGTGCATCGAACTCGTCCCCTGGCTGGCGTGGGCGAGGCCACGAGTAGAGAACTTTGTCGGCGCGATATGGATTGTCTTCGTGTGTCTGGAATATTTGGAACACGCGTCGAGGAGGATGGGGCGGATTGCATTCGTGAGGAACATGATCACACACGTCATCTGCCAGTGCCTCTACTTGCTGCCTGTCAGCCTTACCGCATAATTAAGTCATGACTCACTTCCTGGGGAATGTGGGGGGTTCCACAGAAATTCGACCACTCCTCGTGTCTCCGTACAGGATCATTATTGGCGTTTGAGTCCTTGTCCTTGTCGGCGTGAAAGAAGCAGAGAATCAACCCGTCCGCACACTGGAGTAAGCGCCGAGCGGGAAAAGATGTAGAGTAGATTTACCCATGAAAGAGAGAAATCCACGATGAGGTAATCGTCGTCCTCGACGAAAGTCGACGCATCCGCAGGAATGTCTATCTCGTCCGGCGTCCCTCCAAGTAATTTTCTGATCCTGGATAACCTGGAGAAGCGCAGCCTAAGGTTTAGCCATAGAAAGTACGAGAGACTTACCTTGTGACACTGCCGCTGTTGTCGTCATCCCCAGATATCGCACCCAGCAGATCCTGTCTTGCCTCTGTTTCTCAGCCGGACATTCGCACAAGATTCGCGAGACTCACGGGCTACTTCTGTGGGGTGTATAAACTCCAGCATATCACGCCCTACCAGACTCATTTGTTGTCGTGCCAGATGCGATCCGAGGACCGGGTCAGGATGGACGAATTTGAGCTCTAAATTCGAGTCGTACGCTCCTGGAACAGGAAAACGTGGTGTGAGCAATGCCCAATAGCATCTTACTCCGCCTAGTCGCTGTCCATCAGCACGACTATTGCGGGATGGACTTACTGGATAGCTGGATCCAGAGGGCGAAGAGTACTGTGAAGGGGGCGTCGCGTTCATCTCGGTATGATATGCCGCAGACGGTGATGGGCGGCCTGCCTGATTCATCACCGTCGGCTAGTATATCTATGTCGTTCTATATGTCGTTCTACTACCAGATATACCAGTAACCAGTGAGGATGGTGGATCTGACGTGAGATAGCAAAAGTCACGTGGAAAGGGGTAACGGCGGGAAGGCTTTCGATCACTCGTCGATCGCAATTTACGGTTTACGGTAAGTCGTGATTACCCCGAGAGTAGGCCGCGGGAATCTACTAAACAAGATGTTACTCGTGTTTGGGCTGACGGAAGGGTGAATAGACAAAGTGAAATTGGTAGTAGAGTGTGTTGACGTGATGACAGTAAGAGTAGTAGAATGATGTGGTGTAATGTGGAGTATAGAGCGAGGATCTTTCTATACGGCCGGCAGGGAAGGTGTTGCAAGTTCAGGTACGAAACCAGGAGTAGGCTAGGAACAAAGGCACAGCACTTCTCACCGTAGTTACGAAAATCTTCGGAGCCACCTATGCATGATGCACTCGGTAACGGATAAAGGCTTGGGCACGCTCCCTCTAGAATGTGATATCACCGATCAGGATGCTCTATGATCTACGTCGGCGGTAGTTGAGACACTTGGTGGTTTGCCTAACGAACTGATGGCATGCACACCTCTCGCTCGGTTAGGTTGTTCTCGCGGAAACACCGCCGCTACAATTGACACCGATGTGGTCAACGTGATGACAGCATCAGAGTATCTCGTCCTGTGATTAGTCGGACCGCTCACCCCAGCTCGTGCCCGGCCACTATCTTGAGCTAGAGTGTCTGATGGAATTCACCACGTGCTTGCTGAACGTATAATGCAGTCCAGAGTGATGCGGAAGGTGCTCAATACACAGTTGAGAGGTGAACACAGATGTTTGGTCAGCATCAGTATCAGAGCAGTAGATTATGCGCGGTAGAGTCTGAGACGCTCGGTCGATTTTAGCGTACTCAAACATCACGTATGTACGCTCCGATTCCGTGTAAGCTCTTTTCTGAGCTATTTGCTTGATGCTCCCCAATCAACACTGTGAGCACCGGTCGTACGTAGAGTCGGGCGTGGACCATTCCACAGTCCGAAGTGGTACGCGACCCAGACGGCACCAAGAAGTTGAGGCTATGATAGAGATGGCAATCGAGCAACAAGTCAGCAGTCGGTCAATCAGGCATTTGAGCTTGACGCGTCCCGCGCATACTTGATAATGCTAACGCATGCTGCATCACCTACTCCCGAGTACTTTCTCTATCTCTACGACCGCCTTGACTACATCCATACCCACCGTCCTGCCGCGATCTACCGCGCCTTGGATAAGTTCAGACATGATCTCAGAAACAGGATCGAGATTCCACGAGATATCTAGTCCGGCATCTAATGGTTGAAACGAGAGCTTGAGCGTCGGCGCGATAGCCTCGGAGCAGTGTGGTAGGGGCATTGAAGCATGAAGGCCGTCCTGGTCCAGGGACATCGTAATTGGCAACGTGGTGGGAGCTGACATCAGCCGGGTCTCCAAGCTGACGTACCCTCAGCCAAGATGTCTAAATCGATATCCTCGTCCACGTCTTCCTGGCTTTGAATCTTGCCTGCCAGAACACTGGTGACCATACTATTCAGATTTGCCTGTCGACGGATCGCCTACAGTCAGCCCGGTGAGTGTGGTCGCATACCTGTAACAGTCGCGACAGACTATCCGAGTCATCTCGAACACCACACCTCCCGACTACATATCCGGCCGGCCCGCTGTGTGGCATTGACCATTGCTGTTCTAGTCCAGTCATCATCTTATGAGTGAAGGTACCCGAATATGGGAACTCTTGGTCGGACTGCCTGTCAGCTTTCGCTTCGTACCTTGACCCAGACTCACCAAGAGCTGCTCGACCTTGAGACTGCTATCCAATTCTGCTGCGTCACGGAGCCAGTTGCGCCTGACTACTAACCCGCCTAGTCTCCCTGTTCTATACTCCATGACCCAATCACATCTACCTTTCTCCGGGGCGAAAGGGTCGACGATGTTTTCTCCAACCGCTGCCGGTCTTATACGGAATGTCTCCCCTGCTATGGCCAAACTGGGCAATACACTCGTCCGCACTTCAATCTCCATTCCATTGATTTTCGTGGACATCTTCTCGATTTCTGCAAACCAATCCCTCCCACTCTCGGCTAATGCATCCAGTCCAGCCAAATCGCCCAACTCCTCCCATAATCGCTTGATTACCCGTTCACCTTCTACCTGATCCCGCTCTCCATTCCAATATACCAAGTACTCTCCCAGTACACCCTGTATCGCTCGTCCAATGGAATCACTGCTCGCCGTTCCGCCGTCTTTCGTGACGTGATTCACGAGCAATTTTGCGAGTCTGACCTTGCCCCTTCTGGGGTCAGCATTGACAGATGGTCCAGCTTCATCCTCTTCTATACCGGTGGCCGAGTCCACCTCGAGTTCCACGTCAAGTACGAATCGCTTTCCTGCGACGGCTAGCGTTGTTTTCAGTAGACCGAATTGACTTTCTTCGAGGTAGGTTTCGATTCCGAGCCTTTGAGCTATTGCCTCAAGCAGCTGGATGGGAGCGACTGGTTGTCGGAAAGACGGCGGAAATAGCTCCGGGGTCAAAGTAGGTAGTAAAGATAGCGACGGAGCCTGATGCGTGACACTAAGCGTCAGCTTACTAGAGGTATCAACGACAGCGACCTACACGTCCTTCATGGCTCTCCCAAGCTTGACTTTTCCTTCTTCCCTTACAGCTTTGCTGACCGCCGTCGTGGCCGACTGCAAACTCTCTCTGAGCTGCTGTAGTAGCTTTTGCTGTTCTAGCATACCGACTCCAATGCTACCTTCCCTGGCCTTACCTTTCCATGACCCATAATTCGTGGCAGGCGCGAAAGGATGGGCGAATGCGGATGTTCTCGGCGAGGAAGACAAGAGGAGTGTGTGAAGCGCAGATAGGATATTAGGAGGTGCTGGAGGGGCACTTGTCATCGAGCTCTCCGCTGCTGATCCTTCCATAGCGAGCGATACGACGCCTTGTAGAACAGATATATGGTACGGTCCTCTGTAACCACTACGCGGTCGCTGTTAAATTACTGTTAAATTGCCAAGACCAAGGGGCCCAGCGTGTTTTTGTGGCTTGTCACTACTCTATCTCATCCCGTTCTATCTTCGTACTCCCATAACCATGCCACCGGATCCCACATCGAAGTCACGCAAACGCTCTCTGACACCTCGAAGAGGCGCGATAGCCTGTGTAAGATGTAAAGAACGAAAAGCGAAATGTACACCCGCCCCACCTGGGGCTTCACGCTTACCGACTTGTATGAACTGTTTGAATGCGAGGGCCTCTTGTGTCTACCTTGACCGGACCCCTAATGAGATCTTTCTTCTCGAGTGAGTCATAACTCCTGAGTTAAGCTGACGACAGATATGTGTCCCAGTTGGAGGCGCGGGTGGCCACGCTGGAGATGGAATTGTCGAAATACAACCCCTCGAGCAGCTATACATCCGACCACTCGACCTCATTACAGGCAGCTGCCGTCGACGCTTTGACCCAGCAGTATCCTCAAGGACCATATGTCGCTGAGCGCAGTCCATCTTCGGAAGCCGGGCAGAGGAGTAACTCGAGACCTAGACCAGTGACCGACGACGAGAATGACGAGCTTGCCCTTGGCGTGGGAATGTTGAGTCTATCGGGACTCGGTGACCCTCTTTACCTGGGTGCTAGCTCTGGGGTCAATTGGGCTCGAGTATGTGCTACGTATGTCTTTGGCCACACTTGTCTTTGATTCGGCTGACTTTCAGTGCCCTCCGCCGGCCAGATACTATCACGACCGCCCAAGGCCGCTTTGCCTTCCAAGCACCTCCGCATTCCGCGTCTGCCGAGTCAGCCTTGTCTTACGGTATTGAAAATCCTATTCCTCCGCTACCACCACCACACCTAGCCGATCAATATTTCGAGCTAGTGTACAACCACGTCCAAGCTCAATACTCGTTCCTTGATTGGCACGCACTCCAAGCTTGGCATAGAGACCGGGATGATATTTGTATGAATCGTCCTTTAGTCGGAAGTGGTCAGGGAACGGATCATGCTCGAGGACTGGCCGCGTTCATGCTATGGCTAGTCTATGGCTATGGCGCTAGGTTGATGGAAGAGCGCAAGATTGAAGGAGCCGTCTCTCACGAGGTAGGCCCAGTCTTTCCATGAGAATTGTCTCTGATCCCAGGTCTACTATTCCGCAGCAGTATCTTGCTTGTCGACCCTGACATCCCATCACTCTCTCGCCACTGTGCAATGCCTACTACTCCTCGAGACCTATTCGATCTGGCACGCTCGCTCTGAGATCAGTACATGGCAAGTCGCCGGCTTGGCACTGCGGACCGCTATCGAGTTAGGACTACATCGTCGCACACGGTCGAGATCAGAAAGGGAAAAAGACCCACTCAGGTACGAGATGAAAAAGAGGGTGTTCTGGACCGTCTATACCATGGACCGGTGAGATCACTAATAATCCATATATTGGTAAAAGCTAAGTCTAGAATGATCGCACTGCAGCTCGGCAGACCATCCGGAATCGCCGACAAGGACATCGACATCGAGTTCCCACTCAACATCGATCTGCAAGTAACGGATCCGAAACACATTTTCGAAATGCAGAATCGTCAAATAGAGATCACCAAAGACAAGTACTCTGGGGCAGAATATACGAAAGGCTATGATCAAGTCAACTCTGTGAGTAGCCTGTGCTGAAGCTTGCTGACAACAGATGACTTCTTCTATTCACAATATCCGGCTGAATCAGCTCAAGCAATTGATCCAGGATACTATATATCGTCTCGATAAACCCCAACGAGACCAGAATGATGGCCAAGGCTTATCAGACTCGCAACCTATTCCAGAGGTGGAAGCTGTGTTACATAAACTCAATGAATGGCGGGCATGTAGGCCTATCCAGCCAACGAATGCGAAACCATTACCTCTTCTTTCGGAAGAGCAGCTGGGACTCGATTACCACGAGGTACGTCTTCATCGCAGTTGCCTTCCATCACAGAGCTAAAGGGCAGTGTGTGCAAATGCTGCTCAGACCCACGATCGCCATCCGGAAAGCCGCCACATATTATGCTCCGCTTTGTGCGGAATCGGCCGCGTGTTGCTGCGAGGTATGTAGCGGATTTGCTGAGCGTTCAATATCGTTGACATCCAGATCGACGTCTTTGCGCCCAATACCCCCTCCCTTCGCCTTGTTACTTTCCAATTGTATCGCCTCTTCCTCTCCGGTCTGACTCTCCTTCACCTGATCTCATCCCCAACAACTCAACACTGTATCCACCATGACCGCGCCGCGAATGCTCTGCATCGATCACTGAATACCATCGGCCATCTAGTCAAGATGTTCCCAGGCGCCGCGCCTTACGAAGCCGTTCTCAGTGAGCTCGTGCGAGGTTGGGATTCGAAGCGACACGAGCACATCAACTTCCATGCCCAACAGCCAGATTTCCATTCCTCAAGCCGACACAAGGTTAAGACGAGCCCTGATCATGAAAATGGTGGGCTACCTGGTACCATGAATCCAAGTAATCTCGACATGGAGAATCGACACATGAATTGGGGTATGCCACCACCACAGGCTTCACATGATCATGTATCTCACTCGAGCTCGCATGCACAACAGGCGCCACTCGATAACGACTGGATGGCTGCTTTGCTCGAGAACAATTCTTTCGGACAAGGAAGCGGAGATACCATCCTGACGACTCCTCAGCACCATGCATCAGGTTCCGGGTCGCATGGTCATGCACATGGACACGAGCACGGGCAGAATGGGCAACAGACTTTGACGGAAGATCTGGGTACTTCGTGGACTCCCCTCTTTGGCTCGCCAAGAAGTACAGAGGCATTCAGCGACCAGTGGGGCGGGACCTTGCTTCAAATGGGTGGGCAAGTGACGGGGCCGGTCAGGGACGATTTCTTTTCGTAAGCTACTTCTATTGTAACAAGCTGACAGTAGCCTACTATCATCTTTCGGCTTGGAGACGATCGTGGAATCAGCAAATGAAGCTTCTCAACCAGTCAACGACGGACCTATCTGGCAACCTCCTGGACTCGACAATCTGATTTTAGGTAATCATCAGCCGGTCCAACAACCTGCTATGCCTGATTTCACTACCATGGGAATGGGCGAGTTTCTGGATTGGTCCCAGCGGACTGGAAGGACGGGGCAGTACGAGGCTTATACGGCTCAACCACAGCCTCAACAAGAACAAGAACAACAGCGGGGAAGACGGTGGGCTCAATGAAACGAGCGGGGCTGCGTAAGCAGCCTCGCGAGACATTGTCTTTCTCGAATTGGTCCCGCTCAAGTTGAAGTTACTCGGATGCATCAGAATGATAATGCACTATCTCCACGTCATGCCTTCTTACCAATATTGACACCCTTCCCTGCGAATTGACCTAATGCTTCTCCCATCTTGATGGTCTCTCCAGCCTTGACCGTGAATTGCCAATCCTTTGGCGCTTCAAATACCATAACAATTGTACTTCCTAATCTGAATCCACCCATCTCCTCACCTGTCAACAAAGGCTGACCCCTCAGTAGAGAGGCGCTGCTATAAGTAGCTTCTGAGAAACTATGCGGTTCCTTTGTAGAGTTTCCATCCAGCGTATTTGTCCGTAGTGATTCATCGAAATTGATTCGGATACTGCCCACATTGGTAGCTCCAACGGGGACCATAGAGAAGAAACCGTATTTCCATCTCCCTAGTAGAGCGACTCTTTCATTAAGGACAAAAAGGTTCTTGAGTCGATTGGCGATATATGGTGAAACAGAGAATAAGTCACCGGTAAAATGACGTCTACGCTCAACCACCCATGTGGCTGGTGAATGGAATCGGTGGTAATCACCAGGGGCGAGGTAGACGACGAGGAAAAAGAGTTTATGGTCTTCTGATAATCTAGGGATCTCTCCACTTCGATCCGTTGCGGGCAAAACAGCACCTGAACCAAGTTCCATAGCAACGCTGACATCGTGTGCAAAGTCCTTGTTGCCATCTGGGTGAGATGCGTCCACCTCCTGCTCCATCGGTGTTTTGGGTAATGTCGAATCGACCCCACTTCGTACAGATTGACCCTCCGTGTCTTTACCTAGCAGTTTCGAGAGTGAGTAGGGGATATCGTTGATATGGGCAAAGTTCTTGTCATCGACGATCTGAGCATGACTCCTCTCTGGATTGACTTCGGTGGTGGAAGTTGCGGAATCTTCTGTCCCAAGTAAAGCGGTAAGGGAGTAGGTGATTCCCTTGACTTGTTCTACTTGTTCTCCTCGTATCTCTCCAAAGTGAAGCACTCGTCCATCGGCTGGTGATACCTGTCATGAGCGTCTCATCCATATGTTGAGTTGTCAAGCGTACCATAGGGCCATCCGCGATAGGCCTGACACCGTCCTTGAGCTCTCGATAGAAGAATTCTCCTAGACTCTCATATTTCGTTAAATCCTCCTCGGCCATTTCGTCCAAATTACATCCGAAAATTCTTGAATAGAGCTTGAATCCAAATGGTCGGAACCATACGGGAAGGACGAGCCCGTTCAGGTAGCCCCATAATTGGGATAATGAACGTAGCGGTAATGCCCCCATGACCCGCACCTATCATTAGCTCCCAGATTTCTTATATCATTGAAGACTCACCTGCCATGGTCCATCGACCCTGCTACTCCTGACCACAGCTCCTTCCCTTTGAGAATCGACAGTGGCCTCGTCCCCCTGACTACGACGATATTGGACGGCTAGCAAAACTAGAGCTCCAAGGGCGATGGGTATAGGATACCATTTTGTCGGTGTTGACCATGCTCGATTCAGCTTTTCTGCCCATTAGTTCAACCCACGCTGTTTAATAAGATAACTCACGACTAGTTGACTGATCCTGGGTTTTCGTTTGAGCGGAGTGGTCGGATCGAGGTGGGGGACGTGATGTGGAATTATAACGAGATAGAATTATCGATTGAGCTCGGGTTGTGGTATGTGGATGAGACAAGGGTATACGGCTAGACAGAGCAGTTCTGGAGCTCAAGCCACTCGTTCGAGCTGCGGCTCTCAGTGACAGACCGAGCATCAGAATAGTATGACAAGGTAGCGATAAGAGAAGTACAAGACAAAGATGATTGCCAGTCGACGCGCATGACGGAGATTTCGAGAATTGCCATGACTATCGTTTCTCTCATATTTCATCTGACAACAACTTGATCCCCATCGAGAAGAGGGCATGGAGCTCATCAGATGGTCGACGCCAATGCTGTGATACAGGCGTTGAAGAGGGAATTCCCAGTACCAGAGATCGATCCGGTATGCGCTCCTAATGATACTAAGCTGACGATAGCAATGGGTTCGGGAATGTATGCAAGCTTTGGTTGATGATGGTCAAGATGCTACTCTTCCAGCCGTCGTAGGTCATTCTGACTGTATCAATACTGATCGACAGCGAGAACAATACCTATTCTCTGACTTGGCTCAATCGACTACACCAACGACAAATCCCATTCCCTCTGACGCACACAAGATCCGACTTTTCACCAAGCCCACCCTCCTCCAAATTCTCAGCATGACTGAGATCGGATCATCCGCATTCCAGCTACAAACGGTCGCAGAGCAACGCAAGGATATCATCAACGGTACGACCTTGATCCGTAGAATGGATGACGAACTGAACGACGACGAGGAAGAAGCTATCAAGGAAGGGAAAATGCCAGTCTACCCCCGGGGTATGTTGAAGTTTGAATTGACAATGGGAGATGGGAGAGTTGTGGATGCAATCGAATACAAAAAGGTACCCGGGATCCTGTTGGGAGAAACGAGTTTGGGCGCAAAGATGAGAATGAAGAATGTCAAGGTTTTGAGAGGCGTTCGTGAGTTTCCCTTCCTTTGCTTACTCGTACACGGGGTGAGCTAAAGCGTAGTGATGCTCGAACCATCAAATACCGAGTTTCTGGGATACCAAGTCGATCACCTAGAAGCTGAACAACCCGCTCGATTCCTGGACAGTCTTGCTCAGAGACTCAATAAACCAATCTCCAGCAACCCAAGACCTGTAGCTCGAGCCCGCGCCCGCCCTACAGCTACAAATACACCCGCCCCTACCGCTAGACGTGTCACTGCAGCTACCACTCGACAGCGCGATGGCCAGACTAGATTGTCGTTCTCGCCTCAGAAATCCGATATAGAGATAGTAGACGATATCATCCCCTTTGCTGGTCCTTCGACCAGTTCTAGGCATATGTCGCCGCCTCTCTCTGCAAGACGTCCTATGAGAGTAGCTAGTCAAGCGGCTTCAGCTCGGGTCACCAATCTCTATTCGCAGAGTGCGGAAGTGGATCAGGCGTTCGCTGCTGCCGGTCTGCAACGATCACAAACAACACGAGACGACGCTAGTATACAATCGATAGACGATGACGATAGTATGGACTTTGACGATAGTTTCCTTCGACAAGTCGATGCGGCAGAAGCTATAGCCGGGCAAACCAATGCTGTGGATGACTTTATCAATGACGATGAAGATGAGGATCAATATGATTACGACAATGACGATGATGAAAGCTTTATCAGGCAGATCGATGAAGTAGAAAAGGCAGCCATCAGCAACCCAGCTGAGGAAGAGAGGAGGACATCGAGGTTCTTTGCTCCGGCCCCCGCCACCAATGGAGGCAATGGGCAGAGCAGGAGGAAACCAGTATATGTTGTCGACAGTGACGGGGATTCAGGAAAAGAGAATTGTGAACCGGATATCGTGTATATATCTGACTAGCAATGTTGTAACATTATGGACCATTACGACCGTCCTATGCTCCTCTGCGGTCCTCCTTCGACTCATCGTGCCG
>Ga0265798_10010927_pt1 | contig 11110 bp, 9 predicted proteins | sample P3T30metagenome_FD_192430 | JGI IMG/M metagenome (GOLD analysis project Ga0265798, IMG submission 192430) | Plant litter microbial communities from East Loma Ridge, Irvine, California - P3 T30 | ecosystem: Environmental > Terrestrial > Plant litter > Unclassified | place: USA: California... | reverse complement strand
GAGCCGCCGTCTCCGCCGGCACCCACGGCACCCTGCCCGGCTCGACCGTGCAGAGCTTCGGCGGCTTCGACGACCTGACCGCCGCCCTCGCCACCACCGGAGCCGACACCGTCGTCATCACCAGCGCCGACGACCTGCCCCCGGAGCGCGTCCGACAGCTCAGCTGGTCGCTCGAGCCCGGCCGCCAGCACCTGGTCGTCGCCCCGAGCCTGACCGACATCGGTGGCCCCCGCATCCACACTCGCCCGGTGCAGGGCCTGCCGCTGATCCACGTCGAGACGCCGACCTACACCGGCCGCAAGCTCTACACGAAGCGGGCCTTCGACATGATCGGTTCGACGCTGCTCATCCTGGTCCTGTCGCCCGTGCTGCTCGTCCTGGCCCTGCTGGTGAAGACCACCTCGACGGGGCCGGTGTTCTTCCGCCAGGAGCGCGTCGGCCTGAACGGCACCACCTTCCGGATGGTCAAGTTCCGGTCGATGGTCGTCGACGCCGAAGCCCGCCTGCAGGAGCTCAGCCAGCTGGACCGGGCCGAGGGCAACGACGTGCTGTTCAAGATGAAGAACGACCCGCGGGTCACTCGGGTCGGGGCGTTCATGCGGCGGTACAGCCTGGATGAGGTGCCGCAGCTGTTCAACGTCTTGGTCGGCGACATGTCGCTGGTCGGGCCGCGGCCGCCGCTGGCCAAGGAAGTGGCGTTGTACGACTCGCATGTGCACCGACGGTTCCTCGTGAAGCCCGGCATGACCGGGTTGTGGCAGGTCAGCGGCCGGTCCAACTTGTCGTGGGAGGATTCGGTGCGTCTCGACCTGTTCTACGTGGAGAACTGGTCGATGATGGGTGACCTGATTCTTCTGTGGCGAACAGTTCGGACCGTGGCTCGATCTGAGGGAGCATATTGAAGAACAACGGCCGTAACCGACGTCGAGTAGCGATCATCGGGACTCGCGGGTATCCAAACTACTACGGCGGCTTCGAGACAGCGGTTCGCTTCATTGCTCCCGCGCTCGCTGACCAAGGCTGGGATGTCACCGTCTACGGCCGCAAAGGCGGATCAGACCTGACACGGGGCGTTCCCGATCCGAGGATCACGGTGCGCGAAGTACTCGGGATCGAGAGTAAAGCACTGAGCACGCTTACGTACGGGTTGACGGCCAGCCTCGACGCGGCCGCTCGCGGTTTTGACGTTGCGCTCGTCATGAACGTCGCCAACGGATTTTGGATCCCGTTTCTCCGGATGGCGAGGATCCCGGTGCTCGTCAACGTGGACGGACTCGAGTGGGAGCGAGACAAGTGGGGACGAGCCGCGCGTGCGGTCTTCCGTCTTGGGGCCCGTTGTACGGCCCGATTTGCTAATGAGCTGGTCGCAGACGCGGTCGCCATCGGTGAGCATTGGCAAGCGCAATTCCGCCGGAAGTCCGTCTTCATCCCCTACGGAGGCGTCGAGCGTGATTCGCTCGAAGCGCCTCTCGGCTTGAAGGCTGGCAACTACGTCCTCCTAGTCGCCCGGTTCGTTGAAGAGAACACGGTTGGCGAGTTCTTCCAGGCAGCCCGCGCACTCGCCCAAGAGCATCGGGTGGTGATCGTAGGATCGAGCGGCTATGGCGGTGTACTCGACGCCGCTGCTGAGCGCCTGGACCGTGAGTTCGACAACGTTGTCTGGCTGGGACACGTCGCCGATGACGATCTCCTTCATTCGCTCTGGCAAAATGCAGGCGTGTACTTTCACGGCCACAGCGTGGGCGGCACAAATCCTGCCCTGGTACAAGCGATGCTCCTGGGCGCTCCAGTGATCGCACGGGACACTGTCTACAACCGAGAGGTTCTTGCCGACACAGCCGTTTCATTCGTACCGCCTCGAGCCGAAGAGATTGCACGTGCAATCGACCGGGCGATGCGCGACTCTCCAGCGCGAGAGCGAGCTGGGCGCGCCGCTCTGTCAAGGGCGAGAAGCAACTACACTTGGGAACTCGTCGTAGCGGCATACGGAGAAGCGCTTGACAACCTTATGTCAAAGTCCCCGAGTATCTCGAGGTCCCATAAGGGGGGCTCGTGATCGCCAGTTCGCTCCCGTGCGTCCTCATGAGTCCTGGACCGGAGGACGAGTTCAAGAACCCCTACAATCAACTGCTCGTTGACTCGCTGGTCGGTGTCACGGACACGGTCGCGTTCCGATGGAAGAGAGCGTTGTTCGGTCGCTGGGAAGTTCTTCATGTCCATTGGCCCGAAGCGATCTTGTTCGGCACAACGCGTAAGAAAAAGATTGTGAAGGCCGCGCTCTTCTTGGCCGTTGTCGGAAGAGCGAAGATGCTACGACGCTCAATGGTGTGGACAGTGCATAATATTGCGCCTCACGAGCCTTTGGTCGGTCTTGGACAATTGGCCTACAAGGCGTGGACGTCTGCAGTTTCCGCACGAGTACATCTCAACAGCGGAACAATCGGCCTCGCCGGCGGTCGCGACAGAGCGATCGACGTAGTAATTCCGCACGGACTTTACCCATATCCCACTTCGGGATCCCGAGTTCATCCAAGGGCATCTGAACCCAATCGGCTGGTCTTCTTCGGCGCGATACGCGCCTACAAGAAGGTCCCGGAGCTTGTCCGCGCCTTCAAAGCAACTTCCGATGGTTGGACGCTGACCGTTGCCGGCGAACCCTTTGACCTCAAGCTTGAACAAGAGATGCGCGCTGCCGGGAGCGGCGATGCTCGGGTGAAGATACTGTCCCGGCGCTTGTCGGAAGGAGAGTTGGAAGCGTGCTTGGCTGACTGTGATGCCGTTGTGCTGCCATACGATGGCCTCATCAATTCCGGAGCGCTCTTGCTTGCGCTGTCGAGAGGTCTGCCAGTACTCGTCCCGAACTCGAAGTCCGTCCGAGCGCTTGCTGACGAGGTCGGGCAGGAATGGATAGATACTTTTGAGGGCGAGATCAGCCCGGCGGATTTGAGAGCGTTCTTTAGGTTCGTTTCAGAGGTTGACCGCGAGAGCCCCGACCTTGAGTCACGCGGCTGGCGACGCATCGGCGATGCTCATGCGGGTCTCTACCGGAGACTGACGGGCAGATGAGTCGTATCGGTAGGAGCGACCTGGTCGTCACGACCATAGGGGTCGTCGGCGTCCTCGTCCTCGTAGGCTTGGGGGTTGCTTTCGGAGCCGATGTCGCTGCGGTGACCATCGGGCTGCCCCTCTTAGTGTTGTGTACGATCCGATTCCCCATCGTCGGTTGGCTGCTTTGGGTGATAGGAACAAGTTGCAACGGGGCCACCGTTAACGCGCTCGGACTCGTCCTTCAACCGGAGCTCATCGTGTTTCCGCTCCTTTGTCTTTCGATCTACAGAGAACGAGTACGTGCGACTCAGCTGTACGACGACCGTCGCCGGTTCCCCCTGGGGCCCCTGACCGCAGCCCTGATTCTTTGGCTGATCGTGAACCTCTGTAGTTCGCTCCTGGTCGCTCCAGCGCCGGCCAGCAGCCTTCGGATCTTGGCGTTGATGTCAGTAAGCGTCGCAACGTTCTTCGTACTCGTGCAACTGCCCCGTGGTCGTGTTGCGGCCTATGTTCGTGCAGGCGCCATCTTGATGGCAGCGGTGGCTGCCCTGACCATCGCTGCTTGGATTGCTGCGCAGGTGACGGGGGCCAGCAACGCCCTAGTGGTGAAAAACTACGGCGAATCCGTCTTCCGCACCAAGTGGTTCATGATCGAGCCGAATCTTCTCGCAAGCCTCTTGGTGCTCTGGCTCACCGTCGGCGTCGTCTTCAGAAGGGCTTTCAAGGGTGGCACTTTTGCATTGATCACGAGCCTCCTGGCGGCTTGCGCGTTCTTGTCGTTCACCAGGGCTGCGTGGGTGGGACTGATCGTTCTCGCTCTTGTTTTGTTGTTCAGTGGTCGAAGGGCACCGATCAAGATCCTCCTGGCTGGTGTGGTCGGCGTCGTCGTCGTCGGTTACTTCGGATCGGACATCCTGACTTCCGGGCAAGGTCTTGGACAGACGTTCAGCGACCGGGTGACCGGGATCGTTGACCTCAACTCGGGCACTGGTGCCTACAGGACCCGAGCCTGGCTCGTCGCGCTAACCGATATCCAAAGCCTTGGGCACATCTTTGAGGGCCTGGGAACCAACTCGTTCTCCCAGCGGCACGGTGCCACAGACTCGACAACGGGCCAGGCCTATCTCGGCAATTTCTGGATCGTTCTTCTCTACGACTCTGGTCTCGTGGGACTAGTGGCCTTCGCTGTCGCGGCTGCGGTTGTGCTGCGACGCACGCTCCGGTGGATCACGATTCCCTTCTTCATGTCACTCTTCTTGGCGGCCTTCGCGACAAATCCTATGTGGTTTGGCTATCCATGGGCTCTCACGGCGATTCTCTGGCTCGCGGTCCCCCGGGCTACCGAGCCGCTTTTTGCGACGCAACCCGAGATTGCAAGGGTAGGATAAATGAGATTGATTCTCGATGCTTTTTGGCTTTACGACGGTCCGCCGTCGGGGGCCGCGGTCGTGAGGGGCCTCCTTAGCGGTTGGTTGGAAAGGTTTCCCGATGACGAGCTTGTCGCGATGGTTCCGAATTCGGCTCTCGCTAGGGCCAGGGAGGAGTTCCCAGTAGTTCAGTTCCGCGGAACAGCTATTCGGAACCACGCACTAGCTGTGCGTTTCGCGTTGGGCAGGCTCTCGCGTTCAGTGCAAGCTGAAGCAGTGCTGTCTCAGAACTTCACTACGGCGGGCGCGCTGCCCGCAAATGTATTCGTTCATGACGTGCTGTTCCGGTCTAATCCAGAGTGGTTCACCTGGGCGGAACGGCTCTACCTCGCATTGATCTCGAGGGGACTCCGCCGTCGCCCGCGAGTATTCACTTCTTCGGCCACTGAGGCTGACCGGATCAGATTTTTCTACCCTAGAGTGGAAGAGGTCGTCGCTGTGGGCCTTGGCCCTTCGCCGTCCCTGTATACCGCGAAGTCGGAGCCGCCGCGGCGAATACCGCCCGAGTTTCTGCTGTCTGTTGGGCGACTCAATGTGCGAAAGAATCTCGGTGCTGTTGTTCGCGCACATGCAGAGTTGACAGAAGCTGGGGTTGAGCTCGCGCCGCTGGTGGTCGTCGGTCCGGCGGCCGGGCTGGAGTTCGATGCTCTAGGCGCAGCGAGCGGCCAGGTGTCGTGGCTCGGTGCGGTCAGTGATGGAGAACTGCGCTGGCTCTACGAGCACGCAAATGGTTTGGTCTTTGCCTCACTAGATGAAGGTTTCGGCCTTCCTCCCGTTGAGGCCCTCGCGTTCGGATGCCCGGTGTTGGTGAGTGACATCCCGGTGATGCACGAAGTCGTCGGGGTGCAAGGAGCCTACTTCAACCCGTTGAGTTCGATGGAGTTGAAATCTGGCTTGCAGGAGCTCAGTGCAAGTCGGCGACGGTCGCCCGTGTCTCCGGCTGTGTGGAGTGACATAGCAGCTTCTATCCGAAAGGCAATTCGTGTCCGGCCTTGAAACGGTCTTGCGCTCGGCCTATGAACGGGCCCGCGGACATACTCTCCCGAGCGAAGTATCGCTTGGACGGCTTTCGGCATTAGCCGTCGAAAAAGCATCAGATGCTGCTCGGGGTCGCGCTATCTCGTGGCGTCTCGGTAGCCATGAAGGACGGCTCTTCGTCGCAACATCCGTGCGTCTCAGGGGTCTCCGATCCATACATTGTGGCAGGGATGTTGTGCTCAATCGTCGCGTCACCTTGGACGGTTTCGGTCTCGCTGGAATCAGGATCGGTTCCCGTAGCACTATCGGCGAGGGCGCGCGCCTCCTCGTGAGTGGTGTGATCCGTGACCCAGGGGAGGGGATCACGATTGGAGAAGACGTCGCTGTGGGCATGGACTCACTCCTTTGGGGTCAAGGTGGCATCACCGTGGGCGCAGGAACGCTGTTGGGGCCAGGCGTTCAGGTTTTCAGTGAAAATCACCTGACCAGCGACGCGGCCGTGCCTATTCGTCTGCAGGGCACGAGGAGGGCACCCGTTACAATTGGTGCGGACTGCTGGTTAGGAGCCCGGTGCGTCATTCTTGCCGGTGTGTCAATCGGTGCAGGAAGCGTTGTCGCGGCCGGAGCTGTTGTCAGCGCTGACGTGCCCGCGGGGTCAGTAGTCGGTGGAGTACCTGCCAAGCCCCTGCGGTCTCGAGGTGATCGCTGATGAGGGCACTCTTCGTCTCCGACTCGCCGGAGATATGGGGAGCCGAACGAAGCTTGATGGATATTCTTCCTGCTCTCCAGTCCAGTGGCGTGGACTGCGTGGTTCTCGCTCCCAGTTCGTCACCACTTCACGCTCAGCTGTTTGAACGGGGCTTGACCTCCCTCAAGTTCGATTTACCGCCTCATCCAGCCCTCGATCGCGGCGGGTTCCAGCAGGCGGGAGTCACGGTTCTACCTGCAGAAATGCTGGCGACGCTTCGCTCGGCAATGAGGATCGCGTCTTTTGCGCGTCAATTTGACGTCGTTGTCTCTTATTCGCTTTGGCGGAACATGGACGTTCTCTTGGGTGCAAAACTAAAGGGCCGAAAGGCGATATCCGATTTGCACGAGACATTTGAAGGGCGATTTGGCAGGGTTCTGAGCAGAATAACCTTAACATCGTTCGACAAGGTGGTATCACCATCGCGCTGGGCCGCAGATCGTGCTGGCGCACCGCGCAGGAGGGTCGCCGTCATTCCGCGGATCGTCGCTCCTCCTCTGGGGAATCCTCCGCGTCTTCCAAGGGAGTACACGGTCGGGATGTTCGGGCAGCTGCGCGAGCACAAGGGGCATGGGCTTCTTCTGGAGGCGCTGGAGATGGCGCTTGCCACTTCGAGTCCTCGGGCTTTGGTGGTCGGATCTGGAGGAGACGAATCTGTCAACGCGAAACTTCGTTCGTTTCAGGACAGATTCCCAGGGGTGCTCGACTGGGAAAAACGCGTGGATGACGTCGGACCGCTGATGCGGCGATGTGCTTCGGTGCTAAACGCGTCTTCGCATGAAGCGTTCGGTCGCACGATGTACGAAGCCGTAGCTGCTGGCGCTGAACCAATTGCATTGGGAGCGGGTGGTCCGTCGGAGGTCCTGAGCGACTTGATGTATGGGCGGCGTTTAGGACGAGATCCCGGTCAGTTAGCAGGCGCCCTCGCGCTGATTGAGAACGACGGGCGAATTCCTCCAGATCCCGCGTTGGCGATGAAGTACCTTGAGGCCAATGCCTCTTCGGGTGCCATTGGAGTTCGATACGCTGAAGCTCTGGGTTTAGGCCCTAGAAGATGACGCTTGCTGGCAATGCGGCGCGCGGGGCAGCCGTGACCTACGGCGCCCAGGCTGTGAGAGTGTTGGTTCAAGTCGGATCGATCGTTGTACTTGCGCGACTCCTCACGCCGTCCGCCTACGGCACCGTGACGATGGTCTTGTCTGTGGTGGGGATTGCAACGGTCTTCGGGGATCTCGGACTGTCGATGGCAGCTATGCAGTCCCAGTCGTTGTCCAATCAGCAGCGCAGCAATCTCCTCTGGATCAATGCCGGATTGGGCCTCGTGCTTGGAGGTGCAGTGTTCCTAGCGGCGCCTCTCGTAGCCGACTTCTACGGTAGGCCCGAATTGCAGCAGGTATGTGCCGCACTCTCGATCATTTTTTTCCTTTACGCTTTGACGCCTCAGCTACGGGCTGAGCTCGCCTCTCGTCTGCGCTTCAAGGTCTTGGCGGCGGCCGACGTCGTCGCGCAGGTCGTCGGATTCGGCACAGCGGTGTTACTGGCTCTTTTCAACTTCGGGTACTGGGCTTTGGTTGCAAACCAGATCGTGGTCGCGGGTGTGACCGTCCTCGTCGTCGCGGTGGGTGCACGATGGCGGCCGCTCATGCCACGACGTGTTGATGGAATGCGTCCGTTGCTTGTGTACGGAGTGCACACTTTAGGCGTCCAACTTCTGACTTACATCAGTGGCAACATCGACAACGTTCTCATCGGACGGTTCCTCGGCAGCTCGTCACTTGGTCTGTACTCGAGGGCATCACAACTGTTCCGGCTGCCACTCCAGCAAGTGGCAACACCGTTGACTCCGGTCGCCCTGCCGGTACTTTCCCGACTCAAGGACGACCTACGAAGCTTTGAAGCGTTCGCTGTCCGTGCGCAGCTGATCCTCTCGTATCTTCTCGGTGGGGTCCTCTTCGCGTTCGTGTGTGCCGCGGCTCCGATCGTTTCCATCGCCCTCGGGCGACAGTGGGAAGCAGCGGTTCCGCTGCTCCAAATCCTGGCAGTCGGCGGTGCGTTCCAAGCATTCGGCTACGTGTTCTACTGGGTGTTCCTCGCTCGGGGGTACACCGGTCTCCAACTCAAATGGAGTTTGGTAGGGCGCAGTGTGATGGTGCTGTTGCTCTTCGGGGGTATCCAGTGGGGAATGGTCGGTATAGCGATTTCAGCGACCATAGGTCAGGTCTTGCTGTGGTTGTTCATGGGACTCTTCGCGTTACCTAAAACAGGGGTATCTTCCGGAGCGCTCATCGGGGCCTCCCTCCGACCCGCGGTCGTCTATACGGCCGCTGCAGCCATGGCTGTGGCGTTCTCGCCTCTTCTGACCGGTCTGCCAGCGCCGGTGGTCTTGGCGATCATAGGTCTGGAGATGCTTGGTGTCCTGGCGCTTGCGGCCTTGCTCGTCCCACGCGTGCGGCAAGACGTGGCGGAGATCCTAGGCACGGTGCGGCGGCTACGCCGCAACTGAAGCGGACATCCCGCAGGACCTGGTCAGCTGCGTGCGCATCAGCGCGGCAGGTCGGGTTGCGAAGACATTTGAAAGTAGGCTCTGACCATGTCCGACCTTCCCGAGTCGCGACGTGCTGCTTCACGGCGGGGGTCTGGCGCCCGAGTCGTGATGTGGATCGTCCTCGCGATCGTTCTGCTGTTGCTCGCTGCCGTGGCTTGGGTTGGTGTCAGAGGGCTGCTCGCCAAGCAGCACCTCGAGCGCTCAGTGAGCCTCGTTGACACCCTCAAGAAGCAGATCACTGATGGTGACTCTCGGGGAGCAACGCTGACTGCGAAAGAACTAGAGGCCAATGCTCTATCAGCGCGGAGGCTAACGGCGGACCCGGTGTGGGGCGCCGCGCAATACACGCCTTTCTTCGGAACGAACCTGCGCGCTGTCCGACAGGTCGCTGTCGTGGTCGACGACGTCGCGACCGGAGCGGTCGCCCCTGTCGCTGGCGTCATCGGTGACTTGAACACCCAGGCGTTTGCCCCGAAGAACGGCCGGATCGATCTGCAGCCGCTGGTCGACGCGCAGCCGGCCGTCGCCCGCGCGACGAAAACCTTGGCCCGCGCCAATGTCACTGCCGACAGCGTGGACACGACCTCCACGCTGTCACCCGTAACTGCTGCGGTCAACCGGCTCCGCAACGCTCTCGGTTCTGCTTCGCAACAGGCGGCGACGGCGAACAAAGTCGTTCAGCTGGCTCCGGACATGCTCGGGCAGGATGGCGATCGTAACTACGTCCTGTTGTTCCAGAACAATGCTGAACTCCGGGCGGGCGGTGGAATCCCGGGTGCAGTGGCTCTCCTTCAGGCCAAGAACGGCGCCATCAAGCTCGGTGGTCAGGCGGCCGGTTCCTCCTTCGGGCCGTATGACAAGCCCGTCCTGCCATTAACGCCGGACACTGTGAGCCTGTACGGCAACATCACCGGGCGGTACATGCAGGACGTGAACCTGACGCCTCGCTTTGACGTGACCGGAGCGCTCGCACGCGAGATGTGGAAGCAAAAGTTCGGACAGCAGGTCGACGGCGTTCTCGCGATCGACCCCGTGACGCTCAGCTACATCCTGCGTGCAACTGGGCCTGTGCAACTGGCGACTGGCGACACTCTGACGTCGGACAACGCTGTGAAACTCCTACTCAGCGATGTCTACGCGAAGTACCCGGAGCCCGCTGTTCAAGACGCGTTTTTCGCCTCGGCGGCCAGTGCGGTGTTCGGGAAAGTCTCCAGCGGTGCATTTGATGCCAGGAAACTGGTTACCGCGCTGGGTGACGGTACTCGCGAGGGCCGAATACGTCTCTGGAGCGCGAACGGTGATGAGCAGAAGAAGATTGCCGGCACCGCGGTCGCTGGCGCACTGCCCACTGCGTCTCGACAGACGCGTGAGTTCGGCGTCTATCTGAACGACGGCACCGCCGCGAAGATGGACTACTACCTGGACAAGAAGGTCTCTGTTGGGGGTTCAGTTTGCCGGAAGGACGGACGCCCTACTTCGGTCGTCGAGGTGACACTCAAGAACACCGCGCCAGCCGATGCCGCTACCAGCTTGCCGAGGTACGTCACCGGGGGCGGTCTGCTCGGCACGGAGCCCGGCAAGATCAAGACACTCGTCGCCGTCTACGCGCCATCGAACGCGATCTACCTTGGCGCCTCTCAAGATGGCAAAGCGGCCTCGCTCCAGACGACCGTCGACGGAGCACACCCCGTTGCGCAGCTGCAGACGCTACTCGCCCCCGGGGAGAGTACGACGCTCAGGGTGGCGTTCCTCGGCGACGCGAGGTACGCCACTGCGGCCGTTCAAGCCACGTCCACACCGGGCGTGCGCCAAGGGACGACTGATCCACTCCAGTTTGACTGCTCGAAACCCCTTCCCATCGGCTAAGAGCATGCCAACGGGAGCAACTCGCGAACTTTAAGGCTGCCCCAGGCGCTCCGGGGGTGAACTTCGGACGGCGGGTCGCCAGATTCCGCTGTCTGAAGGCACCCCCACTCCGGGGGGCAGCTCGTGACCTGAGTGAGTGCGCAGCGTTCTCGACGTCGACCAAGGCAATCGTCTGGCCGAGAAAAAGCGCCGCCTGACCAGGCCTTTTTGACTGCACCCTAGAGTTCGAGTGATGGCGTCGGGTTCCGACAAGCAGTCTGCCTGGGAGCAGGTCCAGCTGGAGTTCACGTGTTCGTTGCACAACGGGTGGCAACCGACTGTGAAAGTCCGCTACATTGAGGGAACTTCGCCAATCGCACTCGCCATCACTGGCTGTGGGGGATTGACATCTGCGGAGGCAGGGCTCTGGTATCAGGGTCTGTCAGATCAGATCACTAGGGGAACTACTTCATGAAGAAGCTCATCGCCGCGGTCGTGCTGGCTGGCGCCGCACTGCTC
>Ga0265798_10010925_pt1 | contig 11111 bp, 10 predicted proteins | sample P3T30metagenome_FD_192430 | JGI IMG/M metagenome (GOLD analysis project Ga0265798, IMG submission 192430) | Plant litter microbial communities from East Loma Ridge, Irvine, California - P3 T30 | ecosystem: Environmental > Terrestrial > Plant litter > Unclassified | place: USA: California... | reverse complement strand
CACAAGGCGGGGGTCAGCACCATCGCCACCAATACCGACAGGGTCATGGCCGATACGATGGTGATCGAGAACTGGCGATAGATCACGCCGGTCGACCCGCTGAAGAAGGCCATGGGCACGAACACGGCGGCCAGCACCAGCGCCACGCCCACCAGCGCGCCGGTGATCTGCTCCATCGACTTGTGGGTGGCGTCGCGCGGCGACAGGCCGTCTTCCGACATCACCCGTTCGACGTTTTCGACCACCACGATCGCATCGTCGACCAACAAACCGATCGCCAGCACCATCGCAAACATGGTCAAGGTGTTGATGCTGAAGCCGAATACCGCCAACACGCCGAAGGTACCCAGCAACACCACCGGCACGGCAATCGTCGGAATCAGCGTGGCGCGGAAGTTCTGCAGGAACAGGAACATCACCAGGAACACCAGCACCACGGCTTCGACCAGCGTGCGCACCACGTCCTCGATCGAGATTCGCACGAAGGGCGTGGTGTCGTAGGGCTTGTGCGCCTTCATGCTGGGCGGGAAGAAGGCTTCCAGTTCAGCCAGGCGCGCGTCGATGGCCTTGACGGTATCCAGCGCATTGGCGCCGGTGGCCAGCTTGATGGCCAGGCCGGCAGCAGGCTTGCCGTTGTAGCGGCCGGCACTGTTGTAGCTTTCGTTGCCCAGCTCGATACGCGCCACATCACGCAAGGTCACCAGCGACCCGTCGGTCTTGGTGCGCAGCAAGATGTCGCCGAACTCCTCGGCCGTCTTCAAGCGCGTCTGCGCCGTGATCGTGGCATTGATCTGCTGGTCGTCGGTCGCCGGCAAGGCGCCCAACTGCCCCGCAGACACCTGCGCGTTCTGCGCCTGGATCGCGGTTTTCACATCGATCGGCGTCAGGTTGAAATTGGTGAGCTTGTTCGGGTCCAGCCAGATGCGCATGGCGTACTGCGAGCCGAACAAGGTCGTGTCGCCCACGCCTTCGACCCGGCTGATGGCTTCCTGCACATTGGCCGCCACGTAGTCCGACAAGTCGGACGCGTTCATGCTGCCGTCTTCCGAGGTGAAGGCCAGAATGTTCAGGAAGTTGGTGGCCGACTTGGTGACCGTGACGCCTTGCTGCTGCACTTCCTGCGGCAGCAAGGGGGTGGCCAGCGACAACTTGTTCTGCACCTGCACCTGGGCGGTGTCGGGGTCGGTACCGTTCTCAAAAGTCAGCGTGATCGTGACGGCGCCCGAGGACTCGCTGGTCGACGCCATGTAGCTCAGGCGATCCAGGCCCTTCATCTTCTGCTCGATGACCTGGGTGACGGTGTCTTCCAGCGTCTTGGCCGACGCGCCGGGATAGTTGGCGGTGACGGCGATCGCCGGTGGCGCAATACTGGGGTACTGAGCGATGGGCAGTTGCAGGATCGACAGGATGCCGGCCAGCATCACGACGATGGCCAGCACCCACGCGAAGACGGGCCGATCAATAAAAAATTTAGCCATGACGGGTCTGCGCTCAGTTGACGGCGGTGGGCTTGGCAGGCGCAAGGGCTGCCTGTGTCGACGCAGCGGCGGCTTGCGCCTTCGGCGTCCAGGGCACAACCTTGACTTCTGCACCCGGTGACGCACGCTGCAAGCCGTCCACAGCCAGTTGCTCGCCAGCCTGCAGTCCGCTGCGCACCAGCCACTTGTCGCCGACCGCACGGTCGGTCTCGATCATGCGAAGTTCCAGCTTGTTGTCGGCGCCCACCACATACACCGTGGGCTTGCCCGTGCTGTCACGCGACACCGCCTGCTGCGGAATCAACAGGCCCTGCTCCTTGACGCCTTCCTGCAGCACCGCACGCACATACATGCCCGGCAACAGGTCTGCTTTCGGGTTGGGGAACACCGCACGCAAGGTGATCGCACCCGTGTCCTGATCCACGGTCACGTCGGAAAATTCCAGCGTGCCTTCGATCGGATACGCGCTGCCGTCTTCCAGCATCAGGCGCACCTTGGCGGCGTTGGCGCCGCTTTTTTGCAGCTCGCCGCTGGCCATGGCCTGCTTCAGGCGCAGCATGGCTGTGCTGGATTGAGTGACGTCCACATAGATCGGATCGAGCTGCTGGATGGTGGCAAGCGCCGTGGCCTGACTCGCCGTGACCAGCGCGCCGGCGGTCACGCCCGACTTGCCGATGCGGCCTGAAATGGGTGCGGTCACCCGGGTATAGGCCAGGTTGATCTTGCTGGTTTCCACGTTGGCCTTCGCGGCGGCGACATCGGCCTCGCCCTGCCCCAGCGACGCATCGGCATCGTCGTAGTCCTGCTTGCTCACTGCCTGTATCTCCGACAGCTCCTTGTAGCGGTCCGCCTTCAGGCGCGTGGTCTTCAGGCTGGCCTGGACCTTGGCAAGCGCAGCGATATTGCTGTCGTGCGTGGCCTTGTAGATGGCCGGGTCGATCTGGTAGAGCGCCTCGCCCGCCTTGACTTCGCTGCCCTCGCGGAACTTGCGCGCCATGATGATGCCGTTGACCTGCGGTCGCACATCGGCGATCAGGAAAGGCACAGTCCGGCCAGGCAATTCGGTGCTGAACACCACCTGCTGCGCTTCCACCTTCATGACGCCGACTTCCGGCGTTCCCTGCGCAGGCGGCGGGCCACCGGGCGGCTTGCCGCACGCAGAAAGCAAGGCCGCGGCAAGGATCGCAGCAGTGAGGGTCGAACGAGAAGCCGAGAGGTGGCGCATGGTGTTTTCCGAAGACTTTGCAAACGTTTATCTATACCGTACTGTACGGTAATGTAGAGTTGACGCATACAGGTCGTCAAGCGATACTGAACACCCTGGTACAGAAATAGAATCGAAAAGGAGACATGCCCAGTGCGCGTCAAGACCGAAGCAAAGCGCGACGCCATCATCAAGGCGGCATCGGAAGTCTTTCTTGAATCAGGCTTCGAGGGCGCGTCGATGGCAGAGATCGCGGCGCGCGTAGGCGGCTCCAAGGCCACCTTGTATGGCTACTTTTCGTCCAAGGAAGAGTTGTTCCTGGAGGTCACCAACAGCGAGGCCAAGCAGCAGTTCGACCCGCTGCTGGTTGCCTTGGCAGAGGACACGGACAATATTCGCCAGGCCTTGCAGCGTTTTGGCGAGCGGACGCTGGCGGTGCTCTGCAGCGAAAAATCCATCCAGGCACGCCGCGCCATCATTGCCGAGGCTGGTCGCAGCGATATCGGGAAGCGCTTTTTCGAAATGGGCCCGAAGGTCGGGCTGACCGAAGTCAGCCGCTTCATGGAAAAACAGATGGCGCGCGGCGTGCTTCGCCAGCGCGACCCGATGGTGGCTGCCTGTCAGCTTTTCGCGCTGCTGGATGCCGAAACGGTGATCGCCCGTTTGTACGGTGTCGAGCCGCAGCTGTCGCGCGCGCAGATCCGCCGCGCGGTCAACAGCGCGGTGGAGACATTCATCGGTGGGTATGCGGCCGGTGCAGGCACAGGCGTCGACCAGCCCGACAGGTAGACGACGCAAGGCTGCAGCAAGAGAAAGTGCATCGGCGCCACGCGTCCGGCTTGGCGCATCTTGTCGGCATCACAAGGCGGGTCGACGGTCACGCAGTCCAGGCAACCTGCCCGCTCAACCAGCATCCGGTGATCGCCCCGGCAGCATCGAAACGCGCACGCACGGCGATGGCAGATGGCCTGCCCATGGTATCGCCCTGACGCACGCTGGCCACCACAGGTGCATGGGTGGTGCCCGTCGGAATGGCGCCCACCGCCGTCAGATGTCCCCACAGCGCGGCAGCGGCAATGCCGGTGGCGGCGTCTTCGGGATACCCGGACGATTTGGGAAACTGCCGGGCCGCAATCACCGGCTCGCCGGTTGAAGACACGCCAGCCAGCGCGTAGGGATAAAGGCCGGTCGAATCGATGGAAGCACACAGCGCTTCCATCGCAGCGAAGTCGGGATGCAGCGCCTGCAGGGCAGCCACATCGGACATCGGCACCAGGGTTTTGACACGACTGGTACTCGCGTTGACCATCACAGGAATGTCAGTGGCAGACAGCCCCAGCACATCCCCGACCCGTTCTGAATCGTGCTTGGACAGCACAGTCGTCTGCACCGCCGGTTGCGATACCCACACCCGCTGGCCGGCCTCGTCCCACTCGGCATCCACCAGTCCGCTCAGGGTGTCGATGCGCGCAGTGTTCGAGGTCCACCAGCCCCATCGGCGCATCGCCCACAAGGTGCCCACCGTGGCATGGCCGCACATCTCCATTTCATGCTGGGGCACGAAGAATCGGAAGCGCCAGTCGGCATCCGGGTTTGTCGACGTCAATACAAATGCTGACTCGTGGCCCGTGGCCTGGGCGATGGTCTGCATGTCATGCGCGGACAGACTGGACGCATCGACCACCAAGGGAACCGGGTTGCCGCCCCCGGGACCGCCTATGAAGACGTCCACCTGGCGCAGCTCACCTGCCGACGGGGGCGTGGCCCAGCTGGCGGCTGGCGCCGCCACCACATGGGTCGGCGAATACAGGGACGAAAAAACGGAGGACCTTGCTGCCACGGGAATTCCAGATGCACGACGATGAACTCATGCTAGAAACCGTTGCAGCAACGCGCGAACCCAAAGGCGACAAGCTGACAACCGATTCGCGACAGGCAGCCCGGCAGCTCAGGCCGGCACGTCGCGCAACAGCCTGTTGAGATGCCCGCTATGGGTGAAACCCAGGTAGGAACTGACCATGGCCGCTGACATGCCCTGGGCCATCAGTTCACGGGCGCGGGCGGCCAGCAGTCGTCGGCGCAGCGCCACCGGGCTGCTGCCGAGTTCCGACATGCAGGCACGCTGCAGGAAGCGGACGGAAACGCCGAGTTCGTCGGCCACCGCTTCCACGGTCGGCATGGCAAGTTCAAGATCGAGGGCCCGGGCATAAAGCGTCAGCATGCGCCGGGGTGCCGATTCCGTGCGATCCGCGCACTCGGGATAGAAGCCTTGTGCAGGCAGGCGAGCTGCCAACTGCGCCACCAAGGCCTGCACCAGCGGCTCGCCGCCTGCCGGCGCCAAGGCGGGTGCGGCCAGCGCATCCAGCATGGCGGCCGCCGCCGCGTCCAGCCGGAACACGCCGTAGCGCGTGTGTCGACCCAGCAGTTCGGGCCGCAAGTACAGCTCGCCGTGGCCTTGCCGAGGCGCATGCGAACGGGTGCAGTGGGCAGCGGAAACAGGCAGCAGCAACGCGGTATTGCGCACCAGTCGCTGTGCCTGCGCGGCCATGCCGGGCTCGGCCACCCAGCAACTGTCCAGCGTCCCGATCTGCGGCCAGAGCAGCATGGCGCAGTCATGCGTATGCCAGTCGAAGTGATACTTGGGCTGCTTGCTCTGCCGCAGGAAGTAACCCTGGTCAGCCGTGACGGCTAGCTTTGACGAGAGGGGAATGGTCATGGGTTTCCTGCTGGAACATCGAGCAAGCGCCTGGACGGCCAGCTTTTGTTGTAGAGCATGGTCGGCCGCCCGTCGACAAGGACGCTATGTCGACAGCCCGAGTTCGTCACGAACCGAAAAGCCCGGCGGCAACTGAGCGTCCATAAGCGCGTCCACCACGGGCAGGAAAGATGCCGCGACCTCGGGCTGTTCTGCCTCGGACAACAAGCGGCTTTCACCTGACGGCGACATCTCCAGCACGGCGGTCGACCCCTGATCTTCCTCGCTGCCCCAGATGTAGTTGTGGACGATTGCATAGCCATGGTCGGCCGCGTCCAGGTAATCGGCAACGCCGCGTGCCAGGGCCAGGAACACGATGAAGTCTTCCAGGTTCTCGGAATATGTGAGCGAGCCGGCCACGAAGTTTTCCCCGCCTTCCTCAAAAGCAGCTAGCCACAGTTCGGGCGCCTCGGCACTGTGCACCACCAGCATGCCCAGCAGTTCCCGGTTGCTCGAAAAGTGCGCAAGTCGCCCGTCGGCGCCGCGCAGAATGTTCTCGAGGGCATCGTCTGATGCGTCGGCAAGGGGACCGTGTCCACGACCCAGATACCACTCGCCGCCAATTGCCCGCCAGTCATGCCACCGGGTCGCCGACGACGGTTTGGCATCCAGCCAACGCGTGAGTGCCTCGCGGCCGATCTTGATCTTCACAAATGCGGATTCAGGTTCGGACATGCAGCCCTCCTTGCGGACGCGAAAAATGGTGATCGAAACCCTAACAGATCACGGCAAACTCGGCTGACAGGTCCCATTTGGCTGCGATGCACGAAGCGATCAGCCGATTTTTGCGGGCGAGAATCATACAGCTCGACCATGACAAACAGGCGACATGGAGGTCCAGCGCCCTCCGAATCCACCAGAAACCAACATCGGAAAAATGCCTAATTCGTATGCATGAGTAGCGCTAAGCTTCCCCCCGCATGCGCATGTGCAACACACGTGGAAACACATCTGTGAAGCACATGGCAAGCGCGCAGTTCACCCAACCCCACCCGGACTCCGCCACCTTCCCCTAGGGCATCAAATGGATTTGAAGACATGGCGCGAGCTGGCGCCGGAGAAAAAGAAGTTCGTGATCGGCATGGCGATCACGGTGGCCATTGCCTACATCGTGTGCATTCTTTTCAGCACCTTGGTGCTGCGCGACAACCGTGTCAGCGCGGCCAAAAACCATCACGCCCGCATGACCAGTGGCGCGACTGAGCAAGGCGAGACCCAATCAGGTTCAGTTGCTGCAAGCAGCGACGTGACGACAGTCCACGTAGGTACCTACATCGACGGCATCGACACTTTCTCAATCAAGGATTCGAGCTGGAGCGCGAACTTCTACATCTGGTTCAGGTGGACGGGAGACAAGGCGCTCGATCCGGGCGGCAAGGTGATTGTCGTCGACGGCAACATCACCAAGAAAGAACTGCTCGAGGAATATCACGGCGAGGACGGCCAGCATTATCAGCGGCTCAGAATTTCCGCGAAATTCCTGAAGTTCTTCGACACCATGCGCGTCCCGCTCGAGGACCACATGCTCAATATCTACATTGAGGATGGCGCACGCGACAATACCAAGTTGCGCTATGTGGCCGACCAGGGCTCCAACGTAAGCTCGCGCGTCCGTATTTCGGGTTACCAGATCACCGACCGCGCCAGCGTGGTGAAACCCCACGCCTATCGCTCGTCTTACGGCGACCCGCGCGTCAGCGACAAGACCGAAAAGGTCTTCACGCAATACATCGTGGGCATCAGTATCGAGCGCGCCAGCATCGGCGTGTACGCCAAGATTTTCCTGTCCCTGTTCGCCGCGCTTGCCTTGGCCTTGTGCAGTTTCTACGTCAAGGCGTCGGACGTCGGTCCGCGCTTCTCGCTGCCCTCTGCCGCGTATTTTGGTGCCGTCGCCAACTCCTACGTTGCCAACTCGATCTTGCCGCCGTCTGGCTCCTTCGGTCTGGTCGACTATGTGGCCGCGTTCGGCCTGGGCACGATCGCGCTGTCGCTCATCCTGGCGCTGCTGTCCAATTTCATCTTCGTGAAGAAAGACGACAAGGCGCTTTCGTATGCGTTGGACCGCGTGATGTTCTGGGTATTGCTGGTGTTCTGCGTCCTGGCCAACATCGTGGTTCCGTGGGCTGCGCTGGGCTGACAGACCGTGGCAGCGCGCTCAGGTGGCGCGCTGCCAGCGGACGAAGGTCGACACCAGCACCCCAGCTGCGACGAGTGTGATCAAGACGAGCTGCAGTTCGAAGAGTCCCCAGGTGAACGTGATGAACATCTGTTCGCTGATGAACGCCCAGGCAAAACCGGGGTAACGCGTATCCACGTAGGCGGTGACTGCAGGCGCAGCCTGCAATGCGGCAACCTCGGCATCCATTCGCGCATTGGTCGGGAACAGGCCGAAGCGCAACGACTCGGCGACGCCACGATGGGTTTGCCCCGCTACCGTATAGACGAAGTCACAGTACAGGCTGTCGTGGCCGGTGCGGCCGGCTCGGATATACCGGTGCCCGCAGTCCACCAATTGGGCCGGCACAGCCTGCAAAGCCTGCATTGCCGATTTGGCGACCAGGTTGGCAGGCTGATTGGACAAACCAAAGACGCATATCCCCCCCGCCGTCAACGCAGCCAGCCCCTGCACCATCAGCCGACGCCGGATGCGGCCGCGTCGCTCGCGGCTGATCGAGATCAATTCGCCCGTCGCCGGGTCGAGGACAAGATCTGCGCGCCGATGCGGCAAATTGGATGGGTCCATGCGGACAATGAGGAATGCCGAGGCCGCGAAGACGCCCAGCAGCACCAGCCACAAGGGTGGCCAGGTTAACCATCTGGGGTCCGTCAACAGGGCCGATGCCGGGTCTCGAGGACGCAGATAGGCAGTGCGATTCGTCAGCGCAGACTGCTTTGCAAGCACCTGTGCAAGCCCGCTCGAGGTCAGGAATGGATCGTCGCGGCTCCACGCGGAGCTTTCGGCCGTGTATGGCTTGCCTTCATGGACGTAATCGAAGCGGCAGGCGATCTCGGTCTGCGCGCGATGGCCGTTGCGATGCGGTGTGCAAGACGTCACCCGTGCATCGACAGGCACCAGATTGTCCATCGCGACCGACAAGGTCTCGACGAATCTGGGAGACACCATCATGCAAAGAAACACGACGGGGCCGGCGATTGCCAGCATCGTCAACAGCCAGTTCGTGACGCGCTTCATGCGCGCATCCGCGGCGGCTTGCAGTGCGCATAGCGGGATGCCGACTGCGCGGCATATGCATCATCACGGATTGCCATGTGTCGGTATCGCCATGCCGGTCATGGCAGGCTCGGGTGCGGGGGAACGACAGAATAGCGTGAGTCCGTGTCCAGGGCTCAGGCGCGCCCCGGCGGGGTGGCGCAGCGCCTATCCTGCATCGTCGGGCCGGTGACGGGACCAGGGCCAGGGGCCGTACAAGTGCTCGGCGCCGACAGACCTCGTGCCGGCTGCAAGCAGACCAGCAGAGAAAGTCCGGTCAAGCTCGGCCAGCACGTCGGAGCGATCATTCTTGTGGCTGAGGATAAGGTTTTGCCCCAGCATCAGTGCTGCCATCCAGGCAGAGAATTCACTCTGATACACGCCCCGGGCCGGGAAATGAAGGACCCCCACAGACCCGCGTCTGGTGATGGTGACGCTTGCTGCCCACCCGGGTTGAGCGTCGCCATGGATGGCGACGGTCTGCATGGTGTAGCCCAGATAATCCGCTTCCATCGACGACATCCTGAATTGCCTCTGCGTATCGTCGAGGCCGGTGGCAGCGCATGATTCCGCGCTGGTGGTGACTGACAGGCACCGGCCATCCTTGCCCGCGCAGCTGTTCGAGCCACGCGCCAAACCCGATCAATGCTGGCCTGCCAGCTGAGGACACAGCGCCTCGTTGATGACCAAGGCGAGCGTGTCGATATCACCGACGACATCCACCAGGCCGCTGTAGTCGACAGCGTTTTCCGGCATGCCTGGCGGCCGTCCATCGTCCGGCGTGAACACCATGGTCAAACCGCCCGCGTTGTGAATGGCCTCCAGTCCCCGCGACCCGTCGTCGCGCGAGCCAGACAGCACGATCCCGATCCCCTGCGTACGGGCATGTCGCGCCACGGAATCGAAGAGCAGGTCCACCGCGCTGTTGCGCTCTGCGCCTTCGGGATCGGAAATCAGCGAACAAAAGAGGTTTGGCGCCAGGCTCAAATGCGCGCCTGGCTCGCCGATGTAGACCACGCCGCTGGCCAGTTGCTCGTCGCCGGTTGCAATGACCACCGGCATGGAGGAATTGCCATTCAACGCGCCCTGGAGATCGCTCATATCCCGCGGCGAGCGCCGCAACACCACCAGCACTGCCGCCTTGATCTGCGGATTCAAGCGGCTCAGGAGCGCCTTGATGTTGCCCAAGCCTTCGCCACCCGCGGCCCCTATCGCAATAAATGCACAGTTGTTCTTGTCGAGGTTCATGGTGGCCCTCCCTCAAGCCGCGGCCTGGCGCGTTATGCAGCCGGCTCAGTCATCTGAGCGGCATTTTTGAGCACTACCTTCAGGTAATGAATCTCGCTATCAAATTATTACCGCACGGCCGTGCAACTCGCCGAGCCGGTTTTGCGCATAAAGATTATGAGACCGATCATTAACGCCGCCTCTGGCCGTGCCCGCATTCTTCAAGCGGCGATCGTGCATCCGAAGTGCGCTGCTGTCCGTAGATCTGTAACCCACCAGCCACGAACACGACATGTCGCACCCCACTGCCGTTCACCACACAACGATCGCGAACTTGTACTTCGCTTTGCTCGGGCGTAGCCCGAATTGCAGCGTGTTCGAGTTCTGGAGCAAATCGCTTGCCGACGGGGTGTCCCTCGTCGCAATTGCTCGAACATTTCTGGATGCCGCAGAGACTGAGGGTACCTATCCGCCTCAGATGGCGGACGACGAATTTGTGAAGAAGCTCTACTGTGCTTCGGCAGGCCGCATCGCGCAGCGCGACACAGTGCGACATTGGGTGGGTGTGCTGGATTCCTATAGAAGGACTCACCGGGATGGCGCACGTGCTGCTGCGGCGGTGGAGCTGGTAAAGATGCTTACCGCAACGGCCCGCCTGCGACGGTAGGCCGTCCGCGGACCAAAGACTTGATTGCTGACCATGCACGCTGCTGGGGCCTGGCATGCCACATGCTTGTGTACAGCCCAATCCAAGCTTCCGAGGAGCGACGCATGTCCACACCAATCCTGGGCAAGAACGACGCCTGCATCGAGCAGGTGCGCGACATGATCGACGCGGTACCGGCGAGCACCACTGCCACGGTCGACGTTCCGGACGAGTGCCCCGTCGCCCCGGCAGCAGTCAATGAGTTGGGGCCCGTGGTACTTGCCGCCGAATTTGCCGTCGTCGATGGTCATATGTCTGCAACGAAGCTGCTGGTCAAGGGTATTCCAGACAAAGCGCAATGACGGTGTATGCAGCCGGCGTCGCGGATGGACAGCTGATTTCCCAGCCATCCTGCGGCGTCTTGGCAACCGCCTTGAATGGACAGGCGCGCAAAAGTGCGTTTCGCAAGGCGTTCTGGCGCTGAGTCGTCGGCCATCAGAACTTCATCGATTCGCCGTCCGCAGGGATCACCACCCGATTCTGGATCTTGTTCTCGTCAACAAATGCACGCAGTTCTTCGCGACTCAGGG
>Ga0265798_10010923_pt1 | contig 11112 bp, 13 predicted proteins | sample P3T30metagenome_FD_192430 | JGI IMG/M metagenome (GOLD analysis project Ga0265798, IMG submission 192430) | Plant litter microbial communities from East Loma Ridge, Irvine, California - P3 T30 | ecosystem: Environmental > Terrestrial > Plant litter > Unclassified | place: USA: California... | reverse complement strand
GATGGGGATGGGGATGGGGGGGATGATGGGCGATCCGAGAGGGATGGGCGATCCAAGAGGGATGGGCGGTCCAAGAGGGATGGGGGGTATGGATCCAAGGGTGATGGGAGGTATGGGAGGTATGGGAGGTATGGATCCAAGAATGGGTAGTATGGATCCAAGAATAAGTGGTATGCCACCAGGCGGCATGATGGGCGATCCACGAGCGATGGGTGGTATGGGAGGACCACCAGGCGGCATGATGGGCGATCCACGAATGGATAATCCAAGATTCGGCGGCATGGGAGGCATGGGTATGACCGACCGACCAGACCCACGACACTTCGGCATGTTGGACCCAACCATGCCCAGCATGCCCTTACACATGCCAGAACAACCACCAGACTACAACCCAATGCCACCACCACCACCACACCACCAACGCCGACCCCGTAGCCCCGCCTCAAGCATCTCATCCCATCGCTCCGAAGACCCCCCACGCTGCCACCGCCCAGGCACACACGAACGCATCCCCATGGGCGCATACGCCGTCCCCCTCTCCCCGAAACTCACCCGCCCCCGCACAGAACCTACAACAGCGCAGAAGCTGAACCGCGGGCAGTCGTCGAACCGACCCATTGGACCGAGTGGTAAAGAATGGATCCAAGGCGATGCGTTCCTAGACGCATGTAGATGTACAACAGGCTGTACATGTCGCGGGGGACACCGTGTGCTCTATCGCTCGCGCGACGACGCAGGTTCCGAGTCAGATGGGTCGCCGCGCTACCAATCCGGTGAAATACGCTACATACTCAAGAGCGATCTCGGAAAGGACTGTGGCGACCATTCGAACTGCGTGCCGAAAAAGGCTGGAAGCAGTAGTAGTAGCAGTGCAAGCAGCACAACGACTTCCAAACGCGAGAAAGAGGATAAGAAGAGAAAGGAAGAGATGAGGCAGCTCAAGAATGAAATGCTGGAGGCGGTGGAGGCGGGAATAAGGAAGGCGAGGAGTAGTAAGGCGGGGAGCGTGGCAAGTCCGAGGGTGGGGTTTACTGGGCTCGATGGTGGTGGGGGAATGGGTATGATGCCTAATATCGGTGGTGTTATGGGCGGTATGGATACGAATATGGCGCATATGGGCGGAGGTCCAACGGGTATGCCACTCCCTGGCATAGGCATGACTTCAACCGGTTTCCCACCAGGCGTAAACCCATACAGCATACCAATGCCCATGCCCAAACTCCCACCCGGCATGCAAGACCCACGAACCCTACGCCCCTTCTTCGACACCACACCCGAAATCGACCCTTACTTTGCAAAAGACGCGCACCAGCGCTTCCGCTCACCTCCGGGCGCGCACATCGATCCCAGAGCCTTCTACGGACCGAATCCAGCTCGAGGACGAGGAAGAGGAGGATTGCGCCGCCCCCTACGCCGCGAGGATTACGGTAGCGATGACTTGGATGTCTTGCAGCGACGAGGGCAGTCACAACGCCAGGATGAGTGTGAAGATGGATTCGGTAAGTCACTACTAGCTTCTACTTCACATGTCTCTGTTGCTGACTTTTGCTGCTGACTTAGATGATTCCAACTCACCGCACGCGGACAAGAAAAACAACAACAACGCACGTGGTCGTGAACGTGAACGTGAACGCGAGCGCCATCGCAGTCGTCAGGCACGTGCTGATTCAGAGGACGGCTACGATTAAAATGTTACGTTAGTTATGCTGTTGCTAGGTACTACGTTAGAGATTTCGTATATGGTGAAATATATAAATACGTGTTCCTGCAAATATTGACCGGTAAAGGTCCATTTATCAAATTCAAACTGGGAAGTCTCGTCTCGTCTCACCCTCTATGCCACCCCGCCTCTTCTCAGATATCCCGATACTCGTAAACGTGTCGTGTTCAATAAAAGCTGTGTCATGCCCAAAATCCGTGAGACAAAGTGACGCCAAACATATCTTTGAATGTAGGGCGTTGTTTACAGAGTGTGTGCCTTTGTTTCATATCTGATGGGGATCTACAGTTAGGTACGCCATGCTGACCGTGGCGCGGAGCATGCAGGTTTGTGGGCTCACTGCATGTTTTCGTGGCGCGGATTGACAAGGGTGGGCGAGGGATCGGCAAGGCTGAACCAACGTCACGTCTGGCACGGTTGCGATGATTAAGGTGACACGGAATCTCCTTGCTATGACGATGATTATGCTGGCACAAATTGTAAACGCAGCCTCAAATTCGATCATGGCTTTCAAGGTGGTGCCCAAATTATGTTGATGATAGAATGAATTCGAACTTCGATGATCATTGACTACATGAGGTATGAACTCGTACAAGTCGTGATGTCTGGGTATGGGAGAAGAAGTGCTCAAGGGTATCGCCGCCCTCGCATGTGCCTCCCGTGACTGTGATGCGAGCAGAGGCGGGCGTGAATGAAGTCTATTCATAGACGCCGTGTTCAGCTCAGCTGTAGATGCCTCTCCAATGAGGTCCCAATCTTTCATGTATATGCGCTCCAAATGCACCCGACTCCTCGCTGGATAACAAGACAAAGTGAAAACGGGCCAGAAAGGGGAAGAAGGAGATCGATCAATTAGGAAACCAGGTATCTTGAGGTTCTGATCGGGTTGCTTTTAGTGTCGAGCAGACAACACGTTCGGTGAGCCGCGGGCAGGGCTAAGTGAGGGAATACCCACCTCACTAGCAATCACGGAGCGGACCATCCGAGGCCAGTGTTCGCGAGGCCAAGAGTTGCTGCGAGGCGCTTGCCCTTCTCGTTGATGCTGAGGATGGTGCACTTCTTCTCAGCCCACCAGTTCTCGAAGGTGTTGACGTCCTCGCTCGAGACTGCCCCCGTGCGCTTCAACTCGTACCACTCGGTGTCGATCTTGTAGCTCAAGTGTCGCAGACGGGGAAGGGCCTCAGTGCGGAGATGCGACAGCTCGGTACGGTAGTAGGCATCCTGCGGCTCGAGCGGGGTGGAGAAGGAGCGCTCTCGGGACCGGCTACGGTTGTCGAAGGGCTCGGCAAGAGGTGCGAGGGAGGCGGGTGACATCGGTGACATGGTCTGTGACGGCCCGAAGGAGGAGGTCACTGGAGAGGCGCATCCTGACTGGGAGGAGGGAGAGCCAGTAGTCGCCGGCGACGAGAAGTCCGAGAAGAAGACGCTGCTAGCATTGCTGATGGTCCTAAACTTTGGGGGAGGCAATTCCTCAAGTCGGACGAGGAGCTCATCGCTAGGCACCTTGTGGTCGGCATCCTCGCCTTCAGTGTGCTTGTCGAGACGAGCGAATCCTGATTGAAGTTAGCTTCGAGTCACACGTGTACTTGACGTAGAGTAGATAGATTGCGCGATGAGCAGCCAATGGCAACGAGGTCGCGTGGCACGGGGGAGATTGCAACTTACCAGTCAGGACCGCAGCTCCAGAGTGCTGGACAGCAGCTAGGCTTGACCGGAGCTCCGCAGGGAGGCTGTCCCAGAGTTCCTGGGGTAGAAGCCAAGCACGGAGATGCGCGGGATCGTAGCTAAAAGCATCACCGTCCTTAGGTACCATAGCGCGAGGTGAGTCGAGGTTGGAAGTAGAGCGAGACATCGGCGACGCGAAACTCTTGCGGCTGGAGCTGCGTCGAGTGCGCGACCGAGTAGGAGTAGGGTCGTGGTAGGCAGAGTTAGCGGTCTGATCCGCAGTCATCGGGAGCTGCATGATCGAGTGAGGTGAAAGTAGAAGCGGATCGGTGGAGGTTTGGCTTTTGGCGGGCAACATCAACGATAATGCTTGAGGTTGGGTTGTTGTTGCGTCCAAAGGAGCGTGAGTGTATAAAGTGTGGATGCAAAGGAGTGTGAGAAAGTTCTAGATATGTAGTGAAGGAGTGTGTTGGCAGAAGGGCCCGTCGAGGTGATGGGAGATCGCTGTAAAGGCTATTGATCGGGACTTGGCGCGAGTGTAATAATCCGGTTGGGGGCCGAGACTGGGGCAATATCTGAGGTGGGCGGTGAAATGTCGCTGCTCGATGGGATTTCGCACTTTCTCATAAAAGATGACGTAGCGCTTCGCAAACGGGTGAAAGTGTCAGTGCGCCTTATTTCCCTCGGTGAAGAGCGCCCGAGCTATAGGTGGTCAGAGCAGGCACGGCATAGCACTTTGAAACCGGCGCAGCATCTGAACGGTTGAGGTCTGAAGTGTGCGGCCGTTGCGCAAAGGCGCCGCAGACAAAGGCATGGCAGCAGGGGTAAAAAGCCCAAATACTCGGTTCTGATGCCCAGTCTACTGCATGCACGGCATTGCGAGGCCGTGTAAGATGCACGTACGTCCTGAAACAGGCAAGCCACACACATAGGAATGCGTCTCGAAGAGCCCAATCATGCAGGCATTCCTCGAGAGAGTATTAAAAGAAGGCTTACCGGTTACGTCAACAGCGTGGTGTAGTTTGTTGGTCAAGGCGGTCGGGATTAGCCGGGTGCGTACAGGGCAACCACGAACACCGAAAGCAGCGGCGAAGGTCGATTTCTGTACGACGGTCGTAATAATCATGTGCGTGTGAGGAGGGCTGAATGTCTGCGAGGCACGGTGAGTGTTTCGAATTTGTTGGAGGGCACACAGCAGTGCTGTGCTCTTCTTATCGAGGCGTACCTGAATTGCGTGGCGCAGCTAGTGGCGTGGCTGAGCGCTAAAAACAGTGGTAGCAGTGATGGGACTCGCGCAGCGCACGCAGGGTGAATGTCGTCAAGTCCGCAGTAGTCTGAGCAGTTATTTGCGATTTGCTACGCGCGCCCTTTGCGTGCTTTATGTCATATCCATTCGTACCATCTCGACAGTTTCGTTTCCACCCACGAACCTGGCTGTGAGCACGCTAACCCAACATCTTGGTCTGCTTGCCGTCAGCGCACTCGTCTCACCCACGACCGACCAATAAGTCTATGGAGGGATGAAAATCCGAGGAAGAACACGGCATAGAAAGAAGAGTGACTGAATGTATATGTTTGACTTGTCTTGATTGTGTAGCTGCTGTAACGAAGCACTACTGTGTGTTTGGACAGGGATGCATCCCACTATCGTAAACGGTGTTGAGGCACTTTCTGTATGCCGCAGACTAAGCCACTCCCAGCACTCGCAGTACGAATCCAAGGCTATCTCGCGTGTCTTATCGCAAATCGCCGGTCCCGTGTTGGTGGTTGGGCAGCAAGCCTTACTCTAGCCTGTTGTGCATTCTGTCAGCGTGGCATCACTATCTTGTGCGTCTGTGGCTAACCTCTGTATCAGATGCAGACCTGATGCTGTGTCGACCACGTCGCTGACCTGACCTTTGTCCAGCGCAAAGGCCGCTTCCTCAAACTCCTTTTGCATGTCGCCATGGCCAAAGAATCCCCTGCACGGATTAGTTATGTATGACCATATGCCGCGGAGCACAAAACTCACAAATCGCCTCCCTTCCGAGCACTGCTGCAATCTGACTCTGTTGTAGCGAGCTCGGACAAGGACTTGGGGTTGCCTTCGGTCTGCCCTGCCTCGAATGCTTGAATTTGTGCTTGGTACTTCTTGATCATCTCCCTAGCTTCGTCCCTGGAGCGCGTGATCTTGGGTTCCCGCCAGCTTGCTGGGCGGCGGCTGTCACGATGCTTGACGAGTAGATGTGCTGCGCGGATCTTGTTTCCTCCCTCCGCATGCGCAAAGCTGGCTGGCGCAACGCCCTTGGAGCTATGGTGCGCAGCCATATATCTCTTCAGCGCCTCGGAGTCTGTTCCCGCCGGTGGCTCCCATCGCGAGTCTTTGGTTTCGGCGTGGAAGTAGTAGGGCAGGTTCTTCGTGTTCGAGCGGCGGACTTCCCACCCGGTAGGTAGACCCGTTTCAGTGCCTGACTGTTGAGCGTTGTTAGCGGACATTGTGGGCGCGCAAGGTGTCTTCAAACCTACCATTGTTGGCAGTGTGATGTTTGTGACGCGAGAGTTCCGAGTGGCGACTACGGGCGCAAAGTTTGATGAAGAGCTGTCTGTGCGAATTCGAGGTTGCGAGGATGTTAGAAATCAGAGCTGCGGGCAGAGCGATCGGCGTATCATGCGGGGGCGTTCCGTTCCTCAGGGAACGCACGCGAACAAAGGCATCTTGGCGTGACTTGATGCGGCATGACAAACTAAACTGGCCCGTGTGTCTCACCTTCAACACTGAACCACCGAGATATACGCCTTGACTACATCCAGGACCCTTCTACCCATTGGCGCGATTGCCTCACAAAACACGGCCACGCGATCAACCACCCACCAAAAAAAAATCTACACCACCATGTCCTCACCAGCACCAGAAACTGGCGGCCCGGCCAAGAAGGAGCCCATCCTCTTCCGCTTCTGTTCTGAATGGTGAGTCGCATATTACTGACCGAGACAGGCCACAAACACTAACGCAGACAGCTCGAACCTCCTGTTCCCTCGCGAAGACAAGGTCGACAACAAGCTGCTATTCGCCTGCCGCACATGTTCCTTCACCGAAGAAGCGCCCTCATCCTGCGTCATGCGCCACGAAATTTCCTCGACAGTCGGAGCCACGGCTGGTGTGACAGCGGAGGTGGCGCAAGATCCTACGGTTGGTCTCTCCCACTCCGAAGTGCAAGCCTCTGCGTCCGAGTCCGAGGAGCTGCCGTGCTGCACCATGTGCGGCATGGACATTGTCTGCGTGGAGTGCGGCGAAGACCACGCTCCGGGTTTTGTCCTGGAGTGCGAGGACGAGCCGGCGGCAGCTCCTCAAGAAGTGGACTACGAGTACGACGAGTACGATGACGACGACATGGAGGACGACTCGTCGTGAGCGTGCTTTGCGGTGTACTGTTGCTTGCATGCTCTTGAGCCAGCTCGCTAACTGTGCTTCTGCGTCTAGTTGCCGCGGATCCAGAAGCAGTGCATGGAGTGCGGCGAGAACGAGGCCGTGTACTTTCAGTCGCAACAGCGAACTGAGCAAACCGGCATGGTAGGTGATGTCACATCCTTTTTTTAGCATGGCTAAGATTTGTAGGCACTTTACTACGTGTGCTGCGGTTGCGGTAGCGTCAGCAAGTGAACGACACAAAGAGCGAGCATTGGGACGGCGTTGGACTTGTTGTGATTTATTGCGTGGAGTTGGAAAGGAAACCGATACCCGTGGGCATGAATGAACAGTGGCATACACGTATGTTACAGTAGCTCTATGCGCTCAATAGACTCCAAAAATGCATCATGATCCATCACATATCCTTTCTCCTCATACGTGCATCGGCGCCAGCGACAGGATCTTTGACCACTGCTTCTGCCTCAGCTCTGCCGCCACGATACCGCTGACTCTTGAACCGATGGGCTCGCCGGCCTTGTTGATGAGGACGCATGCATTGTCGTCGAATTTGACCACGCTGCCGTCTGGCCGCTGCCACTTCTTTGCTGTGCGCACTACCACGGCGTGCCGTACATCTCCTCGCCGGACCTTGTTCGCTGCGCTGATGGACACGCTGTTGCCCGTCTCGGGGCCGAAGTTGCGCTGCTTCTTGACGACTACCACTATGCGATCGCCTGGGCGTTGTTAACCTCCATTGCGCATTCTACCTCCTCCAAGCAGTCTTCCAACGTACCAACTTTGGCGGGTCGCTTCGATCGCAGGACGTTGACGCACTCGACTATGGCGGCGCCGGAGTTGTCGATGCAGTTGACGAGGGTCTAGATTGTGTTGCATGAGCGCCTGTCTCGCTGCCGCCCGACCTCTGAGATCCGTACCTTGAGCTGGATCATCGTGTGCGACTATCTCCAAGTGCCAGAATAGCGTGTCCTGTCCGGCGATGGCTGTCTGTTGTAACGTTGCGCTGTCCAGTGCTGCCCGTTCACAAGTCTGCAGATGTCGTTTGGTTCTCCGCGCCATTTACCTCCTAGCGCATTCGCTTCTTGCCCTTCACTCCAGCCGCATGGCTCCCCTAGCCTTGCTGCGCTCCCGCTGACCTCGACTCAGCGCTACTTGGCGTGTCCGTGCTGGCCGCCGCTCCCCTTCACTCTCCCTTTCCTACTGTCACTCGTTCCTTCCTTTTGCGCGCCAAGTCGCTATTGTTTCTCTTATTCACGTCGGCGAAACGTATGGACGCTCTCTCACGGATCACCTGTACTAGCCCACGGCACCCCAGCCTCTCCAATTGACCGCGCCCGCGACGACGCTCTCGAAAAGCGCGACTTCTACCCCACGGGACGCACAGGACCGCCCATTACTACACGTCGCCACTAATAGATCAACCATGCCGCCTTCCAAGGGTGAGAAAAAGGGGCTTACGCTGGAGAAACTGGCCTCATACGACGACGTGATCACAGATGCGCTGGTCGACAAGGTATGCCCTAACACTGCGCCGACGCGACATCACGGTCGCCTGACATGCAAGAGCAATTGTGCTGATCTGTGCGCCTACAGGTCTACTACTGGACGACGATCCGCAAGAATCGCGGCACGCGTTTTACCGCCGCTCGAGGACTGCAAGAGGAGGACATTGCCGGAATCGTCCGGGAGCAAGTGATCTGGGAAAAGGATGCACAAGAAGCAGTCGAGCAACTGCTCGATCTTCCGGGTCTGCGCAAATTCATGGCCGGGCTGAAGGAGGAGAAAGACAAGGAGCAGTTCAAGCGCCACCTCCGGAGATATGTCAACATCTACATGCCCGACTGCTGCTTCGAGGTCACCACAACGAACCGCTACACCATCACGGACCATGAGGCCTCCATCACCGCGCGACGCGACATCAACCCGCGCGAGGAGATCAAGTACCTCACAGGTGTGCAAGTCGCCATGACGGAAGAGCAGGAAAAGACTCTGGAGCTGGGAGGCAAGGACTTCAGCCTCGTCGTTTCTAGCAGAAAGAAGACGCGCTCGTTATTCCTTGGCCCAGCGCGCTTCGCGAACCACGACTGCGACGCAAATGCTCGGCTGTCAACCAAGGGCTACGACGGCATGCAGATTGTGGCGGTGAAGCCCATCTTCGAAGGCGACGAGATCACCGTCTCGTATGGTGATGACTACTTCGGCGACGACAACGAAGAGTGTCTGTGCAACACGTGCGAAGATCGGCAGCAAAACGGCTGGGCGCCTATGAAGCGCGTCAACGACAGCGACGATGAAGACGAAGATGAAGCAACCACACCTTCTGGAAAGAAGCGGCGGCGCGAGTCGACTGAGGACGATTCTGCTCAACACTCTCCATCGTCGAAGCGCGCGCGAGTGGAGAAGAAGTCGCCCACCAAGGCACGCCCCTCCGATCACCTACGCGAGACACTCTTGAAAAAGGTACACACCACTTCTTCGCTTCGGCGAGAACTACCAGTGTCAAGCATCGAGGATCCTGCGGTCAATCTGAACGATGCACCGCCACAAGTCTCTCGAGAGATCCGAACCCAGCAGCGCGATGGCCTCCTCTCCGTGATTCTGGATGAAACCAGCTCATCGCGGGGATCTACTCCACCATCCCCACTCACAGCTGCATCACCAAAGTCATCACAATCGACCGACGCCACCTCCGTCGACGAAGAGTCTCACGACGAAAGTTCTGCACAAGTCAAAGTCGACCCTGAAACGATCCACGAACGCCCTACTTTGGGAGTGGCCACGGTGAAAGACGAAGTCACCACAACAATGGTAAACGCCCCGTGGCCCTCTCCGCCTGCAGAAGACGACGACATGTCCGATCTCAGTGAACTCTCCGACAGCATGGAATTTGACAGTGATAATGAGCAGATCGTTAAGCGCAAAGCACGCCCAACAATCCGCACCACGCGTTCAAGATCGCGCTACGAGGTCCACAACCGCGTCGGCACACCCGTCTTCATTGCGCCAGACCAGGATGCCGAGTACGTCGAGAACGAGCGCAAACCTGGCGACTACATGACTAGCAGCTCGTTGCTTTCCGCCAAGTTTAGTAAGTGGGTCGAGTGCCAGACCTGCGAGGTCACGTTCGTTCAGCAAGACGGATACAATACGCGCAAAGACTGTCCGCGGTGCGAACGCCATTCGAAACTGTATGGCTATGCATGGCCGAAGACGGAGAAGGAGGGCAAGCATGATAAGGAGGAGCGCATTACCGATCACCGCACCGTACATCGTTTCGTGGACCCGGATGAAGAGCGCGAACTCAAGCGCAACAAGACCAAGAAGGTGTTGAAAGAGAGCTTTCGCGAGCGCTACAGCACGCCGCGTAGCTCGAGGGACAGCATGAGCGCGAGTGTAGAGGTTGATAGTGGGCGGAAGAGACGACGCGTACGGAAGACGATGTAGAGTGTCGATTCTTCGAGGAGCACCGGTCCGAGTTGGAGGCAGCATGCTCTTTGGGTGTATCCACGTTCTGTTCACACGTATTAGGCGTTATTGAGCATTGGCTCACAGCACGGCACAGCATTGTTGACCGACATCGGTCAGGACATTTGGGGTTGGGAGCATCGATGCAGCGGCATATCTACGTTCAAGCATATTATCGAGCATTTACGGGCGGCTTTTGAAAAGCGATTTGCCATTGGCAATTGCATGTATTAATACGACTACTGGATGAGGGATGAAAGACGACGAGAGACGGCGAGTAGACAACGAAGCGTTTCAACACTGCAGCATCGATCTGCATATCAATGAAATGATAAATTGTACAGTAACTTACAATGTATCGCAATATATGAAACATTTCAAACTACGCTATCTCAATTTGAATCTCCTCCGATCTATGATGCTATCCAATCTATTAGCCCTCATGACGTAACCCCACCACAACCACCCATCAAATAATTTCAACCCTCATCAACCCAACCCACTCTACAAAACACCACAATGCCATCCACTCCTCAAACATCCGACGACACCGCCATAGACCGCCACTCCACCTCTGCCCTCGCCACCACAAAGCGCAACCTCCGCTACCTCTACGACCCCAAGACCGCGCCCACGGCCATATCCTCGCGCCGCACCCGCACACTCCTTCGCGTGCTGCGCTCCTCGCTGCTCTTCGTGTTCTGGCGCCTCGTGCGGTACGCTAAGTACGTGGCTATTGGGTCGCTGGTAGCGACTGTCGGGGCCGGCGCGTTTGGTACGGTGGTGTCGGGTGCGGGGTTTGTGCTTGCGCCAACGGGGGTGGTGGGGACGTGTGTGGCGGCGGGGGTGTGGGGGG
>Ga0265798_10010922_pt1 | contig 11113 bp, 6 predicted proteins | sample P3T30metagenome_FD_192430 | JGI IMG/M metagenome (GOLD analysis project Ga0265798, IMG submission 192430) | Plant litter microbial communities from East Loma Ridge, Irvine, California - P3 T30 | ecosystem: Environmental > Terrestrial > Plant litter > Unclassified | place: USA: California... | reverse complement strand
GATCAGGTTGCTGAACTCGTAGAGCTCGATCGCGAGAAAGGCGGCGCCGAACAGCGCGGTCACCGCGAGCCAGCCGAGCACCGCGCCCTGTTTGCGCTCGTCCGCGCTGATCATCGCGAAGCCGTAGGTGATCGACGAGAGCAGCAGCATCGTCGTGTTCACCGCCACCAGCGGCAGCTCGAATAGCTCGCGCGCGGTCGGCCCGCCCGCGTAGCTGCCGCCGTACACGCCATAGGCGGCGAACAGCATCGCGAAGATGAGGCAATCGCTCATCAGGTAGAGCCAGAAGCCCAGCATGGTGCTGTGCCCCGGCGGGTGCTCGTGCTCGTCTAGGTCGTAGAAGACCGGGTTTTCCGCGCCGGGCGGCGTCTGCGTCATCGTGCTCATCGGTCTCAGATCCCCGCGCTCTGGAGCGCGCGGGTGCGCGCGTCCTCGTTCTTCACGACATCCTCGGCGGGGATGTGGAAGTCGCGGTCATAGTTGAAGGTATGGCGGATCGCGACGGCGAGCAGCGCGACGAAGGCGAGCGCGGCGAGCCACCAGATGTACCAGATCATGGCGACGCCGAAGACGGTCGACAGCCCGGCCAGGATGATCCCCGCGCCCGTGTTCTTGGGCATGTGGATCGCGCGGAAGCCTTCGGTCGGCCGCTCGGCCTTGCGCTGCTTCATGTCGTGCCATGCGTCGAGGTCGTGAATCACCGGCGAGAAGGCGAAATTGTACGCCGGCGGCGGCGACGAGGTGGCCCACTCCAGCGTGCGTCCGTTCCACGGGTCGCCGGTGAAGTCGCGCAGCTTCTCGCGGTCGCGGATGCTGACGTAGAACTGCATCAGCATCGAGCCGATCCCGGCGGCGATGATCAGCGCGCCGATGGCGGCGATTACGAACCAGATCTGCAGGCTCGGGTCGTCGAAGGCGCGCAGGCGGCGGGTAACACCCATCAGCCCCAGCACGTACAGCGGCGTGAACGCGACCCAGAAGCCCACCACCCAGCACCAGAAGCTGATCGTGCCCCAGAACTTCTCGAGCTTGAAGCCGAAGGCCTTGGGCCACCAGTAATTCACGCCCGCGAACATGCCGAACAGCACGCCGCCGATGATCACGTTGTGGAAGTGCGCCACGAGGAACAGCGAGTTGTGGAACTGGAAGTCGGCAGGCGGCACCGCCAGCATCACGCCGGTCATGCCGCCGACCACGAAGGTCAGCATGAAGGCGACCGCCCACATCATCGGCAGCTCGAACCGGATGCGCCCGCGATACATCGTGAACATCCAGTTGAAGATCTTCGCACCCGTCGGGATCGAGATGATCATCGTGGTGATGCCGAAGAAGCTGTTGACGCTCGCGCCCGAGCCCATCGTGAAGAAATGGTGCAGCCACACCAGATACGACAGGATGCAGATGACGATCAGCGCGTAGACCATGGACGTATAGCCGAACAGCCGCTTGCCCGAGAAGGTGGAGACCACCTCCGAGAAGACGCCGAACGCGGGCAGGATCAGGATGTACACTTCCGGGTGGCCCCAGATCCAGATCATGTTGGTGTACATCATGGGGTTGCCCCCACCGGTGTTGGTGAAGAAGTTGGTGCCGACGTAGCGGTCGAGGCTTAGCATCGCCAGCACCGCGGTCAGCACCGGGAAGGCCGCGACGATCAGCACGTTGGTGACCAGCGCCGACCAGGTGAAGATCGGCATCTGCATCAGCGTCATGCCCGGCGCGCGCATCTTGATGATGGTGGCGAGCAGGTTGACGCCGGACAGCAAGGTGCCGACGCCCGCGATCTGGAGCGCCCAGACGTAATAATCCACGCCCACATCGGGCGAATAGTCGATCCCCGACAATGGCGCCATCGCGAGCCAGCCGGTCCGCGCGAACTCGCCGACGAACAGGCTCATCATCACGATGACGGCGCCGCTGACCGTCATCCAGAAGCTGAAATTGTTCAGGAACGGGAAGCTGACGTCGCGCGCGCCGATCTGCAGCGGGACGACATAGTTCATCAGACCGGTGACGAACGGCATTGCCACGAAGAAGATCATGATCACGCCGTGCGCGGTGAACACCTGGTCATAATGGTGCGCGGGCAGGAAGCCCTCGTTGCCGCCGAAGGCGATCGCCTGCTGCGCGCGCATCATCAGCGCATCGGCGAAGCCGCGCAGGAACATGACCAGCGCGAGCACGATGTACATGATGCCGATCTTTTTGTGATCGACGCTGGTGAACCACTCCTTCCAGAGATAGCCCCACAGGCGGAAATAGGTCAGCGCACCGAGCAGCGCGGCGCCGCCGAGCGCCACCATCGCGAAGGTGCCGACCAGGATCGGCTCATGGATCGGGAAGCTCTCGATCGAGAGCCGCCCGAAGATCGTCTTTACGAGATCGTCCGACATGGTGTCCTCAAGCCTCCTGCGAGGCGTTGGCGCGCAGCGGCGCCGGAAGGTGAAGCTGAGTCATGTTGCGGTTGCTGCCCGCGCCGGGGTCGTTCTGGCCCGGCGCCTGCCCGTGCGGCGCGCTGAGATGCGGCGCCGTGCCCTTCTCGGACGGATCACGGGTCAGCGCACCCTCCGCCTCGCCCGCGCGCGGCGCGCGGTCGTTCACCGCGGGGCCGGCGTGCGACATGCCTTCCATGCAATCGCTGCCGGGCTTGACGCAGATGCCGACGATGCGGCGGAACAGCGTGGGGTCGACAGTGCCGAAACCGAGCGGCGGGACCTTCTCGGTCGGCTTCTCGAGCCGCAGATAGGTGGCCGTGTCAAGTTGCCAGCGATTGCGCTTCACCCCGGCAGCCCATTGCTCGAAGCGTGCGGGTGACACCGAATGGGTCCAGAAAGTCATGTGCGAGAAGCCGGCGCCGGAATAGTTGGCCGAGCGCCCCGCAAATTTGCCGGGCCGGTTGAGCACGCCGTGGAGCACCGTCTCCATGCCCGGCATCGTGTAGACCATGCCCGCCATTGCCGGCACCCAAAGTGCGTTCATCACCGTTGACGAGGTCATCGTGAACTTGACCGGCCGGTTCACCGGCACGACCAGCTCGTTGACCGTGGCGATGCCCTGCTCGGGGTAGATGAACAACCACTTCCAGTCGAGCGACACGACCTGCACCTCGAGCGGGCGATCGGTCGCAGCGACCGCCTTGCCCGGCGCGGTGCGCGCGAGCGGGCGATACGGGTCAAGCGTGTGCGTCGCCACCCAGGTGAGCGCGCCCAGCGCGATGATGATCAGCAGCGGCGCCGACCAGATCACGAGCTCAAGCCCGGTGGAGTGATCCCAATCGGGCTCGTAGCTCGCCTCGGTGTTGGTCTCGCGGTAGCGCCACGCGAACACCACCGTCAGCGCCATCACCGGCACGATGATGAGCAGCATCAGCACCACCGACCAGAGGATCAGGTTGGACTGCTGCACGGCGACATCGCCGGCCGGGCTCATCACCACGGTGTCGCAGCCGCCGAGCAGGGCGAGCGCGCCGAGCGCGGACAGACGGGGGATGGCAGACGACGCGCGCCGCAGGGGCGGCCGGAAGGCGGGCAGGGGGATCATGGGCGCGCAGCTAGGCTTTGCTGCGGCGCAGCGGAATAGGACATTTTGTCCCATCCCCGCGTTGTGGCACTTAGGCTAAGGAACCGCGAGATACGTCCGATCGGGAACATATGATGGCCACCGCACATTCCGCGCCGCTCGAGCGCGGCGCCCGTAACGTCAACACCCGGGACGACCATCAGGTCCGTCCCGGCGAGATCGCGATCGGCGTGATCATCGGCCGCACTTCTGAATTCTTTGACTTCTTCGTCTATGCCATCGCCTCGGTGCTGGTGTTCCCGGCGGTGGTGTTCCCGTACATGGAACGGATCACCGCCACCCTGTGGTCGTTTGCGCTGTTCCCGCTGGCCTTCATCGCGCGCCCGATCGGCACGCAGATCTTCATGTGGATCGACCGCCGCCACGGCCGCGGCACCAAGCTGACGATCGCCTTGTTCCTGCTCGGCACCTCTACCGTGATGGTCGCCTTCCTGCCCGGCTACGCGCAGATCGGCGGCTGGTCCGCGATCATGCTCGCGCTCCTCCGCATCGGTCAGGGTATCGCGCTCGGCGGCGCATGGGACGGGCTGGCCTCGCTGCTCGCGCTCAACGCGCCGGAGAAGCAGCGCGGCTGGTGGGCGATGGTGCCCCAGCTCGGCGCGCCGCTCGGGCTAGTGGTGGCGAGCGCGTTGTTCGCTTTCTTCGTTTCCACCCTGCCGGCCGAGGACTTCATCTCCTGGGGCTGGCGCTATCCGTTCTTCGTGGCGTTCGCGCTCAACGTAGTGGCGCTGTTTGCGCGGCTCCGCATCGTCGTGACCCCGGAATATACCGAGCTGTTCAAGAGCCGCGAGCTCACCCCGTCGCCGGTTGGAGCGACGGTGAAGGCGCAGTGGCGCAACATCATCATCGGCGCGTTCGCGCCGCTCGCCAGTTTTGCGCTGTTCCACATGGTGACGGTGTTCCCGCTCTCCTGGGTGAACCTGTTTACCCGCGAGGACATCGCCAGCTTTCTGCTGATCGAGACGATCGGTGGCGTGATCGGCATCGGCGCGATCGTCTTGTCCGGGCTGCTCGCCGACCGCATCGGCCGTCGCAGCGTGCTCGGCTACACCGCCGCGGGCATTGCCGCCTATAGCGGGTTCGCGCCGCAGCTGCTGAACGGCGGCCGCGCGGGCGAGGTGCTGTTCATGGTGATGGGCTTTCTGCTGCTCGGCCTGTCGTTCGGCCAGTCGTCCGGCGCGGTGACGAGCAACTTCCCCAAGCGCGCGCGCTACACCGGCGCGGCGCTGACCTCGGACCTCGCCTGGCTGTTCGGCGCGGGCTTCGCCCCGCTCGCCGCACTGGCGCTGACGCAGGCGTTCGGCCTGGTGGCGGCAGGCGCGTACTTGCTCTCGGGCGCGCTCGGCACGCTCGCGGCGCTGGGGCTCAACGTGGAACTGGCGCGCCGGCTCGACTGAGCCGCGCTGCGGCCTCGGCGAGCGTCGCGGCGATCGTCCGCGGCCGCCTCGCGCGTCACACGGCCGGCGAGCACGATCAGCTCGAGACGCGACCGCAAGGGAGGCAGCGGCGGGAGGAGCGCGAGCTCCTCGGGGATCTCGCCGCATTGGACCGGGTGATTGCGCGCGCTGAAGGTTGGCCGTTCCACGGCACCGCGTTCCACAGTAGGGTGTCCCGGCGGTCGATCCCGGCCTCGTCGAGGAAGCGCTTGCGATGGCGCGACGTGCCGGTGGCATGGTAGCACGAGACCATCACCGGGCCGTGCGCGCCAAGGTTTCCGGCAGGAGAAGCAGCCGCGCCGCGGCGCCGCCGTCGTTCGGGTCGAAGCCGGGCACGTCCCGGCCGACGGTGACGAGCCGCGAGCGCCGACGGTCGAGGGCGGCGTACGCGACGGAGTTGGTGGACCTTACCTGCTCACCATCAGTTTGTACTGAGTGGCATATCGCAGACCCTCCCCGGCACGGGGAGGGGGACCGCGCCCGAAGGGGTGAAGGGGCTCTCCATCTGGCGCAGCGCCGCGGGAGCCCCCCTCCACCAGCCTGCGGCTGGTTCCCCTCCCCACGAGCGGGGAGGATCTTCCCGAAGCCCGCGCTGGGGCAGGCGACTCCCTCAGGCCGCCTTGCGCTCGCCCGCGTCGTCGTTGGCCGCGGGGGCGGTAAGGCCGCCATCGGCCGCGAGCTGGGCGAACGCACCGCCGCGCGCGAGCAGCTCGTCGAACCCGCCCTGCTCGACGATCTCGCCCTGATCGAGCACCACGATCCGGTCGGCCGCGCGCACCGTGGAGAGGCGATGCGCGATCACGAAGGTGGTGCGGCCCTGGCGCAGCCGCTCGAGGCTCTCCTGCAACCGCGCCTCGGTGGCGACGTCGAGCGCGCTGGTCGCCTCGTCGAGCAGCAGGATCGGCGCGTTCTTCAGCAAAGCGCGCGCGATCGCGATGCGCTGGCGCTCACCACCGGACAGGCCCGCGCCGCGGTCGCCGACCGGGGTGGCGAAGCCCTGCGGCTTGCGCATGATGAAGTCATAGGCGCCCGCGATCCGTGCTGCGTCCTCAATCTGCTCCATCGTCGCGTCGGGGTTGCCCATGGCGATATTCTCCGCGATCGAGCGGTTGAACAGCCCGGCCTCCTGGAACACCACGCCGGTCGCGGCGCGCAGCGAGGCGAGCGTCACCCCGCGAATGTCATGGCCGTCCACCAGGATGCGACCGCTCTCCGGGTCATACGCGCGCTGGAACAGGCCGAGCGCGGTCGACTTGCCCGAACCGGTCGGGCCGACGATCGCGACGGTCTGGCCCGGCTCGACCTCGAAGCTGAGGTCGCGCACCGCACCCGACCCGGTGGGATAGCGGAAGGAGACGTTCTCGAACGTGACGCGGCCGTGGCTCACCGCCAGCGGCTGCGCGTCCTGCGCCTCGCCGATATGGCTCTGCTGGTCGAGCACGTCGAAGAACTGCACCAGCGCGGGGAGGCGCTGCGCCTTGTCGACGATAAAGCTGGTGATCGTCTCCAGCCGCGCGATCAGCAGCGTGGCGAATCCGACGAACGAAACGACGTCGCCGATCGTCGCCAGCCCGCGCGACACCAGCGCAGCGCCGAAGCCGAAGATCGAGACGATCGCGATCGACGACGCACCGCGCGTCAGCACCGCGGACACCGCCCACCAGTTGAGCACCGGATATTGCGCGGCCAGCAGATCGTGGAGCGAGCGGCGGACGTTGCCCAGCTCGCCCGGCACCGCGAGGAAGCTCTGCAGCACCGTGACGTTGCCGAACAGGTCGCCGAGATTGCCCGAGATATCGGTGAAGCGATCCTCCACCTGCGCCTGCCCGGTGGAGGTGTGGCGCATGACCACGACGTTGACCGCCGAATAGACCACCATCAGCGCGACCAGCACCAGCGCAAGCCGCCAGTTGGTGGCCAGCGCGATCGGCAGCAGTACCGCGACGATCGCGACATTGGTGATCTGGTCGCGCAGCAGCGGCAGCCATAGGTTGAACAAAGCGTCGCAGCCCGAGATCATGATCCGCATCAGACGGCCCGAGCGCGCCTCGGTGTGGAACGACGGCGGCAGCGCGAGCAGGTGCTCGACATAGCCCGACATCGCGGCGAGGCGGCGGCGGTGCGCCATGCGATCGGCGAGCAGCGAGATGACGACGCTGGCAAGGAACACCGCGACGCTGATCCCGCACCACATCGCGACATAGCGCATCGGCCCGGCGCCGCTGGTGAGCCCGTTTACGGCCTTACCGAACAGCAACGGCTCGCTGACCTGGAGCAGTGCGACCAGCAGCCCCGCGCCGATCAGCGATCCGGCCTTGAGCTTCTCGGGGCGCAGCAGGGCGAGTGCGCGCAGGAAATACAGGTGCGAGCGCTTGGGCTCGGCGGGCGAAAGTGGGGCGGACATGGGCTGGGCCATGATCGGTCTCGTCGCTGGAGCTGGAAAGGCGTCCCGCCGTCGCCGCTTGCTGATCGTTCGGAACACGGTCGCTCTACGCCCGCGATGGTTAACGCTAAGTGATCGAGCGCCAGAATGTGGCATATCGTCGACGAAGCGAGTTGATCCCGAGGAACCTTTGTCGGCGTTGTGTACTCCACTTCCCCGCGCGCAGGCGGGGATCCAGACGCGCGAACGTCAGTGAAACACGAGGGTCGTTCGTCTGAAGCGATCGGCGAAGGGATCGATTCCTGCCGATTTGCAGCGGCGATGGCCCGATATGCAAGAGGCGTTAGCGCGTCTGGATTTCCGCACTCGCGGGAATGACGCGGAGGGTCGGGGCGAGTGGGTTCCTCCCTCCAATCCGCAACGCCCTACATCCCCCCTCAATGCTCGCGGAACGAGGCCCAGAAGCCGCCGACCAGCGGCTCCACGGCATAGTCGAGCGCTGTGCGCTTGCGCAGCGGGATCAGCACCTGCGCGGGCATGCCGGCGCGAAGCTGAAAGTCCTTGCCGCGGAAGTTCGACAGCAGCCGCAGCTGCGACGGCGGCACCACCACCTCGCCGGTGAAATAGCTGCGGCCGGTTTTCTCGTCGGTGAAGCTGTCGGCCGACAGGCGGGTCAACTGGCCCGTCAGCTCGGGCAGGTCGCGCTCGTGCAGGCTGGGGAACTTCACCAGCGTCCTCTGGCCCACATTAAGGTCGTCGGCGTCATCGGGCGAGATATGCGCCTGGATCCGCAGCGGCGTGCGCTCGGGCACCACGTCCATCAGCTTCTGGCCCGGCGCGATCACGCCGCCCGGGGTGAACACCGTCAGCCCCACCACCGCGCCGGTCGCGGGTGAGCGGATCTCGGTACGCGCCAGCTGGTCGCGCGCCGCGCTCAGCTTGGGCATCACGTCGCCGAGCTTGGTCTCGACGTCGCGCAGGTCGGCGGCGGTGCGCTCGCTGAAGGTGCGCTCGGCCTCGAGCCGCTCGATCTGGCTCTCGCGCGCGGCCTCGCGCGTCTGCGCCACGCTGGCGGCATATTGGCCACGCTGGCCCTGCAGCTCGGCGCGCATCCGCTCCAGTTCGCGCAGGCGGGTCTGCGAGACGAAGCCCTTGGCGGCGACGGGCCGCAGCGCGTCGAGCTGCGCGTCGAGCAGCCGCAACTGCTCCTGCGCCGAGACGACCTGCTCGCCATAACCGCGGCCCTGCTCGCGCGACTGGGCGCCGCGTTGGCCGAGCGCGTCGCGCTGCGCGGCGAGCGTCGCGGTGCGCGCGCGCAGCTCGGTCTGCTGGAGCCGCATCGCCAGCGCGATCTCGGGCTTGTCCTCCTCGGGCATGGCGGCGAACTCGACCGGTGTCGCGATCTGTCCCTGACCGAGCTGCTCGGCCTGGAGCCGCGCGCGCTGCGCCAGCAGCCGGATCGCCTGCGAGGCGAGCGCGCGCTCGGTGGCGCGCACCTCGGGCGAGGCGAGCCGGATCAGCAGCTGGCCGCGTTGCACGCGCTCGCCCTCGCGGACGAAAATGGTCTGCACCACGCCACCGTCGCGGTGCTGGACGGTCTGGCGCTGGCCCGAGACCTGGAGCACCCCCTCGGCATAGGCCGCGGCGTCGAGCCGCGCGAAGGCGGCCCAGCCGAGGAATAGCACGAAGAACAACACCGCGATCACGACGCCGGTGCGGATGTCGCGACGCGGGTCGGCGGGCAGGTGGACGGTGTCGGTGATCGGCAGGCTGGCCATGTCAGGCGCTCGCGGCGGGAGTGGGAAGATCGGCGGCAGGGGCAGGGGCGCTCCCACCCGCTGGGACGGTGCGCAGCTTGGGCGGCGCGATGCGCTGGAGCACCTCGTCGCGCGGGCCGAAGAGCTCGACCCGGCCGCCGCGCATCAGCAGCAGCTTGTCGACCACGGGCAGGATGCCGAGCTTGTGGCTGACCACCAGGATGGTGTGGCCGGCGCGCTTATAGTGATCGATCGCGGCGAGCAAAGCGGCGTCGCCCTCCGAGTCGAGATGCGCGTTGGGCTCGTCGAGCACCAGCAGCGCCGGGTCGCCGTACATGGCGCGCGCCAGCGCGACTCGCTGCGACTGGCCGGCGGAGAGGCCGCGTCCGCCGGGCTTGAGCTGATGGTCGAAGCCGTTCGGCAGCCGCTGCACCAGCTCGCGCGCGCGGGCGCGCTCGGTCGCGGCGATCGCGGCGGCGTCGAGCGCGGCGCTCTCCTCGCCCAGCTCGCCGCGGAAACGCGCAATATTCTCCTTGATCGTGCCCGCGAACAGCGTCGGCTCCTGAGGCAGGTAGCCGACGTGCGCGGCGAGCCGCTCGGGGTCCCAGTCGCCGAGATCGGCACCGTCGATGCGGACGCGGCCGCGGTCGGGACGGACCGCGCCGGCGATGATCCGCGCCAGCGTCGACTTGCCCGCGCCGCTCGGGCCAATCATCGCCACCACCTCGCCCGGCGCGATCTGGAGCGTGACGTCGGAGACGATCGTGCCGTCGCGCGTGTCGTTGAGCAGCGTCACGCCCTCCAGCGCGATCGCGCCGCGCGGGGCGGGCAGCTGGGTGGCGGGCGCGGCGTGCTGCGTCTCGATCAGCAGCTTGTCGAGCCGGCGATAGCTGCCGAACGCCTGGGCGATCCCCTTCCACCCGCCGATCAGCTGCTCGATCGGCGCGAGCGCGCGCGCGATCAGGAAGGAGGAGGCGAAGATCGCCCCCGCCGAGATCTGGTTGTCGATCGCCAACAGCGCGCCCAGCCCGAGCGCCAGGCTCTGCAGGGCGAGCCGCACGAACTTGGTCGCGGTGAGATAATTGCCGCCGGTGAAGCCCGCCGCGGTCTGCTGCGCCAGCATCGCCTCGCGCAGCCGCAGCTGGCGCGCCACCATCGCGCGGCGCATACCGAGCGCGCGCACCGCCTCGGCGCCGCCGAGCATTGCCTCCTGGCTAGCGTAGCTGTTGGCGGCGGAGACTTGGGCGCGCTCGAGCGCGGTGCGGGTCGCGCGCTCGTTGCGCCATGCCAGCACGGGCAGGATCGTGCCGCCGACCAGCGCCACCGCCCCGATCGCGGGATGCACGAGGAAGCAGACGAAGATGTAGATCGGCGTCCAGGGCGCGTCGAACAGCGCGAGCACGCCGGCGCCGCTCAGCGTCTGGCGCAGCGTGTCGAACTCGCGCAGCGCCTGGCGCGCCATCGGCAGATCGGGCCGGCCCAGCGTCGAGTCGAGCAGCGCCGGCGCCAGCGCGGCATCGAGCTGCACGCCGGCGCGCACCAGCAGCCGCGTCCGCACGCGGTCGAGCAGCGACAGCGTGACCAGCGCGAAGAGCAGCACCAGCGTCAGGAACAACAGGGTGAGCTGCCCCTGCGTCGGCACCACCCGATCGTAGACCTGGAGCATGTACAGCGTCGGCGCGATGTAGAGCACGTTGACAAGGGCGCTGAAGCCGAAGGCCGCCGCGACATGGCGGCGGCACAGCGCCACGGCGCGGCGCATCGGACTGTCGGCGGCAGGATCGGTCATTCGTCGCGCTCCACGGGATGCGCGCATCATCGCCGATTTTGGTTAACGACGCTATAACTCCGACGTCCTCACCAGGCGTAGCGGAGTGTTCCCACCAAAGTCCGGGACGCACCATAGTAACAGCTGTTGTTGAAGAAACAGCTGGCGATGTGGCGCGTGTCGAACAGGT
>Ga0265798_10010921_pt1 | contig 11113 bp, 5 predicted proteins | sample P3T30metagenome_FD_192430 | JGI IMG/M metagenome (GOLD analysis project Ga0265798, IMG submission 192430) | Plant litter microbial communities from East Loma Ridge, Irvine, California - P3 T30 | ecosystem: Environmental > Terrestrial > Plant litter > Unclassified | place: USA: California... | reverse complement strand
ATCGTGCAGGCGGGGCTCGTGTTCGTGGCCCTCGCCTTCGTCGTCGTCAACACCGCGGTCGACGTGCTCGTCCACCGCGTCGACACCCGGACGGCCGCCGCGTGACCGCCGCGCCGCTCGTCGCCGTCGCGACGCCGGTCGTCCGCCGGTGGCGACCCCGACCCGGAGCCGTCGTCGGCGTGCTGATGCTCGTCGTCGTCGTGGGGCTGACCGCGATCGTGCCGCTGCTGCCCGGTCGCGACCCGATGGCCCAAGACCTGCGCGCCGCCCTGCTGCCGCCCTTCACCGACCCGGCCCACCCGCTCGGCACCGACGCCCTCGGCCGCGACCTGCTCGCCCGCATCGCGCTCGCCTCCGCCGTCACGCTCGGCATGACCCTGCTCATCGTCGTGATGAACGCGGTCATCGGCACCACGATCGGGGTGCTGGCCGGCTGGGCCGGCGGCAAGCTCGACGCCGTCGTCACCTGGGTCAGCAACGTCACGCTCGCCATGCCGGTCGTGCTGCTGCTCATCGCCGTCTGCGCCGTGCTGCGACCGAGCGCGGGGCTGACGATCGTCGTGCTCGGCTGCACCTGGTGGGTCGGCTACGCCCGGGTCACCCGCACCGTCGCGGCGTCGCTCCGCCGCCAGGACTTCGTCGTCTCGCCGCTGACCCAGGGCGCCGACACCGTCTGGGTGCTCGTGCGGCACATCGTGCCGAACGTGTGGCCGCACACCCTCATCATCGCCGCCACCGACATCGCCACGATCGTGCTCATCACCTCGTCGCTCGAGTACCTCGGGCTCGGCGTGCAGCCGCCCGTGCCGAGCTGGGGCTCGATGATCTTCGACGGCCAGCGGCACCTCGCGGGCGACCCGTGGCTCGCGCTGCTGCCGGGGCTCGTGATGTTCCTCGCCGTCGCCGGGGCCCAGTTCGTCAGCCAGCAGTTCACCGCCGAGACGCGCGGCGGCCTGCTGCGCACGGGAGGAATGCGATGACCACCGTCCTGCAGGTCGACGACCTCCGCGTCGAGACCGTCGGCGACGCCCCGCGCACGCTCGTCGACGGGGTCTCGCTCCGCGTCGACCGGGGCGAGTCGCTCGGCGTCGTGGGCGAGTCGGGCTCGGGCAAGAGCCTCACCGTCCTCGCCGCGCTCGGGCTGCTGCCCGCCGGCACCCGCGTCGCCGGCGGCCGCATCGCGGTCGACGACCACGTGCTCGTCGACGTCGAGGCCGGCCGCTGGGCGAGCGACCGCGAGCTGCGGGCCCTCCGCGGCCGGACCGCCGCCATGGTCTTCCAGGACCCGATGTCGTCGCTCGACCCGCTGCGAGCCGTCGGCGCCCAGGTCGCCGCCGCCGTGCGGGTGCACGACCGGGGGATCGGCCGCCGCGCGGCCCGGGAGCGCGCGGTCGAGCTGCTCACCTCGGTCGGGGTCCGCGACGCCGCCGAGCGCGCGGGCGCGCGCCCCCACCAGTGGTCGGGCGGCATGCGGCAGCGCGCGATGATCGCCATGGCGATCGCCCACGACCCCCTCCTGCTCATCGCCGACGAGCCGACCACCGCCCTCGACGTGACGGTGCAGGCCCAGGTCATGGACCTGCTCGCCGAGGTGCGCGAGCGCACCGGCTCGGCCCTCGTGCTCATCACCCACGACCTCGGGCTCGTCGCCGAGAACAGCGACCGGCTCGCCGTGATGCACCACGGCCGCGTCGTCGAGACGGGCGAGACGCGCGCGGTGCTCGCGGCCCCGGCCGAGGCGTACACCCAGCGCCTCATGGCCGCCGTGCCCGCCGAGCAGGAGCGCACGGCACCGGCCGTCCGCGTCGGCGAGCCCGACGCGCTCGCGGCCGACGAGATCGTCGTCGAGTACCGCGTCGCCGGCCGCCGCGAGCCGGTGCGCGCCGTCGACGGGGTCACCCTGCGGATCGCCGCCGGCGAGACCGTCGCCGTCGTGGGGGAGTCGGGCTGCGGCAAGTCGTCGCTCGCCAAGGCCGTGCTCGGCATCCAGCCCGCGACCTCGGGCCGCGTCGCCCTCGGCGGCACCCCGGTGCGCGCGGCGCTCGCCGAGCGGTCGGCGCTGCAGCGCGAACGGGCCCAGATCGTCTTCCAGGACCCGTGGTCCGCGCTCGACCCGAAGCTGACCGTCCACGAGATCGTGGCCGAGCCGCTGCGCATCCGTCGCGCCTACGACACGGCGACCGTCGCCCGCCTGCTCGACGACGTCGGCCTCGACGAGAGCTTCGCCCGGCGCCTGCCCGCCCAGCTCTCCGGCGGACAGCGCCAGCGGGTCGGCATCGCCCGCGCGCTCGCCCTGCGGCCGCGGCTGCTCGTGCTCGACGAGCCCGTCTCCGCGCTCGACGTGTCGATCCAGGCCCAGGTGCTCGAGCTGCTGGACGCCCTCCAGCGCGAGCACGGGCTCGGCTACCTCTTCATCTCGCACGACCTCGGCGTCGTGCGCAGCATCGCCGACCGGGTCGTCGTCATGCAGCACGGCCGCGTCGTCGAGGAGGCCCCCACCGCCCAGATCTTCGCCGACCCGCAGCACCCGTTCACGCGGCAGCTGCTCGACGCCGTGCCCCGGCTCACGGGGCCCCGCCGCGGCGCGGGCCGCTGACCACCCCCGACCTCGCACCTCCCGACCTCGCACCCTCCGACCCTCCCGCTGCGCCACCCACCGAAACGAGGACCCCCATGCCCCGACCCGCCACCCGTCGTCGCCGGACGCTCGCCGCCGGCACGCTCGTCGCCACCGGCACCCTGCTGCTCACCAGCTGCGCCGGCGACTTCGAGGACGCCTCCGCCGACGGCGAGACGCCGACGTCGATCGTCGCCGCGATCCCGACCGACCCGACCTCGATGGACCCGATCCGGTCGGGCGCGCTCGTCGTGCTGTCGGTGTTCTTCCACACCTTCGACCAGCTGACGACGATCACGGCCGACGGCGAGCTCGCCCCGAAGCTCGCCACCGAGTGGACGTCGAACGACGACCTCACCGAGTGGGAGTTCACCCTCCGCGAGGGCGTCGAGGCCAGCAACGGCGAGGCGATCACGGCGGAGGACGTCGCGTTCTCGTACCAGGCGATCCTCGACGACGAGTCGAGCGAGAACTTCGCCTACCTCAGCTCGGTCGCCTCGGTCGAGGCCGTCGACGACCTCACGGTGCGGTTCACGCTCACGTCGCCATTCTCGGCCTTCCCGCGGACGACGTCGCTGATCTCGGTCGTGCCGGCCGACACCTACCAGGAGGAGGGCGCGGACGCCTTCGCCCAGGCGCCCGTCGGCTCGGGGGCCTACGTCTTCGACAGCGTCCGCACGGGCGTCTCGTACGACCTCGTCCGCAACGACGACTGGTGGGGGGAGGCGCCCGCCATCGAGCGCATCTCGATCCAGCCGGTGTCGTCCGACGAGTCGCGCGTCAACGGCGTGCTGTCGGGCAGCCTCGACGTCGCCCCGATCGGGCCGACCCAGGTGTCGGCGGTCGAGGGCCAGGACTCGGCGCAGGTCTTCTCGGCGCTGTCGAACGGCGTCGTCTTCCTCGGCGTGAACAGCACGAGCGGCGTGCTGACGGACGTCCGCGTGCGGCAGGCGATCGGGCTCGCCATCGACGACGAGGCCATCACCGAGGGGCTGCTCTCCGGCCTCGCCGAGCCGGCCAAGGCGACCCTCGCGCCCGCCGTCGAGGGCTACAGCGACGACGTCGAGGACGCCGGCTACGACCCCGACCGTGCCCGCGAGCTGCTCGCCGAGGCGGGCTACGCGGGCGAGACGATCCCCTTCGACTACGCCACCGACGGCCGCATCCCGCTGTCGTCCGAGGTCGCGCAGACCGTGCAGGCGTCGCTCGCCGACGTCGGCATCACGACCGAGCTGCGCGGGGCCGACCAGCAGGCGCACACCCTCAAGGTGCGGGGCCGCGAGATGGAGGGCATCTACCTCAACACCTGGGCCCCCTCGACGGTCGACGGCGACCTGCCGCTCACCGACTTCTACGAGCCCGCGGGCAACAACAACTACGCCCAGGACCCGAAGACCGCCGAGCTCGCGACCGCCCAGCGCGCCGTCACGGGCGAGGCCCGGCGGGAGGTCTTCGCCGAGCTGCTCGACTACAGCAACGAGCAGGGCTACTTCGTGCCGCTCTACGTGCCGATGAACAACTACGCGGCCGACCCCGACCTCGACTGGACGCCGCGCGCCGACGGCCTGTTCGACTTCACGCAGACGAGCTTCCGGTGAGCGGGGCCGGTCCCGGCAGCGCACTGCTCTCCGACGTGCGGCCGTGGGGCGGACCGCCCGTCGACGTGCGCGTCGTCGACGGCGTGATCGCCGAGCTGCTGCCCGTCGGCACCGCCCCAGGGGCGGGAGAGGACGTCGTCGACGGGCGGGGGCGCCTCCTGCTGCCCTCGTTCGCCGACGTGCACGTGCACCTCGACTCGACGCGGCTCGGGCTGCCGTTCCGGCCCCACACGGGCACGCCGGGGGTCTGGGGCATGATGCTCAACGACCGCGCGAACTGGCGAGGCGCGGAGGCGCCGATCGCCGACCGCACGACCGAGGCGCTCGGTCGCATGGTCGCCCGGGGCACCACGAGCGCCCGCAGCTACGCGCAGGTCGACGTCGACGCGGGGCTCGAGCGGCTGCAGGCCGTGCTGGCCGCGAGGGAGGCGCACCACGACCGGGCCACCGTCGAGGTCATCGCCTTCCCGCAGGCGGGGCTGCTGCGCGAGGCGGGCTCCGTCGAGCTGCTCGACGAGGCGATGGCGCAGGGGGCCGACGTCGTGGGCGGCATCGACCCGTGCCTGCTCGACCGCGACCCGGCACGTCACCTCGACCTGGTCTTCGGGCTCGCCGAGAAGCACGACGCCCCGATCGACGTGCACCTGCACGAGCCCGACCAGCTCGCGAAGTTCTCGGCCGAGCTGATCGTCGAGCGCACGCGGGCCCACGGGATGACCGGCCGCGTCACGATCTCGCACGGCTACGGGCTCGCGGCGCTGCCGCACGAGCAGCTGCTGCCGCTCGTCGAGCAGTTCGCCGAGCTCGACATCGCCTGGGCGACCATCGCCCCGCCGAGCCCGCTGCCGACGCTGCTGCTCGCCGAGCACGGCGTGCGCGTCGGGCTCGGCGAGGACGGCCAGCGCGACTACTGGTCGCCGTACGGCAACGCCGACATGCTCGACCGCACCTGGCAGCTGGCCTTCACGAACGGCTTCCGTCGCGACGAGCACGTCGAGCACTGCATCGCCGTGGCCACCGTCGGCGGACGGTCGGTGCTCGGCACGGCCCCTGCCCTCCGCGACCACCTCGACCGGCCCGGGGCCTCGGTCGGCGACCCGGCCGACCTGCTGCTCGTCGAGGGCGAGACCGTGACCGCCGCGGTCATGGACCGCTCGCCCGACCGCACCGTGCTCTTCCGCGGCCGCGTGGTCGCCGACGGGCTCGAGCTGACGGGTGCCGCATGATCGTGCTCACCGCCTCCGACCTCGAGGGCCTCGTCGACCGCGCCGCGACCGAACGGGCCGTCGAGCGGGTCTTCGCCGACGTCGCCCGCGGCGTCGCCGACCAGCCCGCCCCCACCTCGATGAGCACGCCGGCGGGCACCGGACGCTACGTGCTCATGGCCGCGCTGTCGGAGACGACCGGCACCGCCGCGGTCAAGCTGCTCGCCGACGTGCCCGACAACGCGGGCCGCGGCCTGCCGACGCAGAGGTCGCTCATCACGGTGCTCGACCGCGAGACCGGGGCCCCGGTCGCCCTGCTGCACGGGGGAGTGCCCACCCGGGTGCGCACCGCGGCGGCCAGCGCCGTCGCGACCCGGGCGCTGGCCCGGGACGACAGCCGGGTGCTCGGCCTCGTCGGCGCGGGCGCGCTGGCGCGGGAGCACGTGGAGGCGCTCCGTCACGTCCGCGACTGGAGCCGCCTGGTCGTCTGGTCGCGCTCCGGCTCCCGGGCCCGGGCCCTCGTCGACGACCTCGAGTGGGACGGCGCCGTCGAGGTCGTCGACGCCTGCGACGACGTGCTCGACCGGGCGGACGTCGTCTGCACGCTGACGCCGTCGGTCGAGCCGATCGTGCGCGGCGACCGGCTGCGGCCGGGCCAGCACCTCAACGTCGTCGGGGCCCGGCCCCGACCCGACGAGCGCGAGGTCGACGCGGTCGCCCTGGCGAGATCGTCGGTCTGGGTCGACGACCTGGCCACGGCGCGCTCGAAGTCCGGCGACCTCATGCTCGCCGTGGCCGAGGGGGCGCTCACGCTCGACGACGTGGTCGGCTCGGTCGGCCAGGTCGTCGCGGGCCTGTGCCCCGGTCGGACGAGCGCGGACGAGATCACCCTGTTCGACTCGGTCGGCATCGGCGCGCAGGACCTCGCGATCGCCGACCTGCTCGTGCGGGCCGCGCGCGAGCGGGGCGTGGGGCTCGAGCTCGACCTCGCAGGGTGACGGGGTCGCCGCACCGCGCATCGGCCCGCAGATCGCGACGACTTCCGGCGCGGTGCCCGAGACGCAGTGCGGTGCCCGGAGAGCCCCACGGGGTACAGGGCGACGCGACCGCCTCAGGAGGCGCGGGGCGGCAGACCGGCGCCGCCCCGCGCCTCCTGCGGTCGGGTCCGCACCCGGGGTACACGCGCTGTCCGCCGAACGTGTGACCCGTGTGGGGGCGGCCTGTTCTGGGGTCTGTGGGGGGTGTCGTACTGGTCGGTACGGTCAGCCGACCCTCCGGGAGACGTGTGCCCGAGCACGTGCGCCGAGGGGTCGATCACGACCCGACCCGCGCCGACCCTGCCGTCGCGCACCTCCCCGAAGAGGCCTCATGCCGTTCTCCCTGCCTGCCCACCGCGCCGACCCCGCCCGCGTCCGCCTCGTCGCGCGACGCGCGCTCGCCGGCGGCGTCGCCACGCTGCTGGCCGTCGGCGTCGTCACGACGGCGGCGCCGAGCGCGCCGGTGACCGCGTCCGTCGCCGCGCTCTCGTGCAACCAGAGCACGCTGTACGCGGTCGGCCGCGACAAGACGCTGCGGGCGATCGACCTGTCGGCGAGCACGACGACCGCGACGGCCGCTACCACGACGACGGTCGCGACCTTCCCGAACGCCAACAACGGCCTCGGCATCAGCGCGGGCGGCAAGAAGGCCTACGCCCTGGTGAACAGCACGACCGCCGACACCGTCTTCGACACGTACGACACCGACGCCGCCGTGCCGATGAGCTCGACGACCGGGATCGAGCCCGGCGGGCGCACGATCCTCCGCGGCGGCGTCGACCCGTCGAACGGCCTCTACTACTACGCGAACGGCGACCTGAGCCCCAAGGTCGGCGGGGTCGACACGACCACCGCGCCGCCGACCGGGCTCGGCCAGGTCGCCACGGTGGACATCCCCGGGGCGGTCGCGAGCACGCCTGAGGACCCCCGCGGCAACGGCGACCTCGCCTTCAGCCGCAGCGGCACGATGTTCCTGCTCTACGACCAGATGGTGCAGCGCGTCGGCGGCGAGCTCCCCTCCGCCAAGAAGGCGACGCCCGAGACGCTGCCCTCGACGAACGTCGCGACCCTCGCCGCGTCCACCCGCGCCAACGGCGTCGCGTTCTCGCAGGACGGCTACCTCTTCCTCTCGTCGACCGCGAACGGCAACAGCACGATCACCAAGGTGGACCCGACCTCGGGCACCGTCGTCGGCACGCCTCGCACGGTCAGCGGCGTCGCGATCACCGACCTCGCCACCTGCAACTACCCGAACACGACCTCGGCCACCACGACGATGGGCGAGCGCAAGGACGCCGACGACGGCTTCACCATCTCGCTCACCGGTGACAACGCGCCCGACCGCGCACCCGTCACCGCCAGCACGGGCCAGGGCGTCGACACCGCGACCGCCGGCCCGATCCTCGCCGTCGGCGGGGCGACGTACACCGTCGAGCAGAAGCCCGGCTCGACCACGAGCGCCGCCGACTACGCGACCACCTGGCAGTGCGCGGACGGCACGTCGAAGCCCGTCTCGGACGGCGTCGGCTCGAAGGCCAGCTACACCCAGCCCCGCTCGACGAGCGAGTCGTCGTCCGAGATCAGCTGCACGTTCACGAACGTGCTCGCGGGCACCGCGACCGACGACACCGGCGTCGACGCCGTCTCGGGCGAGTCGACCGTGCTCGGCCAGCTGACCGCGAACGACGAGGGCACCGGCCTCGAGATCACCTCGGTGACGCAGGGCAGCCAGGGCGGCCAGGTCGTCCTCGACCGTGACGGCACCGTGACCTACACGCCCTCGACCGCGTTCTCCGGCACCGAGACCTTCACGTACACGGTCACCGACGCGGGCGGCAACACCTCGACCGCGACCGTCACCACCACCGTCACGCCGCGCGCGGCCGACGACGCCGACATCCGCGTGCCGGCCGTCCCCGCCGACGCGACGGGCGCCGCCGCCACCACGACGATCCCCGCCGCCGCGCTGCTCGGCAACGACGCGGGCGCGGGCCTGCACCTCACCGACGTGACCGTCACGTCGGGCGGGGGCAGCGCCTCCGTCGACGCCGACGGGAACGTGGCCTACTCGCCCGTGCCCGGCGCCTCGGGCCCGGTGACGCTGTCGTACACGGTCGCCGACTCCTCCGGCGCGACCTCGACGGCCACCGCCGCCGTGATCGTCGAGCCGAAGGCCGTCGACGACGCGAAGACCGTCGCGGGCGGCCAGTCGACCACCTTCACCGACCTGCGCGGCGACGACCGCGGCACGGACCTCGAGATCGTCGACGCAGCCGTGCTGACCGGCGGCGGCTCCGTCGCCGTCACGAAGGGCGACGTCACGTACACGCCCGAGCCCGGCTTCTCCGGCGTCGCGACCATCAGCTACACGATCCACGACGCCTCGGGCACGCCCAGCACGGCGACCGTCACGATCACCGTGAAGCCCGCCCCCGTCGGCGACGTCAAGACGGCCACCTCGGGCGTCGCGACGACCTTCACCGACCTGCGCGCCAACGACCAGGGCGTCGACCTGACCATCACGGCCGTGACCCAGGGCAGCGCGGGAGGCGCGGTGTCGATCACCGACGACGGCGACGTCTCGTACACCCCCGCCGCCACCTTCTCGGGCACCGAGACCTTCGAGTACACGACGACCGACGCCGCCGGGAACACCGAGCAGGCCGTCGTCACGGTGACCGTCGCGCCCCGGGCCACCGACGACGCGCGCACCGCGCCGGTCGGCGCCTCGGTCACGTGGAAGGACCTCGCGAAGAACGACGCGGGCAGCGACCTCGTCGTGACGAGCGTCACGGGCGGCCGACCCGGCAGCACCGTCACGCTCGCCGTCGACGGCTCGGTGAGCTACACGGCGCCCGCCGGCTACTCGGGCACCGACGCCTTCACGTACGTCGTGACCGACGGCACCGGCCAGGTCTCCGCGCCCGCCACCGTCACGGTCACCATCGCCCCGACCGCGGGCGACGACGCGCGCGGCACGACCACCGACGCGCCCGTCACGCTGAGCGACCTCCGCGCGAACGACGCCGGCAGCCTGCTGACGATCACGGCCGTGGGCGATCCCGGCAAGGGCGGCAGCGCCTCCCTCGGGTCCGACGGCACCGTCACGTACACGCCGCTGAAGGGCTTCTCGGGCACGGAGACGTTCACCTACACCGTCACCGACTCGGCCTCGCAGAGCCGAACGGCCACCGTCACCATGACCGTCGCGCCCGTCGCGACCGACGACGCGTACCGCACCGCGGTCGACGTGCCGCTGACGCTCACCGACCTGCGGGCGAACGACCGCGGCACGGCGCTGCGCGTCACGGCGGTCACCGCCTGCACCGCCGGCGGCACGGCCGTCATCAGCGACCGCGACGTGGTCTTCACGCCGAAGGCCGGCTGGTCGGGGGTCGACACCTTCACCTACACGGCGACGGACGTCGAGGGCCAGACGGTCACCGCGACCGTCACGGTCACCGTCGTGCCGACCGCCGTCGACGACGCGGGCACGGCGCAGGCCGGCACCCCCGTCACGCTCATCGCGCTGCGGGCGAACGACGCCGGCGACGCCCTCCGCGTCACGGCGGTGCGGGGGACCAGCGCCGGAGGCGCGGTGTCCGTCACCCCGGACGGCGACGTCGCCTACACGGCCGCGTCCGGCTTCTCGGGGCGCGAGTCCTTCGACTACGACGTGACCGACTCCGCGTCGCAGACCGCCACGGCGACCGTCGTCATGACCGTCTCGCCGACCGCCGTCGCCGACCGCCGCCTCGCGACGGCCGACACGACCGTGGCCCTCACCGGGCTGCGCGACAACGACCTCGGTCGCGGCCTGCGCATCACCTCGGTCGCCCGGGGAGACCAGGGCGGCACGGCCACCATCAGCGCGGACGGCGACCTGCGGTACACGCCGGCGACCGGCTTCTCGGGCGTCGAGCTGCTCGACTACACCGTGACCGACTCGTCGGGCGGCACGAGCACGACGACCGTCACGATCGTCGTCGCGCCGACGGGCTCGCCCGACACGCGCCGCACCGTGGTCGGCCAGCGGACCGTCTTCAGCCTGCTCGGCGACCTGCACGGCCGCGGCTTCCGGCTGATGTCGGTGAGCGACCCGAAGCACGGCGTCGCGACCTTCACCGAGAGCGGGACGGTCAGCTACGTGCCTCTCGACGGATTCTCGGGCGTCGACACCTTCGGCTACCGGGTCGTCGACCAGGCCGACCAGCCGGTCGAGGACACCATCACCATCACCGTCACGCCGACCGCCACGGTCGACGCGTTCCGCACCGCGGGCGACACGGCGATCACGCTGTCGCAGGCCCAGATCGTGGGCAACGACCGCGGCAGCGACCTCACGGTCGCGACCGTCGGCGACCCGAGCTCCGGCTCGGTCACGCGCGGCGCCGACGGCAGCGTCGTCTTCACGCCGGCGAAGGGCTTCGCCGGGACGGTGACCTTCCCCTACACGGCGGTCGACAGCTCGGCCCTCGAGGCGGAGTCGGTCGTGACGATCGTCGTCGACGCGGTCGTGACGCCTCCGGTGACGGACCCGCCGGTGACGACGCCTCCGGTGACGGATCCTCCGGTCACGACGCCGCCGGTGACGGACCCGCCGGTGACGACGCCTCCGGTCACTGACCCTCCGGTCACGACGCCGCCGGTCACCGA